>Ga0209633_10000221_pt1 | contig 69659 bp, 62 predicted proteins | sample Cruoilmetagenom1_FD_187290 | JGI IMG/M metagenome (GOLD analysis project Ga0209633, IMG submission 187290) | Oil polluted marine microbial communities from Coal Oil Point, Santa Barbara, California, USA - Sample 1 (SPAdes) (version 2) | ecosystem: Environmental > Aquatic > Marine > Oil seeps ... | reverse complement strand
GTTTGAGTTATAAAGTTACAGTGGTTTGTGTTAATCATCGTATTCTCCTCTTCCAATCCATACATCTATTAATACTGTTATTAATACTGTGTAGGGTATTAATCTACCTACAGTTATTACAAAACTCATCGCCACAAATACATTCACCATCAGTCCAGGTTGCACCGGTAAAATCAGCGCCGCTTACGTTCAAACCGGTAAAATCGACTCCGGTCAAATTCGCGTCGGTGAAAACCGCGCCCTGAAAATTTGTATTGGTCGTAATCGCGTTGGTTAAATTCGCTTCTCTAAATTCAACGCCCGTCATGTCCGCGTTGGTCATATCCGCATTGGTCCAATCGGCAAGGAGCGAATTCGCGCCGAACACATTTGCTTCACTAACGTCCGCGCCGGCCAGATTCGCGTTGGTTAAATCAGCATCGAACAAATCAGCTCCACTCAGATCTGCGCCGCTCAAATCGGTATTGGATAAAATTGCCGCAAGGAGATCTGCGCCGCTCAAAATGGCATTGCTCAAATCTGCCTCGAATAAATCAGCGTCTGTCAGAATCGCGTTGGTTAAATCCGTGTCGCTCAAATCAACAAATTCCAGCTCGCAACTTGCGCATGAATTAGTAGATATGAGAGTTGTTACGTTATCGTCCGCTTCTTCATCCTGCGCGTGTGAGGGTTTCACAATGTCCAGTCTGGACAGTGCGGCAGTGAAGTATCCGGCCAGCTTATTAAGCATGCCCTCGTTTTTAAAATCTTTTGCTAACCCATCTTCTTCCTCTTGGGGTTGTATAAATACAGCCTCTATTTTATCAACATGTCCACCATGCTGTACATGCATCTCATAATCCCCAGCCTCTATAACCTCGGCTACACAATCTCCATTGGCCTGCGCCCTCAGAACTTCCTCACCGTCACTGTTTAGAAGACTCATAAAGTGTGCTGACTCATCATTATCATCCTCAAAGCAGTACGTATGGTTAAGAGTCCTAGTATATTTGTAAGGGACTACATCAAATCCTAACTCCCCCGTAAGATTGTCCGCCTCAGGCGCGTCTTCGGGTTCTAAGAACGCTACAACTACGCCTTTATCAGGATTCGCAAATAAATCTGGGTTATTAAAAAAATCTCTCTCTGTAAGCGCTCGCGCGTCTTGAGATGATCCACCTCCCCCATTATTATTGCATCCTCCGATTGCGCCTAATGATATAAACCCGAATAGTAATACAAATCCCAAACACCTCATCAAATAATCCCGTGATTTTAGCAATCCGCTCATAGCTACCTCTCCTTCTGATTTTTTAAAATACCGAGTTAAAATAAAATCTGTAATACCCCTTTGTAACCCCCCTAACAGCCGTCGGCAAATATCCAGATCTCAACAGCGCCATTACTATTATCAAAGAATGAATCACGAATTGAGCCGGGGCTTGATGGTACCGAGTCATTGTTAGGCGCACCGTCACAACTGATAGTTGGCACCTCTGACCAGCTTCCGCCGCCCGCTCCCGGTTCTCCGTCGCCCGCGCCTCCTCCGCCATAGCCGCCTCCGCCGCCACCGCCTCCGCTAGAGCTAAACCCGTCGTCAGCGTTGCCTCCTCTGCCGTCTGACCCTACATCAGGATCGCCGTTCAACCATGAGGTGTTGACACCCAAAAAGCCTTGACCTCCCTCACCGCCAATTCCGTCTTTTCCGTCATTGGTGCCGTTTCCGCCCAATCCGTCTCCATCCGTACTTCCGCCGTCTGCTCCGCTAATGATGCCTTGCCCCACACCGATAAACCCCTGGCCTATTATTGATGAGGCCGCAATCCCGCCCTCGCCCCCATCTCCGCCGTTATTTAGTATTCCCGCGCTATCGCCTCCGGCTCCTCCACCGGCGATAAGCAGCATGTCGTCAAGTGAAGAGGGTCCGCTCTCAACCAGCATAACAAGTGTAGAAGCCCCTCCGTCGCCGTCTGTATTACTAAGCGTGCCGGCTTGCGCAAGATAATAATAAAGTGATGTATTGCCATGGCTGTTTTGAAAGTCGGACAAAGTAGTAACTGTAGATGCGAACCCGCCATTCCCACCATCACCACCTGTGGTAATTAATTCGTTAGAGCCGACTCCTCCTTCTCCGCCCCAGGCCATAATCGCCATAGGAGTATCAACACCCACTGTGGTCGAAAAAACTGATAACGCTGTATTGGCTACGACTAGTACATCTGATAAATCAACAGAACTATCCGTTTCGGAAAGAAGGCATTTAACCACTGAAGTGCCCGCGATAGTAACATCTGAGCATGGGTTAGTACCACTGGAAACATTACAGGTGCCTATGGATGTAATATCACACGTGCCCCCGTCGATCCATGTCGCGTTTGTTAGATCGGCGAGGCTGAAGTCCGCATCTGTAATGTCCGCGCCAGTAAGATTGGCAAAAGGCAGATCCGCGCTACTCAGATCCGCGTTATTCAAATTCGCATTACTCAAATTAGCGGAAGTCAGGTCTGTTCCTCTTAAATCCGCACTACTCAAGTCCGCACCGCTCAGATTAGCCCCGGTAAGAAGTGCCTCAAACAACTCAATACCGCTCAGGTTCGCGCCGCTCAGATCGGCTCCGGTAAGGTCAGAGAATGTAAGGTCATTCCCTGTCAGGTCCACATCTTCCAGATCGCAATCCACGCACGCATTTGTGGAAATCAGCGTAGTAACATTATCAGAAGTGTCGGTTACGGGGTCGGTTACGGGGAGGAATTGGGCAATCGCAGAAGGTGTAATAAAGCTATTAATACTTTCAAAGAATCTTACAAATCCTACAGGAACATAACTGTGTCTCTTAGCTACTTGTTCATCTTCAATGGTTGGTATCAAGAATACGGGATCTATCTGATCAACATGCTCTCCATGAGTCAGAACCATCTGATAATCCCCCGGCTCTATAACCTCCGTTACACAGTCCCCATTGGCCGGAGCCCTCAAAACTTCCTCACCGTCACTGTTTAGAAGACTCATAAAGTGTGCTGACTCATCATTATCGTCCTCAAAGCAGTACGTATGGTTAAGGGGGCGAGTATATCTATGAGGGATTACGTCAAATCCTAACCCCCCCGTAAGATTGTCCGCCTCGGGCGCATCTCCAGGTTCGAGGAATACTACAACTACACCTTCTTCAGGATTCGCAAATAAATCTGGGTTATTAAAAAAATCCCTTTCTGTAAGCGCTCGCGCGTCTTGAGATGATTCGTCTCCATCGTCATCACATCCGACAAATGACAATCCAATTATAAGCACAAATACTATTAAGGATAAAGCTCTTGTATATTTAAACATAATATCCCCTTCGCTGGATTTTATTGTTTGAGATGTTCTAGAAGATGATCTCCATTCTCCATTCGCTTTAATGGTATTGTACAAAAGATAAAACCGCAAATCTATAACTTAATTATCTATATGCTTTATCTTCAGTACATTCAAACAAAATATTCGAGCATGATACGGCTCCTTACTTAACTCTGCTTCTCCCTTCCACTTTCTTAGTCAAACTTAGTCAAAAGAGCTCCTCTTTTATCAGAGCTCCTCTTTTATCGCTCTTATCAGTCTCTACGTATCCGCATCTCCTTTTGGATTATTGTAGCTTGTAAATGCTTGCTGTACTTCCAGATTGGAGCAGACTTTCATAAAACTGAGCGAAGGAAAGTGACTGTCTTTATCACTCATAAGCTTAAATCCCTTACCCCCCAATATTTATGAATCCGGACAGAAAAATATTGACTTATATTCATGAATTTAGTTTAATAGAGAACGGGGATCAAAGAGTTAAGGTAAAAGGTGAAAAGTGTCTAAAAGAACAATAGAATTAGAGATGATCCAGTGTGATCATGTAGACGAGAACGGCAAGCGCTGTACCAATGACGGCAATAAGGATGTCATAAAAAGCTGTCATAATTGTCACAAGGATCTCTGCAAAACACATTGCCAAGTTACTACGGTTGTATTCCTGCAGGCTGGCGGCAACGTCAACGCCTTATTCCACGGACACCGGCTGCGGTTTCTCTACTACTTCTGCAATGAACATTCGGATTTAATCAAAGATTCCGTTGTAGAACGATACGGCGAGGGTTTAAACTTGCCCAACGTGGGTGACGGCACATATCTGATATAAAGGATCTAATTTAAAAGACAAATATGTCAAAAAGAGAGATAAAGCTTGAAATATTCCAGTGTGATCATGAAGATGAGAATGGTGAGCGCTGCACTAGGGAAGGTGACTCTCAAGCAATAAAAGTCTGCAGTGTGTGCCACAAAGACCTCTGTATCACACATTATGATTTAACCACTGTTACGATCCAGGGAACGAGGGACCACTTTACCTACTATTTCTGCCCGCACCATAATGATGAATTTATGGATACTCTTGTGGATAAGTTCGGAGATACAAGACCGGTACCCCAGACTGGATATGGACTCACAATGAACTAACTTTCTGATTAAAAAAGCTCGCCCCACTTAAAACTATATTGACTTATTCCTTTGGATTTAGTTTAATTGGTAAAGCGAGGCCTCATAGGGTTGCGAAAATTAATGCGCCCCGAATCAAATGACGGCATCTGTCATTTATAAAATATATGCCTTATCTGCAAGGAGAATATGCATGTCCACTAAAACAATAACAGTTGAAATGTACCAATGCGATTATGTCCACGAGGACGGAACGCAATGCGAGAGCGAAGGGGAGCGCCAGGGAATAAAGCCGTGCGCCCTTTGCAAAAAAGACCTCTGCAGCAGACATTACGAGCAGGTTTCAGTCTCAAGCAGGGGCGGACGAGAGACTCTTATCTATCATTTTTGTGAAGACCATACACAAGAATTCATGGATACGCTTATAAACGCGTTTGGAGACACGCGTCCCGTAGCATATGCCGGCATGGCAAAGTAATTCCCATTCTTTAATTTGGGGTATTATAACGTTGTGCGAAAGATAGTATTACTATTCTTATTAATTACTCCGCTTTTATTTGTCTCGCCGGAAAGAACTTTCTCTGAACAGAGCGCCGAGTACGCCCTGGTTATCACTATAGACGGACTCAGACCCGACGCAATCTTAAAAACAGACGCCCCTAACCTAAAAGCGCTCATCAAAGAGGGCTCGTATACCCCGGCTGCAAAGACAGTTGATCCACCTAAGACACTTCCCTCTCATGTATCACTTGTAACAGGGCTTGTCCCCAAAAAGCACCTCACCTTTATAAATGAGTGGATAGAGGATATGGGCTATACAGAGTTTGAGACAATATTCACAATAGCCAAGAAAGAGGGGTTTAGCACCGCAATGTTTGTAGGCAAAGACAAACTCAACTTTATAGCAGTGCCGAACAGTATCGACAAAATTGAAGTAATAAAATACAGTCCCACAAGTGTTGGTGACATCTCTGAAGGTTTTACTTCCTATATGAAAAAGAACATGCCCGGAGTTACACTTATTCATTTTCCCGAGCCGGATATTCCCGGTCACAAAAAAGGCTGGATGTCCAAGGAATACTTCGAGGCAATTCAAAGAGTCGACAAAGAGCTAGGAAAGATAATAGCCTCGCTTAAGCAAACTGGGGTTTACGATAAGACCTTTCTGGTTATTACCGCAGATCACGGAGGCAAGGGCGATGCCCACAAAGGAAATCATATCTACATAACAACCATCCCTTGGCTTGCGGTAGGAGAAGGGGTAAAACAGGATTACAGTATAAAAGAGAAGGTATACATTTACGACACCGCGCCGACTGTCTTAAAGGCCCTTGGCATATCCCCTCCTCAAAATATAGACGGACGCGTTTTAGAGGAAATATTCATTCACTAGTCTGGGTGTAAGATTCACACCATTTTCCGTCATTCTGAACCATGTCCCGTACCCGATACGGGATCTATTCAGAATCTCATCTTTTATCTCCCCTTAGAAAAAGGGGGATTTAGTCTGATCTCCCGAGCGTCTGTATCGGGAATCTAGTCTAATCACGTCATTTCGACCCCCGAAACAAGTTCAAAGCGGGCTCTGTGAGAAATCTATTTTCGTTCTTTAGTTCCTTCCTTTTCTAAAGAACGAATTCAAGCTAGCGAGAATTCGGACGCCCTTACCCTTTAGCCGGCTAATGTTAATATATTGAAGCTCCCTATTAATTGGAATTTAATAGTTAGGATGGATTTATCTTTAATTCGTCATTCTGAGCCGCAGGCGAAAAATCTCTCTTTAGCTTCTTCCGTCATTCCCGAGCGTCTGTATCGGGAATCCATGTGCTGAATGAAGGTAGCTGCCTTGAGTTTTCATTTAAATTTTACGCACTTATTTCTACTGGTTTTTCAGCGGAGAGCAGTATATCTTCCGCACAGTTCTAATCAGTCCCTATACAATCATCCGATAATTTGTTATTTTTTATGGAAGGTCATGAAAATAGCAACCAGAGAAATTGTAAGAGAAATAGACAGACTCACGATCCAGAAATACGGCATTCCCGGTCTTGTCTTGATGGAGAACGCGGGACGGGCTGCTGCAGACGTGTTGTTGGACAACTTCGCTTATGCTCAGAAAGTCGCCATATTCTCAGGAGGGGGCAACAACGGCGGGGACGGTTTTGTAATCGCCCGGCATCTAATATCAGAGGGACTGGATGTTGACACCTATATAGTCTCTGACCCAAAAAAATATAAAGGGGACGCTCTTACAAACTATAAGGCGCTTAAGAATTTAGACGGAAATATTATTGAGCTTAAAGATAACCTTAGAAAATATAAACAGGCGGATGTTATTGTGGATGCCCTTTTTGGCACAGGGCTGGAGCGTGAAATTGCAGGTTTTCATAAAAAAGTAATTGAATTCATAAACTCCCAGGGAGTTCCGACACTCGCCGTTGACTTACCCTCCGGGATTGATTCCAATACCGGGTACCCGCTTGGAACAGCGGTTTTAGCGGATATCACCGTGACGTTTGTGCTTCCCAAGCTTGGCATATCGATCTATCCGGGAGTCGAATACGCGGGAGAAATATATGTCGCGGGCATTACTACTCCTTATTCCCTTGAGGATCAGATCCCGTACGAGCTTCTATCAAGTGAATCAGTTGCTGATATCCTAGCGCCCAGATATGAGGACACCAATAAAGGGACTTACGGACATCTTTTCATACTTGCAGGCTCAGCGGGAAAATCGGGCGCCGCTGCTCTTGCCGCCTTAGGAGCTCAAAGATCCGGAGCAGGCTTGGTAACCGTTGGAGTTCCAAGGAGCTTAAACCCTATTATGGAGCAGAAAACTACGGAAGCTATGACAGAGCCCCTGCCTGAAACAGATATGGAGACTCTGGGAACCGTGTCGGTTAAAAGAGTTCTTGAAATCATGAAGGGAAAAAAAACAGCCCTCGCTATAGGTCCCGGTATTTCAACAACTGACGAGACCCGCGAATTCCTATATGAAATAATTAGAAACTCCAATCTCCCTATGGTTATAGATGCCGACGCATTAACTCTGGTAGCGGAGAATCCTGAAATATTAAAAGAAGCGAAAGCGCCTATCGTGCTTACTCCGCATCCTGGAGAGATGTCCAGACTAGCGGGAATTTCAACCCAAGAAGTGCAGGATGACAGAATCGGAGTCTCTCTTGATTTCTCAGCTAAATACAACGTTTACCTGGTCTTAAAAGGTGCGCGCTCTATAATCTCAACCCCTGAGGGCGAAATATTTATAAATACCACAGGCAATGCCGGTATGGCATCAGGAGGTATGGGAGACGTTCTTACCGGGATTATAGGCGGGTTTTTAGCCCAAAGACTAGACCCGCTCGAAGCTTGCGTACTTGGGGTATTCGCCCACGGTCTTGCCGGAGACCTGGTCGCTCGTGAAAACGGCGAAGCGGGCATGATTGCAAGGGATGTTGCTAATTCATTACCCCATGCTATTAAAGAAATCCCCCAAATGGATGAGCACCCGGTAACCCGAATCCGATAGTTTTACTCCAGGCCTCACAAAAACAAAAAATGGCAAATATAGAAACTATAGAAATGCAGTTAAAGAACACTAACGAGACTCTCAAACTAGGTGAGATTATTGGAAAATCTCTAAATCCCGGTAGTATTATAGCCCTCGTGGGCGATCTTGGAGCCGGAAAAACAGTGCTCGTTAAAGGAATCGCCAAGGGACTTGGGATTGAGGAAGAGCCCAACAGCCCAACGTATGTGATCATGAACAGCTACGAGGGCCGCATATCGCTCTATCACTTTGATCTCTACAGAGTCTCAAGTGAAGACGAGCTATTTGGGATAGGATATGATGAATATTTCTTTGGAGACGGCGTAGCAGCAGTAGAGTGGGCAGACAGGGTTGAGGATATATTCCCTGAACATACGATAAAAATAGAGATAACAATTCCGGAGTCAGACGGGGAGGACTCCGAGACAAGAAGAGATATCAGAATCGAAGGAAAAAGTAAATGGGTCTTATCGTTCAAAAATACGGCGGAACAAGTGTTTCCAACCTTGAGAAGATAAAGTGTGTTGCCGAGCACGTCGTAAAAACTAAGGAGCAGGGAAATCAGGTGCTTGTCGTAGTCTCCGCCATGGCGGGGGAAACGGACAGGCTTGTAAAACTCTGTCTTCAAGTTATGGATCCGCCCGATGAAAGGGAGCTTGATGTAATCACTTCGAGCGGAGAGCAGGTGTCCTCCGGGCTACTTTCACTGACAATAAAATCCCTAGGCCATAAAGCCCTCTCATTTCAGGGGCATCAGGTACGGATTGTTACGGATAACGCTCACTCAAAAGCGAAAATAGTCAGCATAGACGCAGATAGAATAAAACAAGCGCTCTCACAAGGCCATATCATTGTAGTCGCCGGATTTCAGGGTGTTGATCAGGACGGAAATGTAACGACTCTTGGCAGAGGCGGATCTGATCTTTCGGCAGTAGCCCTTGCCGCAGCCCTGGATGCGGATTCATGCGAGCTATACAAAGACGATGTAGACGGAATATATACAACTGATCCGGGGATGGTCCCGAACGCGAGAAAACTTGATAGGATCTCCTATGAGGAGATGCTTGAGATGGCAAGCCTTGGCTCTAAAGTACTACAAGCAAGGGCCGTTGAGTTTGCCAAGAAGTTTGAAGTGCCCCTTCACGTAAGGCCTACTTCAAAACCAGACTCTGAAGGAACATGGGTCGTAGAGGAGAATGAAGAAATGTCTCATATGGAGAACATACTTATTTCAGGAATTTCATTTGATAAAAATCAGGCCAAAATTACAATCGCCCATGTGCCCGATAGCCCCGGGGTTGCGGCTAAGATATTCACCCCCCTTGGTGATAGCGGCATAATCGTCGACATGATAGTCCAAAACGTGAGCATAGAAGGAAATACGGACATGACGTTTACCGTTCCGAGGACAGACTTTAAAAAATCGATTATAATTACTGAAGAAGTGGCGAAGAAGCTCGGCGCTAAAAACATTATATCGGACGATAAGATAACCAAGATTTCTTTGGTCGGTGTTGGAATGAAGACACACTCCGGAGTGGCAACAACAATGTTTAAAGCCCTTGCCAAAGAAGGAATTAATATTATGATGATTAGCACATCAGAAATTAAGATTTCCTGTGTAATAGAAGAGAAATATACGGAGCTTGCCGTGCGCACGCTTCATGACGCATTTGAGTTAGGAGAGAAGAAATGAGCGAGAAGAGAGTAAAAATATACGACGTAACTCTAAGGGACGGAACTCAGGGGGAGAGTATTTCATTCTCTATTCATGACAAGCTCCGCATCGCTCACAAATTAGATGAACTCGGGGTGCATTATATAGAAGGCGGCTGGCCGGGTTCAAATGAGAGGGACGAAGGATTTTTTGAGGAAGCCAAGAGATTAAAACTCAGGAAAGCCAAAATTGCTGCCTTTGGAAGTACAAGAAGGGCAAAAGTAACATGTGAGGAAGACAGCAGCATCCAAGCGCTGCTGCAAGCTGAAACTCCCGCTGTGACGATAGTCGGCAAGAGCTGGGATTTCCACGTAACAGAGGCGCTCAAGATATCGCTTGATGCCAACCTTGAGGTAATACATGATTCGGTAACATATCTTAAGGAAAGGGTCGATGAGGTGTTTTTTGATGCAGAGCATTTCTTTGACGGCTTTAAAAACAATCCTGAATATACGATACAGGCAATAACGGCGGCTAAAGACGCAGGGGCTGACGTCATCGTTCTTTGTGATACAAACGGCGGAACTATGCCTTGGGAAATAGAATCCATAGTTAATGAAGTTAACTTACAGCTGGACAACCCAAACCTCGGAATTCACACTCACAACGACGGCGAGCTTGGCGTTGCGAACACGCTATACGCCGTAAGAAGTGGTGTGGGGCAAATCCAGGGCACGATAAACGGCTATGGGGAGAGGTGCGGAAATGCAAACCTTTGCTCGATTATACCAAACCTGAAACTAAAGCTCGAGGTGGACTGCCTGGAAGAGGAAGAACTCTCCAAGCTTTATGACGTCTCACACTTTATCCATGAGCTTACAAACCTCCCGCCGATAAAGCATGACGCCTTTGTCGGAGAAAGCGCTTTTGCCCATAAGGGCGGTATTCACGTAAGCGCCGTGATGAAGAACTCCAAAACTTATGAGCATGTAAGCCCGGAGGTTGTAGGAAACCACAGACGCATTTTAATATCAGACCTTTCAGGAAGAAGTAATATTCTCTACAAAGCAAAAGAGCTTGGCGTAGAGCTTGATCCCAAAGACGAGCGGGTAATCGCGATATTAAACGAGCTTAAGAAGCTTGAGAATGAGGGGTACGAATTCGAAGGGGCAGACGCTTCTTTTGAACTACTGGTCAGAAAAGCGATCGGAGAATATAGAAAGCCTTTCCATCTGCAAAGCGCTAGAACAATAACCGAAAAACGTGCTGACGATGAAGATCCTTCGACAGAAGCAACAATAGTTGTTCAGGTTGACGGTATCGAAGAGCACATGGTGGCCAGCGGAAACGGCCCTGTCAACGCAATGGATCAGGCTCTTAGGAAAGCGCTTGAGAGATTCTACCCTAATCTAAAGGAAGTTAGACTCAAGGACTATAGAGTCAGAGTGCTGTCTACAAAACACGGCACTGACGCGGTTGTAAGAGTGCTTATCGAATCAGGCGACGGAGAGAGCGACTGGAGCACCGTAGGAGTGTCCGAGAATATCGTTGAGGCGAGCTGGAAAGCGCTGATTGACAGTATAGATTACAAAATCCTTAAAGACGAAGCCAAAAAAGCCGACAAAGCCCGAGGATAAAACACCTTACCTACACTGGGATTATTGAATCAATAACAGAAATACCAGTCTCATCCTCCGAATGGTATTAAATTCGGTTTGAAAAAGCGTCTTATTCACCGGATAATAATATCCTTTGAAACTGACTATTGATCATCAACCAGCTCAAATGTAAGATAAGCTGCCGCATAACCGGGATCATAGGATGAGCCCAGTTCTAGTTCGGCTACCGCGCCAAATGACGCTACGGTCTTTTGCCGAGCCCAGCTGCCGCCTCCGCCGCCTCCGCCTTTATGTTCTCCACCACGGCCTCCGCCGCCGCCGCCGAATCCTCCTCCTCCGCTGCCAGCGTCAGCACTTTTACCGCCTTCACCCCCCTGACCGTCAGTCCAATTTATAGACTGGGCTTGAGAGCCGTTCCAAATAGCCATTTCCTCCTCATTGTCACCGTGTCCAATTCCCCCATATCCCCCTATTCCGTCGATACCGGCTTTCCCCGAATGCGTGCCGCCCGTCCTTTCCCCCCCGGATCCGTTACCGTCCTGATTGCCGCCACGACCTTTGTTCTTTACTGCACCATCTTCTCCGGCCGCGCTGACATCCCCCAAAAGATCACCTACTGCAATACCTCCCGCGCCTCCGTCATAGCCTCTCTTCCTGCCCACAACTGAGATAAAAGTAGCTTTACCTCCTCCCCCGCCGCCGCCTGCGATACACAGGACTTTCTCCCCCGAGGGATCGAGTACGTTGCTTACACCGGATATGTTTTTAGCGATTACGACACTCGATGATCCGCCGGTCTGATTTGCAGGCCCGTCCTGACCGACATATATGTATATATCGGTCTCATTTTCGGCTATATCATATAAATCATCCAAAGCCATCACGGTAGTCGCATACCCCCCGGCTCCTCCTAATCCCACCTTGACTGTTCCAACTTTTTTTCCGTCATGACCAATTCCGCCATAGGATTCAATTATAACTGTTGAATCGTTTGATATGGTTGTATCAGTATTAATAATAATCTCATTCAACTGTTCAACCAGTTCAGCCAAATTGAGAGGGATATTACTTTCAGTAAACTCACAGCGTAAACCTGTTACCGATTCTCCTTCGACTGTGTAACATGAACTGGATATTGAGTCCGTACCTGACGTAGTGCCGTAAGATGCAAAAACCTCTCTTCCGCCTACAAAGCCGCCCGTAAGGACTGCAGTATTGTCCTCCGCATCCCGAAGATCGGTCTCCTCAATCCTAAACCTTAAAAGCAGGTCTTCCAGACCGTCTTCATTCACATCCCCAAACCTCTTACCGCAAACCTTGCCGCCTTCAGAATCCCTCGATCCCAGCCTGACCGTTCTCTTCTTTATATCCCGCACATCAACATGATCCGATCCCAGGATGGCCACCCATACGGAATCGAGTTCTGTGATCTGAAGTCCCTGATTTTTAGCTTCGTCAAACGGATCAATCATTATTTCCACGTGCGCTCCCGCCGAGCCAACTCCCATTACGATCGCAACTATTACTGCAAATACAAACATATTCGCACTTAAACTTATCTTTTTTAACATAGAATCCCTCCTACACTTATTACCATCATGATTATATTTATTATATATAGTATAACCGAATTATTTGAAAAAAAGTGATCAAGACTTTAATGTTAAACTCATGTCCCAATAGACTGTTAAAGCCCGGGGTTAAATTTAGCGCCTATTAAGTATTATCAATACAATAGGATATATGGGGTGGAATTACCCACTTAAGACCAGATTGGCTTGGGTAGTCCGTAGGCAAATAGCAAAATAAGATATACAAGCAAATAGGCAATTAGACCTATTACACACACCCAGATTGCGCTCCAGGTGTTTTTAAAATCAAGAGCCTGGCGTACTGCGATAATCATTGCAACAAGTCTCCATATCCATATAACCAAAATAACTATCCAGACAAAGTTGTTTATGACGGGAAGCAGTGCTACTAAGACAAAAATCCCGGGCGCGCCCGCAAATCCGAGCACCCTTAGGACCTCGCCAACATCTGATTTCGTTTCCGTTCCGGGAAAGAGTTTGGTCCCTACGAGATAGATAAGAAAAGACATCACGATCCACCCCGCAAAGGCAAGAACCGTTCCTACAATTAGACCCTTCACACCTCCGAGTCTAAAGGTATATATTCCCGCCGCCAGACTGGCAAGAAATACTACTATCATAGACTGCCAGATAGAGCTCTTATCGTTCTCGACCTCTTCGTACAAATTAATATCCAGCAGTAAAGCTCTGATTATACGGGAAAGAAACACTTATATTTAACTCCTCTTTTTCTAACTATGATGCAAAAAAGAACATAATCGGCTCAGACAAATTAGTCAAAGCAACAAGTTTTTATCAAATATTGGAATAGCGCTCTCTAATCAATAATAAACTAAACTTAGTTTGAAAATGCTCCGGGAAGTCCCAAGACTGATAATATGAGAGCTATTACTACTAGATAGACGACAAATCCAATTACGCACACTCCTATTGCGCGCCATGTGCTTTTATAATCAAGAGCCTGGCGTACCGCGATAATCATCGCAACAAGCATCCAAACACTTGCAACCAGGGATATAATAGCGCCTAATAACGGGATAAATCCGAAAACTCTAAGCACCCCGGGTGTGCTTGAAAAACCAATAGTACGAAGAAGCTCTCCTAAATCGGACTTAGTTTGCGGTTCAGGCAGAAGTTTGGTTCCTATAATATAAACCAGAAATGCCCATATAAACCAACCAAGAAGAGCAGATATTGTCCCCAGAACAAGACCCTGAATACCCAATACGCCAAGTGCTCCGATACCGCTCGCCACACTTGAAAGCACAACAACCGTTATAGCCTGCCCCATTGCGCTTTTATCGGCTTCTACCTCTTCGTATAAATTTACATCTAGCTTTGCAGCCCTTACCATGCGGTCAACCAAACTAGCCATAAGTTATCCTCCTGAGAAAATTCCCTGATTAAAAAGATAATAAAACTTTAAAACCGTTTCGTCAAAAAATATTAACAATTCCTCGTTAAAGCGCTTTACGCAGTGGGTTATCTATACCGGATAACAAATGAAATAGAGGTCTTATCTGATCCTTAGAGCATTCTCCCATGAGAGCAATTTGAATCCAGTTCCTCTCTGTAAGGTAGCGGCTTCTCCAGTGTAGAAGAAAACCCTCGTCTTGCAATCTTTGTCCTAGCTCTCTGGAATTAAGCCAACCCGGAAGTAAAATTGTAACAAGAGCGGGTGTTGCGTTGTCGTCCCCTGCAATAACCCGAAACCCCATATCCCGAATTTGCGCCCTTACCCAGGCGGATATCTCTTCCAGCTGAGGAAATCTCTTGTCTTTATCAAAAGCCTTAAGAGAAGCGCCAAGAGCATATATAAGATTTGACGATATGGTAAAGGGGATACCCTCTGATTCCGCATAAAATCCGAGATCCAGATATCTGGGTATTAAATCAGATCGCGATAATATCTCGTGGTTATAAAATACAAATGAAAGCCCCGGATATGAAGCAAGCCCCTTTCCGCTCACTCCAGAGGTGAGATACGTATCACTCAGATCAATCGGGACAGTCCCAATCGAACTCACACAATCAAGACACAGGCGCGCCTGTTTGTTAATACAAATCTCCTTAAGAGCGCTCAAATCGTTTAACACTCCGGTTGAGGTCTCCGAGTGCACCGCCCATATCCATTTCATATCCGGATTCTGAGCCAGGGTATTTTCTATCTGCCTGGGATCAAAACTTTCACCCCAGGAAAGGGTGATTAATTCAAAGTCCAGACCGACCCTTTTTGCGTGATCAATAAGCCTCTCTCCGAATTCGCCGTTTGAGAGAATTAGCCCCTTCCCTTCCTCAAGCGACAATTGCGCGGCCACAGCATCATTCGCAAGGGAGCCTGACCCCATTAGTATCTCTACGTGTTTTGAGCCTGCCAGTTCGCAAAGCTGCTCCTTTACACCTTGAAAATCTTTTACGAAGTCCTCAGAGCGGTGTGAAACAGGTAGCTCGCTCATGGCCTTTTTTACTTCAGCTCCGACACTCACAGGCCCAGGGAGAAGGTTTACAGGCTCGTTATTCTCAAGAGAGAAATTGCCCGGCAGACGTGATAAAAGTTTTGAGCTTTGTCTAAATATCCTTGAGGATTGCAGCGTTAAATACATTGGCTGATACCTGGCGTCTTCTGTGCCGACTTCAGGGCCAAAGGGTTTAAACCCAAACTGTTTATAGAACCTGAGCCTTTTTACATTTGCGGAAATAAGGGCTATATCATAGCCCTTTTCATCCGCGAACCTAGCTAGAACTACGAGTAGGCCCTGGATAATTCTAAGATTCCGAAAGTCCTGCTCTATAGACAATAGGCGGAATTCACAGGCACAATTGTGCTCGGGAAGATAAGAATCCAGGTCTTCCAGTTTCTGGTCTAATGAGAAAGGACGCTTGTCCCTGACAGCTATCATCCCTAATAATTTCTTGGCTCTTATGCAAATAATATAGCTATTTTCACTGTTAAATTTATCTACGAGCAAGCGGTCCCGATTCTCTTTATGTTGTGGTATTTCTTCTACAAAGGTCCTGTAGTTGAGCTCGTTTATTTGCTCAAACTCCCAGTTTTCCGATGCAATTTTAAACTCCAATTTTATATTCATTTATGCTATTATCTACTCTAGAAATCTGCTTTTAAAATCCTCACTTGGAACCATATTTTGAGCCCTGTTTCGGGACCATTTATATCTGTTTCTAGCAACTATATCATAAACGTAGTCTCTAATCGGCGTAGGAACCCAAATAAATATATAAAAAAGCTCCCAGAGAGATCCCAACCTTTGTAAAATCCTGAGCACAGCAGTTGATTTTAAATAATACTCACTATTTTCGATTAATATTATTGAGTCCGGTTTATCATCGGGCAGGTCAAATTTTGATAGGAGTTTCTTTCCAGTCTCGGATTGAAGAGGAGCAAATCTGAATATTCCCGACGGGTCTCTATTTATTATGAACCGGGCCGACCCACTGCATAGATTGCATCCTCCGTCAAATAAAACCACTGGATGTTGAACTTCATGGGCGCTCATCTATTATCTCTGAGTTCATAGATTTTAGTTCTACAGTGTAAAAAGAAGCTCCTTTATTTCTTGCCCACAGCAATAACGATATACCACTTACCCTCGAACTGGCTAACGGGAAGAGGTGTTGGAGTCAAAGGAACATTTACCACTTTCTTTTCTTCTTTTCCATCAATTTGTACTGTCTTCTCTTTTTCAACGACTAAAGCCATCAAGTGGGTGGGGGGCACCTTATAATATGCGGATGAACCCATCATGGTAAGAGTCTGTGTCGTTTTATCATACTTTGCCATCTTGCTATCAGTCTGCGCTAGCTCATCTATGTTAATTACTCCCACTTTGTAATTATCAGGAATCTTTAGCTGCACCAGGGAGTTTGTTATATTCTCTACCATTGCAGGATCGGTAACCCTCAAATAAGACACTACCTGAGGATGAATCAGGGCCTGCACCGCATCCTTATTGTTTGTTTTAGTACTAACAGCCAATGTTTTTGCAAGAGCCTCAGGGGTTTCCTGACCGCTCTGAGCAAAAGCAACCGTAATCATAATAAATAGAACCACCAAAAAACTACTCAGACTCAAGAAACCTATTCTCATACTTTTAAACATTTTCCCTCTCCTTTAAGAATCCCTGAAAACCATAAATATATTTATACCATATTCCAGACAAACCTTACTGTCTTAAAACAGATAAAAGTCTCAAGAAACTAACATATAGCCAAACCAGTGTAACGATGAGTGCAAATGCTCCGTACCATTCCATATACTTAGGTGCCCCATGCTCTGTACCCTTTTCGATCAGATCGAAATCAAGAACCAGGAATAGAGCGGCTATTATCACAACAAATAGACTAAATAAGATTCCAAATAACCCGCCTGAATAAAGAAAAGACGCATTAACTCCAAACAGGCTAAGGACAAAGGACAAGATGTAGACAAGGAAAATCCCCATAGCCGCAGAAATAACCCCCATCCTAAATTTTTCAGTCACTTTTATGAGGCCCGTTCTGTATGCAACCAACATGGCAAATAAAGTTCCTATTGTTAGCGCTACGGCTTGAAAAACAATTCCGGAGAACTGCACTTCAAAAATTGCTGAAATTCCACCTAAAGCCAGACCTTCTAAAATTGCATATATAGGTGCTGTGAAAGGCGCCCAGGTTTTCTTAAAGGCCGTTACTATAGCAACAACAAGACCTCCGAAAAGTCCCCCGTACATCCAGTACATCAGACTAGCCTTTTGTACCCCGCTTTCACTATCAATGCCGCTCTCATAAAACATATTCCATATCCAGACAGCCGGAATAACTACTAATGCAAGGAGTATTAAGGTCTTATTAATCGTACCGTTTATGGTCATAGCGCCGGCAGTCTGAATTCCGGGCTGGTACTGCTCAAAAGTTTTGCCCCTAAGTGCGGGATTAGAGCTTTCCACTCTTAACTACCTCCAATATGGTGAATAATTGCTATTAAAAAGCATTAAATTACAGACATATTATATCATCTGATTGTGATATTTTCACAAAAAAGATATTATGCGCTTTTTTGATACAGCCTGCCCTGATGAGTATCTCTTTTTTCAAGCTCGGCTTCTATCGCTTGTAAAATCTGGAGATGTGATTTACCCCAGTCAGGAGCTATAAGAAGATCATGCGGCGTATCCGTAAAGAGTCTTTCTATTATCATATCCGGGGAAAGGCGCTCTAGAAAATTCACAATAAAATCTATATATTCTTCAAAGCTAAAGAGCGCAAAAGGCTCTTGCTTATACATCCTGGCAAGAGGTGTGTTTCTCACAACATGAAGGTTATGCACCTTAAAAACATCTATTCCCAAGCTTGAAACTTCATCGGCCATTTGGAGCATTTCATCCTTGGTTTCTGTAGGCATGCCGACTATTACATGGGCGCCAATTTCAAACCCCCTCCCCTTTGACATTTCTATAGCGTCCAGAACTGACTGATAGTCATGCCCCCTGTTCATATATTCAAGCGTTTTGTCGTATATGGACTCGATTCCGAACTCAAGACATACGTAATACTCTTTAGCAAGCTCTTCGAACATCTCTAACTTTTCCTCATCAATACAGTCAGATCTCGTGCCGACAGCTATGCCAATTACATCATCATATTTAAGCGCTTCTCTGTACATATCTTCCAGCTTTTCAACTGTGTCGTAGGTGTTTGTGTAGGATTGGAAATAGATAATGAACTTTTCTGCCTTAAACCTCTTTCTCAGATACACCATGCCATCTGTAATCTGCTGATCCATCGAATAGCGCACCCTGGCATAGGGCGGGACAAAGCTGTCATTGTTACAGTAAACACATCCCCCGACTGCTAGATTCCCGTCACGGTTTGGACAGGTAAATCCCATATCAACGGATAGCTTATTTACCCTGTAGCCAAGTTTCTCTTTTATATACGGTCTGTAAGTGTTATAGCGAGGCATTACACCAACCCCGCTGAGGGGCAGAGATGACTAATCATACAATCCCCGCACGTTGGTTTTCTGGCAAAGCACACGGTCCTTCCGTGGTCTCCTAGCGAGTTCGAGAAGAACGTCCATTTCTCCTCGGGTATGAGTTTCATGAGGTCGAACTCTATCTTCACCGGGTCCGAGTTCGTGGTAAACCCGAGCCTTTTGGAAAGCCTCATTATGTGAGTATCAACAATTATCCCAGGTGTGCCGAAATAATTGCCCAGAACCACGTTTGCGGTTTTTCTTCCCACTCCCGCAAGCTCGGTTAGCTCTTCCATAGTGCTCGGCACCTCTCCCCCGTATTCCTCAACAAGAGCTTTTGTACAGTTTAATATCGACTTGGCTTTGGCTCTAAAGAATCCGCAGGAATGTATCTCCTGCTCTAGTTCCGCCTGATCTGCCTGTGAGAATTCTACAGCAGTAGGGTATTTTCTAAAAAGTCCCGGGGTAACTTCATTCACTCTTTTATCGGTACACTGCGCTGAGAGAATGCATCCTATTAGGAGCTCCAGCGGGCCATCGAAATTTAAATGACATTTCGCTTTAGGATACTCGTCTTGAAGAATAGAGAGAATCTTGCTTGCCCTCTTTGTTTTCTCCGATGCGCTTTCAATATTTTTTTTCGGCTCTTTCTTTTTCAATTGATTTAAACCCTTATTAAATTATCAGAAACAAAAAAGGGGATATGCCTCTGACATATCCCCTTCTGGTCTGTTTTTTTAATTATCTGATTTATAAAATTGTCAATCCTTACGAGCCGGCTCTAATCCCTCTTTCCCCTCAAAGAAATCGGAGTTCATCGCAATATAGTCACTCCACTTCTCTGGAAGCTCATCCTCATGAAAAATAGCGTCAACCGGGCATGGATCAACACAGGCTCCACAATCGATACACTCTTCGGGGTGGATGTACAGCTGTGTATCATCCTCATAGATGCAGTCTACAGGGCACGCTTCAACACATGCTTTATCTTTAACACCAATACACGGCTCTGCAATAATGTATGTCATTCTTTAATACCTCCGAGCAATAATGGTCAATTAATATACTTAACAGGTTTTTAGCATACAAGAAGTTGATACTGAAATTTGAATTCCTCTACTGGGTCCCCTCATCTTTAGCCGGGGGTGTATCACTGCTCTCTGAAGAATCAGGCTCCGCCGACATCTGAGCCTCACCTTGTGCGGGAGTAGGCTGCTCTGTATCTCCACTCACCTCAGCAGGTGCCGTCTGCTCTTGGGCCTCTTGTGGCTGAGTAACTTGATCAGGCTGTGCAAAATCTGTTGTCTGTTGACTAGCCGGTATATCAGTTACGACTGAGGAGCTCACATTTCTGGAGGCAAAATAACCAAGCGTAAGAGAACTCAACAGAAAAAGAATAGCAAGCACTCTTGTCACTTTGGACAAGAACGGCACTGCTCCACTTGCTCCGAATATCGATTCGCTTGTACCGCCACCGCCTCCTCCTCCAAAAACCGATCCCAAGTCACCGCCTTTTCCGGGCTGAAGAAGTACAACAAGTATAAGCAGTATGCTTACTATAATATGTATAACCTGTATTGAATAAATTATTAGTTCCACTTTTCTCTATCTCCTGCTAATTTTACTATTTTTACAAAGGAATTTGCATCAAGACCCGCACCACCTATCAGTGCGCCGTCTATATTGTCCATATGTAGAAGTTCTTCTATATTCTCCCCGTTAACACTTCCACCGTAAATGATTCTTATATGCTCAGAATCTTGACCGAATATACTACCTGTTATTTCACGAATTGTGGCATGTACATATTCAGCCTCTTGTGGAGTCGCATTTTTCCCAGTCCCTATTGCCCACACAGGCTCGTATGCAATCACAAACCTAAGGGGGTCATCAAGCTCCAGATCCATAAGCGCGCTCTCGATCTGAGACTGAACAATCTTGAGGGTCTTACCAACTTCTCTCTCTTCAAGAGTCTCCCCTACGCAAACTATTACACCTAATCCATCACCAAGAGAAGCTTTAATCTTTTTTCTAACTACTGAGTCTGTCTCCCCAAGGATACCTCTTCTCTCGGAGTGCCCTATAATCACCCACTTGCATCCTGCGTCCACAAGCATGGCGGGAGAAATCTCGCCGGTAAAAGCCCCCCGGTCCTCCCAAAAAACATTTTGAGCCGCAAGCATGATTCTACTATCGCCTATTAGCCCACCCACAATATCGAGCGCCGTATATGGGGGAGCCAGAACAACATCAATGCCCTCTTTTACATCACCAATTCCGGAGACAATATCTTGAGTAAGCTCCCTTGCCTGATGGCGAAGCATATTCATTTTCCAATTTCCTGCGATCATCAATTTCTTCATTTGATACTATTTTCCATAGCCGTTAAAGCCGGCAGCTTGTTACCTTTGATATAACCAAGTGCTGTTCGTCCACCATGGGATATAGAACTTCTCCCCTCTTTCCCGTTTGAATCAAATACCGTCTGCACTGTATCTTCTCCGATAATTACCTTAAAGGCATCAGATTCGGCCAACGCTCCTATTAGAGCCTCCGTACCCTTTTTAAATTCGGGGGCCTCGCAAATCCCCAAAGGTCCCGTCCAAAGAACCGTTCTTGCTGTGGCTAACCTCTTGGCGAAGTCCGCCTGAGCAGCAGGTCCTATATCGACAACCTGCAAGTCATTAGGTATACGGCCGCCAGAAATTATAAAGGAAGAGGAGTAATTGTTCAAATTTCCTTTTATCGCAACCCAGTCCTGGGGAAGTATAAGTCTAATATTTCTAATTTCTGATGAGGATACTAACTTTTTAGCTCTATATATTGCAGCCGTCTCCACATCTGATTTCCCTGTCTCACCGCCCAGCACTTTTAGAAAAGTATTGGCGACAACTCCCCCAACCAAAATAGTGTCAACATTCTCAAGCATGCTTTCCAGAACCTCGATCTTCGCAAGTACATTCTGGCCCCCTAAAATAGCGGTAAACGGCCTTTGTGGGTTTTTAATACGATCTAAATTCTCAATCTCTTTTTGAAATTGGAACCCTATACATACTTCGTCAAAAAATTTACAAATACTGTTCAATGACGCTTTTATTTGATCAGAGGCCGAGAATGCCTCATTCACATATACATCTGCTGAGTCCGATAGCTTCTTAGCAAACTCAGGGTTGTTTTTAGCCTCCCCTATTTGAAAATCAAGGTTCTCAAGAAGCATTACTTGCCCTGGCTGCATATCAGTCCCAATTTTTCTAACAGCCTCGCCAATGGAGTTCTCAGGAAAGAATATTTCCGTATCTAATATCCTTGAGAGAATTCCTCCTATAGGCTCAAGGCTATATTTTTTATCAAACCTACCCTTTGCATTACCCAAACCAGAGGCGATAATGACCTTTGCTTTTTGCTCCATGGCATATCGGATGGTGGGAATTGCCGTTAGAATTTTGGCCTCATTCAGTACCTGCCCATCCTTGCTCAGCGGAACATCGAAATCAACCCTTATGAATACTCTTTTCCCGGATATGTCTATTTCTGCAATAGATGGAACTTTCATAGAGAAATGCCCTTATGTTTAATATATTCACCCAGTCTCTTAATACCTTCTTGAATATTAGCAATAGATGTAGCGTATGAGAGCCTCAAATATCCCTCACCGCCATCGCCAAAATCAATTCCCGGTGTAATTGCGACCCGGGCCTTTTCCAAAATATCAAAAGCAAGTTCATGTGAATTGGGATTTAGTTCTTTAGCATCAACAAAGACATAGAATGCACCTTCAGGCTCGCTCTTAATTTTAAATCCAAGTCCTTTTAAACCTTCAATCATAGTCTTTCTTCTCTCATCAAAAAGCTCTCTCATCTCAAGCGCTTTGGGTCCAGCCTGTCTAAGGGCCTCCACTCCCGCTCTTTGAACAAACGTGTTAGGCGATATAAACAGATTTTGCTGAAGCTTTTGTATGGGCCTTATAAATTCTTCGGGAGCTATAAGATACCCGAGTCTCCAGCCAGTCATAGAGTAGAATTTTGAAAACCCGTTTACGGTAAACGCACGCTGTGTAAATTCATAAATAGTTCTGACTTCTCCCCCGTAAACCAACCCGTGATAGATCTCATCTGAAATCACAAATACTCCAAGCTCGGCAATCTCTTTCATCACTTCAGGTCTCAGAACCACCCCTGTAGGATTTGCGGGAGAATTTATTAAGATAGCTTTTGTCTTAGGTGATATAGCTTTCTTTAATCTACCGATATCAATCTGAAAACCCTCTTGCTCGTAGATCCTAAATGTCTTGGGAGTTCCGCCCGCGATTTTAATAATCTGGGGATAGCATGCGTAATGGGGATCGGTAATTATAACCTCTTCCCCCGGCTCAATTAATGAGATGATCGACAAGTATAGCGCAGGGGAGCTCCCCATTGTCACAATCACTCTTGTGGGTGGGATTTTTACACCATACAAGCTTTCATAATTTTGAGATATCGCCTCTCTAAGCTCCGGTATCCCCAAGCTGTGCGTATATTTTGTATCCCCTTCTTCTATGGACCTGATTGCTTGTTGTGATATTACATCGGGCGTAGGAAAATCAGGCTCTCCAACTTCAAAGTGTATAACACTCTCACCCGAGGCTTCTATCTCCTTGGCCCTTTCTAAAACGTCCATTACATAAAATGGGGATATTTCCTCTGACAGCTTTGACGGCATGGGGCTTTATAATAAGGAATAAGGCAGATGTTGTCTAGGAGGACACCTTCTTGTTATATTCGATCATATAAGTTCCTGAATATATTTAGTGCGATGTTAAAAGGAAAAGGGTTTATAAAACTGCGTATTTCTCTTCTTTGCCAAGCACTTTCTCAATCTTCTTTTTTAGGAGTTCCCGTTTAAGCCTGCTAAGTCTGTCGATGAAGAGTATTCCGTCTATGTGGTCAATTTCGTGCTGCAATACACGGGCAAGGAGATCTTCACACTCAATCTGAATAGGCTCCCCATCGCGGTCATAACCTTCCACAACCACTTCATATTTTCTTTTTACATCGCTTACAAAACCCGGGATACTAAGACACCCCTCCTCACCTATCGCCTCGCCTTCAGAGAATACAATCTCAGGATTAATGAGTTCGATCAGCTCCGATCTATCGGGAGGCAAAAGAATCTCTTCATCTTCCGGAGAATCCGAAATGCTCTCTCTGGGCTTAATATCGGCCACTATAACCCTTTTTGTAATTCCAACTTGGGACGCAGCCAGCCCTACTCCCGGAGCCTCGTACATAGTGTCGGCCATATTATCCAAGAGCTCAAGGAGATCATCATCTATCTCCTCAACAGGTTCACATTTTTTCCTGAGCGTAGGATCAGGATAAGTAAGAATTCTAAGTAATGGCATAGAAAATTAATGCTATCAAAAAGGTTGGAATTGTCAATTCAGCTTTAGTTACAAAGGTAAAAGGAATTTCTGATTAGTATCTTATAAGCATTGCTGCCGGCAAAAAAGAAACAGCAAATCTACTCTTCCTCGTTGAGCTTGCCTATCAACTCCCGACTTGGTCTAAAATGAGGCAGTTTTTTTGAAGAAACTGTAACTTTATCCCCCGTTCTGGGATTGCGACCCTCGTAAGATCCGTAGCTCTTAGTAAAAAAACTTCCGAACCCTCTAATTTCAATTCTCCCTCCATTTTCAAGTACATCCGTCATGTGCTCAATAATGGTATCGAGAATCTGCTCTGATTGTGAAGGTTGTAATTTAAATTTATCAGCTAACTCTTTTTCAATATCCGATCGTTTCATCCTAATGACCCCCATCCAAAATTAAGTGAGTCTAAAAACACCCATCCCAAATTCACTTTAGATAATTTTCAAATGTTTGTCAAGTGTTATATGATAGTTACAACCATTTCAGATACACTTGTTCGTATCGTAGACACCCTCTATAAAAATGTTAGCTAACTATTCAACTTAGGCTTTTGCCCCTTTTTTCCCGTTTCCTGCTTTAGCTTTTTTCTTAGTCGTTTTTTTCCCGGCCTTGCCTTTGGCTTCGGGATGATTGCGTAAAAATGCTTTCAAATGCGTGTCGGAATAAGAGCCCTTTGGATAGTGCTCATCGTAAAACTCAACATCTATATTCATGGCTTGAAATACGAGACGCATATACATAGGATCAACAAATGCAGGGAACCTCCCGTATGTATCGTAAATGTAATTGGCTACATCTTTTACAATCTGTTTAGTAGTTTCTGTCGATTGAGGGGCTCTCATCAGATGTTTATCAGGCTCTGTGTAAGGGAAAGGCTTTGTTGATTCCCAGGCAGCTTCCTTATGCTCGTGAAAAGCATCTATAGCCTCATCCATATTTTTATAATATGGAGGACAGTACCCTTCAAATACTCCGTCTCTTCCTACAGGGATTGTCGCTGGGGGATCAATAACGCCCTTCTTGGGTTGTATAAAATTAAACCCCAGCCCCTTGAATAACTCAGGAGAAGCGCCCAGGGCAAACCGCGGAATAAATCCGCTGAATGTCCATCCGGCAAGCCCAAGCGCCTGAAGCGCAAGGCTCATATTCTGGCATATAAATGCCTGCTCAACATTAAGCCCGGTCAGCACCCTCGACTCAAGATCAAATAAAGAGAGCTTCACGCTATCTTTCAGCCTGCCCTTTTTGATCCACTTACTTACTCCAGCCGGTTTTCCTGTGAGGTCATCTATAATCGTAAACCCATAGGTGTTACTGCAGTAAAGATGGAGGAGATTTATATACTCCTCTGTAATGTCAGTCACCGGAATGAAAACTGATGTCCCGGGTTTATTCGTGTTCCATTGGTTAAAATCAAAAAGCCCCGGCATACGGTCAGGAAGATCAGCCCGACCATCCTCAAGCTTAACGAGACTTCCTCTGTAAAGCTCTAATATCCTCTCCATCCTCTCATTACGGCTCATTTTAAAGAACATGTCCAGTTCATGATTTTTAGGAAGCATGTGCTTTACATCAACATGGTATAACCCGTTGTCATTAGTGAAGAAGAGCTCTGTGCCGTGATTATTACAGGCCGAGGGCCATGTGCGCCCAGTCCATTGGCAAAGAAGGTCTATACCGGTCTCCGGGGGTAAATCAGCAAGGCAAAGCCCGGTAAGGCCTGTCCCTGACCAAACCAAAAGAGCTTCTTCAATTTCATCAAGAGGTTTGGGCTCGTATTGAGATTTAAAACCGAGTGTCTGATCGGGAAGCTCCATTCCCAACCCGAAACGCCTTGAACGACGGTTAAAAATCGAATCGAAAAGTGGATACTTTAATGCATCTTCATATTTTTTTTCTAATTTAAATTTCCCGTTCCCTTTTTGCTTTTTACTTTTGCCGTTATCCTTCTTAGCCATGATATTGCCTCCGAATCAGTGATAAATAATTTTGAACTTCTAATTACCAAAAGAGAATTTAAAAGATGTTAGCAATAATTGCAAGGTTAAATTCCTCAGTTATCTACAAAAATATATAAGAGTAGAATATAATCTCATATTCTCAAAGCATTAATTGGATTGAAAATTTATGAATAATCCGCAAGCCAAAAAAAGAATAGGCTTTCTTTTTGGAGCAGGAATATCTATTCCCGCTGGAATACCTAAAACACAGACTATCACAAATCAAATATTATCTGGAAATAATGTAATGCATCATACAGATGGAAACTATTATTTTGATAAGCCGTTATTTCATCATATGGGACTACCTGATGAATATGTTCCGAAAATTGTAGATTTCCTAGAAATAATAAAGACAGAAATTGACCTTTATTATCAAAGGATTCCTCATAAATTAACCACAAATTATGAGGACTTATACTTTATGGCTTCTCAGATATACGATTACTTAACTGGTGAATATGACAATCCAGCTACATACCCATTAATTGAAAAAATTAGTCCCAAGATTGCACCTATACTAATTGGCAAGAGTCACGAAGTAAGAAAACAATGGGAGCTTACTCAAATAGTAGATGAAGCAATGAAGTATATAAGAGATGTAGTTTGGCGTATGCTTAGACCTAAACAAATTAACTCTCTTGATTACCTAAATATTATCAAAGATGCTAATAATGATAAGAGTATTTGGGGAATAAATATATTTACTCTTAATAACGATAGAGTTCTTGAAACTTATCTTAACTCAAATGGTTTATCATTTGTCGATGGATTTGATTTCCACTCGAACGAACTAAGAATTTGGAAACCTAACTTATATGACAATAAAACAATAAATATTCGATTACTGAAACTGCATGGTTCAGTTGATTGGTTTCGCATTAGACCAGAAAACTCAGATTGGAGTGGAGAATTCATAGGAATACCATTGCAATTAATAGCAAACAGCGTTGTAGAAAGTGATGGCAATAGATTTCATTGTCTAGACCACCGTCCTATAATACTGGTTGGCACTCATAATAAATTATTAGATTACACTGGCGGGATTATAGAAAATGTACATAACATATTCTATGAACAGTTGTATGACTTAGAAAATTTAGTAATATGTGGTTATAGTTTCGGAGACAGTGGAATTAATACTAAAATTATAAACTGGATGTATTATTCTCCAGACAACAGAATAATAGTCATACATGATAATCCGGACAAACTAAAAAATGGTTCGAGAGGTGCAATAAGTAATCATTGGGACGAATGGTTAAAGAAAGGTAAATTGAAAATTGTTAAAAAGAAAATTGAAGATACAAATTGGAGTGATGTAAAACCGCTTTTAAAATAAGCAAAGGCGTTAAAATAAGATATGCCTTGAATCTATATCGACACCAGCTTCTATGAGTGACTCTATAATCTTTTGATTTCTTAACAGTGCAGCATGTATTAATGCAGTTCTACCCTTTTTATCCTTGAAATTTACATCTACTCCTTCTTCCAACATAGATATAACAGTTTCTAGGCTACATTTTGATTTCACAGCTTCAATCAAAATTGATTCATTATTGTCTTTGACATTATTTTTGTCGAAATTATCGGTTTCCTTATTCATGATTTCAATTCCTTCACAGGATTTGATTAAAGAACGCGGTTTCAAATCGAAAGTTTTTTAAATCCTCCATATTCCCCTGAATCATTGAACAACATTTCACCATCACGATTTACAGGTTCTTTAAAATTAAAACATCTGAATAATTTGGTTAATATATCATAAGCATATTCACATGCTGGCACATTTCCAACAAATTTTATAGGTTTAATTTTTAACTGGTCATGCCTCCAGTATTTCTTAGTTGTTGGGGGTTCAAGTGTTATATCTTCACAATTAATAAATGTTAATCCGATAGCTGTAGGTTCATTAATTTGAAAAATCTCCCAGATATTATGAATTAGGTAACAAGCTGAATAAATACGGTTTGGTATAAATGGATTTTCAATTCTGAATGATTTTACATGCTCAGCACCCTCCTCTCTTTTTTCTAAATAAGACTTGCTAAATTCAAGCATACTTAGTCCATATTCTATGTAACCATTATTCCAAATTTGTAAATATTCACCCCTACCTTTTTCAATATAATTATCATAATTTTCTGCTAAAATTCCGTTAATATCCACATTTGGAGTTCCAACTTCAATCGTTGTTTCCATCTCATTAACACCCATTTTCTCGAACTCAATTATACATTTTTCTATGTCGTCATTGATAGCTACATCAAGCCTATCCTGATTTAGGAATATAGGAGATGCAGAGAGAACCATCCAATAAACTTCTAATGATGTATCAAGAATTTTTTCTAAATTTTTCTTAAGTTCATGATGAACATCAACAATTCTACGTGTATAAAATTCTTCCAAATTACTCATAAACTGTTCGGTTTTAATGATACTATCTCTAATTTCCTCAATATTCATTAAATCCTTACCCTCATCTCTTCTAATATAGAATCGATTTCTCTTTCCAAAAGTTATCATATGGGGTTTATTAGGACTATTTGGAACAGAAACTACTATAACACCTTTACCATTGGCTAACTCAATTGGATTAACACTAAGACCTTGAATATATTCGTCAATTGAAGATTGACATAAGTTTCTTATCCAGTCAGCACTACAGTTAAAGTTATCTATTCCTATTACGGTTTGAGCTTTGCCTTCACCATCTTCTTCAATTCCTATTAATAAATAACCACCATGTGCATTAGCAAAAGCAGATATATCGGCAAGCATTTCTGTTTTTTGGCTATCACTTCCTCCATACATATCCCTTTTGTATTCAATGAAACGATTCTCTTTGAATCCAATTTCCACTAAGTTATCCAAATCATCCTCAGATATTTCTTCTAAACGTTTATTCTCAAATATGTTTTTCATAGGCTATATTTCCCTATAGTTCTGAATAAACTTCATAAACACTTCTCCCTGCTCCATAATATGAATCGTAAACGTGTTGAAATACTTCATTGCATTTCTCTTTGAAAACCTCGGGTGTGTAGGTTCTGGGCAACCCCTTCTCCAGGATTGTTTCGTTATTTGAGAATTCACAAAATCAAGAGTTTAGCTCAAAAGGCAATAAGCAGCCTCTAAAGTGAAGAACCTCTATGATCTCCTGCGAAGTGTATCATTCCAGTTGGCTGATCAGTGCCGCCTGCCGGCTCTAGTGTAACAGAGTATTCCTCAATGTTTCCTAGATCCAAAAGTGATTTTAACCTAACAACACTGCTTCCTTTACTATCCACTTTAAATAACGCAATACTCTTATGTACACCGTCAGCCTTAGCCCACCACTGGTAAGTTTTTCCCTCGGGCGCATTTTGAAGATCAAGACAGTAAAACAGAGCCTCATTATCATCTTTATCCCAAAGCACACCACCCGCTGCATCAGGGTCAGAGTGTGTATTCGATAGCTGTATAACAACTACATTCGGGTCTTCTAAAAATTCGGTTAATTCATCAAGACTGGCATATGCCTGCTTTATATCCCCAATCTCAGACTCTTTTTCCGCAATTACAGTCTTTAACGAGTTTATGATATTTTCCTGATCCGCAATTTTTTCGTTAAGTCCGCTTATCTCTAAACTCCCTTCCCCAAGCCTTTGGTGAAGTGACTGGTTTGAGATAAAAAGAAAGAGTACCAAGCCTACCGCTACAGCTCCCCCAAGGGATAGTCCGAGATGCGGAAATCTTTTCCAGAACGGAGGCGGTCTTTCTACAATCGGCGATCCTTTGGACCCCAATATTTCATCAACGATTCTTTTTCTTAAAGCAGGATCGGGCATAACGCCCCTGGACGCGTATGGAAGAAAGGAAGTTACATCCTGATATTCTCTTAATAATTCCTGAGCCTCCGGAGATGAAGCTAATATCCCCTCAGCCTCCTTTAACTCCTCACCCTCTAGAGCGCCTAAAGCGTATACTGAAATGAGTTCTTCTAATTCCGCTCTATCTTTCATCCCTCTCCTATTATACTTCTATGCAACTTTTACCTCGCAGCAACTTTTGCCTCACTCAATATTTAAACACTAATATATACAAAACCGCCGGCGATTTAAATATACCCACGATGTTAGCGGGTTGTTTATATATTTATACGTAGCCAAAGTGGATATTGGATTATTTTCAATGTATCGATACTTTAACTGATTATAAAAATTTGGACTTTTTACCTAAAAGTTTGATATAGTTATAAAACTCAATTTAAATGAGTTGCAAACCCTTACCATACGGCACGGGCGAACGATGGCAGATATTGAACGAAAACTAGAGAAATTATCAGATCACGAACGCGAGCTGGCTATGCTCATTTCCAAGATAGCCAAGGGCTGTGAATCGGCCCTAAAGAAACTCTACGACACTACAATATCGCAGGTCTATAGTCTGGCATATAGAATTTTGAGCAATAATCCTGACGCGGATGAAGTAGCCCTTGACGTATTCAAACAGATATGGAAAAAGGCCCTTGACTATGAGCCTGGCCGCGGCACACCCTCAGCATGGCTGATTACAATGACCAGGAGCCGAGCTATAGACAAGATCCGTTCCGACGCCAAACGAAGAACTACCAATGAACCGCTGATAGGCGACTCTTTAGACAACAGTCCTCTACCTGATGAGACAACGTCTGTCAGAGAAAAACGCAAACTTATAGACAAAGCCCTCTCGGAGCTTACCCCTCAGCAAAGACGCTCAATTGAGCTTGCATATTTTAAAGGGCTTAGCCAGAGCGAGATATCACGACAGATGAACGAGCCCCTTGGCACAGTAAAGAGTTGGATGAGGACCGGGATGATAAAACTAAGGGAGATATTAATTTCATAATAAGGACTAGAGCGGAAGCCCAAGCTTCTTTCCTATGGTTGCGTAACCCAGATAAAAAACTATCATTACCACACTCGATATAAACATTGACAGCCAGAAATTATACTGCTGGCGCAAAAGCCACGGAAGCACCAAAAAGAATAGTAAAGTCGGAAGAACCAGCCAGAAAATTGCAATTGATAAGTCGGCTATACGTTCCGCGTCCTTGGTGTCCGCATATAACCAGATCATTGCCAGGAGTGAAGTTAAAGGCAGCGCCGCCAGTAAAGCCGCAAATGTGGTGAAGCGTTTACCTATCTCAGAAATTCCCACAATTATTGCCACAGTCAATAAAGTTTTTATTATTATATACGCCATGTTTTTCTCCTTAACGGTTAGTGATAGAATTAAAATACTCCTGTCCTATGAAGCTTACAAATTTCTGGGATATATATCCTCTCCATTTTTATGGTATAAATTTGTATAATCTTAATAAACGATGCAAAAGATGCAGACCATCAAGTTTAGAACATTTATCATTTTATCGGTTGCTTTTCACGTACTTGTTATTTCAGCAATCGTATTATATTTCCTTAAAGATCCTCCTTCAGGTGGGAAGTCCGGAACCGTAATGGTCGGCATTATAAGCGGCCATCAAAACGAGCAGGGCAAAATATCCGCTTCGCAAACCAGCGCTGAGACCCAATCAACCCCAGAGGGAATCCGTGAGCCAAAAGTAGTGCTACGAGAAGATCAGACAAAAAAGACCGTTAAAGAAAACACCAAAAACACAATACAAAAAGAAATTGCAAAAACCACGAAAAAAGAAACAAAATCCACAGAGAAATCAAAACGGGCTTTGACTTCTCAAGTTATCAAAGAGAATAAAGCGGGGAAAGGAATTGAGACAGCATCAACAGTGAGGGATGGAACTTCTGGCTCCTCCCGGAATCAAGGCAGCGGTATAGCGGGGGCTAAGACAGAGCTTGCGTACCCTGATTATAATCTTAACCCCAAACCAAATTACCCGAGAGCAGCCCGAAAGAGAGGATACGAGGGTGAGGTTAAATTAAAGGTTTTTGTACTCGAGAACGGAAAGGTAGGAAAAATAGAAGTAACTCTGCCTTCGGGGCACCGGATGCTGGACGAATCAGCGCTCGAAGCGGTAAGGAACTGGACCTTCGTTCCGGGCAAAGAAAACGGGAAAGAAGTCTCAAGCTGGGTCACAGTCCCAATTACATTCCAACTTAAAAACGGTTAAAACAAACACTATGTCCCCCGCTCACATAATGTAAACTATTTTCTGTCCGGTTAAAGAGAAAACCAAGAAATGCGGACCGGACGGGAATCCATATGACATTTGAGAAGATGCTCTTTACACCCAGCGTCCTGATATCGGTAGCAATTGCACTTATCGCATCAATCGTTCTCGCATTGTTCCCTCTGATAGGCACACTAGGCTTTGAATTCTCGGCGATATCCGCGGTATTATTGTCATTTCTATCAGTATTTATTTCAGCCTCACTCATAAGCTCAAGTCAAAAGAGCGATCGCTCAAAGAAAAGACTTTCTGACCCAATTGGCTCAATCTTGCTAATTAATTTCCTAATACTACTGATGCCGTTTCTGATAGGACTCTTAAGCTCTCTAATAAAAGGTGATTGCTACCTAAAGGAAGGAGCACTATTCTTCCTCTTAATTCCAACAATCACTATGTTCTTTTCTGCATCTATCGGAATGCTGGCTGGGTATTTCTTTGGAAGAAAGGGACTATTTATTGGCCCCCTTATTATCTTAGTTATTTTGTGCTACGCATTATGGCAGCTCTATTATGGCATCTCGATCTTCGTCTATAACCCGATATTCGGCCTTTTTCCGGGCCCTCTTTATGACGAGGCGATCCCCGTATCGCTGACACTAATCATCTCACGTATGATTGTATTTTTTTGGGGAATATTACTGCTCCTCATTCTAAGAGTAGCTAACAGTTTCAAATACAGCCTGTTTGGCATATGGGATACGATTTTACTGATAATTGTCGTGATTGTATTAATCACAGCCCACCTAAATGAATCGAAAATCGGTATCAGCTATACGCGCGATAATATTACCGAGAACTTTCTATCAGGCTCTATAGAAACAGACAATTTCATTATTTATTACACTCCCGGCACGCCCGAGGCAAAGGATATAGACCTTATAGCCCAGGACCATGAATGGAGATACAAACAGCTAAAAGAGATCTTGGATGTGGACTCCCCCGATAAAATACGCTCCTATATTTATCCCGACATAGAAATCAGAAAAAGACTCGTGGGAGCAGCCGAGACAACAATAGCCAACCCGATTCACAAAGAAATCCATCTTGTCTACGGCTCCTTTCCGCACCCCGTACTAAAGCATGAGCTCGTCCACGTTATGGCTGGAGATTTCGGAAACAATATCCTTAAGCTGAGCCCCAAGATCGGGCTCCTTGAAGGCATAGCTGTAGCCGCGGACTGGGGAGGGCAAAAATTCACCCCTCACCAGTGGTCAAAAGCTATGATTGAGATGGGAATTGCGCCCAGAATACAAGATATTGTAGGATTTGGGTTTTGGTATGCGCCCTCCCAAGTGAGCTACACTCTCATGGGTTCATTCTCACGTTATTTGATCGACACTTATGGGACCCAAAATTTCAAGAAGGTATATAAGACAGGGGACTTTTCTGTCTATGGAAAAAGTCTTGATGAACTTACCCGGGAATGGCAAAACTATCTAAAAACTATAGAAATTCCTGAAGAAACTACAGCTATTGCAGAGGCCTTGTTCACAGTACCCAGTATTTTTAATGCCACGTGCCCCAGACGAATAGCCGAGCTCAAAAAAGAGGGATACGAACAGTTTAATAGCGGCAATTATTTTAGGGCAAGGGATTATTTTGCAGACGCTCTGGAATTTAACAATGAAGATCCGGCACTGATAAACTGGCTCGCGTATTCTCATTACTACGAGGGGAATTACATGCGGGCAACGGAGATAGCAAAAAGCTCATCACCCGGCTCAGAGCTGGATATGCACTTGCTCGAGAATATAAACGGGAACTCGGCATGGCAGGCTGGGAATTCTGCAGAGGCAGGCCAAATTTTTGACCGTTTATTAAATATGCACGCACCTGATGATTTAAAGAGAGAGCTCGAAATCAAAATCTCAGCAATCTCAGAAGGAGCTGAAGTCGAAGAAAACATCAAGTTATTTTTCGGGACAAGAGACAAAGTGCTTCAACTCGCGTATCTGACGGAGGCGATAAAGACACGCCCCCTCTACGCCCCCCCGCACTATCTACTGGGAAGGTTGTTTTTCAACAAAGGTGAATATGAAAAAGCGGTTCCACACCTCATTCAAGCCTACCTGTTAGAGCTTCCAGGGAAGAGACTAACAAATGAGAATTTGCGGATACTTGGTATTTCCCTTTTTACCAAAGGCAACTATGACCAGGCTATCACCACATTTGAATATTTACTTTCAAGTGAGCGAAATGAAGCTGCACGGCAGTACGCGCAGGATTTTATAGAAAGGTCCCGGTGGAGAAAAGAAAATATACGAACTGAGGGAAATCAGTTGAAGTAATTATTCAATCCTATATACTCTCTGCTTCATAAAATGCGTAAATACAGAACCCTAATAATTGTCTCGGCAATCGTTGTAATACTGGATCAGCTATCGAAGTGGCTAACAGTAAAATACATCCCGCTTTATGATAAAGTGGCGCTTCTACCGTTTCTTGATATAACACATGTCAGAAACCCGGGAGCTGCGTTTGGTATTTTCCGTAACCTGCCTGAAACCCTGAGACTTGGGCTTTTCGTCATAGTTCTCATCACAGCGGTGATCGTGATCTTCTATTTTGTGAAGAAAACCGGGCCTCAGGATAACCTACTTAGATTCTCACTGGGACTCATCTTAGGCGGCGCCGTAGGGAACTCAATTGACAGATTCAGTCTTAGATACGTTACCGACTTCATCGGCTTTCACTGGTTTGGAGACCCTGCCCTATATTGGCCCCCGTTTAATATTGCTGACTCCGCAATCACAATAGGTGTTATACTGATACTGTTTGACACATTTATTTCGAAAAGAGGAACCTAGCATGTTCACTGGGATAGTAGAAGACCTGGGAGCCGTAAAAGGGATCAAGCGGAAGTCAAAAGAAGTAGTTTTCACCTTTAAGGTTGGCAATATTAATCTAAAAGAAGTAGTGCTCGGAGACAGCATCGCTGTCAACGGCACATGTCTCACTGTGACCTCCCTGGGCAAGGACACTTTTACCGTGGATGCCTCACATGAAACCCTCGCAAAAACAAACCTTGGAAAATTAAAAGTTGGAAAAAGTGTAAACCTTGAGCGCGCCCTTAAAGTTGGCGACAAACTAGGGGGACACATAGTAAACGGCCATGTGGACGGTGTGGGAAAAGTTGTATCCAAAACAAAACAGGGCGAATCAATAGAGATCAAGTTCTCTGTACCAAAAGAGCTTTCTAAATACATTGTTGAAAAAGGGTCAATTGCAATAGACGGAGTCAGCCTTACTGTAAACATGGTTAAAGGCAGAGAATTTGTTGTTAATATAATCCCCTACACACAGGAGGCCACGACATTCGGCAGCCTTAGAAAAGGGGGATTCGTTAATATAGAGTGCGATATTATTGGCAAGTATGTCGAGAAGTTCGTAACAGGAACAAAAGGGAAAAATTCAATCTACCAATTTCAGAAATGACTCAGAGCAACCAAAGCTATAAAAATATTTTCCTTCTCGGTTTTATGGGAGCGGGGAAATCAACAGTTGGAGCAATATTAGCGGAAAAGATCGGATACCGCTACTGCGACGCGGACAAGTTCATCGAAACCCGGGCAGGGACGACGATTACTCAAATATTTGCCGATCACGGCGAGAAATACTTCAGGGACCTTGAATCAGAGTCCATGGAATCTTTATCGGCAGGGAAAGAACAGGTAATAGCTACCGGCGGCGGTGTTATACAAAGGGACAGGAACTGGGACGCGATGAGAAGCGGAGGCATTACCGTATATTTGCAGGCCCCTATTGAAGTAATATGGGAGAGGATTAAAGATAGCAAGGATCGTCCCCTACTGCAGGTAGAAAACCCTCTTGAAACAGCAAGCGGCTTACTCAACAAAAGAATTCCATTATATGAAAAAGCTGACTTGATTGTAGATACTTCTGATTTATCACTTGAAGAAGTAGCGGAAGAAATAATAAAGGCAATCAATACATAAAAACGGTAAGCCAACCTCCCAAGCACAAAAAACATGAAAAACAAAAGAGGAAATCTCCCAACTAACGGATGGATAGATATTTCAGTTCCGCTCACTGACGGCATGGTTCACTGGCCTGAGGACCCTCCGGTCAAAATAAAACGAGTCCTAAACTTAAAGAACGGGGATGAATGCAACCTGACTCACGTCTCAATGGCAGTACATACGGGAACCCATATGGACGCACCCTGTCACTTTAGAAAATCCGGAATCAGTATAGACAAAATGCCCTTAACCGCATCTATCGGGAAAGCTAGAGTTATTGAAATTACAGATAAGGAATTTATAAATGTAGAAGAAATTCGCCCACACCGAATCCGTAAAGGAGAGCGTATTCTTTTTAAAACAAAAAATTCAAAACGCAAATGGATCAATAAACCGTTTAACAAAAAATTTGTGCATCTATCAATTGAGGCGGCAAAATATCTTGCAGAAAGAAAGGTTCAGACTATAGGAATAGATTATTTATCTATCGGAGGGTATGAGGGGAATGTTGTTGAGGTTCATGAGATAATCCTAAAGGCCGGGATATGGGTTATCGAGGGACTTGACCTCTGTAGAATCGAGCCTGGCAATTATGATCTTGTTTGTCTTCCTGTTAAGATTGCGGGCTCAGATGGCGCACCGGCCCGGGCCTTAGTTCGTCCAATATAAAACAATCCTTCTACTCTATAATTTCAACGGCCTCATCCATTAGCCCTTCGGGAAAACGGGCGACCCTTCCGTCTAAGAACTGAACTCTATAAGAATTACCGGCAGGCAACTCGAATGTTTCTACAATCGTACCTCTAAGCCCTTCATTAAAACTGTCTTTTTTGCCTTCAATAGTTTGCATTAGCCTCACCTTTACGCCTTTTCTCCACATCCTTCACCTCTTATAGTTTTAAATTGTTGGTATCAAAATATATCAAATTTCGAGACAATTTTCCAAATTTGATAATTGAACATAGCTTAGATTTATATCTACAAGATCAAACAGAGAATATCGCATCAGGAATCTAGAGCCCCAAGAGGAGATATAAAAGCGGGACCCTGTTTAACCTTCACCTCTTACATGATTGCTAAATTGAGTATATTATTTAAATAAGGGGTATATAGAAATGGCAGACTTCCTGGACAAATTAAAAGGCAAAATAGACAAAGGCATTTCAACAGTCAATGTTAAGTCCAAAAAGCTTATTGAGAAGCAAAAAATCAAGATGCGGCTCTCTGAACTTGGAGCTGAGAGAAAGAATGTTTTTTTGGAGCTTGGCAAATTGACTCACCTTATGATTGAAGCATCTGAGGGAGAAAACCAGATAGCAGGTGATGAGGCGCAGAGATCTAAAAAATCCGGAGAGCTTAAACCCGACAAATGGGAACAAGCAGTGCTCAGCGTGCTGACTAGTATATGTGAGGGAAAGCTGGACAGCATCTTGTTTGAGAACACAGATAAGGAATTTAAAATCACAGCCAAAGTATTATCCGCAGAGGTACAGAAATCCATACCTAAATCTGAACAGAAGGGACAAAATCTTCAGTGGCTTGGCCGTGTGCTTGGAAAATTCGGTATAGCGTCTAGAAAGTTTTCAAAGAGAATAAACCGCGAGCGGGAGACCGTATATGAGTTCGACAAACAAAAAGTCCATTCAGCTTTAAACATGGTAAAAGACAGCAAAACAAAAAACGGCCAATCATCAAAGACCGGCAAGAAAGGGCAAAGTACAAATTATAGAGAACAAATTGTAGCCAAGAGCAAAGAAATAACGAAACTTGATAGCAAGATTACAAAACTGGAACAACAATTATCTCAAATCGGAGCTTAGCTTCTAATTAAATTTGAGAAAACCGGATCGGACAATGCTAAACTAGAGACTTCTCCACTACCCTTTCTATCTCCCCCTTAGGTACAGCGCCAATTATTTGATCCACTGCTTCCCCGCCTTTAAACATAATAAGAGTAGGGATGCTTCTTATACCAAACTTCATTGTTGTTGACTGGTTTTCGTCAACATTTAATTTGCCGACCTTGATTCTCCCCTCATAAGAGGAAGAAATCTCTTCCACCATCGGAGCTATAGCCTTGCATGGACCGCACCACGGAGCCCAGAAATCTATCAAAACAGGCACATCACTGTTTGCTACTTCAGATTCAAAATTAGAGTCGTTAATCTCAATTATCGCCTCGCTTGCCATGTGTTTCTCCTTAAACAAATTTGACTGATATTATAGCAGAAATGCCGGGCATGTCACATCGCTTAACTAATCCTTAATTATTTGGATTTTATATGGCGACGAATTTTTTATTCTTTTATTACTACCCCTTCATTTTCAAGCAGTGTTCCCTTGGCGCGCTCAAGTTCCGCAAGCGCAATATTATAATTCGCAATGGCTGTAATCTCACGCACGCCGGCGTCAATTAAATCCCTCTGAGCCTCCAGCACCTCACGAGTGGTACCTATTCCAACGTTTAAACGTTCCTGCTCATTAATAACAACTTCCTTGGCAAGCTCCACAGATACCCGCGCCGCATCAATCGCCCTAAGACTGTTCTTAATTTCTCTAATCGCGCTTCTCACATCAAGCGCCACATCATCCTGGGTTTTTTTAAGTGTTATAACACTGCGGTCAAACTCGGCTCTGGCTTTAACATATTCCCCGCTTGCCGTTCTGTTAAAGATAGGAAAGCTAAATACTCCAAGTATCTGCCAGGTAGTAAAATCCGCTCCAAAAATCTGGCTGAAAGCCTCACCAGAACCTAAGAACTGTGAAGGTATAGGCTCAGGCTCTCCTCCGAAACTAAGCCTGTTGGGGTTCTCATCACCACCTAATCCTTGTAACTGCACGCCACCTTCGATTGCAAGGCGGGGCAGCCTCTGATTTGAATAGTAGCCCTTTAGGGTTTCCTTATTTTCTATATTAAGTTTTGCCTGTTCAATTTCCGGGCGTTCCCTATATGCCTCGTCGAGGGACTCCTGCTCGTCAAAAACAAACACCTCGGTCGTAGGCTCATCCGTTGCGTTTATTTTCTGAGAGAGATCAATGGCGAGCACATTTTTCAGATCATCCTCAGAAGCCTGAAGAGTATTCTCAGCCCTAATTACATCAACCTCCCTTGCAGCTACTTCCGATTTTGCCTGTGTCACGGAAACCGGAGGCAGTACCCCTACCTCTACCTGGATCTCATTTCTTTTCTGAAGGTCCTGTGCCAGTTCAAGCGCTGTACGCTCAAGTTCAAGATTTTGCTTAGCCGCAACCAACCGCCAATATCTGCTTTCAACATTAAGAATCACATTTGTAACTACATTCTCAAATTCTTTTTCCGAGATTTGACTTGATCTTCTTGCATTGATAACAAAAGTATTGTTTATACCCACTCCAAAGTTTTGCAGTAATTCCTGTCCAATGGAAAAACTAAGATTGTTAAACCAATTCGGACTCAGATCATCAAGGGGGGAATCCGTCTCAGTCCTTGTCGAGGAGAAATTCAATACATCATAAAATGTCCCCGTTGAGAACTTGCCCTCAAGGTTGCCTGATAGATTAAATTCTTTCTGGTTAATTGTTCCGCTGGGTATGAATGTATTTACAGAAGGGGTCTCCCCGTCATTATAAAAAGAACCAATATTCAATATAGGATCAAAGGTGCCCTTCTGAGTTGTAATCTCACCCTCTGAGACCACGACATTCTCCTTTTCAATCTGTATATCCCTGTTATTTTCAAGAGCTATACTGATCGCGTCCTGAACGGATAAGTCCAGAGCTCCCGCAGTCCCTGTCATTGTAAAGAAAATCAACAACAGTGTCTTAATCATTACGGCCTCCTGCAAAATTATAAGTTGTATTAAACTCGGGCTTCATAATCCTTAAGTATATAGATGATTTATTGAGGCATTTCAAAAGGACCTTATTATTATGATTTACAAATTCTAAAATCCAAATATATGTCCTTAAATCTATTAAACATTCTTCTAAGTCTATTAAATATTCTTAGAAAGCACTGTTTTCTTAACACAAAGTACCATTTTCTTGACACATGGTACCGTATTTCTTGACACATAGCACCGTAACTGGTAGCTTGTAAGTAATTACTTACTTACAGCCTACAGGGATAAATAAAAATGTCAACAGAAAAAGCCGTTGAAAAAGCAAATTCAACCCAGCCTGACAAAATAAATACTCGAGAGAAGATATTAGACACCGCAATCAAGCTGTTCGCCAAAAATGGATTCAACGGCACTACTACAAAAAAAATTGCGGAGGCAGCTGAGGTAAACGAATCCCTTATATTCAGACACTTCTCCACGAAAAGAGACCTTTACGGAGCTATCATTGAAAAGAAGATAGATGAGGAGCCCGGAATTGAGCTCCCTTTACAAATCCATAAAGATACAAAGGACGACTATCTTATCTTTAGCGCCATTGCGGAGCGGATGCTCGATAAATGCAGAAAGGATTCGAACTTCATACGGCTACTTCATTTTAGCGCACTTGAAGGCCATGAGCTATCGGACATGTTTTTCAGCACATATGTCGAGTATGTAAATATGCTGCTTTGCGATTATATAGAGGGCAGAATCGCGGACAAGGCATTTAAGAATGTAAACCCGCACTGCGCATCTCAAGCTTTTATTGGGATGGTCATAAACCACATTATTGTACAAGAGCTCTTTGGTGAGAAGAAAAAGAACAAAATCGAAAATGAAGAACTTGTAGAAACTTTTGTCACAGTCTTTCTCGACGGGATAAAAGCTAAATAGGAAATTGATCAGATTATGGGGTCAGCTTAATAAAAAATATACGAATCAAAGCTAGAATAATTTCTATCTTAATAAAGAGGAACTCAAATGAAACCTTTTAGGGCAAGTATTTTCAGTTTTATATTAGTAGCGGCTTTTTCATTTGTTCAACCTATACAATCATTAGCCCAGGAACGTCCCCCCGCACCCGTGGTTGTAGATAAGGTGCGGGAACAACTTCTTCAAAAACCCGTGACTCTTGTAGGGGCGGTAGAACCCGACAAAAGGAGTATTATCGCAAGTGAGATCGAAGGTCTGGTGGAAAGTCTTCCCGGAGAAGAAGGAAAGTTTGTAAATAAAGGTGAGGTACTTGCTAAATTCAACACCCGAAGCATTGAGATAGATTTAAATGAGGCAAAAGCCAGCAAAAGAGAAGCGCAAGCACGTTATCAGCTTGCCAAACAAAACTTAGCCCGTTTTCAGGAGCTTGAGAAAAAGGGTGTAGCATCAATTCAGCAGCTCCAGGATGCTGAAACGGAGAAATCAGCTTTGGGGGCCCGAATCTCGCAAATCCAAGCCCAAATAGATGGCTTTGAGTACGATATAGAGAAATCACAGATAGTCGCCCCTTTCAGCGGATATGTTACTGAGGATTACACAGAGGTCGGGCAATGGGTGGCAAAAGGCGGCCCTGTGGTTGAGCTTATAGATGTTGAAATTGCGGAAATAAACATTGATATGCCCGAGCGTTATATCAGTAAAGTAAACACCGGATTGAAAGTGCAGGTTAATCTTGACTCTCTACCTGATCTAGAACTCCGGGGAGAGATCACATCTTTAGTCCCTCAGGCCGATAGAGAATCAAGAACGTTCCCCGTAAAAATTAATATTGAGAACAAGGATGGAACAATTAAAAGTGGAATGGTGGCCCGCGTATCTTTTCCAATCGGTGAGCCGTCTACAGTAAAATTGGTTCCTAAAGACGCAATCGTATCACAGAATAACGCCAACTTCATATACATAGTGAACGAAGGAGCGGTCCAGCCGCTGCCCGTCAGCACAGGGATGGCTTTTGAGGACAAAATTCAGGTAATCGGTCCGGTTCAAACCGGCCAATTAGTTGTTGTTAAAGGAAACGAAAGACTTATGCCCAACCAGCAGGTAACAATCTTGAATAAAGACATCGAACAAAACAACAAAGTTAATTAAGGCGAGAGGCTACCAGAGGATTTAAATGAAATTAATTGAGACATCTATAAAAAAGCCGGTCAGCGTCGCTGTCGGCGTCATATTTGTAATACTTTTTGGTTTTATAGCTCTTTTCAAAATCCCGGTACAGCTCACACCCGACGTAGACAAGCCTACAATTACCGTAAGCACTTTCTGGCAGGGGGCTAGCCCTCAAGAAGTGGAAACGGAGATTATCCGTGAGCAGGAAGATGAACTCAAAACCCTGGATAACCTTGTAGAGATGACAAGTCAGAGCCAGGATTCAAGCGGAACTATTCTTCTTGAATTTGCAATTGGGACTGATATTGACGCTGCGGTTGTAGATGTTTCCAACAAGCTCAATCAAGTAGAAGAGTATCCCGATGACGTTGATCAGCCTGTAATCAGCACAACTGATGTGCGCGGAAGCGCAATGGCCTGGTTCATATTGAAGCCCAAAGAGGGAAACGATGTCGACATTTATCAATACCGCGACTTTGCGGAAGATTTTATTAAGCCCAGATTTGAGCGTGTATCAGGTGTAGGATCTTCCAATGTGTTCGGAGGGTTCGAGCGTGAAATGCAGGTCATTGTCGACCCGAACGCTCTTGCCGCACGCGGTATTTCGCTTTCCGAAATGGCCGATGCTCTAAGAAGAGAAAACGACAACTACAGCGCAGGCGATTTCGACGAAGGAAAGAGAAGATATATTGTTAGAACCGTTGGGGAATACCAATCACCTGAGGACATAGAGAATGTAATTATCACTAGAAAAAACAGCGCCCCGGTCTATATAAAAGATGTGGCTAGAGTGGCCCTTGGATACAAAGACGCCGATCACGCCGTGCGCCAAAACGGCGAGCCCGCCATCGCTATTAACGCTGTAAAGGAAAGCGGAGCAAATACGATTGAAGTTATGGCGGGACTCATGCAGGCTATGGAGGAACTCAACCAGGGAGAGCTGCAAAAAAAGGATCTTCATCTTTTTAATGTCTATGAAGAAACAAGTTATATAGTAAGCGCAATTGACCTCGTTCAGAAGAACCTCATCGTTGGAGGGTTGCTCGCAATTCTAGTGCTGCTCCTGTTCTTAAGAAGCGCAAGCAGCACTCTCATCGTAGCTACAGCAATCCCGATAAGTATCATCGGCACATTCGTAGTAATGTCGGCTTTGGGGAGAACAATAAACGTTATCAGTCTCGCGGGAATGGCCTTTGCCGTGGGGATGGTAATAGATAACTCAATTGTGGTGCTTGAGAATATTTACAGGCACATGCAGATGGGCAAGTCCCGTATTCAAGCCGCTTATGACGGAACATCAGAAGTTTGGGGAGCAGTGCTCGCAAGCACTCTTACAACCGCGGCAGTATTTGTGCCTGTCATATTCGTTCAGGATCAGGCGGGACAGCTTTTCCGTGATATTGCAATTGCGATAAGTGTCTCCGTTATTTTAAGCCTCATAGTTTCAATCACTGTAATACCCACGGTCTCGGCTAGAATTCTTAATATCGTAAAATGGAGACCAGGCATAAACTTCTCAAATCTCTGGGGACTTACTGAAAAAGCTGAGATTATTTCCCTTGGCATCTCAAACCTCGTAGGCCGAATACTCTCGAGCACAAGAACAAGGTTAATTGTTGTATGCGGTTTCACTATAGGAGCTTTATTCTTTAGCTGGCTTATGATTCCCAAGACGGAGTATCTTCCTGAAGGAAACCGTAATCTCCTGTTTGGCATTCTGATACCACCCCCGGGATATAATATTGGAGAATTTACCGACATTGGGGTCGGGATTGAAAATGACCTCCGCCCTTATTGGGAGGCGGAAGTCGGCTCTGCTGAAGCTGCTAAACTCGACGCTCCTCCAATTGACAATTTCTTCTACGTTGCCACAGGAAGTCAGGCGTTTATGGGAGCCCGCGCAAAGGAGCCTGACAAGGTAAAAGAATTAATGGCGCCGCTGCAGAGCTCACTAAGAAAAATCCCGGGCATGATCTCTATCGTAAGCCAATCCAGTATTTTCCAACGTGGGATTGGAGAAGGACGCTCGATTAACATTCAAATTACAGGCCCTGAGCTTGAAAAGCTGGTCGGCATAGCGCAAAAGGTATTTTTCACAGCAATGCAAAAAATTCCCGGCGCCCAGGTGCGCCCAATTCCGAGCCTTGATCTCGGGAACCCGGAAGTACAGCTTATATTAAATAGGGAACGAGCCTCTGATGCGGGCATTTCAAACCAGGAGCTTGGATTCATGTTAAACGCACTTGTAGACGGCGCTACGGTAAGTGAATTTCAAATCAATGGAGATGAGATTGACTTAACGCTACGGGGTGAGGACCAATACGCGAGCAGAACCCATGAGATAGAAGATCTCATGATTAACACACAGAGCGGCAAGATGCTCACTGTTGGGTCGATTGCCGACGTGAACGTCACAACGGGTCCCGAGCAGATAGACCATTTTGAGCGCCAGAGGACAATAGCCATATCCGTTATACCCCCTGAGGAGATGCCCCTTGAAGTGGCAATTGAGCTTATTAATAACGAAATTCTCTCTCCACTAAAAGGAAGCGGAGAACTCTCAGGCGCCTACGACGCAATCCTTACAGGCTCAGCAGATGATCTAACCAAAACCAGAGATGCGCTACAGTGGAATTTTCTGCTCGCGGGTGTTATTGCCTTTCTCCTAATGGCGTCACTCTTTGAGAGCTTCCTCTACCCTCTGGTTATCATGTTCAGTGTTCCCCTAGCCTCTTTTGGAGGATTTCTGGGTCTTTTCATACTGAACTTTTTTATATACATGCCGCTCAACGTACTAACGATGCTCGGCTTTATTATCTTAATAGGCATAGTCGTAAATAACGCGATCCTCATTGTCCATCAGTCACTAAACAATATTAAATACCAAGGCATGGGGCATAATGAAGCTATAGTCGAGTCAGTAAAGTCCAGGATAAGACCGATCTTTATGAGTACAACAACCAGCGTATTTGGAATGCTGCCTCTGATTTTGCTGCCGGGATCAGGATCAGAGTTTTACCGCGGTTTAGGTAGCGTGGTTGTTGGGGGATTAACCGTATCTACTATCTTTACTCTTATTTTGGTGCCCTCGGTATTTAGTCTGGTTATTGACGCAAAGACCTATGTTTCAGAGCGGATATCCAAAATGAGCGGCGGAGCCGGTTTAATGCCCTCAAAGTAATCGTTTTTCAATCTTGGTCAGCTCTCAAATTCATCTAAGCGGGCCATCTTAATTTCAAAATAGTCAGAGCTTTTTACTACCAGGGGTTTAGAGATTCTCCTTTGATGGTACAATGTATCGCCAATACGAGACCCCTGGAGAAATTAATGAAATATGATCCCGAACTGCAAATAGCAATAGAAGCTGTAAAAAAGGCATGCAGTCTATGTGTGAGCGTTCAATCTTCCCTCGTCTCTGATGAGACTATAATAAAAAAAGATAAATCCCCTGTTACTGTCGCAGATTTCGGCGTACAGGCAGTAATCTGCCATGAACTGAAAAAAGCATTCCCTAATGATCCGATAGTGGCTGAAGAGGATTCAGCCGACTTACAAACCAAGGAAGGAAAAGCGCTTAGTCAAAAAGTTTTTGAATACGCTTGGGCAGTTCTACCGGAATTAAAAGAAGAAGAAATTCATTCAACTATAGACAGCGGAGACTACGACGGAGGACCGGAGGGGAGATTCTGGACTCTTGACCCTATAGACGGAACAAAGGGATTTTTGCGCGGTCAGCAATACGCCATTGCTCTTGCGCTAATTGAAAACGGCGAAGTTGTCCTTGGAGTTTTGGGTTGTCCCAACCTACCTCGTGATTTGGAATATCCTGAAAGCAATAAGGGATGTATATTTAGCGCTGTTAAAGGTGAAGGATCGTCTGTTCAATTGTTCGGCGAAGAAACTGAAAAAAAAATAACAGTCTCAGATATTGACCACCCGACAGATGCTCCCTTTTGCGAATCTGTCGAGTCTGGGCACTCCTCACACAGCGATTCAGAACAAATTGCTCAAATTCTTGGAGTTACGGCCGAGCCAATCAGAATTGACAGTCAATGCAAGTACGCGGTGCTTGCAAGAGGCGACGCATCCATTTACCTGCGGCTCCCGACAAGTAAAGACTATGTCGAGAAGATTTGGGATCACGCGGCGGGCTGTATAATTGTAAAAGAAGCAGGCGGCAGAGTAACGGACGTTATGGGAGAGGATTTGGACTTCTCTCTGGGAAGAACACTTTCAAACAATAAAGGCATAGTAGGAACTAACGGAGGGCTTCACGATTTAGTCATATCGGCTGTAATGGAAGTCCTGAATTCAGAATGAGGACGACACTTCGCTCAGATAAGCAAGATCATCCTCAGACAACTCAAAGTTCATGGCTCCCGCGTTATCACTTGCCTGTCCGGCCTTGGTTGCCCCGGAGATAGTTACTACAACCTCACCCTGCACATTTATAACCCAATTAAGCGCAATTTGTGAAGGGGAGACCTGATACTTAAGCGCAATACTCTTAAGCGCTTTCACTACAGATGAGCTCTTTTTAAGTTTCTTCTTATTTAAGGAGGCATAATATTTCCTAAATATGTGCCTGCTTTTTATTAAATCAGGGTTATCATGAAATTTCCCTGTTAATAGCCCTCTCCCCAAAGGGGAGTAGGCTATCAGGGAAATACCAAGCTCTTTGGCCGTATCGAGAACCCCGTTTTTCTCAATCTGGCGTTTCAACAGGCTGTAATTAACCTGATTGGAAACTAAAGTCAGGCCATATTTTGAAAGCTCCTTATGAGCTTTGCGCATCCCATTGGCCGAAAAGTTGCTCACCCCTACGTATCTGATCTCTCCTTGCTCGACAAGCTTTGCCATCTTCTTCATCTCTGAGTTTATAGAAGAAAACGAAAACGGATTATGAATCTGATAGAGGTCTATCTTTGGGGTGTTAAGCGCCGAGAGTCTCTTCCCGATAGTCCCTGTTATTGAACCCGCAGTCCTTAAAAGCGGCCACCATTTTGTTGCAATAACTATGTCATTTCTTGGAACATCGAGATCATCAAGTGAACGCGAGAGAGCCCTTTCAGACTCGCCCCAGCCATAGAGCTCAGCCGTATCAAACCAGTTTATCCCTCCACTGATTGATGCCCTGACAATATCATTTATTTCCTGTCTTCTGAGTGAGGGCCACATCATACCGGATACGCCCTTGCCTCGGCTGAATTGAAGACAGCCCAACCCTACAGGCGACACCAGCAAGTCGGAATTGCCGAGTCTTCTTAAATCATTAGACTGCATATTCGAATTCCCACTTTTACATTAATCCTATTTAACATATAATAGCCATATGCCCAATAATAACCATATACCCACCGAAACGCGCATAATAGACCTTAGCATAAATATCGAGCCCGCGCCGGGACCCGAACATCAGAAATTAGAAATCACCTATGAGAAACACGAAGACACAGCACAATATATGATGAAACGGTTTGAGTGTGAGAGGGAAGATTTACCCGATGGGCTAGGATGGGCTAATGAATATGTCACGCTCGGGACTCATGTAGGAACCCATATGGATGCCCCCTGGCACTACCACCCAACATCGGAGGGCGAGAAAGCAAAGACAATAGATGAGCTTCCGGTTGAATGGTTTTACGGTGACGGGGTAGTAATAGATATGAGACACAAAAGACCGGGAGAGCTCATAACAAGCTGGGATTTTAAAAAAGCTCTTCACGAAATTAAATATGAAATAAACCCTTTTGATATAGTACTTGTTATGACAGGCGCCGATAAACTCTGGGGAACACAAGAGTATTGGTCACAGTTCCCGGGACTATCAAGAGAATCTACACTCTGGCTATGCGAGCAGGGGGTAAAAGTAATGGGCACTGATTCAGCGGGCTGGGATAGACCGTTTTGGGCTATGGTTGAAGAATTTAAAGAAACCGGGGACTCAAGCGTTATATGGGGCGCTCATTTCGCGGGTATTGAAAAAGAGTACTGTCAAATGGAAAAGCTCACCAATCTGGACCTGCTGCCCACGCATGGATTTAAGGTAGTTTGCCCTCCAATCAAAATCATAAACGCGAGCGCCGGCTGGGTTAGGCCAATTGCAATTATTGAAGGGTAGTGCTTTTTACTTCTTCTTTAGGTGAGGCAAAAACCACTGTCCAGAAGGTTTTGTATTTAGTATCTTTATTGTGAAAACAGGCGGCTCCAATCTCGGTGAAACTTTGCCTCATAATATTTTCACAGTGATGGGGACTAACTAACCAGGCCGCCACAACCTCTTCTGAATCCTCACGACCGGCCGATATATTCTCCCCCACGGTAGACCAGGTGTAGCTAACCTCTTCCACTCTATATGAAACGGCCTTCCCCTTTGAGCCTTTGTGACTGACAAAGTCCTCAGTAGCCATATCAAGGGAATGACTTAACGCGGCCCTTGCCAGAGTAGGGTTCCATGTGAGCTGACCCGCAGGGGTGAAAATTTTATAACCGCAGTTTCTACTCGACATCCGGGCCCGGTTGATGAGACGCAACATTTTTTCCTTCGTAACATCAAACTCCTCACACCTGTAAGAATCGTTTGCGAGGACATATTGTATCTCATTTGACGTACCACAGCTGCAAAGCAGACAAACTAGCACTATTATGGGCAGTATCTGATTCAATAATTATATTATAAGCCCAAGCTCAGAATTTTCACAACATTATTAGTATAAAAGGAAGAATTATCTTGGCTGCTGATTTAAGCACCGGCGCTAATTCTTAGCCTGGCGCCAGTGTTTATCAATAAACTGATCACGCCCCGAACCCAGACGGTAGGTTTTATATCTCATAGGCTTTTTCTTGTAAAACATCTGGTGATATTCCTCCGCGTCCCAGAACTGGCCGGCCTCCGTAATCTCGACAACTATCGGCTTATCGAATCTGTCTGATTTCTCAAGCTTTTCCTTTGATGCTTCGGCAGTCTTTTTCTGCTCATCGTTCAAGTAGAAAATCCCGGGTCTATACTGCTTTCCTCTATCGACAAATTGCCCCCCTGCATCTGTAGGATCGACATTCATCCAATAGACAGCAAGCAACTTATCGTACGTAACTTTCTTTGGGTCATATATAACTTCAACTGCCTCTGTGTGGCCGGTTTTACCGTAAGAGACTTCTTTATATGTAGGATTTTTCTCAGCCCCACCTGTATAACCAGCGGTTGTGGTAATTACCCCGTCTAAATAATCAAAAGGCGGCTGCATACACCAAAAGCATCCACCGGCAAATACTGCTTTCTCAAATTTTTCGTTTTGTCTTGCCTCTTTTCTCTTTGTAATATCAGCTTCCTCATCGTAAGCCCCCGCAAACAAATGATAACCCTGCGCAAGAACTAAAATTCCAATAACAATTAGTAGATACCTTTTCATAACAGTCTCCTATGAATGTGCAGCTTTCTATAAATGATATTTCATGTACTCGTCTGTTATATACGCTTTCTGAGCAAAAAAAGTTTCAAACATTTCCTTAAAAACCCCCTAGACAATGAACATCTGAAATTAAACCGAAGTGTACAAATATCACTCTTTATTATCAGATATCAGCGCTTTGTTTCCCCTCTGAGATTTATAAGCGTAATATGTTTCAAGTAATAACCATACAGAGAGCGCCAGTATGGCGGCAGAGAGTATTAGAAGCAGCGGATTGTCTGCGAAGGCTTTAAAATTCCAGACCATTGCGGCAATTGTCATAACGACAAGAAAGACCATTGGAATCAATGTATAGATTATGGGTCGTCCTGTTTTCCACAGATAGATTGTTGCAACCAGTAGCGTCAAACCCGCTACGAGCTGATTGGTGGCTCCAAAAAGTGGCCAGAGCAAAAACCCTCCGGAACCAAGCCCCTTGCCCGGAACCTCTACTAAAAGAGCCAGGAGTAAAGCCGGCACTACCGCGAGAAGCGCACCCACATATCTGTTTTTAAGGGGCTTAATTTCATATGCTGTCCCCAACTCACCCAATATAAGCCTTTGAATCCTCGTTGCCGTATCAAGTGAGGTTGCCGCAAAGCTTATAACGATAACGCTTATCAATGTGTCTCCGAAGACCGTTGGGATATGAAGCGCGTCCAAAAAGGTAGATGCGCCGTGCACAAAATTGGTTATCCCTCCTTGAGCGGCCATATCCCATGTTTCATAATGCGTGAGCCAATCCCCACGGCTGATACCCGCTGCAACCGCCAGGGTGGCAATCATCGCCAGGACACCCTCCCCTAACATCCCTCCGTATCCGATCATTCTTGCGTCCTTCATCTTGTTTAGCTGTTTAGAAGTTGTGCCGCTTGACACAAGACCGTGGAAGCCGCTTATTGCCCCGCAAGCAATGGTTACAAAGATAAAAGGAAACAGCGGCACCCCGCCCTTGGCGTTATGATTAATGGCGGGAGCCTGCATCTGTGGATGGGCAATCAAAAGACCTATGAAAAGAAGCCCTAAGCCCAGGATAAGCTGATGTCCGTTTATATAGTCCCTTGGCTGAAGCAGCGTCCATACCGGCAAGACAGAGGCGATAAAGGAATATATGAGTAAAAGGACAATCCAGGTCACAATCTGGCTCCCGAATATTGCGGGGATATCAATGGGCACCAGAGTCCCCACCCAGATCATTACATAGAGCGAAATCAGTGCGAGAATTGAGGGCCATAGTATAGGCACACCCTTTCTATAGAACAAGAATCCTATAATAACAGCTACTACAATTTGGAAATTCACAGGCAAAACACTTGCGGGGAAGGCAACAAATAGAGATGCTATAGCATATGCAAACACTGCAATAACAAAGAAAATGAGAAAATAGACAATTAGCAAAAACAACGTTCTTGCTCTATGGTTCACTAAAGTACCGGCTAAATCCCCGACTGAGCGGCCCTTCTCCCTTACAGAAATCACAAGTGCGCTGAAATCGTGCACAGCTCCCATAAATATTGTGCCTAAAACTACCCAGATTATTGCCGGCAGCCATCCCCAAAATATCGCAATGGCGGGTCCAATTATTGGCGCGGCGCCTGCTATTGAGGCAAAGTGGTGTCCGAAAAGCACATGTTTGTTGGATGGCACAAAGTCTATACCGTCATTCTTTTCATGCGCCGGGGTTACTTCATCATCAGACAGACGGAAAATCTTATCGGCAATAAACTTTGAATAATAACGGTATGCCAGAAAATACAGAATTAAGACAATAATAGCTAGAAGTGCGGCATTCAATTGCGATCTCCTATTAGCTTAGGAGACCCCATTTCTTCATACGGTAGCGCAGCACCTCACGGGTAATCCCAAGCATTTCAGCGGTCCTTGTCTGGTTCCAGTTTTGCAAGTCCAGTGCTTTAGTTATAACTTTTCTTTCAATTTTGTAAAGTGATGCGTCATCAAGAGGAACGTCAATAACCATCTTGTCATCAGCGTTCTGAACTTTAAGGTTATCGCCTTCGTCAACCTTCACATATTTGGGATTTAAAACACCGTCATCACTCAAAAGCACGGCTCTCTCAATAGTACTTCTTAGCTCACGCACATTGCCGGGCCAATCATAATGCAAAAACGTCTTTCTAACTTCAGATGGAATGAGGGAAATACTTTTATTGAGATCAATATTAAAATAGGAAACGAAATGATCCGTAATGAGAGGAATATCCTCCATTCTATCCCTTAAAGAAGGCATTTCAAAATTAATCACGTTTAAGCGGTGATACAAATCCTCTCTAAAACCGCCATTTTTAACAAGTGATTTAAGATCGTGGTTCGTCGCCGCCATAACACATATATCAACCGTGATATCCCTGGTTCCCCCTACTCTGCGGAAGCTCCTTTCTTCAACGGCCTTAACAAGTTTCGCCTGGAGCGAAAGACTCATATCACCAATTTCATCAAGAAACACAGTGCCTCCGTCAGCCTGCTCCAATATGCCCTTTTTCAATTTCTTGGCATCAGTAAACGCACCTGCCTCATGTCCGAACAGCTCACTCTCCAACAGAGTCTCAGGTATGGCAGCACAGTTCAGTTCTATAAAGGGGCTTCGTTTCCTTATTCCATTGAAATGGAGGATTTTTGCCGCAAGCCCTTTGCCTGTACCACTTTCCCCGCAAATCAGGATAGTTTTAGGATCTGACTCCGTAAGCTTCTTAAATAGATGTATTATCTCTTTTATTGATTCGCTCTCACCTATTAGTGAATCGAACCCATATTTCTCCTGTGCCCTCATAGCCACAGCGCTCAGGCTGTTATTAAGCTCTCTTATCTTAAGAGCATTTCTTACCATTACCTTCAATTTATCAAGCGGAAACGGTTTCTCTATAAAGTCATATGCGCCGTCTCTAATTGCGGAGACCGCAACTTCCACGCTCCCATGAGCAGTCATCATTATAGTTGGCGGGGTCTGCTCAAACACAGATAGAGCCTTTAGTACCTGCAGACCGTCTTTGTCAGGAAGCTTAAGATCTAAAATAACAAGATCCGGATTTTCCCTTTTTGCAATTCGCAGCCCTTCCTCTCCCTCAAAGGACGTGATAACAAAATACCCCTCTTGCGTTAGCGCTTTATGTAGTTGTTTACAAAGCAGCCTTTCATCTTCTATTATTAGTATTAAAGAACTCATTTTTCCCTACCTTAGATATCTTTATTCTCATCCCATCCACTTTTTTAATGCCTAAATACTCATAAAAATTATGATTCTAAAGCTAAATAATCGATTCATCTGTCAGATTATTTGGAATTTCGACTATAAATTTCGCCCCCGTGCCCTCTTTACTGGTTATACGCATCTTCCCCTTGTGTGCTTCGACTATCCCATTTGATATAGCAAGACCCAGCCCGGTTCCCTTCTCCTTTGTCGAATAAAAGGGCTGTAATATCTTCTCTACATCCTTCTGTGGAAAACCACACCCTGTATCAGAGACCGCGATCTCAACCGTCCCGTTAGAATTTTTAGTCTCCACTTTAACAGTCCCAAAACTTCCGGTTGCATCTATACCGTTAATCAAAAGGTTTAATACAACTTGTTCTATCTGTTCATGATCGACATAGAATTGATTTCCGCATTTTAGATCCTTCTCGATCATTACTCCTTTTGACTTTGCTTTCATATTAACTAGGCTAAGCGCCCTATCCACAATGTCGTTTGGCTGACACTCAATTAGCTGAAGACTCTTTGGATGACCGAGTTGGAAGAGACCCTTTACTATTCTCTCAAGCCTTACTATCTCATCTAGAATTTCAGATATTGTCTGCTGGTGCTCTTCGTTCTCAGTTTCATCCTGCATAAGCTCAAGCGCAATAGCTATTCCTGAAAGCGGGTTTCTGACTTCATGGGCAACACCCGTAGCAAGCTCACCAATAGTTGCGAGCTTCTCAGTCTTGATTAGCACCTTATGCTTTTCCTTAATCTCTCTTGTAGCCTGCTCAATCTCAGTCTCAAGCAACTCATTAAACCTCTTTGTAGTTTCAAGAAGTTTTAAGATCTCATCGTTTTTCTCTTGAAGCTCCTTATTGTTTCTCTCGATGTTGTCGATCATATGGTTAAAAGCCTGGACTAAGGTGTTAATCTCACTGCTTGATTTAACTTCCTCTAATCTATAAGAGTAATCACCTGCCGCGACCGATTCCGCTGCGTTAAACAAATTGAATATAGGTTTAGTTATCACCCTGGGGATAAAAAACGTAAGCGTAATACCAAATACGAGTATCACCCCTATTACAGTAAACACAGTGATATAGGAATACTTGATCTGCACATCTGAGATTTTGACTGCTTCAAGCAGCATCTCATTGGCAAAGAACCCCTCGTTCGCCTCTTTTTTATCAGATATTAGCTTGGACAAGGTCGTATAACGGCCTTTGATATTTTCAGCCGCTTTATCGAGGTTGTATATGCTGTATACTGAGAAGCCGCTTATAAGAAGCATAAGAAGGAACATCAAAGCATATCCGAGCGTTATCTGTTTACTTAAATTCAATTACCATGCCCCTGACCGAGTGATCTAAACAGTAAAATTCTACCTGTTATTATTCCCAACACATATCAATATTTTACAAACGATTAGATAAATTGAATACACTTAGGTAAATTTACCTTTTATATTAATTGCAGCAGATTAAATGTAAGTCTACAAAACAGCTAAAGGGAAGCTCTGTCATACCTGCGAGTATAGAATCTATGAAAGTATCATGCTTAACATTAGCATTATCCGCGATATTCCTATTGGGTTGTTATCTAAGCCCCGAAGCAATGAAAGAACTAAATCAACGCCAGGATGCACTAGAAGCCAAAATGGACGAGCTTTTGGAGGAGCTTCGTGCAGACAACTCAAATATTAACCGTGATGTTGAGAGAATCGAGAACAACCAGATGCTACTTGCGGAAGAGATTGAAAGTATGCAGAAAAAGAATTTAACCCTAGGCAAAAAAATAGATAAAGTCACCAAGAAGAAAGGGGACGGCAATCAGAAATTCCCTTCAGCAAACGATATATATTCAGAGGCTGAGACCAGCTATAAGGAGCGTAGGTACGAAGACGCTATATTGGAATTTCAACAGTTAATAGACACCTATCCACAAGATTGGAGAGTCCCAAACGCCTATCTTAAACAGGGAACAGCGCTTATCAACCTGGGAAGGAAAAAAGAGGCCGCTTTTTTCTTCAATACGCTTATCGACAAGTACCCAAACTCCCGAGAAGCCAAAATCGCCAGGCAAAAACTAAAAGCCATATAATAAATCCTGCCCATCTTTAAGTACTTTGCTAAATTCTTCTCATCTGCCCAGTTTAAATTTCTACCCCAGAACTAGATCGCCTTATAAAACAATATCTTGAACCTATGGGTTCGTCAGCAATAGATCGAGGGTAATTAATCATGTATTGACTGATATTAAATGAAGAATAATTACAATTTGAAACTTATATCCGATGCACTTGCAGGCGAAGTAAACAACATGGATGTAATTTGATTCAAATTCTTTAAGACCAGTCACTCGGATGAGTCACTCGTTTCGGGCGGTTATTCGCATGAGCCTGCCGTTGAGTCAACCAGCAAGAAACCTAATGTTGCAGAGAAGGTTCTCTATACTGATCCACTTCGGGGAAATCTAGACATTTCATATTGCATCTGACTTTTCCATCATCAAACGCAGAACACCTCAGAACCTCATCGTACTGCCTATACGTAAATAGACTCCGCCGAAGCTTTATCTCAACCATTTTCTTCCTGAACGGGCAGAAAAATTTCATTTTCACTGCCCCTTTTTTCAGGGAATAAGACTCTACTATGAGATAAAGAACCGTAAATATTGTCAGTAAAAAAACAAACGCTAACCAGCAAACAAATATAACCATTTTACTTTCACCCCCTTGCCCCTATGGTTGTAATTTGCCAATTAATGATTTGCACTTTCGTATTACAGGCATCACCCCATTTGTGTTTGCCATTCAAAAAAAGAAAGCAAATTTCCAATAAAAACTAAGACACCAAACGTATTTATATTATAGCATAAATTTGCCTCAAATAAATCAGAAATTTATACTTAAACCGGTGTAAATAAAGACGATAACAGCTTCCCAGAGCTTTTAAAACAACTAGCAAATGTATTTAAAAAACTCAATACTTCACGGTGCCAAGAGGCGCTCTAATACATCACAGCTTTCTGAAACCAGCATGTCAATAAGCTCTTTAGCTGTGCATCTCCTGGACATTGCCACCCCCTGCCCTGCCCAGAGAGACATAAAATCTCTGTCCCCTTTTTCTTTAGCAGCGTTCCGTAGGGGCCTACTCAGACTGTTTTGAAGCGGATAGTGTGGAATTTCATTCTCAAATGAAGACATTTCCTCTATAAAGCGGTTTTTAATGCCACGGGCATACTTGCCGGAAAATGCATTGGTCAATACAGTGCTTGTATCTTTAGAGCTTAATAGCGAATCCAGCCAAGGCCCTGGCACTGCCGCCTCTACACACGAAAGAAATGCGGTCCCCATCTGTACGGCAGACGCGCCAAGTGAAAGAGAGGCGACTATCCCGCGCCCGTCCATTATGCCCCCTGAGGCAATCACAGGAATCTGAACCTCATCTACAAGCTGCGGCACTAAAGCTAATCCTCCTATCATCGGGGTGCCCGCAGTGGCTTGAAACGTACCCCTGTGCCCCCCCGCCTCACTCCCCTGAGCAACTATTGCCGTACAACCCGCCTCTTGAAGTAAAACCCCCTCTTCAACACATGTTGCTGTTCCGATGACAGCTATATTTCTCTCACGGACACGATCTATGATATTTTTTCCCGGCACTCCGAACGTAAAGCTGAAAACCGGCACATCATTGTCCAGAATAACAGCGAGCTGATCTTCAAAAGTGTACTTTGGAGGCCCGGGGACTTCGGGCGGCCCGACGCCTAGTTCTATTGAAAATTCCTCTAATTTCTTAAGCACTTTATCGTCAGGCTCAACAGTATTGCTTATCTCAGGAATAAAAAGATTGACGCTAAAGGGCCTTTTTGTAAGCTCCTTCACCTTACTAATCCCCACTTCAATCTGCTCGGGCGATAGATACCCCGCGCCTATTGAGCCAAGCCCACCGGCATTAGACACGGCGGCCACAAGCTCAGGAGTGCTCGGCCCCCCGGCCATAGGCGCCTGAATTATAGGATGCGATATTCCTAGCTGCTCAATTAATCTAATTATCTGATCCGGCCAGAACTTACTTTGCATAATCTCTCCTCTATTGATTCAATAAGCATAACAAACCTTTTCAACAACAAAGAAAACTGTTATATATCCTTATAATCATGAAACAATTAGACTACAATATAGTTGTATGTTTGGTCTAAAACATTAAAACCTGTTATACTTTTCAACCCTAATGGTGGTGGGCTTTTAGACTAAAGATTATCATAGAAAAAAATTCTAGATAAATCTAGACAAAAGAGAAAAAAACTATGACGAATAAAGTACTAAGCGCAATATTTATTTTCACTGTTTTCATTTTTTCCTGTGGAGGAGATGAACAATTAAATCTCCCACCCCCAACTATCCAGGTCTACGTAACCACTGCAACCGATGTGCCGATATTTAAAGAGTTCATTGGAGAAACATCAGGGTTTAAAGATATTGATATACGCGCAAGGGTAGAAGGTTATCTGGAGGGAATCCATTTTGAAGAAGGATCAATAGTAAAAAAAGATCAGCTTCTCTATACGATTGAGAGTCAGCCGTTTGAAGAAAATGTTGCAGAAAAACAAAGCCAGCTAGCGGCCTCCAACATAGAGCTTGCCAACGCTAAAAGTGACCTGAGCAGAATAAGGCCTCTTGCAGAAGAAAATGCTATCAGCCAGATTGACCTCGATGCCGCTCAAGCGAAATATGATGCATCTATAGAAGCTGTAAAAGCAGCTGAAGCCAATCTCAATGCAGCCAATATTCAGCTGAGTTATACGACAATACGTTCTCCCATTGACGGTATAATTGGTATGACACAAGCCAAAGTAGGTGACTTTGTCGGATTAAACCCAAACCCTGTCATTTTAAATACCGTCTCAAGTGTAGACACTATATTGGTACAATTTTTTGTTACAGAGAATGAATATCTGCAGGCAGCCAGAAGAATAATCGCAGAAACTGAAGATTATCAGATAGGAGAAGATAAAGAAGAGCCCGACGATCTCCAGCTAATTCTCTCTGATGGGTCGGTATACAAATTCAAGGGGAAATTCGATTTTATCGATAGGAACGTAGATCCAACAACCGGAGCAATCCTTATCCAGGCATCATTTCCAAATCCCAACCAGCTTCTTCGCCCGGGACTATTCGCCAAAGTGCGTGCTGAGGTAAATGTTGTAAAGAACGGCATCCTCGTCCCTCAGAGATGCGTCGTAGAACTTCAGGGAACGTTTAGCGTCCTCACAATAGATGAAAGCAATAAAGTGCAAAACAGACAAGTGCAGGTTGGACCTAAAGTAAAAGAATTCTGGCTTATCAGTGAAGGGCTTAAACCAGGAGAGAAGATCATTTACGAAGGGCTTCAAAAAGTAAAAGAAGGGATGGTTGTGAATCCCGAAATCGTCGAAATCAAAATTCCCGACCTCGAGAGTATATAAAGCATTATGGGCAATTTTTTCGTAAACAGACCAATAGTAGCAATGGTAATTGCCATTCTTATGGTTATTATCGGATTAATCTTTATGGGAGGTCTGCCCATTGAGCAGTATCCTGATATTACCCCCCCCATTGTTGAAGTCAGAGCTACCTATACAGGGGCTAACGCGGTAAATGTAGAGGAGTCCGTAGCAACCCCGCTTGAGCAGCAAATCAATGGCGTAGATAACATGATTTACATGAAATCTACGAACTCCAACGACGGAACAATGGCTATCCAGGTCTCGTTTGAAGTAGGAACCGACCCGGATATGAACACCGTTTTTACTCAAAACAGGGTCTCTGCCGCGACCGCCAAGCTTCCCGAAGAGGTAACCAGGCTCGGAGTAACAACAGAGAAATCATTACCCAATATTTTGATGCTTATTACGCTAACTTCTGAGGGAGGAAGATACGATCAGAACTTCCTTGGAAACTATGCGATTATAAATATTCAAGACCTTTTAGCTCGTATCAAAGGTATTGGACGAGTGCAGGTATTAGGGGCTAGTGATTATTCAATGCGAATATGGATTAAGCCCGACCGTCTTGCACAGCTTGGCATTACTATTCCAGAAATTGTAGATGCAATTAAACAGCAGAGCATAATTGTGCCCGGAGGCAAATTCGGCGCTGAGCCTTCGCCACCGGGGACAGAATTCACATATACAGTGAGATTGCCCGAGCGGCTACATTTACCTGAGCAATTTGGAGAAGTCGTCATCAGGACAACCAAGGCCGGCTCTCAGGTTAAAATCAAAGACGTAGCCAGGGTCGAGCTCGGTGTGGAAACTTATAATGCTTTTACCAGATTAGACGGCAAAGAATGCGCTATAATCGCTCTCTATCAGGCTCCCGGATCAAACGCAACTCAGCTTGCGGAGACGGTAAAAAGCACTATTAAGGATTTAGCCAAATCGTTCCCTGAAACCGTAAAATATGACATATCGCTTGATACCACGCTTGCTATCACAGCGGGAATTGAAGAAATAATAGTCACACTTTTTATAGCATTGGCTCTAGTTATATTGGTAGTATTCATCTTCATCCAGGACTGGCGGGCAGCACTTATTCCAACAATTGCAATCCCGGTCTCGCTCATTGCGGCATTTATGATATTCCCGGTTATTGGATTTACAATTAATGTTCTTTCTCTCCTAGGTTTAGTGCTCGCAATTGGAATTGTGGTCGACGACGCCATTGTGGTTGTTGAAGCCGTACAGGTAAATATTGAAAACGGCATGACCCCTAAAGAGGCCACGAGGAAAGCCATGAGCGAGGTTACGGCTCCAGTTATCGCCACCACCCTTGTACTCGTTGCAGTGTTTATCCCTGTAGCCGCAATGGGCGGAATTACAGGGCGGTTGTATCAGCAGTTTGCTATAACAGTTGCGGTCTCTGTTGTGTTTTCTTCAATCAATGCTCTCACGCTGAGCCCCGCGCTATGCTCGCTCCTGCTTAGAAAAAGAGAGCCTGTCAAAGGGGCGTTAGGGAGTTTCTTTGATAAATTTAATACTGGTTTTGATAAGCTGACGGATAAGTACGTAAGCCTGACCCGTACTGCTACGGCAAATATTAAAAGAGGAGTTATGTTCATTTTAATAGTAGTCATAGGCCTATTGTTCCTCGGCAAAATAGTTCCGGGCGGATTTATGCCTGAAGAGGATATGGGCTATTTATTTGTAAATATCCAGTTGCCCGATGCTGCGTCACTGCAAAGATCCGACGTGGTAACAAAAAAAGTCGAGGGCATAATCGCTCAATTTGACCAAGTAGAATACGTTACATCAGCCACAGGGTTTAGTCTTCTATCAGGCAGCTATTCTTCAAACTCCGCCTTTATTTTCGTCTCACTTAAAGACTGGGGGGAGAGAAATGAGACTGCAAATGAAGTAGTAGATATGCTAAATAAAGTCTTCTACGTACATATTAATGAAGCGCAGGTTTTTGCCTTCGGCCCTCCTGCTATCCCGGGGCTGGGAAATGGGTCAGGGTTCACCCTTATGCTCCAGGACAGAGGTGGGAATACTCCCGAATATCTTGCGGATCAATCCGTAAAATTCATACAGGCTTCCATGCAAAGACCGGAAATCGGCTCCATCTTTACCACTTTCCGCTCAAACGTTCCTCAAAGATTCATGGGCATTGATACCGATAAGGCTCTTAAAGCCGGGATCCCTTTAAACAACATTTACAGCACTGTAGGAGCGTTTCTGGGCGGCACTTATGTAAACGACTTCACCAAGTTTGGGAGACTCTACAGGGCCTATATTCAAGCTGAGCCGGAATATAGACAGAGTGAGGAGCAAATTAATCTCTTTTATATTAAGAATTCAAATGGGCAGAGTGTTCCGCTAGCCGCATTTGTGAATATTGATGATATAACAGGTCCTGATTTCACTAATCGATTTAATCTATATAGATCAGTAGAGCTAACGGGAGGCCCTGCTCCGGAGTTTACCTCGACACAGGCAATGGCCGCTCTTGAAGAAGTTGCCGCCGATGTATTGCCCCCCGGCATGGGCTATGCGTGGAGCAATATGTCGTATCAGGAAAAGCAAGCTTCAGGTAGCGCAGGAATCGTATTTCTTTTCGCTCTGGTATTCGTATTCCTAATCCTTGCGGCACAGTATGAGAGCTGGTCACTACCCTGGAGTATTTTGCTCGGCACACCATTTGCAATTTTTGGCGCGTTTTTCGCATTATTCATAGCCCGACTATTTAGCGAGAGCTACGAGCTTAATGTATTCGCCCAGATAGCGCTCGTAATGTTGATAGCAATGGCGGCCAAGAACGCAATTCTTATAGTAGAGTTCGCAAAACTGGAATTCGACAAAGGTCTTTCGTTATTTGATTCCGCCATAAAAGCCGCACACCTGAGGTTTAGACCAATATTAATGACCGCATTCTCTTTTATACTTGGAGTACTTCCCTTAGTCGTTGCATCAGGCGCAGGGGCTGAGGCCAGAGTCGTAATGGGTGTGGCGCTACTGGGCGGTATGACTCTTGCGACACTATGCGGTGTTTTCTTTTATCCAATGCTGTTCGTCATGGTCGGAAAGATCGGCAAATACGAAGAAAAACGTGATATTCAAACGGACTGAAATATAAAAAAAATGAACTTTCTAACAAAAATAAAATCTTTTAACATTGCTCTACTAATTGCAGCACTGTTTCTTGCAAGCTGCATGGTAGGCCCGGATTTTCAAACCCCAACAGTGGAAGACCTGCCTGATGAGTTCAGATTCTCTAACGAATATGACAATCAAGAAGTAAACCTCGTGTGGTGGGAACTATTTAATGACCCGGTATTAAACACACTGGTAACAACTGCACTCAATGAGAATAAAGATTTGCTGATCGCGATAAGCCGAATAGAGGAAGCCCGCTCATTTCTAATTTTTACGGAAGCTGACTTATATCCCAGGTTTGATTTACAGGGTGGAGCGAACAAAGGCAACTTCAACGGCGGTATAATATCTAGTGATCCTGATGAGCCGAATAATAGTGCATTTATCTCTCCTGTCGTAAATTGGGAAATAGATTTCTGGGGCAAGTTCCGTAGAGCGAATGAATCTGCAAGAGCGCAGCTCCTGGCAACTGAGTATGCAAAGAAAACGGTTCAGATAAGTCTAATTTCTGAAGTAGTCGGGGCCTATTTCATGCTGCTTGATTTTAAAGAACGGTTAAGGGTTTCGGAGCAAACTCTTGAGTCACGAGATGAGAGCCTTGAAATCATGCAAAAGCGTTTTGATAGAGGTATAATCCCTGAAATTGACCTCAACCAGGCTCAGGTGCAAAGAGAAATAGCTGCGGCTGCGGTACCTGTAAACAAGCGTCTAATAGCTAATACAGAAAATGCGATAAGTATTTTGTTAGGACAATTTCCACAGTCTATCAAAACTGATCTTGACCTCTATGCGCAAACGATTCCACCTGATGTGCCGGCAGGGCTGCCCTCTTCATTGCTTGAACGCAGACCCGACATACTGGAAGCTCTATACTCAATACAGGCTCAGAATGCCCTGATTGGTGTTGCAGTAGCCCAAAGGTTTCCGGCCATAAGCATCTCGGGAGCTCTTGGTGCAGCGACAAATGATGCAGCACAGATGACAATTAATGGTTTCGCATGGTCTATAGCAGCTGGACTTGCCGGTCCAATATTCAACTTCGGCCAAGATAAAGCCAGGGTTGAAATTGAAGAAACCAGAACAGAGCAGGCGCTTTACAGCTATCAGAATGTGGTGCTTAACGCTTTTAGGGAAGTGTCAGATGCGCTTGTAGACATTCAGACCTATAGAGAGCAAGCAGGAGCGCTTGGCAAGCAGGTCACGGCGGCTGAGAACGCTAACAGACTATCCAAACTCAGATACGACCAGGGATTTTCCAGCTATCTTGAAGTGCTGGACTCTGAACGTGCCCAATTTTCCGCACAGCTTGATCTATCCCAAACCACTCAGGAGTTCTACAACTCTTATGTAAGACTCTACAAAGCCCTTGGCGGCGGATGGATATCGCCACAAGAAATGGAAGAGAGTAAAAACGCCCAGAGCCAAAAATCCCCTTAGCGATCGGATGTCCTAAATAACCCGCGTATTCAATTCATAATCATTTGTGCTAATATTGAAGCATGTATTTATCCAAGACCGATTTCCTGCAATACCTCCAATGCCCAAAGTGTCTTTGGCTCAAGAAGAACAATCCCGATCTATACGTTCGTCCGAACATATCAGAATTTGACCAGAAATTAATAGATGAAGGGTACGAAGTAGAACTTGCAGCACGGGAGATGTTTGATCGGGGTGTGCTTGTGGCAGGCAGCAATGAGGAAGCGGCTTTAAAAACTCAAGAGCTAATAGAAGAAAGAGTATCTCCTGTTTTCCAGGCAACTTTCATATCAAAATCCGGTCTTTTAGCCAAAATTGATATACTAATTTACAATGAGTTCTCAGGTGCGTGGACCATATACGAGGTTAAATCTTCCACAAGTATAAAAACCGGAAGAGACGATAATCATATACTCGATATCACTTTTCAAAAACTTGTTATGAGCCAGGTTGGGATACCCGTTGATCAGGCTTATATCATTCATTTAAATAAGGATTTCAAAAAAATTGGGGAAATAGAATTATTTGAGCTCTTTACAACTACCGATGTCACCGAATCCCTCTCACAGGAGTATAGCAGAATAGAATCAGAAGCAGCTATGGCTTTGGAATTTCTAAAAGATCAGGATGTAGACTTAAGTTCATGCTCTTGTCTCTATTCCTCAAGAAGAAATCATTGCTCGTCATTCAGCGTGTTAAATCCGAATATCCCCGATTATTCCATACACGACATTGCTAGAATAAGCTCTAAAAACTTACGGCTACTGATTGATGACCTGATAATGAACATATTGGATATACCTGAGAATTTTAAGCTTACTCAAAATCAAAAGACTCAGGTTGAGCTTGAGAAATCCCAAAAACCAGAAATCAATATAGAAAACATCAAACAAACATTAGAACAGCTAGAGTACCCTTTGGTATTTCTAGATTATGAAACATATGTCTCCGCAATTCCCAAAGTTGAGGGCTTTTCCCCTCATCAACACGTCCCTTTTCAGGTTTCTATTCATATTTTACAGCCCGAAAGAAAGCTAAAGCATCATGAATATCTTGCCGACAACATAGAAAATGCGCCTCTGGAATTAGTTGAATTCTTACATGAGACCATTCCACCAAAAGGCACACTAATCTCATGGCATGCTTCCTTTGAAAACACTAGAAATAAACAAATTGCAGAAATATATCCGGAACACAGCCAGTTTCTTTTAGAATTGAACGACAGAACCTTTGATTTAGAATCAATTTTTAAAGACGACTACAGACACCCGGGCTTTAGAGGTAAGACATCAATAAAGAAGGTCTTGCCTGTCCTTTGTCCGGAATTTTCTTATAAGAATATTGATATACAAAGCGGCACTGAAGCAATGGAGAGCTGGCGCAAAACTATATTTGATGAAGATTTAGAAGAACCAGAGAGGACTCAAATCCAAAAAGCGTTATTGGAATATTGCGAATTGGATACCCTGGCAATGGTAAAAATATTCAAGCATTTGCTGGATGTCTAATTTAACTTTATCTAGATTCAACAATTCTGAGCTTTTCAACTGATTTTTCGGAAAGGTTCGGTACTAAGCGGAGTATTAAGTCACAGAAATTATTGGTAGCGGGGGTAGGATTTGAACCTACGACCTTCGGGTTATGAGTGCTATTTTATAGTTTATATGGGTTAGTAGGACTTAGTCTGTATTGGTTCTAACAATCCATGGATATTAAATAATTTCTGAATGTATTGGTATAGCTTAGTATCTGTTTGTTTCTTTTCGTATTCCCATTTGGTCACATATTTGGTCACATTCTTAGATCGTGTTAAATAGTGTTATTTTGCCAGATTTTTCTACTTTTAACTGGTCCAGTTCTCAGGGGGAAGGTTAACTATATTTCATATTTAGTAAACCTATACAAATAATTGACTGTTAGGGTTGACAATGTTATTATTCAAAAAATAACTTGTTTCTAAATAACGGTAAGACATTATGAAAATGGCTTCTTATACAATTATTACTTGCTTGATTACTTTTATGTTTTTAACAATAACCCAGGCTCAAACACAGGAAGAGCTAAAACTAGCCGGTGAATATTTTGAGAGGGCTATAAGTAAAATACAATCAGGAGACAACAAAGGAGCTATTCAGGATTTAACCAAAGTTATTGAACTTAACCCAACATCGGCAAACTCCTATTACAATAGAGCAGTTTTAAAGGCTAAATTAGGTGACTTAAGTGGCGCTATGCAAGACTATACAGAAGCAATTGAAATTAAACCTAAAGAACCGGATTATTACAACAATAGAGGAAGTCTCAAATATCAATTGAGAAATTTTAAAGGCGCAATTGAAGATTATGATCAAGCTATCAAACTTACCCCTAATAACGGCGATTTATACTACAATAAGGGAATTTCGTATGAGGAATTAGGTGATTTCAGAGTTGCTATTCAGCAGTACGATAAAGCGATTAAATTTAATCAGAATGACCCATCTTATTATTTAACAAGAGGACTTTTAAAACAAGAGATGGGAAACATTAAACAAGGGTGCGTTGATTTAGCCAAAGCCAAAGAACTGGGTTCTACAGACGCGGCAGATAGTATAAGCGATTCCTGCAAAACAAAATATAAAAAACCCCTAAAATAGGGTGCCTCCGCAGATTTAAAGGAAGCACTGAAGGATTATTAGGTGATTTTAGAGTCATATACATCTTGTTCTTTGTAGATATTCAAGATCTCAGAAAAATCATTTCCAATTTCCGATAAGTATAAAGGGGGCCCAATAATAGGGATGGGAATAGTTTGAGTCATTTATGCCCGTTGTTGATCTGGTATGTCCTTTAAGCAGACTTAACTGAGCCTTATTTAAGGCTTCTGCCTTATTAAGACCTTTAGATATAATTAAGTCATAGAAACTTATCATCAATTCTTTGGTACTATTATCAGTAACTGGCCAAAGTGATGCTAATACGGATTTTGCTCCCAAATTTTGGGCAAGAATTCCAAATCCATCTACTTCATTTCCAGATTCTCCTACTCCTATTGCCGTATCGCAAGCAGATAATGTAAGTAATTCCACTCCTTTAAAGGGCTTTCCTGAAGAGTATTTTTGTAATTCACCAACTGTAAGTTCAGTACCGTCTCCCATTAATAAAAATGACCTTCTCAAATCTCCTGTTCTTAATTTAAAATGACTAGCTATATGGACTATAGGATAGTTCTTCTCCAATTCTTTCTGCATGCTCTGAGCTGTAAATTCATTGTTCAGCTTGATTACACCGGGTACTACTCCATTTTCGCTTCCCTTAACTTTTATTATCCCATTTAGTTCGTCTACTACACCTGGTAGCGGGTCAAATCTATCATGAGAAGCAGAAACACCAAGTCCCAATCCTTTCCATTTGTTTATTGGCTTATCCTTTATACTTGACTTAGATTCAGTAGTAATAACAACATTATTATACTTTTCTACTAAGAAATTATTTCCGTCATACAATGCGGCTATAGGTATATACCTTAGCGATCCGTCCAAAGACCATATAAGTGTTTTAATTTGTTCTTTTTCTATTTGCTTAGAAATTGGACCGAATACAATATCATATAATTCTTTAGATTCAGCTTTAGGGTTTGATGTAGGATCTATAAGCTTTTGGTATAGATTCGAAACTTTTTTGTTAAATTCTACTTCCGAAATAGTATATAATTCATTAAACTCATCTTTATTTGTAACAAGTATTACACGGTAACCATCCTTACCAATGAGTGTAAAAATAAATGCAGATCCATCACAAAAATCAAATGATTCTGCCTTCATTTTTTTCATTTCTTCTTCAAATAAGTTAGCATTATCGCTCGGGGTTAGATTATTAAAAGCTAATTTGACGTTTTTAAAATAATCGTCAATTTTATCTTTTAAAATTTTATAATCAGTTACAACTTGAACCATCTTGGCGTTGTCTTTTTCTTCAAGGTTAGCGTTTTCAGATTTTGCAATGTATTCATAATATTCTGGACCTATGATACTCAATTCGTTACATAATTTTTTGTATTTGTTATCCCACTTTTCTTCTACGGGTGTAAGTAGTAGATTTGACTTTTTGTCTACTGGTTTATTATTGTGCATTATTATATAATATTCTTCTTCTTTATGCATTTCCAAAACTTTCAGAGCCTCTGGAATTCGGCCAAGTGATATTAGATTATCTATTAAATCTCTAAAGGGCTGTTCATTAGATTTGATGAAATTTTTTTTTGATTCTATTTTAAAATTTGAGATGCTTGACCTTATTTTTTGGTAATTTAGAACAGACTGCTTACCATAATAAATTGCTAGCTGTGGGTTATTCAGATCCATATATACATCCATAATATTGGTGAGATCTGCTCCTTGACCATATAGGTTATTTGTTTCGCAATCTCGAATTAGGGCTTGCTTCATATAATCTAATGCTTTTAAATATTTACCCTTTTTATAATAATATAAACCTAGTTTTGAAAGGCTTGCACTTTCTCCAATGAAATCCCTATATTTTTTACTTAAGTTTAATGATAAATTAAAGTTTTCTAGTGCTTTAGGGAAGTTATCTAGACTCAAATATGTCATTCCTAAGCTTAAATACGTTCTTGCTTCACAAAATCTACAATCGGTCTTTTTTAGGATAGGTAATGCCTGTTTATAGTATTCGAGTGCCTTCTCTTCTTTATCCATTGCTGAATATATACCACCGAGATTGCTAAGAGCAATGGCCGTATAGCTTGGGGAGTCATGTTCTTTTGCTAAATTAATCGCTTGTTCATAATATTTTAATGCTTTGTCATAATTACCTATTGATTTGTATATTAAAGCAATATCACCAACGATACCGCTTTTCAGTTCACTTTCATTAACATTTTCAATTTGCTTTAAAGCTTTGGTTTGATACTCTAGGGCTTGGTCAAATTGACTCAATTCATAATAAAGAACTCCGATAGCATTCAAACTACGCACTTCTAAATCAGAATTACTTAATTCATTAGATTTTTGTAAAGATTTATCATAGTAATCTAATGCTTTGTCATATTGACCTGATGCTAGATAAGAACTTCCGATGTTTATATTAATAGTTGTATAAGCAAACTCATTATTAAGCTGTTTAGCTAGAGGTAAGACCTTAAGATAATGTTCTAATGCCTTAATAGGCTGATCTTTGTTGGAATAGATTGTGGCAATGTTATTCAGAGAATTCATTTGATATTCTAAATGCTTTAGATTACTGCTAATTTCTAATGATTGATCGTAATAATCTAATGCTTTATCATATTCACTAAGTGCTAAATAACTATTTCCTATGCTATTAAGTGCATTAGCTTCACCTTCTGCACTATCTATTTCTCGGCTGATATTTAAAGACTCTTTGAAAGATTCTAAGGATTTCTGGTTTTTTCCAAGCTTATTATAAGCTATACCTAAATCGTTTAGAATCAAATATTGATTCTCTCTGTCCTCAATTTTTTTATATAACTCCAGAGCCTTGTTGTATTTATTTATAGTTTCATCTGGTTGATTTAGATTTGATAAACATAATCCAGTATAATGAAGGCTTGTCGCAATACCTTGTACGTTATTTACGCTATTAAATAATTCTATCGCTTGGCTATAATAATCAATTGCTTTTTCAAATTTTGAAAGCTGCTGATATACAATTGCTATATTTTGAAGAGTATCAGCTGTATTTGAATCATCTTTAAGGTCTCTAAATAAAACAAGTGCAGACATGTAGTATTCTAATGCTTGTTCGTTATTACCAAGCTCGGAAAACATTCCAGCTAGATTGTATAACACTAAGGCAGTACTCTCTATATCTTCATTATTCTTATATAATTTTAGTGCCAACTTATAGTTTTCTACTGCCTTTTCATATTCATTGTTAATAGAATAGCAATATGCTATATACTCAAGTGTGGTTGCTTCATTTATTTCGTCTTTTAGTTTTCTGTAAATACTTAAAGCTTCATCATAATATTCTAAAGCTTGTTCATAATTCTCAATAGCTTCATAGGTTGATCCAATGTTAGAACTAATATAAGCAATTAACTCATTATTATTTAATTGCTTTGCAATTTTTAGTGCTTGTTGAAAATTTTCAATGGCCTGATCATATTGATTAATATTGGTATGTATAGTTCCTAGATAGTCATAAGTGTGTGCTATGTTTTCATTTTTATTGATTTTTTTATAATATTTTAGAGCCTCTTGGAAATACCCAAGTGCGGTTTCTAATTGATTTACTCCAGCATTTGCACTTCCCATGTTAAAATTGATATTGGCAATGCCTTCTGCATCATTTATCTCTGTATATATATTTAACGCCTTATTATAATTCAATATCATTGTTTCTAGTTCTGAGTTAGCATTACCTATGTCCTTGTAAATATCTGCTTGTAGCTTCTTATCATCGTTCTTATTTAAAAGTGTTAAAGCCCTTTCATAATATTCTAGAGCTTGCTCGTTACCTTCTAGACGGTAATAATTCCTACCAATTTGATGAAGGTTTCTGGCTATTAAAGGATCGTCATTACCAAGATTTTCAAT
>Ga0209633_10000220_pt1 | contig 69755 bp, 60 predicted proteins | sample Cruoilmetagenom1_FD_187290 | JGI IMG/M metagenome (GOLD analysis project Ga0209633, IMG submission 187290) | Oil polluted marine microbial communities from Coal Oil Point, Santa Barbara, California, USA - Sample 1 (SPAdes) (version 2) | ecosystem: Environmental > Aquatic > Marine > Oil seeps ... | reverse complement strand
ATGTATGTTTTTTATTTATAAATTTTTTTCTAAACATAGATATTTAAATAAATATTATTTGAATCATATTGATATTAAAGATCCTATACGTGTGGATATTATAAAAGGGGCTTTTATGTTTGGATTAAAAGATGTTTTCAGAAAAGTACATGGATTTGATGAACGCTTCTTTTTTTACTCAGAAGAAACAGATTTATGTTACAGGTTAAAAAATGAATTACAAATTAACATTATTTATTGTCCTCAAATAAAAGTATATCATCATAATAATACGGAAAGTAAATTTAAAGGTTGGTTTCATCATAAAAATGTTTCTATTGGAAAAATTCAATATTACCAGAAACATTTCAAAGGAATAAAAAAGTTTATCGCAATTTTTCTTCATCATTGTGGAAACATAGTTAGGTTTATCAGCAATATCGCAATTGGATTATTAAAACTAGAAAAAAAATATCTTCTTAAAGGAACCTACTTTATAAAATTATTATTTATTCCAATTCCAAATAAATTTCAATAAAATGATCTTACTCAAAAACAGAAAATGGTTCTTGTTTGTGGATACCGTATTACGATTTAATATTAAACAAATATTTGCACTTATTCGTGACAGATTAAATAAAAAGTTGTGGTATACTTTCAAAAGATTAGAATACAACAAGCTAACTGAAAATGAGAAAGCTAAGTTTATTATATTTAAAGCAAGTTGTCAAGGGTCGTTTTTTCAAAATAAACTAAATACAGAATACATGGTTTATTATCATTTTTACCATAAGAAGCTTTTAGATACAAATCTTGAGAATACTGATTATTCACAGCTTTGGTTAAAGTCAAATAATTTTGAGTTAGACAACAACTATCAAAGATTTCATCTATTTAATATAATGTTTCTGAACAATCAAAATGATCAAAAACAAATAATTAAATTAATAGTTAGTTGGATTAAAAATCATGAAGAAATAAAAGGATCCCCTTGGAATGGATTTAATTGTTCCATGAGAATAGTAAATTGGGTAAAATTACTTTCTTTATTACGAATTGATTTCGACATAAGTAATAAGACTTGGGTTTTAATTGAAAACTCTATCTGCCAGCAAGCACAACATATAAATAATAACATTGAACATCATATTCCTGGTAATCATGTTATACTCCAATATTTTTCTCTCCTGCTAGTTTTTGAAAATTTTCCTAAATGGAATTTCAGTGTTAAAAACAATAAAAATATTCGTCAAAAATTTTTTGCTGAAATTGAAAACGAATATTTAAATAATGGACTTCATTTTGAACAGAGCTATCATTACCATCTTCAAATTACAATTATGTGTTTAATCTGGATGGATATGGAAGTAAAAAGTAAGCGAAGAGTGTCAGAAAAGATTATTGATATTATTACAAAAGCCGTTTCTGTAGTAGAGAAGTTTAGATTCTCTAACGATTATCTACCAATGATTGGAGATAACTGCTTTAATTTTTTTAATCCAACTTTGCATGATGATTTTGAACATATTTTAACTTTTAAAAAAAGCCTTGGTCTTTTGTCTCCTAGAGAGCAAGAAAAACTAACATTAGAAAATCAATACCAAATAGTAAAAATTAAAAAAGAGGAATTGATTTTTGATATTGGCAATATTGGTTTAAAATACAACCCTGGTCATGGACATTCCGATTTGTCAAATTTTATCTATATATCTCATGGTACAACTTTATTCGTTGATCCGGGAACGAGACAATATTCGAATACTGAGGAGGATTTACAATTAAAAAAATCAAAATCACATAATACGATTTCTATAAATAGTGAAGACCAAGCAAAACTTTGGGGATTTTTTCGTTGGGCATATTTACCTAAAAATATTTCTAATACTTATAACCAATCTGAAGATGAAATTAAACTTAGCAATGAGTATTTAGGTTTTATAAATATTGGTGGTTATAAGCATTATAGAGAAATTAGTCTAAAAGATGGAAGATTGAATATTATTGACAAAGTATTTGGAAATAGTAATTGCGATATTTCAATTTCATTTATCTTAAATCATGATATTAAAATAGAAAGGGAAAATAACATAATTAAACTTAAAAAATATAATCATATTTGGATTGTCTCAAGTGCGCAAACAGATATAATAAAAGTTGGAAAGCAGTATGTTTATCCAAATTATGATGTTCCCTATATGTCTAAAAGAATAGAATTTAAATTTAATTCAGTAAATTTACCTTTTGAAAATAATCTTTCTGTTGAATATAAAAGGTAGAATAGCAATTGTTGACCAAGAAAAAATCTGTTTGGATAACATGGCATTACGCCACACGATCTAGAAACTTAGCAGAATATCTTAACTTAAATTTATTTGAGTATTTTGAAAATAAATCGCTTTTAAAACGACATCTTTTCAGTAGTCTTTGGACATTTAAAGTTCTGCTTCAAAATAGACCAAAAATTATTTTTATTCAGCTTTCCTTTCTTTTATTAATAATAATAGTTTTTTATAAAATGCTTTTTTGGGGTAAAGTCAAAATTATTGCCGATTGTCATACAAAAGCATTGAGACGAAAGGCTACGGGAAAATTAAATTCTGTATTCTGGCCAATAAAAAAAATCACTTTTTCTTTAGTTGATTTAGCTATTATTTCTAATGTAGGATTGAAAAATGAGATTGAAGAGTTAAATAAAAACTATATTATTTTACCGGACAAAATTCCAGAAGAAGTTATTAAGAATTCCACAAATTCTAATGAGCAATATTGTGTTTATGTAAGTTCATTTGCTGTGGATGAACCTTTTGAGGAAATTTTTGAGGTAGCAAAGCTCTTACCTAAAGATTTTAAAATATATTGGACAGGCAAAAGGCCTGAAAATTTGCAATTACCAGTTAATGTTCCAGAGAATTTAATTTTTACTGGTTACGTTAGTTTTGAGGAATATTTTAGCTTAATAGGAAATGCGTCTTGTATCTTAGGTTTAACTACCGAGGATGATTGTTTGCAATCGGGAGCTTATGAAGCATTAAATGTTGAGGTTCCGATGGTCATAACTGATAGTAAAGCCTTAAGAAATTACTTTTCTGATTCAGCTATTTACACAAACCATTTTCCTCAAAATATTGCTAATAAAATACTTGAAGCTGTAGAAAAATCTGAAGAACTTAAGCTTAACATAAAGCAAGTTAAGGAATTAAGAAATACTGAATTTCAACAGAAAATTAGAGATATTTATAATTATATTTCTTGAATGAAAGTTTTATTTTATTCCCATTTTTTCCCACCTGAAACCGGTGCCGCTTCAGTTAGAGCCAATTACTTTGCTAAAACCTTAAAAGAAGCTGGTCATAAAGTTTTGGTTATTGCACCAAAACCAAATTATCCTTTGAGTAGAATTTTTGATGGCTATAATAAAAAATTTATAGTTAAAGATAAACAGAAGAATGTAGTTTACTTGCCCATTTTAGCTGTTAGTTCACACTCGCCATTTGGAAGGTTAATTTCATATTTATCTTACAGTTTATTTTCTTTTTTCTATCTGCTTTTTAATAGCTATAGACCTGACATAGTAATTTCTTCCTCGCCTCCTATTTTTACATCTTTTGCTGCTTTGATATATTCGAAAATTAAGAGAAGTCAATTCATTTTTGATATTCGGGATGTTTGGCCTGATATTGGTGTTGAATTAGGGATTTTGAAAAGTAAAATTTTTATAGCTGGCTTAAAAAAAATAGAAAAAAATTTGCTGAACAATTCTTCAAAAATAATAGTTACGGCAAATGGTGATAAGCACAATATCTTATCAAAAGTCAACGACCAAAATAAATGCGAAATAATTTTTAATGGAGCTGATACTGAAATATTTAAACCGATTTCAGAAGATGAAAAAAAAATAATTCGAAATAAAAATGATATCCCAATTAACAAAAAAGTTGTTATTTATTTTGGTTCTTATAATCATGGTATGAATGATATCAATATGTTGGGCAAATTTTTGCGCGATGAAAAGGTTGCTAAACAAAATATTCACTTTCTTTCAATTGGATCCGGAGATAATTTACAAAACTTACTTAAAAACATAAAAAGTAATATTACATATACTTCTTTTGAATCACTTCCTATGGAAGAAGTAGCTGTGCTGATTGCTGCTTCTGATATTAGCATAATTCCAAGAAAAAACCTTCAAAATGATACCGGCGGAAATATTCCTGTAAAATGTTTTGAAAGCTGGGCCGCAGGAATACCAGTTTTACTCTCTAATATTCAAGATGCAGAAATAACAAATATTTTTAACCGATGTAATAGTGGTGTTCTTGTTGAACCAAATGATATTAAAGCATTAATAGATGGTTTATACAGAATTATAAACCAAGACCCAGATAATATTAAACTAAATGCTAGAAATTTTGTGATAGAAAATTTTGATAGAAAAAAACAATCAAAAAAACTGCTTCGAATTATTGAGAATTAAATAATTTGCTTATTGCTTTTGAGAAATCAATTATGTTCGAAAAAAATATTATAATCTTGTTCTTTTTCTTCAGCCTTATATTTTATTCATGTTCAAAAGAGAATTCCGTCGAGCCAAAATTTTACAATTATTTCCCAATTAATTTAAATGATACTTTCCAATTTAATTATCTTAGAGCCGATATTTCCTCAACACCAGTTACTATTAAATATTCTGGTGTATCTACTTGGCATTTTTATAAAGCGGAAACAAAAAATGACTCATCAATTTTTTATATAAATGAGCAAATTGAAGGGAATAAAATTACTGAAACAATTGTGGATGATCCAAATAATTGGCATGTTGATACAACATATGCCCCATTTACTTTTGAAAACTTATTTGTTATTACTCGATTTGATGATTCTATTAGTATTTCAAAATCAAATTATTATTTCAAAACTTTTAAATCAAAGTTTACTGATTTTTCAGAAGAAGAATTAAAAATAGAGAATAATCATTCAAATAAGTTTTATCTTAAATTAGATAAAGGAATAAATTACTATTTCAGTAAAGGAGTTGGCGGGAATAATTATACAAATTATGAGTTGGTTAGAATTTATTAAAGAAAACTAATTAACATAATAAAATTCAGAAATACTTTTTAACTTATTATTTTTTAAAACTTCTTTTTGAATATCTAAATATGTAGTATCTATATATTCTCCAGCAATTTGTAGTAATCCAACAATTCTGGATTTATTTATCTTGCCCTTATAATTCCAATCATTAGTAATTATTGCATTATTAAGTACAAAATCAAAAGCTTCTCTTATAGATCCGCAAGTTTTAGTTTTATAGTTCCATAAATCTAAATCGTATTGTTCTGCTAAAATAGCAGAATGAAAATATGCTGATAAATTAAAAGTTGAATACATAAATGCTCTTGTTCTTTTTAATTCTTCAGGCATTGAACCGTCTGGTCTTATTTGTATTTCAATCCTTTTTTCTTTTACGTTCTCTAAAGTATTTTTAGCTAAATCATAATTTTCTACAAATGTAGCAAATGTAGCCACTTGTAAATCATAAAAAGTCCCATGGTTATTTTTTGATTTTGATTCTTTTATACCAAATTTACTTTCAAGCAACCAATCTAAAAAATCAGAACACCATTCCTTAAATTTGTTATTGTTTACATCGGTCCAATAAACGGATTTTTCTAATATCGGAATAGAATTTATTATCCATAAAATTGCTCTAGAATCAATAATCCCTGAAGCATATCCCATGCTTACGCCAGGTATACCTTGTGCATAATTAAGGTGAGGATTCATTTTTGTCTGATTATTTATAAACCACATTTCAATAAGAGAAATAGCTTTTTTAGCAAACTTTATATCATCAGTTAATTTATAGGTGAGAGATAGATCTCTAATAGCTTCCATTGTGCTATAGTAATTCGAATGATCTGTTTTCTTTAAAGCTTGCCCATTATACTCCCCATCTTTGTAAATCCAAGGTAATCCATCCTTAGTATTGGGATTTTTCCAGTAATACACTGCCGTACTAAAGTAATCATTTTTATTTCCGCTAGGTGGCAGAAATTTTTTGTTAGTTATTGGCTTGAATTCTTTTTCTAATAAGTTTGTTGCCTTTTTTTGTAATATATTTTTTTCATCAAAATGATCATTCGTATTAGTTGTTTTTCTAAGTAGTGATGGATTAATAATTGGTTGTTTCGTAGTGCTTAAAGGGGCACAAGCTGAGAAAACAATTAAAAGTACTTCGAAAATATATAATTGTGATTTTTTTTTCATGTCAATTACTTTACACTAAGAATAAAATCTGTCTCAAAATCTCACATAAATTTCCGACAATATACTAAAAATTAAATTATTAACTAAAATTCAATCTTTTTTTGCAGTATAAAAAGGAATTATGTATTGTTTTAAATCACATTTTTTAAAAAAATAAATAATTTTTACTATTTTTTATTTGGTTTTAGCTATAGAATTCTACTAATTGATGTATAAAAGTTAAATTATTTTACTCTTTTTGGAGGTAATTTTTATGAAAGTTCCTTTTCTCGATTTAAAAGCTCAATATCACAGTATTAAAGATGAAGTTTTACCTGAAATTCATAATGTTTTAGACAATACAGCTTATGTCATGGGCAAGCCCGTATTTGGATTTGAAGAAAATTTTGCAAAAGAACATAACGCAAATCATTGTGTAGCGCTTAGTTCAGGTACTGACGGAAATCATGTTGCTATCTGGGCATTAGATATTGGCCCTGGTGATGAAGTTATCATACCTGCCAACACGTTTATTGCAACAGCTTGGGGCGCTACTCTTTGTGGTGCCACTCCGGTTTTTGTCGATTGCCACGCTGAAAGTTATAACCTAGATCCAAGTAAGGTTGAGGCTGCAATTACTCCAAAAACCAAAGCTATTGTTGCTGTGCATTTATACGGACAACCTGCCGATATGGATCCTTTAAATGAAATTGCAAAAAAACATAATCTATATTTATTGGAAGATGCGGCACAAGCTCATTTTGCAGAATATAAGGGCAAAAGAATAGGGGGACTTTCAGATATTGCTTCTTACAGTTTTTATCCCGGGAAAAATCTTGGAGCCTATGGAGAAGGGGGAGCAATTACAACTAATAACGATGAATTAGCAACAAAAGCTAAAATGATTAGAGATCATGGCGGAAAAGAAAAATATAACCATGAAATTTATGGTCATAATTATAGAATGGAAGGAATACAGGGAGCAGTCCTAGGTGTTAAATTAAAGCATTTAGATAAATGGACTGAAGGTAGAAGGAAAGTTGCGGAGAAATATCGTGAACTTCTTTCTGATGTTGATGGAATTAAATTACCGGTCGAAATGGATTATGCAAAACATGTTTACCATCTTTTTGTTATTCAGGTAAAGGGTAAAAACAATGAAGATAAAAGTAGACTAAGAGATGAACTGCAAAAATATTTAGGAGAAAATGAAATAGCATCAGGGCTTCATTATCCTATTCCGCTTCATGAGCAAAAATGTTTCGCTCATTTGGGATATAGCAAAGGTGATTTCCCTGTAACTGAAGAACTTGCAGAACAAGGTTTATCATTACCAATGTATGCAGAGTTAACCGATGAGCAGATTAAATTAGTTGCAGATACAATTCACAAATTTTTTGAATAATTTTATTTTTGAAAATATAGAGGTAACAAAATGAATGTTGGCATAATAGGTTTAGGATATTGGGGTCCCAATTTAGTTCGTAATTTCATGAGCCATCCTGAAGTAGAAAAAGTTTACGGATGTGATTTAAGTGATGATAGGCTAAATTTTATAAAAAGTAGATTCCCATCAACTGAACTTCTAAAAGATTATAATGAAATGCTTCAAAAGGATATAGACATTGTAGCCATTGCTACTCCAGTTGATACACACTTCAAATTCGGGAAAATGGCTCTCGATTCAGGAAAACATATTTGGGTTGAAAAACCTTTTACAGCAACTTCACAAGAAGCAACTGAACTACTTAATATTGCCGAACAAAAAAATCTTAAAATATTTGTTGACCATACGTTCATTTATACCGGTGCTGTGAAAAGAATGCGGGATTTAGTTGATTCAGGAGAAATAGGTGAAATAAAATATTTTGATTCTGTTAGAATAAACTTGGGACTTTTTCAGCATGATGTTAATGTTATTTGGGATCTTGCTCCGCACGATTTATCAATAATGCAATATTTAATGCCTAACGAAAAAGTTGTGGCGGTTTCTGCTCATGGTATTGCTAATTATTATGATCATGAAAATGTTGCCCATTTATCTGTTTATTTTGAAAATAGTTGTTTTGCTCATTTTCATGTAAACTGGACCTCTCCTGTTAAAATTAGAAAGATGCTTGTTGGCGGAGATAAGAAAATGCTGGTCTTTGATGATATGGAAAACTTTGAGAAAATTAAAGTTTATGATGCCGGAGTTGAAATTCAAAGTAAAGAAAAAATTCATGAAGCTTTGGTTCAATATCGAATGGGCGATATGTATTCCCCTAAAGTTAAAGCTACCGAAGCATTATCACTAGGTGCTGCCGAATTTATCAGTGCTATAAAAGAGAATAGACAACCATTGACAAGTGGAAAAGATGGCTTAGAGGTTGTTAAAATATTAGAGGCAAGTGAAAAGTCAATTAAAAATAAAGGTAAACTTATTGAGATAAACCAACTCGAATTGGTTTAGAGAATTATTAAATCAAATGGAAATTAAATGGAAAAGAAAAACATCAATAATGTAAAACTAGGGAAGGATGTAAAAATATTTGATTTTGTTAACCTTTATGGTTGTTCAATTGATGATTTTAGTAAAATAGGTACATTTGTTGAAATTCAGAAAGGTGCCACAATTGGAAAGAATTGTAAAATTTCGTCCCATACATTTATATGCGAAGGTGTACACGTCGGAGATGGAGTTTTCGTTGGTCATAACGTAACTTTCATTAATGATAAATACCCCAAATCTGTAAATCCTGATGGTAGTATGCAAACTGAAGAGGATTGGGAACTAGTTGAAACATTCATTGAAAAGAGTGCATCGATTGGATCTTCGTCAACTATTATGTGCGGTATCACTATTGGTGAAAATGCAATTGTAGGAGCTGGTGCTGTTGTAACTAAAGATGTTCCGGCTAATACTGTGGTTGCTGGTGTTCCCGCCAAAGTTATAAAAAAAGTTGGTTAGTCAACTCATATTTTCTCAGCTCATTTATTTTAAAATGAGCTGAGAACTTCACTAAAATTAGTTATGTTTTCTTGTGTTCAAATTCTGAACATAAAATATTATATTTAACTCTTATTTTTACTTTTTCTATCGATATTAATTCTAATTTTACATTTAATCTAATTTTAAAGATTGAAAAATTACGACTATATAATAATTGGTGCAGGAATTGTCGGATTAGCGACGGCACTTAACTTATTTAAGATAGATCCAAAACTTAAAATTTTAATTCTTGAAAAAGAAGGATCACTAGGTCGTCATCAGACGGGGAATAATAGTGGCGTTATTCATTCGGGAATCTATTATCGTCCAGGTAGTAATAAAGCAATTAATTGTAAACGAGGTTATAAACTCTTAATTGATTTCTGTAACGAAAATGAAGTAAATTACGAATTATGTGGAAAATTAATAGTAGCAACTAATAAAATTGAAGAAAAAAGTTTAAATGATATTTATTATAGAGGTCAAGAAAATGGATTATCCAATCTCAAAATATTGAATGAAAGCGAAATAAATGAATATGAGCCCTATGCAATAGGAACAAAGGCAATATTTGTTCCTCAAGCAGGCATTATCGATTATAATATTGTATTAAAAAAGTATGCCGAGATATTAGGTTTATTTAATTGTGAAATTCTACTGAATTCTGAAGTTGAAAACTTAATTGAAAAATCTGATGAGGTAAATGTATTAACCAATTCATCAGAGTTTTCTACAAAATATTTAATTGGTTGTGCAGGCTTGCAATCGGATAGGTTAGCAAGAAAAAGTGAAAACAAATTAAATTTAAGAATAATTCCGTTTCGTGGTGAGTATTATAAATTAAAAAAAAATAAAGAATATATGGTTAATAGCCTTATATACCCTGTTCCGGATCCATCTTTTCCCTTTTTAGGAGTTCATTTTACTAAAAAAGTAAATGGTGAAGTTGAGGCAGGGCCAAATGCTGTATTAGCATTTATGAGAGAAGGATACAAAAAAAATAGTTTTGATATTAAAGATTTTTGGGAGATAATAAGCTGGCCCGGTTTCCAAAAAGTTGCCTACAAATACTGGGCAACTGGACTAGGAGAGTTTTACAGATCTTATAACAAAAATGCATTTACAAGAGCATTAAAAAAGTTAATTCCGGAAATAGAAGCATCGGATTTGGAAAAAGGTGGGGCAGGGGTGCGTGCACAAGCATGTGATAGAAATGGAAAATTATTAGATGATTTTTGTTTTAAAAGATCAAACAGGATATTACATGTATGTAACGCTCCATCACCTGCAGCAACAGCTTCATTAGCCATTGGAGAAAAAATCTCTAAATTGATGTTAAACTAAAACATTTTGAAGAGTGAATAAAAAACTTGAAAAATTATTTGTAGTTGGAATTGATTTTTTTACAATCAATTTAACTTGGTTACTGTACTATTTCATCAGAGTAGAATCCGGACTTTTTTCAATATTTAGCTCTCCTGATTTTCTTATAAGTATGTTTATCATTTATTTCTATTGGCTACTTATTTTTACATTCGTCGGTATGTATAGAACGTGGTTTGCCAGCTCAAGGTTTGATGAACTAACAACATTATTTAAGGCAAGCTTCATAGGCATTTTTGTACTTTTTACTGTTATATTTTCAGATGATATTGCTCATGGTGTTGAAAACGCTAATCGTTTTTTAATATTTTTTTACTGGGGATTTTTTTTAGGAATAGTTGGCTTTGGCCGATTATCCGTAAGGAGTATACAAAGAAATCTTCTAATAAAAGGTATTGGGAGACGAAATGTAATTATTGTAGGTTACAATTCTAAGGCAATGGATATCCATAGAACAATAAAAAAATATAGAGGATTGGGGCTTGATGTTGCCGGTTATGTAGCTGTAAAAGAAAAGAATATAGGAAAACGTTTTGATGGAGTTGAAGTTTTAGATAGTGTGCACAATGTTGAAAAAATTATTCACCAAGTTGATGCTGAAGAATTGATTCTTGCGCTTGAAAAACACGAGGACGATATTTTAATTGAGGTAATTACTAAATGTGAAGAGGAAAACGTAAACCTAAAAATTGTGCCGGATCTTTATGAAATAATTAGTGGACAAGCAAGAACTTCGCAAATTTATGGATTCCCACTGATTGATATTATGCCTCAATTAATGCCAGAATGGGAAAAAAAAGTTAAACGTTTTCTAGATATTTTATTTTCATTGATTGTGCTATTAATTACATTTCCAATAATTTTTTTAATTTCAATTGTTATAAAACTGGAGAGTAAGGGTCCGATAATTTTTAAGCAACAGAGAACAGGACAAAATAATAAAAAATTTAACGTCTATAAATTTAGATCAATGGTTCAAGATGCAGAAAAAATATCTGGTCCGGTTTGGTCTACTAAAGATGATCCGAGAATTACAAAGGTTGGTAAACTTATTCGAAAGATACGAATTGATGAAGTCCCACAAATGTTTAATGTTTTAAAAGGAGAAATGAGCTTGGTTGGACCAAGACCCGAAAGACCATATTTTGTGGATAAGTTATCTAAAGAAATTCCTTTATACAAGCGTAGATTAAAAGTGAGACCTGGTGTTACTGGCTGGGCACAGGTAAAACATAAGTATGATGAAACGATTGAAGATGTTCATACAAAATTAAGGTATGATCTTTTTTATATAGAAAACATGTCATTGAGAATGGATTTTAAAATTCTCTTTAGAACAATATTTGTTGTAATTTTTGGAAAAGGACATTTTGAGTGAAATCTATAGTTATTATTCCTACTTATGATGAACTAAATAATATTAAAAAATTAGTTCCTGAGCTTATCGAATTATACAATGATTTAGATATTTTAATTGTTGATGATAATTCACCTGATGGTACTGGTGATTATATCAAAGAACTTGGAAAATCTGAGCCCCGTGTGAAAATAATTGAGCGTGAAGGAAAATTAGGTTTGGGAACAGCGTATGTTGCCGGGTATAAATATATGCTGGATAACGGATATGATGTTGCATACCAAATGGATGCTGATTATTCCCATGATCCAAGGGAGATTTCAAATTTTAAAAAACATTTGTCAAAATATGACCTTATCATTGGCAGCAGGTATATTCAGGGTGTAAATGTAATTAATTGGCCAATGAGAAGATTACTACTTAGTTATTTTGCAAACTATTATACTAAAATAGTTACAGGACTCCCTTTAAAAGATAGTACAGGCGGTTTTAAATGTTTTAAAAGATCGGTTTTAGAAGCAATAGATTTGAACCATATTAAATCCAATGGCTATTCTTTTCAGATTGAGATGAATTATAAGGCATGGATAAAAGGTTTTAAACTGAAAGAAGTATCAATAATATTTATGGATCGTGTTGCAGGTACTTCTAAAATGTCAAAACAAATAGTAAGAGAAGCAATCTTTAGGGTTTGGAAACTCCGATTTAGAAAAATGTTGGGAATATTAAAATAAGCTACATGATTGATCTATCAATAATAATTGTTAATTATAATGTTAAAGAATTTCTTCTGAATTTACTTGATTCTATCCAAAGAGCAAAAAAAAATCTAAAAATTGAAACTATTGTAATTGATAACAATTCTGATGATGGCAGCATACCGGTTTTAAAATCAAAATATCCTGAAGTAATAACAATAGAAAATAAAATTAATGTCGGATTTGGGGCAGCTAATAATCAAGGGATTGAGATTTCATCTGGTAAATTTATTTTATTCCTAAATCCGGATACTTTGGTTAATGATAACACTTTTACAAAATTAGTTAGTTTTCTTAATGGAAATGACGGTGTTGGCTTAGTTGGCTGTAAAGTTTTGAATCCGGATGGAACACTGCAGCTTGCTTGTCGTAGAAGTTTTCCAACTCCCTGGGTATCCCTCACTAAAGTTATTGGATTCAGTAAATTATTTCCTAAAAGTAAGTTATTTGCAAAATATAACCTGACTTATCTAGATGAAAATCAATCATACGAAGTAGATGCAATTTCTGGTTCGTTTATGATGATGAAGCGAGAAATGTATGAAAAAATTGGGGGTTTTGATACGGATTTCTTCATGTATGGTGAAGATTTAGATTTATGTTACAGAGTTCAAAAAGCAGGTAAAAAAGTTTTCTATTTCAGTGAAACAGAAATTATCCATTACAAAGGTGAAAGCACAAAACGAAGTAAAATTGATGAAACTAAAGTTTTTTATGATGCAATGCATCTTTTTGTGAAAAAGCATTTTTCATCATCTTTTCTTGTAGAGGTGATTTTGCAATTCGGGATTTTATTCAGGAAATCTCTTGCTTTTGCAAATGTAAATAAATTTATTATTATCGGAATATTAATAGATTTTCTGTCATTCTATTTCCTTATTAAGGTATCAGAAAACCTCTATTCAAATAGTAATTGGCCAGGATTTCCCGAAATATTTAAACCCTGGGTTTATATCATTCCTGCTATTTTTCAAATAGTTATTTCAGTTTTCTTTGGTGCTTATAAAAAAAACTCTCTTTCAGTATTAAAAAGTTTTCTATCACTTTGTCTCGGATTACTAGTTATTACTTCTTCAACATTTTTTCTAAAGCAATATGCCTTTAGTCGTGTCGTTGTTATACTAACTTATGGGTTTGCAGTTATAGTTTTTTCAATTTGGAGAATAATATTAAAATTTACATTCCTTAAGGCTGGACTAAGCGAGGAATCTAGAACCAATGCGGTTATTGTTGGTACAAATCAAATTGCTATCAGCTTGGCCTTAAAACTTGCTGAAAATACCTCAAAACCCTACAAAGTTTTAGGTCTTATAGGAAATGATCTAAAAGAAATTGGATCTACTATTAATTCGTTAATGATAATTGGTTCATTAGAAAATTTTAAAAAAGTTATAAAGGATAATCATGTTGATAACGTAATATTTTCATCCGATTCTGTTGAATTTGATAAAGTATTCTCACTGGTTGCTGAATGTCAAGGAGAGAATATAAATTTTATGATTTCAGGGAATGAATTAGATTATATGGTTGGGAAATCAAATATTACTCATATTGAAAGTGTTCCTCTATTAAAAGTAAATTATAATATTTCATTATTTTCGCATAAAATTATCAAAAGAACATTAGATCTTGTATTTTCGGGTTTTATAATGATATTAATATTCCCAATCGGATTACTTTTTTCAAAACTGGTTTCGAAATCGAATTTAATTTTAAACGCTATACTAAGTTTACCCAAAGTTTTTATTGGTAAATTGAGTCTGGTTGGTCCTCAAGAACAGGCAGGTGATACGGATTTATTTCTTGGTAAAAAAGGAATTACAGGTTTATGGTTTTTAGATAATATTAATAAATCAGATAAGTTAGAAAATAGAAGATTAGATTTATTTTATGCAAAAAATCAAAATATATGGTTAGATTTAGAAATTATAGGTAAAACTATTGCAAAATATCTCATCACACGGAGAAATAATGGCTAAAAATATTTTAGAATTTGAAAAACCAATTTTTGAGCTGGAGAAAAAAATTGAGGAAATGAAAAAACTGGAAGATAATTTAGATATAAAAAATGAAATAGATACTCTTGAAGAAAAGGTTAATTTACTTAAAAAAAATGTATACGAAAATTTAACAAGATGGCAGAGAGTACAACTTGCGCGACATTCAGAAAGACCTTATACTCTTGATTACATTTATTTAATGACGGATAATTTCATTGAACTCCATGGTGATAGACATTTTAAGGATGATAAAGCTATCGTAGGTGGATTTGCAATGCTTGGAAAAGAAAAAGTTATGATTATTGGTCATCAAAAAGGAAGAGACACAAAAAGTAATTTAGAGAGGAATTTTGGTATGCCTAATCCTGAAGGGTATAGAAAGGCTTTAAGATTAATGAAATTAGCTGAGAAATTTAATAAACCGATAATTACACTACTAGATACACCCGGTGCATATCCCGGAATTGAAGCAGAAGAAAGAGGGCAAGCAGAAGCGATTGCAAAAAATTTATTCGAAATGAGTAGACTTAAAGTTCCGGTTATTGTTATAGTGATTGGAGAGGGAGCCAGCGGGGGAGCTTTAGGCATGGGTGTTGGCGATAGAGTTTTAATGTTGGAAAATACTTGGTATTCGGTAATCAGTCCGGAATCCTGCTCAAGCATCCTTTGGAGAAGTTGGGAATTTAAAGAACAAGCTGCAGAAGCCCTAAAACTAACTGCTCCGGATTTATTGAAGTTAAATATAATTGATAAAATTATTCCTGAGCCTCTTGGAGGAGCGCACACAGATTATAAAAAAATTGGCGAAACTCTGAAAAATGTACTTTTAGAAGAAATTGATGCGTTAAGAAAAATTAAGCCGGACAAATTAATGCAGAATAGAATAGAGAAATTTGGTAAAATGGGTGTTTATGAGGAATAGTTAATGATATCCCATATAGCAAAGATTAGGGTTCGATACGCTGATACCGATAAAATGCAATTTGTTTACAACGGCAAATATTTAGAATATTTTGAAGTAGGTAGGACGGAATTATTAAGATTCTGCGGTCTTCCCTATACGGAATTAGAATCAAGTGGATATCAACTGCCGCTTATTGAAACTGGCCTAAAATATAAAAGTCCAGCTCATTACGATGATGTACTATTGGTTGAAGCAACCTTAAAAGAACTTTACTCAGCCAAAGTCCATATCGAATATCAAATAAAAAGGCAAAGTGATAATATACCTATTGCAACTGGTTTTACAACTCACATGTTTATAAAAGTAGAAAACAAAAAACCAACAAAACCTCCTCAAATTTACATAGACGCTTTAAGTAAATATTTCGCTAAGTAAACTTTGTTTTGAGAAACTTTTAATGATAGAAAAACTAAAAGAATTGACAAAAGATACTGCTCTTTATGGTATAAGTACTATCATTGGTAGATTTTTAGGTTTTGTATTAGTTCCATTCTATACTAATGTCTTTTCCACTGAAGAATTTGGAATACAATCTTATATTTACGCTTTTTTGGCTTTTGCAAATATAGTTTATATATATGGGATGGATGCAGCGTTTATGAAGTATGCAACTTCAGCCGCAGAAGATAAAAAGAAAGTCTTTTCAACAGGATATTTGGCTGTTACACTTTCTACTTTAATATTTTCAGTGGTCTTATTTTTTTTACATTCATGGTTCTCTGAATTTGCAGATTTGCAGGATTATTCCCACATTTTTTTACTTGTTATTGGGATTTTGTTTTTTGATACTGCAACTCTAATTCCATTTTCTGAATTGCGTTTGGAAAGAAAAGCTTCCACTTTTGCAGTTATTAGAATAGTAAACATCATTATAAATGTATCTCTAAATTTTATACTAATATTAGGTTATGGTTTTGGAATAGAAGCAATTTTTATCAGTAATTTAATTGCATCAATTTTTTCGTTTACCGCTTTGCTGCCAACAATATTAGCAAGTCTTCAATTATCAATAGATAAGTTTTATTTAAAGAAAATGCTTTATTTCGGGTTAACTTATATGCCTGCCAGTTTTGCATCTATGATTGTTCAAGTAATAGATGTCCCAATTATTAGAGAACTTACTAATGAGAGCACATTAGGAATATACCGTGCTAATTATAAACTTGGCATTTTTATGATGTTATTTGTATCAATGTTTCATTATGCATGGCAACCATTTTTTTTAACAAATGCGAAAGAAGAGAATGCAAAAAAGATATTCTCTAAAGTTTTAAGTTTATTTTTAATTTTTTCCAGCTTTATGTGGGTTATTCTTTCTTTATTCATTGAGGATATTGCAAGTTTTGAATTTATATCCGGCAGAACATTAATTGGCAAAGAATATCTTGTTGGAATATATATAGTCCCTATTATTTTGTTGGCGTATATTTTTCATGGATTATATATCAATTTTATTGCAGGAATTTATTTAGAAGAAAAAACAAAATATTTACCGGTTATTACAGGAATTGGTGCAGGATTTAATATAGTAAGTAATTTAATCCTTGTTCCGGAAATTGGAATTTTAGGAGGTGCAATTTCTACATTAATAAGCTATATAATAATGGCAATCGGAATTTTTTTGGTTTCACAAAGATTTTATCATATTAAATATGAATACAAACTTATATTTAATGTGTTTCTTACCATAGTAATAGTATCATCACTCTATTACTACTTACTTAGTATTGGACAATTAAATCTATTGTTTAAGTTTGGTATTTTAATTTTATTTATAACATTAATGTTTGTGTTAAGAATAGTAATGTTGAAAGATATTAAAACAACAATAAATACGCTTCTAAATAAAAAATAATACAAAACGTTACTTTATATTTTTGTAAATTCGAAAACATAATTCTATCCCTTACTTAAATCCATAATTAAATGAAAAATATTGAATTAATTATTAAACGAATCTCGAAATCCTTTAATGATATACAACTTCCACAATATGCTACCGAGGGTAGCTCAGGGATGGATGTTAGAGCAACTATTGATGAATCTATAACATTAGGATCGGGTAAGATTGTTTTAGTTCCTACAAATCTCTCTATTGAAATTCCTATTGGATATGAAATTCAAGTACGACCAAGAAGCGGTCTTGCTGCAAAACATGGTATTGGTATACTGAATTCTCCGGGAACAATCGATTCGGATTATAGAGGCGAAATAAAAATTATTCTATTCAATTTTAGTGATGAAGATTTTATTATTAACCGAGGTGATAGAATTGCTCAATTAGTAATTGCAGAAGTAATTGTAGCAAAAATTATAGAATCAAATTCTCTAAATTCTTCAAACCGGGGTGAAGGAGGTTTTGGGCACACTGGTAAATCTTAATAAAAGGAAATAAATTTTTAAATGTGCGATTTTGTTCACTTACACAATCATTCCCATTATAGCTTACAAGACGCTGCTTGTACAATAGATTCACTTATTTCGGCTACTCAAAAAAATAATATGCATGCATTGGCTCTGACTGATCATGGAGTAATGTTCGGCATTTCAGAGTTTTATAAAAAAGCAAAAAAAGCAAATATTAAACCAATTATTGGTGTTGAAGCATATATAAATTTTGAGGGGAGTAGATTTGAACGTGGCGAAAAAAATGTTGGAAGAAAAAAATCAAAACATTATAACCACCTGGTATTAATTGCGAAAAATGATATTGGCTATAAAAATTTATTAAAACTAACTACCCAAGGGTTTACAGAAGGATTTTACTACAAACCAAGAATTGATCTTGAACTGCTTAAAGAAAAATCAGAAGGATTAATTTGTACATCTGCTTGTTTAGCCGGCCCCGTAGCCAGTCATTTAATGCAAGGTGATTACAACAAGGCCCGTGAAAATTCAATAATTCTGCAAGAAATGTTTGGTGATGATTTTTATTTAGAATTGCAAGATCACGGACAGAAAGAAGATGAAGCTGTTTTAGATGGTGTTCCTAAATTATCTAAAGAATTGGGAATTCCTATGATTTGTACAAATGATATACATTATATAGAAAAAGAACATGCAATAGCTCATAATATTTTATTATTACTTTCAGATAAAACTGGTAATAAAGATTACAGAAATTTAAGATACAGTACGGATGAGATTTATTTTAAATCATCTGAACAAATGAAAGAATTATTTGGGAAATATCCCGGTGCTATCGAAAACACACTTGCCGTTGAAGAAAAAATTAATGTCAATTTAGATTTTGAACAATTCCATTATCCGATTTTTCCAATACCTAAAGAGTCGGATGCTCAAAATTTAGATGAATACTTTGAACAACTAGCCAGAAAAGGACTTGACAAAAGATTTAAAACAATAAATAGAAATATTGAGGATAGATTCAAATATGAAGTTGATATAATAAAATCAATGGGTTATTCCGGATATTTTCTAATTACTCAAGATTTTATTAATGCTGCAAAAAGTAAAGGAATTCCGGTTGGACCAGGAAGAGGAAGTGCTGCGGGAAGTTTAGTTGCCTACGCACTTGGTATTACAAATGTGGATCCTCTGGAATATAATTTGCTTTTTGAACGTTTTTTAAATCCCTCAAGAAAATCAATGCCGGATATTGATATTGATTTTGCAGATGATCAACGTGGGGAAGTAATTGATTATGTTAAGGATAAGTATGGCGAAAAATCCGTTTGTCAGATAGTTACATTTAACAGACTTTCCTCAAAAGCTGTTTTAAGAGATGTTGCAAGAGTTCTAAATATTCCAATTCCAACAGTAAATAGTATTACAAAGTGGATACCATCAAAATTTGGAAGGGTTTACACAATTGATCAAGCCATTGATGAAGTCCCGGAGCTAAAGTGGGTCAAGGAATCAAAAGATGAACAAATTCAAAACCTTTTAAAATATTCTAGAATTTTAGAGGGAATGAACAGAAACGCTTCTAAACACGCTGCGGGCGTTGTGATTACTCCCGGTGAAGTTAGTGATTTGGTCCCTATGGCCACTGCTGGCGCTAATGGAGATATGGTAACACAGTATAATATGAAAGAGCTTGATTCTGCCGGAATACTCAAAATGGATTTCCTTGGATTAAGAACTCTAACAATTATAAGGGATGCCATTGATTTAGTTGAATTGACGCGTGGAGAAAAAATTGATATAAATGAAGTTCCCATTGATGATTCTAAAACCTATGAAATGTTTTCAAAAGGTCAAACAACTGGAATATTCCAGTTTGAATCTGCCCCAATGAAGGAGCATCTAAAAAATCTCAAGCCCACAAGTATAAATGATCTTTCTGCTATGAATGCGTTGTATAGACCGGGACCAATGGAATTTATTTCTGATTTTATTGATCGTAAACATGGAAGAAAACCTATTGAATATTTGCACCCATTATTGGAAGAAATACTGAGTGAAACGTACGGAATAATTGTTTATCAAGAGCAGGTTATTCAAATTGCAAATAAAATTGCAGGTATGTCTTTAGCTGAAGCAGATATTCTTAGAAGAGCGATGGGTAAGAAAGATCTGGAGGAGATGAAAAGGCAAAAAACCAAATTTGTTGCTGGGGCAGTTGAAAATAAAATTCCCAAAAAAATTGCTGAAGAGATTTTTGTTGTAATTGATAAATTTGCAAATTATGGCTTTAATAAAAGTCATGCTGTGGCTTATAGTTTCGTGGCATATCAAACTGCATACTTAAAGGCAAATTATACCGCAGAATTTTTAGCGGCTAACCTTACTAACGAATTTGGAAATCCGGATAAAGTAACAATATTATTGGATGATTGCAGGAAATTGAAAATCCCTGTAATGGTACCGGATGTTAATAAACCGACTGTAAAATTTACAGTAGAAGATGGTAAAATAATATTTGGTATGTCTGCAATAAAAAATGTTGGTGTAAATGCGGTAAAAGAAATTGAAATAAAACATAAATCATTAGGTAGAAATTTTCAAAGTATCTACGACTTTACTTCTCACACTGATACAAGATTAGTCAATAAAAGAGCGTTGGAAGGATTAGTATTAGCAGGTGCATTTGATTCGGTAAAGGGTAATAGAGCTCAAAATTTTATTGCAATAGAGCATGCTTTATCTTTCGGTAGCAAAGTTCAAGCGGCAGCTCTTCAACAGAAAGAGAGTTTGTTTGGGGATGTTGAAACGAGTATGGAAATAGAAGAACCCGAACTGATTGAATCAGAAATTTGGACACATAAAGATCAATTAGCTAGAGAAAGGGAAGCATTAGGATTTTATTTATCCGATCATCCATTGAGGAAATTTGAAACAGAATATAATTCTTTCTCAACTATAAAATTAGGTGATCCTGATACATTTAAGAATGTTGATTTTGTAAGAGCTTGTGGCGTAGTAACAAGTCTGAGGACTCGAATTGATAAATCCGGAAGAAATATGGCGTTCTTTAAGTTAGATGATTTTTCCGGCTCGTGTGAATGTATTATGTTTGGAAAAATATATAGTGAATATGGTGAGTTAATTGTACCGGAATCCACCATTATGGTGATGGGCAAACTAGAAAGTAGTGGAGATGCTGTAAAGCTTCATGCCGACGAAGTAGTCGATCTTTCTAAAGCTGCTGAAAAATTAACAAAAAGCATTGGGATACTATTAAATATCGAAAAACATACTGAAAAAACAATAACACAACTAAAATCAATACTTGAAGATAATTCTGGGGATATTCCATTAATAATATATTTAAGAACCAATGGAGCTTCAAAAAGATTTATTGTTAATTATAAAGTAAAGCTAATCGACAGTTTTATAGATGCAATTCAGGATTTATTAGGTGAAGATTCAATTGCTTATCAAACAATGTGATATGCAATTCTATGTTTATAAAATTGTAATCATTTGATTTAACTACCTTATTTTCATAACTTTTCGAATTCAATATATAAAGAGAAGGAAATCATGACACAAAAATGGGCATTAATACTTGGTGCATCTAGTGGTTTCGGTGGTGCATCGGCAATAGAATTAGCAAAAAACGGATATCATATATTAGGTATACATCTTGATAGGCAGAGTACAATGCACAAAGTTTCTACTATAATTAAAAAAATAGAAAAAACTGGTCATAAAGCTGTATTTTTTAATATGAATGCTGCAGATCAACTGAAAAGAAATGATACTTTAGATGAAATTAAAGAGAGATTTGCAACTCGTGAACATCCGCATATAAATGTCCTCATCCATTCTTTGGCATTTGGTTCTTTAAAACCGTTTATTACCAAATCACCTAATGATTGTATTTCCAAATCTCAAATGGAAATGACCCTTGATGTGATGGCTCATTCACTTGTTTATTGGACACAAGGCTTGGTGCAGAGAGATTTACTTGCAAAAGGAGCAAGGATATTTGCCCTTACTAGTGCTGGTTCTCAACAAGTTATACCCTCTTATGGAGCGGTCTCAGCTGCGAAGGCCGCTGTTGAAGCACATATTAGACAATTATCTGTTGAACTTGGTTCATTGAAAGTAACAGCAAATGCTATTATGGCAGGGGTTACGGATACTCCGGCCGTTAGGAAAATTCCAGGTAATGAGAATATGCTTAAAGCAGCCAAAGCAAAAAATCCAATGGGTAAATTAACCACTCCGATTGAAGTAGCTAAAGCAATTGTTATGTTATGTCAACCAAGTGCTGATTGGCTAACAGGTAATGTAATTGGAATTGATGGTGGTGAGTATAACGTTAGTTATACAGGCGATATCATTTGTAAACCAATAAAGTAATACTAATATAAATGTAGGTAAAATATGTTTGAATTTGGTTTCACAGAAGAACAAAATATGTTACGTGAAATGGTGAAAGATTTCACAAATAATGAAATTAAACCCATCTCAGCACAAATTGATGAAGAAGCAAAAATACCGGAATCACTTATTAAGCAATTAGGAGAATTGGGTGTTCTCGGCATTTCTTTCCCTGAAGAATATGGTGGAGGAGGATTTGGCGAAATTGGCTATTGTATTGCACAAGAAGAAATTGCTCGAGGATGTATGTCTACAGCAACAATGATTGGAGCACATCAATCAATTGGAGCTAATGTTATATATTTAGGTGGAACTGAAGAACAAAAGAAAAAATATCTAACTCCACTTGCAAATGGTGAAAAATTAGGAGCATTTTGTCTTACTGAAGCGCAAGCTGGTTCAGATTCCTTTAATTTAAGAACTAAAGCCGAGAAAGTTGATGGGCAATGGATTTTGAATGGGGAAAAACTATGGATAACCAATGGTGGCACTGCCAATATAGTTTCGGTATTTGCAAGGACCCATAAAGGGATTAGCGCTTTTATAGTTGAAACCGATACTCCAGGATTTTATGCTGGTCCACCTGAAAGGAAAATGGGTATAAAGGGAAGTTCAACTAATGCAATTACTTTTGATAATGTGAAAATACCGGAAGAAAATATAGTCGGTGTTGACGGCAGAGGATTCCTTCTTGCAATGAAGACTTTGGATGCGGGAAGACTTGGCCTTGGGGCTGCTTGCCTGGGTTCTGCTAAAGAACTATTAGAAATGTCAACACAATATGCTAAAGAGAGAGAGCAATTCGATGAACCAATCAGTCATTTCCAAGCTATACAGTTCTACCTTGCAGAAATGGCAACAATGATTTATAATATGGAATCTATTGTTTACCGTACTGCAGTCGAGTACGATAAAGGAAAAAAAATATCTACGCAAAGTGCTTTTGTAAAACTTTATTGTTCAGATTCACTTGATAAAATTGCTGATCTTGCTGTTCAAGTTCATGGAGGGATGGGATATTCAAGAGAATTACCGGTTGAAAGATTTTATCGTGATTCAAGAATCAATAGAATTTTTGAAGGGACAAATGAAATACAAAAAACTATTATTGCTAGAGATATATTGAAAAAAAACGGAAAAATGTAATTATAATTGAAGGAGAAACAAATTAGATGAAACCTACCACTATTACTGATGAAAATTTTGAAACTGAAGTTATAAATTCAGAATTACCTGTACTAATAGATTTTTGGGCTGCATGGTGTGGTCCCTGTAAAATGATAGCACCTATTGTTGAGGAATTAGCCGTTGAATTTGATGGAAAAGTTAAAATAGGCAAACTTGATGTAGATGAAAATCAACAAACAGCTATCAAATATGGCGTTCGTAGTATTCCAACCGTACTGTTAATAAAGGGTGGTGAAGTTAAAGATACCATAATAGGTGCTGTACCCAAAAATGTTTTTGTTGAAAAATTAAATTCTTTATAAAATCTTGTTCTATATATCCCTCTATGTTTTAAAGAGGGGTATATAGCTTTTTTTATGGTATTAAAAAAAAATATTAAATTATTAGTTTTCATTGCAATAATTTGTTCGTTCCAACCTCTTATTGCCCAAAGTTCCATAGTTATAAAATATAACACCAGTAATTCAAAAATTCCCTCTAATGTAATTAAAACTATTCTATTGGATAAAAAAGGCAAAGTATGGCTTGGTTCAAGGGATGCAGGACTTATTTTATTCGAAAATAATTCATTTTCTGTCTTCGATACAAATAATTCTTCAATTCCTAATAATAACGTTTATACACTAGCTAAGGATTCAATAAATAATTTGTGGATCGGAACATTTGGCGGCGGAGTAGCTAAATTTTCAAAAAAAAAAGAATCTTGGACAATTTATAATAGTTTTAATTCTTCCTTAAAATATAATTGGATTTATTCCATTGCTATTGATGAGCAAAATAATAAATGGATTGGTACTGGGGGAAGTGGCTTATTTAAATATAACGATACTATATGGGTGAATTTTAATGAGTTAAACTCAAAAATCCCAACTTATAAAGTGCCGACTGTATTTATTGATAAAAAGAATACAAAATGGATTGGAACATTGAGAGGTTTACTTAATTACGATGATAAGGAATGGAAATGGTTTAATAATGATACTAACGTACTTGAGGTTAGCATATATTCAATTCTTGTTCAACAAAGTACTATATGGATCGGGTTCAAAAAAAGAGGTTTAGGGAAATTAGAAAAAAAAAAATATTCCTACTATTCAGTTGAAAATTCTGACTTACCCTCTAACAGTGTTTATTCATTAACAGAAGATAATATAGGTAATGTTTGGATTGGTACTTTTGGAAAAGGTATTGTTAAGGTTAAGGGCGATGAGTTTATTATTTATAATAAAAGCAATTCTGAAATAACAGATGACTTTATATTCGATATAAAAATTGACTCTAATAATAATAAGTATTTAGGTACTTACCAATCAGGGTTAATAGTTTTTAATGAATCAGGTATTGTTGAATAGATTTGTGAATATAACAGGAGCTATTAGTATTTTTTTTGTTTTTCAATAATAATTCTTATATTAAATATAAATTATCATAATGTTCTTTGCTTACTGACTTTTTTCGTAAAAACTTGCATTAATAGGTTTTTTTTGCTAAAGAAATTGGTTGTCATTCTTAGATAAATCAGAGATAAATACCATTTGTATATTTTTGTGAAATTTTATAATATTCTTAGTTACCGATTAAATAAATACAACGAAAATTATAATAGAAGGAGGTCTTAATGAATAGTTTCTAACACTTTTCTGTATAGACGCTTAACTAAACAACTAATTTAGGAGAAAAATATGAATCGTAAAATCTTTTACGTATTGTTACTCTTTACCTTTGTCCCTTACCTGATTTTTGCCGGTAATGGCAGGATTAAAGGTAAAGTTACTGATTTATCAACTGGAGAAGCGTTAGTAGGGGCTAACGTTCTTGTGGTTGGTACAAGCTTTGGTGCCGCTACCGATGTGAACGGTGATTTCATTATTATGAACCTTGACGCGGGAACATATAGTGTAAAATCTACCTACCTTGGCTACCAAGGAATCACAACTACAAACATTAGAGTTAATACCGATCTAACTACAGAAGTTGATTTTCAATTACCTGCAGAAGAAATTTCAGTAGGTACAGTTACGATTATTGCACAAAAACCATTGATAAAAAAAGACGCAACCAGTTCTATTCGTAGTGTCACTGGTGATGACATTCAAAATTTACCAGTGAGGGGAGTTACAAATATTGTTGCATTACAAGCTGGTGTCGTTGTTGATAGCGATGGTGATATTCATATTCGTGGAAGTAGACCAACTGAAGTTGGATATTATCTTGAAGGTACATCTGTTTCAGATCCATATTTAGGTGGACGTGCAGTTGCGCTTTCTAATGATGCAATTGAAGAGTTGCAAGTGGAATCTGGCGGTTTTACAGCTCAGTATGGCGGTTCTAGTGCCGGTATTATTAGAGCACAACTAAAATCGGGTACTTCAGATTATCACTTTAGTATTGAACATATAACTGATAATATTGCTTTTCAGTCAAAAGATGATTTCTTTGACCAAGATAAACGTTTAGGTGCTTACTGGTATGGAAATGATGAGAGTAGTTTCTCATTTAGTGGTCCGGTGCCTGGACTAAACAATAAAGTTAAGTTTTTTTATAACTTGAATTATAATTTTGATCGTTCTAGGGACAAAAAAGCTTTCCCTGGCTTTGATTATGGATTAATCGGTCCTACAACTGATCAAGTGAATACATATAATAATGATACCATCAATGCATTTCTTCCTCCAGGTATCAGAACTAAAAATAAAAGAGCATCACTAACGCATTCTGGATCACTGACAATGGATTTTAATCCTATAACTGTTAGATTATCCGGAACATATAACACTGGTGAAAGTGATTTTAACTGGTTGAATCTATTTGATAATACATTAACTATGACTAATAGTAGGACAATGGTTAATGATTTCTCAGATGGAACAGTTAGTGGAAGAATTACACATGTATTAAGTCCAAAACTGTTCTACGAAGTTAGTGGTGGTTATTCGTTCTCAGACAATGATCGTTCGGATCCATATCTTGGAGACGATATTTTTGCGTATGGTGATAGTGTAGCAAACGCTGCAGCTGGGTATACATTTTTAAGAACAGAAAAAGATATTCGAACTAGATTTCAAGGTCTTACTCCAGAACAAACTCGATATCAACCTCCTGGATTCTTAAACATATTCGGTATGTCATTTACACAAGAAGGAAGAGTTGAATCAAATTACCGCAAATGGTCAAGAGAAACCATGCAGGGAAGAATTGATTTATCTTATCTGCCAAACAAGAATCATAGTATCAAATTCGGTGGTGAATTTAAGCAACATACACTTAGAGACTGGACTTCAAGAAGTCAAGTATCATATGCTGCTGCTCTCGATCAAGCTATGAGATCTGCTGGAGCTGGAACAATTGAAGAAGAAAAGTTGAAAATTCTATATGCAAACGGAGTTGACAATTATGGTTATGATGTCTTAGGCAACAAAACTGATGAAGATGGATTTTATGCCCCTCATCAACCTATTGAAGCAGGTGTTTATCTTCAGGATAAAATAGAGTTTGATGACATTATCTTGAACATCGGTCTTAGATACGATTACTTTGATATGGACAACTTAAAATTTGCTGATGATTCTAGACCAGAGCTCGGAGTTACTGATATAGCAACTAGTGGAATATTACTTGAAGAAGGATATGAGGAGGTTGCTGCATTTAGTGCATTAAGTCCTAGATTGAGTGTATCATTCCCAGTAACAGACAAAACTGTTTTTCATGCTGGTTATGGAAAATATGTTCAACAACCATCACTTGATCAAGCATATGATGGATACCATTACATTGCATGGCAACAAACAGCTAGTTTCCATTTTGCATCACCTACAGGCGCAAATTTAAGACCAATTAGAAAAACACATTACGAAGTTGGTTTTAGACAAGAACTTACAGACTTTTTAGCAGTTGATGTATCTGGATATTATGATGATATTAAGGGTCAAATTACCTATGTCCAAACAGAAACTGATGCGCTTTCACCATTTACTGATTATGCAACCAAAGAAAATGGTGACTTTTCTACAACAAAGGGTGTTGAAGTACAGTTTACTATGAGACGTCACAAAAGATTAAGTGGATCTGCATCCATCTCGTTTGAAGATGCTAGAGGTACTGGTGCTTCTCCAGATGCTAATGGTGGTATTGTTGGTGCTCCACTTGACGGTGTGTCTTTTATACCAAACTATGTTTCTCCATTAACATTTAGTAAACCATTTCAAGGTAATTTTTTCATAGATTACAGATTTGGTGTTGATGATGGTCCTGCGTTCTTTGATCAAATGGGATTTTCACTTTTAGGTACTTTCAGTAGTGGTCACCCATTTACTAGAGGAGTTGGATCTGGAGAAGATTTAGAAAATAGAGAAAGATTCAGATTAGCAATTGAACCTGCAAATGCTTCGTTTACTCCTTCTAATTTTAATGTTGATTTAAAAATAGATAAGACATTCAACATTTGGGATGAACTAGCAGCAAATGTATATGTTAAAGTACTTAATCTATTTGACACAAAAAATGTTGAAGAAGTATATGTAAGAACAGGTACTGCAGAAGACGATGGCTACATTTATGATCCAAATGATGGTGAATTAAGATCTCAACAATTTGGTTCTGACTTTACTAATTTGTATAAATCAGTAATTATTGATTATAACGGATTTTATGGTGATGCTAGACAAATTCTATTGGGAATAAGACTTGAGTACTAGTAATATGCTAAGTGATTATAATCAAATTAATTTAGGAGTTAACATATGAATTATAGAAAAATTGTGAACCTTTCTGTACTTCTACTACTCTTTTTAAGTTTTATAGGAGTAAATGCAGAAGGTGTGAAAAATAAAAGAGGGGAATCGTTAAGCAAAACTAACGGTGAACCTTCTAGAACTAATTTTAATATTAATAATATCTCAACTTGGATTAATAACAATGGTGACTCTGATCTAAATCCATCTAATGATTCTGGGTTTGAATTTCCGAAAGGAAGTAATAGAACTGTATTTTATGAATCAGGATTTGTTTGGGGTGCTACTGTTGGTGGAGAGAGAAGAGTAGGTGGTAATACTTACAATCAAGGAATCCTACCAGGTGCTGTTATTAATGGAGTTAGAGAAGATACTGAAGCTGAACATGTAAGGATATATAGAGTTCGAAGGGATTGGGAAACTGGTGATGTTTCAGCTGAGATGAGAGATGAAGAAAATACAGAAGATGCTGTAAGAGCACAATATCAAAAAGATTGGAATGAGTGGCCAGCTAGCTATGGTGCTCCATACGAAGATGTTGATGGCAATGGTACTTATGATCCTTCTCTTGATATTCCTGGATTTCCAGGTTCAGATCAAACTGTGTGGTTTGTTGCCAATGATTTAGATCCAACCACAACCCGAAGTTTGTATGGTTCGGAACCAATGGGTGTTGAGATACAAGCTACTTTCTGGGGCTATTCATCCCAGGGTGCTCTTGGTAATGTGATGTTCCGTAAATACAAGATGATAAATGTTAGTGATGATGTATTTGACACAATGTTTGTTTCAATGTGGTCTGATCCCGATTTGGGCGGTGCAGGTGATGATTATGCTGGTGCTGATGTTGATCTTTCATTGATGTTTATTTATAACGGTGATGGTGATGATTCACAATATGGCTCAGTAATCCCTGCTGGTGGATTTGATTTTTTCCAGGGTCCTATAGTTGCTGGCGAAGCTGGTGACGTAGCAATTTTTGATAATAAAGAAAGACCAGGTTTTAAAAATCTACCTATGTCTGCTCATTATTTCTTTATAAATTCAGATGATGTCTATTCAGATCCGGATTTAGGTAACTATGTAGATGGTACTTTGCAGTTCCATAATTTATTCAGAGGTAGAATTAGTGCAACCGGTGTTCCATTTGTTGATCCAACAACCGGAGAACAAACTAAGTTTACACTTTCTGGCGACGTAGCTACGCAACAAGGATGGGTTGATGGTCTACTTCATGGACCTGGAGATAGAAGGCAAGGTATGGTTTCAGGCCCATTTACGATGGCCCCTGGCGACACACAAGAAGTAGTTGTTGCTCAAATGGCAGCAGGTGCATTTGGTACGGTTGATAGAATCAGTGCAGTTGCATTACTGAAATTTATTGACCAGGAAGCACAAAGTGCTTATGACAATTTCTTCCAAATACCCCCATCTCCACCAGCTCCTGAATATACTATTTCAGAATTGAATAATGAAATTTCAATTAGCTGGAATGGTTCAAATGTAGGCCTTATTGAATCATTCGATACATTAGGATATTCATTTCAAGGTTACGTAGTGTATCAATTCCCAACAAAATTTGCCTCCATTCAGGATGCAAAACTTGTTGCTACATATGATCTTAACGATGGTGTTGGTAAGGTTATTGGTGATGGATTTAATTCTGATCAGGGTGTAGTATTACCAGAAGTTAAAAAATTCGGTTCTGATTCTGGAATTAAGAGATCAATTTCTATTGATCAAGATTTATTTAACAGTAATGCTCCATTAAACAATGGATCAGAGTATTATTTTGCGGTTTCAGCATATGCAGTTAATTCCAATCTTACTGTAGTACCAAATGTGTTGGAAAGTAATATATTAACAGTAACAATGGTTCCCAAAGCCGAAGGTCCTGGATATACTTTAAATGAAACTGGTAATGTTTCTGAAGCAACACATGTTGGTCCTAGTGATGGCTTCCTTAACGTTGAAGTTGTTAACCCGGGTTTAGTAACCGGACATGATTATAAAGTTAATTTTTCAGTTGTTGATTCAATGGTTGTATGGAATAATCTCTCAAGAGGTTATGACACTTTATTTGGCTCATCTGTATGGAAATTAACTGATGTTACTACCGGTGAAGTAAAATTGGATAATCAATTGAATCAGAGTGCTGATGATACATCTCCAATTGTTGATGGATTGATATGGAGAGTTAGTGGTGCACCAAATGATTTCAAATCTTTCCAAGTTGTTTCTAATGCAAACGGTCCAATCGATCCTCCGGAAGCAGCCGCTCCGGAATGGCAAGGTTTCCCCGTTCCACTTGATGATGAAGGACATAATCTTAGACCTACTGATAATCAACAAGTTGGTTCTGGTGAATGGATGTTCCATACTGGTGACCCAGGACAAACTAGAGGAGCTTATTCTGGTGGTGATCAAACTTTTATTGGAAGATCATTAAGAAATGATAATTTTGATAGATTAATTCCTTTTGATTGGGAAATGAGATTTACTGCAAGAGGTAGTTGGGCATTAAGATGGTTTGAGGATGACTTTTTAGTAAAAGTACCATTTGAACTATGGAATGTCGGTGTTGCTACTTACGATGATCCTAGTGATGATTATCGTGTGATTCCTTATTTCTTATCAACTACAGGTGGTGGCGGTGCAGCCGCAACTGATCCTGACGAGTTGACTTGGCAATTAGATCCTGTTGATCATGGTGGTTCTGGTGGTTCTGACGATCCGCAAACTCCATGGATTTACTGGATTATTCCTCATGCGCATGATGATAACTCTCCTGGTACGGCCGGTTATGATGAATACTTAACTCAAATTGATACTACAATTGTTGGTGCAGTTGGTAATGTTTCATTTGCAGGCGGTACGGAAGTTATTGCTCGTTCTGTACTTTTTAGCTGGAATGGCGATGATGTTTCTGATGGTGTTGTTGAACCCGGAACACAAATGGTTCCCGAAGAAGGAACGGTATTTAGGTTAATTTCTACAAAACCGAATAGTGCTAGTGATGAGTTCTTATATACTGCTCCATCAAACGATTTTGATGCAGCTGCTGCAAAAGAGGATGTGAAAGAAATAAATGTATTCCCAAATCCATATTATGGTACTCATGATGGTGAAATAAACAAATATCAAAGATTTGTAACATTCAATCATTTGCCTCCAAGTGCTACAATCAAAGTATTTAACTTAGCTGGCCAATTAGTTAGAACAATTGTCAAAGATGATGCTAGCCAATTCCAAAAATGGGATCTAGTTAATGAAACTGGTTTACCAGTTGCGAGCGGTTTGTATATTGTACATATTGACATGCCTGACTTGGGTGAGACAAAAATACTTAAGGTAGCAGTAATTCAAGAAACACAAATTCTTGATAGATTTTAGTGTTTAAATATTATAGGAGAAAAAAATGAATAAAATAAATAAAATAGTTCTTTTGTTATTTATTGCTACCTGTTCAGTTTTCGCTCAGGGCGAGAGAATAGGTACGGCAGGAGCAACTGAATTGTTGATCCCTGTTGGTGGGCGTGGACTAGCAATGGGTAGTGCTTCACTTACTAATGCAACAGGTGTTGATGCTATTTTCTGGAATCCTGCTAATGTTGCTAGATCTGCGAATTCTTTTAATGTTATGGCTTCTCATATGACTTATATTGCAGATATCAATGTTGAGTACGGAGCTGCCAGTTTTAACATTGAATCACTTGGAACAATTGGTTTTAGTATTAAGTCTTTAGGAATGGATGATATATTGAAAACTACAACTGATTATCCGGATGGGACCGGTCAAACATTTAATCCACAATATACTATCCTCGGCGTATCATATAGTAAAATGTTGAGTGATAGAGTTTCTGTTGGATTGAACGCCAATTATCTTAGTGAAACATTAGACCTAGTTTCGGCTTCAGGTTTAAGTTTCGATTTTGGTGTAACATACAGTAGCTTAGGTGGAATTAATGGTTTTGATATGGCCGTTGTGTTAAAGAATATTGGTCCCGATCTTAAATTTGAAGGATCAGGATTATTTACTGCAGCTAGTGCAACAGGCGATTCTAGAGGTGAGCAGTTTTATGTAATAGATGCTGCTTCATTTTCATTGCCAACTATACTTGACATTGGTTTAGGATATAGCATGCAATTTGATGATTTGAATCAATTACAATTAGTAGGTTCATTCTCAAACCATAACTATTATACTGATCAATATAAAGTTGGTGCTGAATATAATTATGATGACTTGTTATTCTTTAGAGGTGGTTATAATTATACAACTGAGTTCGAAACTGAAGATGTATTATATAAATATAGTCTCGGTTTTGGATTAAACTATGACGTTGGTGGTGTTGGCCTTATGGTTGATTATGCTTATTTACCAACAGAATTATTTGATGACACTCACTTAGTTTCATTGTCATTAGGTATTAAATAATTGCACTAGTAGTTAGAGCAATTATACTTATATTTCCTGAGTCTATTTTTATAGGCTCAGGTTTTTTTTTATAATCCTTTGCCTATTTATCAGGAATTTATATGCTTAATAAATATATATTTTTAATATTATTTGTTTTATTTCAATCCTCTTCCTTTTCGCAAGAAAAAATTGGATTTGATTATGATTTCGCTAGATTTAATTATGATGAAAAATCAAATTATTTAGAATTATATTACTCTTTTGATCAGCAAACTTTAAGAAAAAAGAATGAAGATGGTAATATGACGATATCTGCAAGTTTGGATGTCAAGCTTACTAATCAAAAGGGTGATATTGTAATAAATAAGAACTACAATTTAAATACGAGTATTGATTCTTCTGTTTTAAAATACAATTCTGAGGATTTAATTGGTGTAATTGGATTTCAGGTACCGTATGGTCAGTATAAATTAAATTTAAGTGTTTCAGATAATTATTTCCCCGGAAGCACCATCTCTGTAAATGAAAATGTTGAAATTTCTAGTTTTACAAATAATGAAATTAAATTAAGTGATATTCAGTTTTGCAGAAACATTATTCAAGATGGAGCCGACGATGAATCACTATATTTTAAAAATGGATTAGAAGCGATTCCCAATCCTAGCAATCTATTTGGTTTTAAAAATCCCGTTTTATTTTATTATAGTGAAATTTATTGTAATTCTTCGGCAATAATGACTCAAGAATGTCGTTTTGAAAGAGTAACCAAGAAAAATAATTCTGTAATTGATTCTCACAAAGAACCATTAAAAATATTGGATAATTCTATTTTAAAAGCCGGTTTTGTAAATATATCAGGTTATGGGACCGGACGATTCAGTTTAACATTTAATATTTTAGATAAAAATGATAATTTGCTAGCGTCAAATTCTAAAAATTTTTATGTTTTTAATCCGAACGTTGAAAAATCAAAAGCTGAAATTGAAACAAATTTGAGCTTTGTCGGGAGTGAATTTGGAACATATAATGAAGAAGAATGTGATTATAATTTTGAAATAGCAAAATATGTTGCTGTTAGTGGAGAAAGAGACTTGTATGAATCACTTAAAGAAATTGATGCAAAAAGGAAGTTCCTTTTTGAATTTTGGAAGAAACGTGATATTTTTCCAGAAACGATTATAAATGAATATAAAAATGAATATATGGAGCGTCTATCACACGTGAATTCAAAATTTAGCCATCGCAACAAAAAAGGTTATAAAACAGACCAAGGAAGAGTGTATTTGATATATGGGAAACCTGATAGAATTGAATCACGAACAAATATGGCAGAGAAAAAACCATTTGAAATTTGGCAATATGATAATATTGAAGGGGGAGTTTTCTTTGTTTTTGGGGATACAATGGGCATAACCGAGTACGAATTATTACATTCAACAAAACGAGGAGAACTCGTTGATAATAACTGGGAAAGAAGAATTAAAATTAAAGGCAGTTATTGAGGTTTTATTTACATTTTAATAATAATGCAAGATGATCTTATGAAAAAAAACATTTTACTATTTTTATTTATTTCAACAGCAATATTATCTCAAGATAACCTACGGTTTGAATTTGATTATGCTCAATTTAAGTATGATTCAGCAAGTAATTATCTTGAAATATACTATTCAATTGTACCTTCGGATTTTATACTCACTCAAGATGAAGATGGATATAAAATTAAAGGTAAAATGCATATTCAAATCCAGAAAACCGAAACTCAAGAATTAATTGTGAATAAAGAGTGGGGTTTAGTACAACCATTAAAAGATTCTATTGCCCATCAAAATAGTGATGTTCTGCTTGGAGTGGTTAGGTTTAATGTTAAGCATGGTAATTATAATATTGATATTAGTATTGAAGATATGTTGGATGAAAATAAAATTAAAAATTACTCGGAGGAATTATCTGTAACCTCATTCTCTAACGATATTTTTTCTGTTAGTGATATTGAATTGGCTACAAGAATTATTAATGAGAGTGCAAATGATAATTCCATATTCTATAAGAATACTCTTGAGGTTTTTCCAAATCCATCAATTGTTTTTTCTCAAAATACTCCCGTTGTTTTCTATTATTCTGAATTATATGATCTTAATAAAACGACTTCCGATAAATTAATTTTAACTAAATCGCTGTATAACAATGATAATGTAAAAGTATATGAAACTTCAAGGGAGTTAAATACTTCTAATGAATCAATTGTTGAAGTTGGGTTCATTAATCTAAAAAAATATCCAACTGATACATACACTTTTGTTCTTGCTGTTTCAAATGAATCTAGGACCGAGTATGTTGCTTCTAGAAAAAAAATGTATTTAGTTAATCCTGAAGTAGAAGCTCTAGCTATTGCAACAGTTTCCGATTTAGGATACATGAGCAGTGAATTTGGAGTATTTTCTGAAGAAGAATGTGATGATTTATTTAGTAAATCAAAAGTTATTTCTAAATCAAGAGAAATTGAGCAGTATGAAGATTTAGATTCACTTTCCCAAAAAAGGAAATTCCTATTCGAATTTTGGCAACGTAGAGATGAAGATCCATCAACACCTTATAATGAGTTTAAAATAATATATCTAACTAGAGTTAAAAATGCGAACACTAGATTTAGAACCATGACCTCACAAGGATATAAAACAGATCGTGGAAGAGTTTTTGTAAGATTAGGTGAGCCGGATGAAATTGAACGACATCCTAATGAAACAAATTCAAAACCGTATGAGGTCTGGTATTATAACCAAATTGAAGGTGGTGTACATTTCATTTTTGGTGATTTCACAGGATTTAATTTTTACGAACTGCTGCATTCTACCATGAGAGGAGAGTTGCAAGATCCGGATTGGGCACGTAGACTTACTACAAAGTAGCGAATCTAATGCTGAATAAGTATAAAATTGAATATTCTCTTCTAATTTCATTGGGAAATATATTTACCAGGTTCGGATCTAATTCATTTATTTTTGCTTCAAGAATATTAGCCATTATTTTTTTTTCTATCATAAGAATTAGAAGAAAAGTAGTATTAAAAAACCTTTCTATCGCATTCCCCGAAAAAACCAAAACGGAGTTAAAAAAACTTGCATTTAAAAACTATCAAAGTATTGCAATAGCATTTCTCGAAATATTTTCGTTTAGATCAAGTCCTCGATCGGTAATAAAAAATAAATTTATTGCAAAGGATTTTGGACTAATTGAGCAAAAATATGCAGAGAATAATGGTCTTATCCTTCTTACCGCTCATTTTGGGAATTGGGAATTAGGAGCACTTGCAGTAGGGATTAATTTAAAAGAAAGTATAAATGTACTCGTAAAAAAACAAAAAAATCCATACGTTTCTGATATACTTAATAAAATGAGAGAAAGGTTTGGCAATAAACAAATTTTTCTGGGTGTTTCTGTAAAGGAATTGTATAAAACGATTATAAATAAAAAAGCAGTGGGCATAGTAGGAGATCAAAGAGGTAAACGAGATGGCATTATTGTCAATTTTTTTGGTAAGGAAACCTCAACCTTTCCCGGGACTGCTGCTATTGCTTTAAAAACAAAATGTCCGGTTATTGTTTTATTATGTGCAAGACAATTTAATGGCAGTTACGAAAGCATAATTGAAGAACTTAGATATGACGATATTCAGGGAAGTAAAGAAGAAAAAATTCAAGAATTTAATCAAAGATATATGCTAATTTTGGAGAAAGCTGTTAAAAAATATCCTGAACAATGGTTTTGGATGCATAATATTTGGAAATATTAACCAGAAAAATAAAATCCCATCAAAATTTCTAAAATATTTACGATTTTAGAATCTACATTTATCTTAATACTTATTTATATTACCATTAAGATAATTTTATTTTATCATGAAAATAAGTCTGGAAGAAATAAAAAACGCAATAATATATGTTACTCCTAACTTTTCTGACGGGGAGACCGTACGGTATAAGTTTAAACTGATAAAGATTTTGTTATGGTCATTAATTTACACAACATCAATTATAGTAATTACAACTGTAATTCTTGGTGTTACACCGCTTAAAAATTTGGTTTATCATTTTGATACAGTTGAACTTAAAGAACAGGCAGAAAAAACCTTAGAGTTAGAAAATAAAATTATTTTTTTAACAGAAGAACTTAAGTCCATTTCTTCAACTAATAAAAAACTTGAGTATGCATTTATCCTGGCAACATCAGATTCAATTGATACTGCTTCGGTACTTTATGATAGCTTAAAATTTGAACCAAATGAAAACCTTCCATATGGTGGAAATTTACAATTTATTATCAACACAATTATTAACTCAATCGAGCAAAAGGAGAAATCAATAACCAATTATTTTGTGAACCCAAGTAGGGGATTAATAATTAACGAATTTAATCCGAAAGAAGGTCATTTGGGAATTGATTTTGCCGTTCAGACTGGTTCGGAAATTTTAGCTTCTATGGGCGGGTTGGTAATTTTTTCTGATTTTACAATTAATGACGGTCATAAATTAATAATTCAACACGATAATGGTTTCATAACAATTTATAAACATTGCTCAACCTTAATAAAAAAAGAAAGAGAATTTGTAGTTCAAGGAGAACTTATAGGGTTGAGTGGGAATTCTGGTAAAAATACAACTGGGCCCCATCTCCATTTTGAGATATGGAAAGATGGTAAACCAATGAATCCAAAGGAGTTTTTTATTAAATGATAGGGGTTAAAAATATGTCGAAAAGAGAAAACGGATATTCTGAAGATGTAAGCATTCTTAGTGATGGTGTTAATATTGAAGGAAAAATTTCCAGCAATGGGAATGTTCGTATTGATGGGAAAGTAATTGGTGATATAAATGTTAAAGGAAATTTAACACTTGGATCTTCTTCAGAAGTTAACGGACAAGTTAATGCAAAAAATATGACAGTAAGCGGCAAAGTTGAAGGCACTCTTAAAATAGAAGATAAACTAATTTTAGAATCCTCTTCCAGAATAAAAGGCGATTTAATTGCTAAGGTATTGGTTATTGAAGAAGGGGCTAAATTTGATGGTAAGAGTTCAATGACTCAATCAACTCCAACACTAAGTTCAACAACAAGTGCACAACAAAAACAATAAAGAAAATAGTTTAGCTAAAACTTATAAAGAAGTTGGGCCGTATTTGGGGTTGGGAACCCAACTAGCAGCAACTATTATTTTAATGTTCTTTTTAGGAAAATGGTTGGATGATAAATTAAGTTTACATCCTGTTTTAACAATTGTGTTTAGTTTTATTGGTGGCTTTGCAGGAATATATAATGTTATAAAATCTACAATTAATTTGAATAAGAAGAAAAAAGTTGAATAGCATTACCAAACCAATTATATATCTGTATATTATTATTTATTCTCTTCTGCTTATTCTATATTTTACCAATATTCTCTCTCAGTTATTTTTAATATCGACTGTATATGCCGGTATTCTAAATTTAATTAATACTTTTGCCGCAGTAAAAATTTTTAATAAATCTTACCAATCGAGTAATTCCATTTTTATGATTTATAACCTCGGTGGTCTCGGAATCAGATTATTTATCTTATTAATCGCTTTTATATTGGCAATAAAATTCTTGAATATTGATAAATATGCATTTATATTAGTATTCTTTTTATTTTATTTTATTTCATTGATTTTTGAAGTAATCTTTTATTTGAAAAAAGCTAAAATATAGCATAAATTAATGTATAGTGAAGAGTTGAAAGTAGTATCCGATAGTCTAAAAAGTGTTTCGACTGAACAAAGTGAAGGTGGTGCAGGCTGGATTATGCACCATATTTTAGATAGCAATACAATAGATTTTGAACCTTTTTTTACAATCCATTTACCTCAAATTCATTTGTTTGGAATGGATCTTTCCATAACCAAACATATTGTTTTTATGTGGATTGCGTTTGCTCTTCTTATTCTAATTTTTAATACGGTTGCAAAATCATACAAGAAATCGTTTTTGCCTAAAGGACTTTCAAATTTTATGGAAGTTCTTGTAGTTTTTGTTAAAGATGAAATAGCAAAACCTACAATTGGAAAGGGATATGAGAAGTTTCTGCCTTATTTATTAACTATGTTTTTTTTCATATTATTTTGTAACTTTTTAGGCCTGCTACCATATGGTGCTACAGCAACAAGTAATATATCGGTAACTGCTACATTAGCTGTTATTTCGTTTATTGTTATTCAAGTTGGCGGTATGATGCAGAATGGCCCATTTGGTTATTTTAAGGGGCTTATTCCTGGCGGGGTTCCAGGTTGGCTAATCCCAATTATGTTTATTGTAGAAATTCTTGGGTTATTTACTAAGCCATTTGCTCTTGCTATTAGATTATTTGCAAACATGACGGCAGGACATATTGTAATAATGGCTTTGTTAGGTTTAATTTTCATTTTACAGACAGTGTTTGTAGCACCTGTCTCTGTGGCATTTGCGTTATTTATATATTTATTAGAAATTTTAGTTTCCCTTATTCAGGCATATATTTTTACAATGTTATCAGCCCTTTTTATAGGGATGGCTGTTCATCAAGATCATTAATAACTTATTTTCAATTTAAGGAGGAAATAAATGGACTTTGCTTACTTAGCAGCAGGAATTGGAGCTGGACTGACAATTATAGGCGGAGCATTAGGTATTGGAAAACTAGCAGCATCAGCAATGGAGGCAAGTGGACGTCAACCGGAAGCTTCCGGTGATATAAGAACATCAATGATTATTGCTGCGGCACTTATTGAAGGTATTTCACTTTTTGCATTAGTAATTTGCATTCTTTTAGCTCTTAAATAAAAAATTTTAGAGGAGTATTATTACTCCTCCCATTTAATTTTTAAGGATATTAAAATGATTGCATTTTTATCTTCTTTGATGCTTCTGTACTCAGGAGAAGGTGGTGGAAGTTTACTAGATGTAAACCCTGGTTTAATTTTTTGGACAGCTATAACATTTATTATTTTGTTACTTGTTCTTAAAAAGATGGCTTGGAAACCAATTTTATCTTCTTTAAGTGAAAGAGAAAATTTTATTAAGGACTCCGTTGAAAGAGCTGAAACTGCTAAAAAAGAAGCTGAAGAAATATTAGAAGAAAATAAAAAAAACTTAGCTAAAGCCGAAGAAGAAGCTCAAAAAGTGATTGCTCAAGGTAGAGAGTATGCTGAGAATTTGAAATCTCAAATTATTGAAGAAAGTAAGACTGAAGCTAAAAAATTAATTGCTGATGCATCCGTTGAAATTAAAAGAAAGAATCTTGAAGCATTTAATAATCTTAAAGGTGAAATTGCCTCAATAGCTGTTGATGCAGCAGAAAAAATTATAAGAGAAAATCTTGATAAAGAAAAACAAGAAAAAATTGTTAATGATTTTATCAATGATCTATCTAAGAGTTAGTTATGAGTGAATTTGTAATTTCCACTAGATATGCAAATGCACTTTTAGCAATTTCAGAAGAAAAAAAATCTTTTGAAAAAGTTGTAGAGGACATTTCACTAATAAGAAATACTCTTGAGAATTCTAAAGAATTAAGAGTCTTTTTAAGTAACCCTATTATTATTTCTACTAAAAAAGCCGATGTATTAATTGAAATGTTTCAGCCTCATACTAGCGAAGAGGTAAGTAATTTTTTAAAATTTTTGGTGGATAAAGGAAGAGAAAATTTACTTTTTGATATATGCAAAAGATTTTTAGTGCTTAGTAATGATAAACTTAATCAGGTTGAAGTAAATATTACTAGTGCTTCCGATCTTAGCAATTCTCAACAAAAAGAAATTACCGAAAAATTAGAATTATTAATCAATAAAAAAGTGATAGCAAACTTTAGCATTGATGAAAAAATTATTGGTGGTTTTAAAGCAAGGTATAATGATACTGTTATTGATGCTTCTATTCAGCACCAATTAACAGTACTTAAGAAAAAATTATTTGAAGAAGATTATCTAAAAAATTAGTTTATAAATTTAATAAGGTAGTATAATGGCTCAAGTTAGACCCGATGAAGTTTCTGCAATTTTAAGAAAGCAACTTTCCGGATTTGATAATGAAGTTGACGTTTATGATGTTGGTACTGTTCTGGCTGTTGGTGATGGTATTGCGCAGGTCTATGGATTATCAAAAGTGATGGCAAGTGAGCTTGTTGAATTTCCGAATGATATCATTGGCATGGTACTTAACTTGGATGAGGATAGTGTTGGGTGTGTTCTTTTTGGAGATAGTTCTCTTATAAAAGAGGGCGATACTGTTAAAAGAACAAAACGTGTTGCTTCTATTCCTGTAGGAGAAGAATTTTTGGGAAGAGTTGTTACTCCTCTCGGTGTTCCGCTAGATGGTAAAGGGTCAATTCAGACTGATAAATATTTGCCGATTGAAAGAAAGGCTTTAGGTGTTGTTGCACGACAACCAGTTACTGAGCCACTTCAAACAGGTATAGCTGCTGTTGATGCCATGATACCTATTGGAAGAGGACAGAGGGAATTAATTATTGGTGATAGACAAACCGGGAAAACTGCTGTTGCTCTTGATACAATAATTAATCAAAAGTATACACATACTAAGGAAGCTCAAGAAGAAGGAGTTAAACCGGTATATTGTGTATACGTTGCTATCGGTCAAAAAGCATCTACCGTTGCCCAAGTAGTAAATAAACTAGAAGAGCATGGTGCAATGGAATATACTACTGTTGTTTCAGCTGCGGCTTCTGAACCTGCACCTCTCCAATATATAGCTCCATATTCCGGCGCGACTTTAGCTGAATATTTTAGAGATAATGGCAAGCATGCTCTAGCTATTTATGATGATCTATCTAAACAAGCAGTTGCATATAGAGAACTTTCGTTACTATTACGACGACCTCCGGGAAGAGAAGCTTATCCTGGTGACATATTTTATTTACATTCAAGATTGCTTGAAAGAGCTTCGAAATTGAGTGATGAACTTGGTGGAGGTAGTTTAACAGCATTGCCAATTATTGAAACCCAGCAAGGTGATGTTTCGGCTTACATTCCTACTAATGTAATTTCTATTACTGACGGACAGATATACTTGGAGCCTAACTTATTTAATGCCGGTGTTCGTCCAGCTATTAATGTTGGTATTAGTGTGTCTCGTGTGGGCGGTAATGCTCAAATTAAAGCAATGAAAAAAGTTGCCGGTTCGCTAAAATTAGATTTGGCACAATATCGTGAATTAGAAGCATTTGCAAAATTTGGTTCCGATCTTGACCAGGCTACGCTAAATACATTAGCAAAGGGTGAAAGATTAGTTGAGCTTCTAAAGCAGGGCCAATATGCTCCTGTTCCGGTTGAAAAACAAGTAGTTAGCATTTATGCTGCAACCAACAATTTTATGGATGATATTGAAGTGAAAGACGTTAAGAGATTTGAAAAAGAATTAGTAGAATATGTAGACGTTAATAACAAAGGTATTTTTAATGATATAAGAGTTTCTAAACAACTGAGTGATGAAACTGTTGAAAGTATAAAAAAAGCTGTAACAGATTTTCAATCAAAGTTTAAGAAAAGTTCATAGTATAATTTATGGCAACACTCAGGGACATAAAGCAAAGAATAGTTGGTGTAAAAAGCACTCAACAGATTACAAAAGCTATGAAGATGGTTGCTGCAGCTAGGCTGAGACGTGCACAAGAGAATATTATTAATGCGAAACCATATTCAAGAAAAATGGCTGAAGTGTTGAGCCATTTATTAAAAAGTGTTGGAGCTTCTAATAATCCCTTATTCGCTGAAAGAGAAGTTAAATCAGCTGCTTTAGTTGTAGTTACTTCAGATAGAGGCCTTTGTGGTGGGTTTAATATGAATGCTATCCGGCAAACTGAAGAGTTGGTTGAGGGAGAATTAAAAACTCTTAATGATAACAATAAACTTCAATTATATTGTGTTGGAAAAAAAGGGAGTGATTATTTCTCTTCAAAAAAACAATATAATGTGGTAGGTTCATATCCTGGAATCTTTTCAAAACTAAATTTTGATTTTGCCGCTTCATTAGCTAATGAATTAAGTGCAAAATTTGTAAATGGTGAAATCGACAAAGTAATTATTGTTTACAATGAATTTAAATCGGTTGTTCAGCAAAAATTGACTGTTAAACAATTTTTACCAATTGAAAATATTGAAGAAGATTCGGAAAATACAACTAAACATATTGAATATATTTATGAGCCTAATCAGGAAGAAATTGTTAATTCACTCCTCCCCAGACATCTTAAAGGTCAGTTTTGGACAGTTTTATTAGATTCCTATGCTGCAGAACTGGGTGCAAGAATGACGGCAATGGAAATGGCTACGGAAAATGCTCAAGAAATGATTAGAACTCTTCAAATTAAGTTTAATAAAGAAAGACAGGCTGCAATTACGACTGAAATTTTGGAAATTGTATCTGGCGCTAATGCACTGAAAAGTGCATAATTTTGTATATTAGAAAAACCTATGCTCGAAGATATTACTTTAAAATTTGAAAAGGCTTTAAAAAAGGTAACCGGGCAGGGTAAACTATCAGAGAAAAATATCTCTGATACGCTTAGAGAAATAAGACGTGTTCTTTTAGATGCTGATGTAAATTATAAAGTTGCCAAGCAATTTATTGATGATGTTAAGATAAAAGCACTTGGACAAGAAGTTCTGGCTTCCGTTACACCAGGACAGCTCATTACGAAGATTATTTACGATGAGCTTACTGAATTAATGGGTTCAACAAAGCAAGAACTTAAGTTAAATCCATCCGGACCAACTATTATTTTAATGGTTGGATTGCAAGGATCCGGAAAAACAACTTTCAGCGGGAAGTTGGCAAGATATCTTGCTGGAATTAATAGAAAAGTGCTGTTAACCGCTGCGGATATTTACAGACCGGCGGCAATAGATCAGTTAAAACTGCTTGGAAAACAGATTGACGTTCCCGTTTTTAGTATTGATGGAAGTAAAGATGCTGTAAAGATAGCTGAAGAATCTGTAAATTATGCAAAAGAAAATTCTTTAAATACTATTATAATTGATACGGCAGGGCGTTTACATGTTGATAAAGATTTGATGGATGAAGTTCTTTCAATTAAGAATAAAGTAAATCCTACGGAAATCTTGTTTGTTGTAGATTCTATGACTGGTCAAGATGCTGTAAATTCTGCCAAGGCCTTTAATGATGTTGTTAATTTTGATGGTGTAGTTCTTTCTAAACTTGATGGAGATTCTAGAGGTGGCTGTGCATTATCAATTAAAGCGGTTGTTGATAAACCTATTAAATTTGTTAGTTTAGGTGAAAAGCTTGATTCCCTAGAGGTATTTCACCCTGATAGATTAGCATCTAGAATTATTGGTAAAGGAGATGTAATTTCCTTAGTTGAGAAGGCTCAACAGCAATTTGATGACAATGAAGCGGAAGATTTAGAAAAAAAAATACTTTCGAATAAATTTGACTTTGAAGATTTTCTTAAGCAAATTAAGATGATTAAGAAAATGGGTTCTTTAAAATCTCTAATTGGGATGATGCCAGGCATTAATTCAGCAATGAAAAATGCCGATATTGATGATAAACAATTAGTCAGGGTTGAATCAATAATTCAATCAATGACAAAAGATGAAAGATCGAGACCCAAAATACTGAACGGAAGTAGAAGAAAAAGAATTGCTATAGGAAGTGGAAATTCTATACAAGAAGTTAATCGCCTGATAAAACAGTATGGCGAAATGCAAAAAATGATGAAAAAATTTAATTCTAAGGGTGGTAAGAAACTTTTAGGGAATTTTAATAATTTGAAATTTAATTAATGAAAGAATATATCGGAGGATAATTTAATTTGGCTGTAAAGTTAAGATTACGTAGAATGGGCAAGAAGAGACAACCAATTTATAAAGTTGTAGCTGCTGACGTTCGTTCGCCTAGAGATGGTAAATATATTGAAGCTATAGGGACATATAATCCTAAATCAAGTCCGGCTGCAATAGAAATTAATGAAGATAGAGCACTTTATTGGTTAGGGTGTGGCGCTCAGCCAACAGAAACTGTTAAAAATTTGCTTAGTAAAGAAGGTATTTTACTTAAAAGAGAGCTTCAGAAGGAAGGGCTATCCGAAGAAGCTATTGCTGAAAAATTAGGGGAATGGGGCAAACAGAAAGATTCTGCTTTAGAAGATAAGATGGCGAAAGTCGATAAAAAGAAAAAAGAAAAAGCAGAAGCTGAACAACGAAAATTAGAAGAAGAAAATAAAGAGAAAGAAGCTGAAGCAGCAGAAGTAAAGGATACTGCTTCTGAAGATGTTTCTGTAGAAGAAGAAAAATCTGAATAGTACTAACTTTTTCTGCGAAACCTTGCTTGATTAATAAAAGTATCCTATTTCTCAAATAATCTATAGGTTGTCTCATGAAAGAATTCGTTGAATTTATTGCTAAACACTTAGTAGATAGCCCCGATGGTGTCAGCATTGAAGAAACTGTTCCCAACGAAAACACCGTAGAGCTAGTCTTAAAAGTTAGCGCAGATGATGTTGGTAAAGTCATTGGTAAACAAGGAAAGACTGCTCAGGCTATGAGAACTCTTTTAACTGCAATAGCAGCAAAAGAAGGCAAGAGAGCGATACTCAAAATACTTGATTAATTGATTGAATGATTATTATTTAATAGCGGAAATTAAAGATATTTATAATATCCATGGTTCCGTTATTATCAAATCTTTCTCTGATTTTTCTGAGCGTTTTTTTCAGCTTGAGAAGGTATTTATTAATTTTTTTGGCAAAGTTAAAGAATTGCAAATTGAATTTGTTGAAAAGGTTAATAGTACTTTAATCATGAAATTCCGGAGATTTAATTCGGAAGAAGATGTACTTTTCCTTGTCGGTAAAAAATTGTACATCAATAAAGAAAATCTTTATGAACTTCCTGAAGATACTTATTATATTCATGATTTAGTTGGAAGTGATACATATATAGATTCTAAGTTCTTTGGTAAAATGGTTGATGTATTGAAGTTGCATAGCAATGATGTTTATGTGATTAAAAAAGACGATGGTAGTGAAATTCTGATTCCGGCTGTTGAAGAGTTTATTGAAAAAATATTACTGGATGAAAATAAAATTTTCCTTGATCCCAAATGTGTAATGTTTGACGAAAATGAGAATTGATATTATTTCTGCGGTCCCGGATTCTTTGACTAGTATGTTAAATACTAGTATTGTTAAGAGAGCTCAAGAGAAAAATCTGGTTGAAATTTTTGTCTATAATCTTAGAGATTTTTCAAAAAATAAACATAAACAAATTGATGATAAACCATTTGGAGGAGGGCCTGGGATGTTATTAAAACCTGAGCCTTTTTTTGAATGTATTGAGCAGCTCCTGGAGGAAAGAAATTATCAGCACATAATATTTACAATTCCAAAGGGAAAAATTTTTAATCAATCGATTGCAAATAAATTTTCTTTGGCTGAAAATATTATAATCATTGCTGGTCATTATAAAGGAATTGATGATAGGGTAAGAGAAAAATTTGCTACCGATGAAATTTCTATTGGTAATTTTATCTTAAGCGGTGGCGAATTGTTAGCTTTGGTAATAACCGATTCAATTGTTAGACTTCTTCCCGGTGCAATTGGAGATAGCGAATCAATGTTACATGATTCATTTATGAATGGAGATGTTATTGAAGCGCCTTATTATACAAGACCGGCAGAATTTAAAGGGATGAAAGTTCCTGAAGTTTTACTATCGGGCAATGATAAGGAAATTTCAAATTGGAAAGAGATTAATTCAAAAAGACTAACAGAAAAGTGGAAAAAAATAAATAGTTTGGAGTAGAAATGGACAAGGTAAAAGAGATAACTGCTGAACAGCAACGTACGGATTTCCCTTCATTTAATACGGGAGATCGAGTTAAGGTTCATGTTAGAGTTATTGAAGGAAATAAGGAAAGAGTTCAGCCGTTTGAAGGTGATGTAATCAGTGTTAGAGGTGATGGAAATAATAAAACCTTTACAGTGAGAAAAATATCGAGTGGAGTTGGGGTAGAAAGGATATTCCCTTATAATTCACCAAAAATTGCAAAAATTGATCTGATTAGACAAGGTAAAGTTAGAAGAGCAAAACTTTATTATCTAAGAAAACTATCAGGTAAAGCAGCTAGAATTAAATCCAAAAATGTAAGATAGATTATTTTTCCTTTTTATGAGTCCGGTCAACAAACCGGACTTTTTCATTTTAAATAAGAAATGGTATGAAATTAATTGTTCCTAATAATATTTTTACAACTTTATTTTTAATGTCCATAAACAAAGTTGATAGAAAGGATATAGAAATTAAAGAAGCTTCATTGATTAGCTCTGAAGTTAGTAAAAATGAGTCAGTAATTGGATTGATTCCATCATTTGATTTAATAAATAATAGAGATCTTTACGTATCATCTAAATTGGGTTTTGGTTTCGAAAGTTTTTTATCGAATTCGTATATCTACTATTCAAATCAATCCGAAGAGATTTCCAATATTCTTCTTCGGGGCGACATAACGACTAACGAAGTGATACTCTCTAAAATAGTTTTTCAGGAACGCTATAATTTGTCAGTTGATGTTGCGCTTGATTCAGAAGAAAAAATGAATGAAATGAACAATTATTTAGTTGTTGGAAATGAAAACTGGCAAAATAATTATTATCTAAAAGGAACTAGTTTTTGTGAGCATGTTTCGGAGATTATTGATTTTCCATATATGAATTTTGTTTTTGTTTCAAAAAATAAAGATTTAATGGAAGAATTTAATTCCAAGTTTAGTAATGTCAATAAATTAGTTTTATCTGGGTTAAAAAATAATTTGGATCAAATCGGATTTGATTCTGAACTGAATGATTTTATTAAATGTGAAATTGATTCTATTTATTTTGATCTGACCCAAAATGAATTGGATGGATTAAAGGAACTCTTGCAATTAGCATATTATCATAAAATAATTGATGATATGTTTGATGTGAAATTTGTTTAATCCTTAATATTGTCATGCCGGACTTGATTCGGCATCTATTTAAAATTAGATTCCGGATAATCACAAATGTGATTTCCGGAATGACAAAGTAGTTTACTTATTTACCTGAAAAGTTGTATCTCCATTCTCAATAAATCCAATAATTTGATTTATGGCAGCAATACCGGCATTAATATTTGCTTCTGCAGTTTGAGCACCCATTTTCTTTGGAGTAAAATAACATTGAGAGTCAAATTTTTCTAAGAGTAGATCGGCATTATTTGGAGCAATATCCGAAGCATACTTAAAATCGGACCGTGATTCCATTAATTTTACTAACTCTTCCTCATTTACAACTTCTTTACGAGCAGTATTTACAAGAGTTGCTCCACTAGGCATGTTATTCAATAAATCATAATTAATTGAATTTTTTGTTTGATCATTTGCCGGAATGTGTAAGGAAATATATTGACAATTTTTATATAAATCTTCAGCGGAGTCATAAACTTTTACACCTTCAGATTCCATGCTTTCCTTTGAAATAAACGGATCGTAAGCAGCTATTTCCATTCCAAAACCTTTGGCAATATTAGCAACTAATCGACCAACATTTCCATATGCATGAATTCCAAGTTTTTTACCTTTTAGTTCCGTTCCTGCTTTGCCATTGTACTTTCCACGTGCCATGTAAATCATCATTCCTATTGCTAGTTCTGCTACCGCGTTAGAATTTTGACCGGGAGTATTCATTACAATAACTCCTTTTTCCGAGGCAGATGGGAGATCAACATTATCATATCCAGCTCCGGCCCTAACAACAATCTTTAAATTATTTGCCGCACCTATTACTTCCGGAGTTACTTTGTCGCTTCTTATTATTAACGCATCAACATCTGAAACCGCATTTAACAGTTCAGATTTATCTTCATATTTTTCCAGTGTTGCAAATTCATATCCTGCTTTTTCAGTTAAATCCTTAATTTGATCCAGTGCCACAGGGGCAAAAGGTTTTTCTGTCGCAACTAATACTTTCATTTTGATTCCTCTTAATTATTTTTCATCATTGGAATTTTCACATTATGTGTTTTTGCATTTGTAATAGCTCTTTCATATCCCGCATCGGCATGCCTTATAATTCCCATACCAGGATCATATGTTAAAACACGTTCTAATCTTTCGGCAGCTTCTTCGCTACCATCGGCAACAATTACCATTCCTGCGTGAATTGATTTTCCTATTCCAACTCCGCCACCATGATGAACCGATACCCAGCTTGCACCGCCGATCGAATTTAACAATGCATTTAATATTGGCCAATCGGCTATTGCGTCGCTACCATCCTGCATAGCTTCCGTTTCCCTATATGGTGATGCAACGGAACCACAATCTAAATGATCTCTGCCTATTACAATCGGTGCTTTCACCTTGCCATCGGCAACCAATTGATTAAAGATTTTTCCCATTTTAGCTCTTTCTCCATACCCTAACCAGCATATTCTTGAAGGTAAACCTTGGAAATGAACTTTTTGCTGAGCCAACTTAATCCATCTTATAAGCGCTTCATCTTCCGGAAAAGTTTCCATAACTGCTTTATCTGTTTCATAAATATCATTTGGATCTCCGGAAAGAGCAGCCCACCTGAATGGACCTTTACCATCACAGAATAATGGTCTAATATAGGCCGGAACAAATCCTGGAAAATCGAATGCATTTTCTAATCCGTTTTCTTTGGCTTCCCCTCGAATATTATTTCCGTAATCAAATGTAATTGCTCCTAATTTTTGCATAGTTAACATCGCTTTTACATGCGTTACAATGGTATTTTTTGATTTTTTAATATATTCTTCAGAATTAGACTTTCTTAATTCCAGGGCTTCTTCATAACTCATTCCCATTGGAACGTATCCGTTTAATGTATCGTGAGCTGAAGTTTGATCGGTTAAAATATCAGGTATAATATTTTTTTCTATCATTCTCGGTAAAATTTCACCTGCATTGCCTACTAATCCAATAGATTTTGCCTCACCATTTGTTTTTGCTTCAAGAACCAATTCCAATGCCTTATCCAAATCTTCACAAATTACATCTAAATATCCCGTATCAATTCTTTTCTGCAGTCTCGAACGATCTACATCAATCCCTAAAAAAGCTGCGCCATTCATGGTTGCCGCTAAGGGTTGTGCTCCACCCATTCCGCCAATACCGGCTGTAAGCAAGAATTTACCTTTTAAGCTCCCGCCAAAATGTTGTCGTGCGCACTCAGCAAAAGTTTCATAAGTCCCTTGTAATATTCCTTGTGTACCAATATAAATCCAACTACCTGCCGTCATTTGACCATACATAGTCAGGCCTAAATTTTCCAAACGCCTGAATTCTTCCCAATTTCCCCAGTCGGGAACCAACATTGAGTTTGATATTATTACTCTTGGAGCATTCTTATGTGTGGGGAAAACGCCAACCGGTTTGCCTGATTGCACTAAGAGCGTTTCATTATCTTCCAAATTTTTAAGTGAATTAATAATTGATTCATACGCTTCCCAATTTCTTGCAGCTTTACCGGATCCTCCGTATACAATTAATTCGGAAGGATTTTCGGCTACTTCCGGATCAAGATTATTCATTAACATTCTTAATGCAGCTTCCTGAATCCATCCTTTGCAACTTAATTTAGTTCCTGTTGGAGCTTTTATAATATTGTTTTCCATAATCATTAGTTGTTAAATGTTGATAGAATATTTTGATATTGTTTTATCATGTTATTATAAAACCATTTTGTTAAAAACCAAGCATTGTCAGCTTTCTTTTTAAGGTGCGTTAAATTATTATTTAATTGAAATGTTAAATTTGTCTTTTCTTCTTTTGTAAATTTTATTTTTTCTTCAACGCTATTTAATTTTTGAATTATTGAAGTAAATATTCTCACCTCTTTTACAGAACGATCATCAGTTTCAAACTGTTTTAATGCTTGTTTTGCAAAATTTGATAAAACTTTCTTTTCGTTTTTATCTAATTCGTACTCATAATTTTGGAATAATTTCTTTTTCATAATCTATGTATTTAGTGATAATAATTTTTCTCTAATTTTTTGATATCCAGGCTTAATAATATCATAAATGATTTTAATTCTTTCTTGATATGGAATAAATGCGGATTTCATTGCGTTAATATTTAAACGCTCAATATCTTCTAAACTTATTCCAAATACTTTCGTAGCTGTTAAGTATTCTTTTGTCAATGTTGTATCGCTCATAAGTCTGTCGTCCGTATTGAGGAATACTCTGAACTTCTTATTATAAAATATTCCGAAAGGATGATTTTCAAGTTTATCAATTGCTCCGGTGTGTACATTACTGAGAAGACAAATTTCAAGGGGCAATCTTTTATCCAATACGTACTGTGCAAGATCTCCCAATGAGACAACATCACCGTTTTTATCTAGTACAACCTCTTCAGCCAATCTTGTTGCATGACCAATTCTGTGGGCACCACAAAACTGAATAGCCTGCCATATAGATTCTTTACCAAATGCTTCTCCGGCATGTATGGTAATATTAAAATTTTCTCTTTGAATAAATTGAAACGCATCTAAATGATCTTTAGGAGGATAACCGCCTTCTTCGCCAGCTAGATCAAAACCAACAACTCCTTTATTTCTATAGTCAACAGCCAATTCAGCAATCTCAAGCGATGTTTTCATATTCCGCATACCGCATAAGATTAGACCAAATTGAACTCCAAAATCTTTCTTTCCCTTTTCTAATCCGTTTAGAACAGCATTAATTACATCATCATAATGTAGTCCTTTTTCCAAGTGAAGGATAGGTGCAAACCTAGTTTCTACATAACAAATACCATCATTTTTCATATCTTCCATCATTTCATATGCTATCCGTTCTAACGAATCTTTATCTTGCATCAAGGCACAAGTATGTTCAAAACCTTGTAGGTACTCAACTAAATTTCCTTTGTTGGCTCCTCTATGAAACCACTCAGCAAGTTCTTTCGGATCATTGGTCGGAAGCTTCTTATAATTTTGATTTTCTGCTAATTCAATAATGGTTTCGGTTCTTAGGCCCCCATCTAAGTGGTCATGTAGTAATACTTTTGGTACTTCACGAACAATATTTTCTGTTGTCATTTTATTCCCATCTTTTAACAGATAAAAATATTCTTTTTAGTTTCTAAAAGCAATTATAGTTGGATTACCTAAAAAATAGAGAAGCAATTATTCAATAAAAGTAAAGCAAAAGATATATTATTATGTTAATTTTAGTGTTGATAAAAAATTTTTATTATGTAATATGAAAGTTATTTTATCTTTAGTAAATTTTAACAATAACTATAAATTTTTAATCAAAAAATAAAATGGAGAGGTACCAATGAAACGGGCTTTGAGTATAATTTTATTATTGAGCATGGCAGTAGGTTTTTCTGCATTTCAATGCTCATCTACAGAATTAACCAGTGCAAAGCTTTATATTCAACAGAATAATCTTGATAAAGCATTAGAATCATTACAACAAGAGGTTGAGAAAAATCCAAAGAGTGACGAAGGTTATTATCTACTTGGTTATGTAATGGGCGAGAAAGGCGAAATTGATGCAATGTTAGAGAATTTCGCAAAATCTACTGATATTAGCAATAAATTTGCTAAAAATATTGATGAGTCAAAAAAATATCATTGGGCAGATGGGTTTAATAAAGGTGTTCAAATATTTAATAAGGCTTCAAAAAATGGTGATACAGATAGTGCAACTGTAATTTTCCTAAAAGCAATTGACAAATTTAATGGTGCTATTGCTTGTCAACCTGATTCTGCCGATACATATAAAAACTTGGCATATGCATATATTAATATGGGAGATAGAGATGCTGCTATTGAGCCTTATCATAAGGTAGTTGAGCTGACAAAAGATGAAGACGCTTACGTTCAACTAGGAGATCTTTATGTTCAACAGGGAATAATGCTAAAAGACTCCGGAAAAGAAGATGAGGGAATGCAAAGTCTAAATAAAGCTATAAAAGTACTTGAAGAAGGTAAAACAACATATCCAAATAGCAGTGATATTTTATTACTTTTATCTAATTCATATATTGCTGCCGATCAATTAGAAGTTGCAAAAGAAGCGTTTAAGGAAGGTGTTGAACAAGATCCGGAAAATCAATATTACAGATATAACTACGGATCTTTATTATTAAATGCTGAAGAATATGAGGCAGCGGCAGAACAATTAGAAAAAGCACTGGAAATAGATCCTGAATATGAAAATGCGATTTATAACCTTGCTGTTACTAATGTTAAGTGGGGTGCAAAAATGCGTGAAGAAATGGAAGAAAAAGAAATCGAATCAGACGAGTATAAAGCTAAGTTTCAGGATGCACTTCCACTGCTCGAAAAATATTTAACAATAAAAGAAGATGAAGGTGTCGTTTGGGATTTATTGGGCAAAGTTTATGCTAACCTTGGAATGGCAGATAAATCTATAGAAGCATTTGAAAAGGCTGATTTATACAAATAGCTAATAAAGAAAATAATTTTTTTAGTAAAGCCCATTTTTTGTCTTCTTGACATCCTATGGGCTTTTCATTTAATTAAGGATCATTATGGAAAATAAACCGGAAAATAAATCACAACAAATTAATATTGAGCTTGGTGAAAAGGAAGCGGAAGGAATTTATTCAAATTTAGCAATTATTACCCATTCTCCTGCAGAATTTATCATAGATTTTACTAGAGTTGTTCCAGGAGCACCAAAAGCTAAGGTCCATGCTAGGATCATAACAACTCCACAGCATGCGAAAATGCTTTTAAATGCACTGCAAGACAACATTGATAAATTTGAGAAAAGATTTGGTGAGATAAATATTGAGGGCCAAGCCTCACCAAAGTTTGGTTTCACAAGTTTTAATAAAGATGAACAGGTGAATTAGATTTATAGTTTTTATTAAATAGCCGATAATAAAATAAAAAAACGAAAATTTGTTGAACTCTATCAGAAATATAATTCTATTCTTTTTAGTTTTTGTATTATTATCGCAAGAATTATATACCCAATCTTTAAATTTTTACCATTATTCCACTGATGATGGTTTACCTCAAAGTACAATAAACGATATAGTCCAAGATTCGATTGGTTTCATATGGTTTGGTACCGAAGCCGGAATTGGCAGATTCGATGGTGTCAATGTAAAAACGTACGATCTCAGTGACGGACTAATTGGCAATAATATTGGAGCATTAACCTTCGATAAATACGGAGGTTTATGGATAGGTACAAATAGTGGACTATCAATATTATTTGAAGATGAAATTAAGAATTATAATACTAATAATGGTCTGCCCGATGATTTTATTTATGGAATAGTTGAGGATGATGAAGGAGATGTATGGGTAGCAACAAGGTATGGCGGAGCTTGTAAATTTATTGGTAAACAAATTAATATTTATGATGAAGCATCCGGGTTTCCATCAAACCAACTCTCCGGTGTTTTCAAAGATAGCAAGGGTAATATTTGGTTTTCTACCTATAATGTAGGAATAATAAAATATAATGGTTCTGAATTTGTAACTTATTCGGAAAAAGATGGTCTATTAAGCAATCGTGTTCATACCATTTTTGAGGATAAAGAAGGATTATTATGGATTGGCACTAATAGAGGCGTAACCACTTTTAATGGTAGAACTTTTTTTCAATTCTCCCGAAAAGAAGGTTTTCCAGAGGAAGAGATTGAAGTTATTATTGAAGATAAACAAGGTGATATTTGGTTCGGACTCAATACTGACGGGGTGTATAGATATAACGGTAGAAAAATAACTCAACATACCGGATTAACTAGTAATGAAATTAGATCCGGTTTTGTTGATAAGCGGGGTGATATTTGGTTTGGTGCATTTTTAGGTGGAGTAAGTAGATTACCAGCTGAATGGTTTGAAATTTATTCTGTTCCTAATGGGCTGGCAGACAAAGCAGTTTATCCAATTGCACAGGATAGTTATGGTAAAATGTATTTTGGACATTATGGAAAGGGTGTTTCAGTTTTTGAAAATGGAAATTTTAAGCGGTTATCAACTTCTACAGGATTAATAAGTAATAATCTCAGTTCAATTCTATATGATTCAGGAAAAAACCTTTGGTTTGGTACGTTAAAAGGAGTTACAAAAATCAGTGATAATTACAGGAAATCTTTCTACCCGGGAAATGGTCTTAAACTAGATAATGTTCTCAAAATTTTTGAGGATAGTAAAGGATATATTTGGCTTGGTTCAATCGGTGGAATTACTAAAATTGATCCGACTACAGATAAAATATTAGCAGAATATTCTGAATCAGAAGGTTTTACCAACGTTTGGTTTAATGATATTTATGAGGATAATAAAGGTAAAATATGGTTTGCCACTCATTCTTTTGGTCTTGTAACTTATGATGGTAATTCTTTTTCTAAAATCGATACTGCGGATGGTTTACCAATTAATAATATCTTTTCTGTTATTCAAGATAAATACGGTTATTATTGGTTTGGTACGGATGGTAAAGGAATTTGCAGATATGATGGAAACAATTTTATCAACATTGCCAAAACTGATGGCCTTACCTCAGATGTATGCTATTTTATTTTGGAGGATGAAGAAGAATTATACATAGGTACTATCAATGGTCTGACAATTATTACAAATAAGTCTATTGATGAAAACAAAAATTTGAATATTAGATACATTTCGAAAAATGAAGGTATACCTTCAAAAGAATTAAATCAGGGAGCATATTTTAAAGATAGTCAAGGATATCTTTGGTTTGGAACTCAAGATGGTTTAGTTAAAATTGATCCAAAGAAAAAAATTAATGACAAAAATCTACCGATATTTTTATCAGGAATTAATGTTTCCGATGGTTTTAATGAAAAGAAATTTAATTCTATTATTGATGAGGAATTAAACTATGAACAAAATAATGTATCATTCGAATTTTATAGTATCTCTTTTGCCAAACCGGAAAAAACAATATTTGAATTTATGCTCGAAGGAGTTGAGGATAATTGGTCGCAAACAAGAGAAAATATTGTAACGTATAGAGCATTGCCATCCGGTGAATATAAATTTTGGGTTAAGGCAAAGAATAATGCCGATGATAAAACAAAAGCAAGATTATTAGCTAGTTTTGTAATTGCTGCTCCATTTTATAAAACATGGTGGTTTATTACTTCATCGGTATTAATATTTGTGTTGTTTAGTTATGGAACATACTTCTATAAAACATATCAGGTAAGTAAAAGAAACGAAGCATTGGCCGGAATGGTAAAGGATAGAACACGTGAATTAGAGGTTGAAAAAAATAAATCAGATGAATTATTACACAATATTCTTCCTTCTAGCTTAGTAGATGAATTGAAAATTTACGGCAATGTTCGCCCTCGTAAATTTAATAGTATTTCAATTATGTTTACAGATTTTAAATCATTTACTTATACTACATCCGTATTGCCACCTGAAGAATTAGTAAATGAATTGAATGATATTTTCAAAAATTTTGATTCACTTATCGGGAAATACGGGCTTGAAAAATTAAAAACCATTGGAGATTCCTATATGGCTGCTTGCGGTATCCCAAATGAGATGGAGGATCACGCAATAAGAATAGTGTATGCAGCGCTTGATTTTCAAAAGATGATAAAAGAAAGAAATAAAACCGCACCAATAAAGTGGGAAATGAGGTTAGGAGTTCATTCTGGAAGTGTGGTTGCAGGTGTAGTAGGGACCAAAAAATTTACATACGATATTTGGGGTGACACGGTTAATATAGCTAGTAGAATGGAAAGTTCAGGAGAACCTGGGGAAATAAATATTTCCGGCTATACATATATGTTGGTGAGAGATCACTTTGATTGTGAATATCGTGGAAAAATTGATACCAAAGGGAAAGGCGGTATTGATATGTATTTTGTAAAAGGAGTTAATCAATCTCAAATTTCCAATCCTTCCGTAAAATATAAGACTACAAATCCTATTAAACAAATCAGTTAATACTCCGATTATGTAACAATTACTTAGTGATTCCTAGGAATTTCAGTCTGTTTTTAATAGCAGATGATTATTCTTTTAATTGCTAGTGGTAATTTTTACTTCTATGAGGACAAAATGCGTCATTTAAATACTTTTTTGGTTCTAAGCATTCTTTTATGCTCATTCCAAATAAATGGACAGGATTCTAATACTGTAAGTTATAGTCTTTTTCTTGAAAAATCTGGTTTTGGCATTTCATTAGATACCAAAGTTGACGAAGGTGTATTTAAAGAAGGTGAAAGTTTTATTATTCCTGAAGCTATTTTACCAAGTGCACCAATTGATTTTTCAATTTATCAAGAATTATATGATGCTTTAGCAGGAGGAAAATTTGGAATTGATTATGGTGCTCTAAATAACGACATCATGATGAAAATATTTATAAGAAATCTTGAAACGAATGGCGGAAAATATGTAAATCTTGGTGAAACTAAAGATACTTTATTTTCTTATTTCGAAATTAGAATTTGGGAATTACCGGATTCTATTTATTATCCGGAAGAAGCTAGTTTCTATTTTAATGAAGGGTACTTCGCTAGATTTGCTTTGCCCAAGTCACAGGCGCTATTGAATTTTCTCAGTGTTGTTGGAATAAATCACCAAGATAGTCTTGGATTTGCTTTTCTTGAAAATGGTACTACTGGAACGGACGATTGGAATGGTTTTGGAATAGAAACAATCGATAGTCCGGATACGGTTAAATTTAAGGCAATTCATTTATCCAGAATTGGCGGTGGAAGAAGAGGAATTGCAAAAAACGTAACTCCCACAAGTGTTAAAATTAAAGAGTTGGAAGGAATACCCGCCAACTTTAACCTGCTTCAAAATTATCCTAATCCGTTCAATCCTTCTACAAAAATATCCTATTCAATTAAAAGTGGTGCGGATGTAAGTTTGAAGATTTATAATGTTCTTGGAAAACACATTTTCACTCTTGTTGAAAAACACCAATCGGCAGGAAATTATGAAATAGAATTCTCCGCAGAAGATTTAGCAAATGATCTGCCTAGTGGAATCTATTTTTATACTTTAAGTAATAGGGGAGCCACAATAACGAAAAAAATGATTTTAATGAAATAAATATGAATGAGGAATTAATGGCTCATACAGAAAATTTTAAAGTTTATCTTTTACAACTAATTCTAGTTATTCTTTTGGTAGGTTGTTTTGATAAACCTGACGAATTTATAGGCCCAACCTGGGATACAAAAGTAAATTTTCCCGTTACAACTAAAGAATTCGAATTACTTGAAATAGTTGAAAAGGATAGTTCAATATTAAAATCTTCTCAAGATCCCTCTACTTTGGGATTAATTTATTTTGGTGATACTCAGTCGGTATCCACAATTACAATAGAAGATGAACTGAAGTTAGATCCGTTTGAAACTAACTTTTCTCAATCAATAGGTTCAATTGAAATAAATATTCCACTTCCTGTAGAATCGGAGATTGGTTTAGAAGATTGGGCTCCAGGCGCTACCGGCGGTTCCTTGCAAATTTTTCCTGAACAAGAAGGTAATGTAAATATAGATATTACTGGAGTTGAAACTGTTGAGTCTATGGAAGTTGAAGAGGGAAATTTGACTTTTAGAGTCTGGAATAACTTACCGGTAGAAATTGTTTTAAGAGGAATTAGAATTCAAAACAAAATTGATGGAAGTGTAATTGCCGAACGTTCCGGAGATAATCCAAGTAATTGGATTACAATCCCGGGTTCACAATTTAGATCAATTGTTTTTCCGGTTGAGGGAAAAACTATCACAAATTCATTAGAGTATATTGGTACTATTTGGACTGCCGGAAGTAATGGAATTCCAGTTCAAATTCCTGAAGAATCTGAAATAATAGTTTTAGCATTGTTTGAAGATCTTGTTATCAGTGCGGCCACAGCTCCATTGCCTGTCCAAACATTCAACTTTAATCAATCTTTGGTTATTGATGATTCAACGGAAATTGAAGAAGCTATTATTGATCAAGGTAGTGCAATATTAACCGCAAATAATGAGATGGATGTTAGTTTAACAGCAGATGTTAAGTTTGAAAATCTATTCGATTCTGATGGAAAACTGTATGAACTTTCTATTCCACTGGCTCGAAATGAAAAAAATAAAATTATTGACTTAAGCAATTTAAACGGTTGGAAAGTTACTTCTGCTTCGCCAGGAGTTACAACAGATAGAATAACTTATTCGGTAGAAGTTGTTACTGATTCAACCGGAGAAGTTTCAACAATAGCAAAAAATGATAGTGTTACTTTCAAGCTCAATTTTAATGAATTAGTTTTCTCATCATTTACCGGACTATTGAAACCGGCTGATATTGATATAGAAGAAACGGGATTTAAATTAGATTATGGTGATTTTAATGAACAATTGGAGTATGGTGAAATCAATTTTAAAGATGCAACATTCAATTTAAATTTTGGATCTTCTGCAGATATTAAGTTATTACTAAATGGTGATTTATTTGGCACTAATGGTACTTCTAGTAATTTTCAAAATACAGGCGATATAATAATTCCGGCTGATGAACCGGTTGAAATAGATATAAGTGATTTAATTAATGGATTTTCCGATGCCCTTCCCGATAGCTTTTCAATGATAGGTTCGGCATTATTGAATCCATACTACGAAGTGGGACAAGTTTCCCGTGGTGATTCTGTTTATGGAACGATTGATTTTGAAATTCCACTTAATGTTGGTATTTCCGCAGGAAGTTTTAAAGATACATTTGATGTTGATTTAGGAGATGTAGACAAAGATGATATTAATAGGTTGAATTATGGTGAAGTCTCTTTTACTATTAGAAATACAGTTCCCGTTGCACTAACATTTACTGCAATGATACTTGACTCAATGTATAACGAAGTTCTTGCGTTACCAATTGAAGAAAATAATATTGACTACATAGAAGTCCCAAAACCTGTTGTTAGTAGCGATGGGGAAATACTTTCCGCCGGAGAAATTGTTCAAACAATAATTCTCTTTGGGGATGATATTAAAAAGTTCTTAGATAATCCATATATCTCTGTGCAGTTTAATTTTAAAACTGCCGGTGATGAAATTGCCCCGGTAAAGTTCAAAACTTCAAATAAAATTAGCTTTGATGTAAAAGCCAAAGCAGAGTACAAGGTAGAATTGTAGAGGAAAACCAATGACTAAATTAAAAAAAATTATTGTAATACTATTATTTGTTAACATAGGTTTAGTTGCACAGGGGTTTGGCTCTAATGGTGCTTTGAACGCTAAAAATATTTCTTTGGGTGGAACAAATGCAACGTCTGCCAGAGGTGTTTATGCAATTGGTGTTAATCCTGCAAATCTTGTTGTAGATCAGGAACATTCTATTGAAATTTCTTCCGTTATTCCTTTACCCACACTTAATATTTCAGCAGGAAACGATTTTATTACGTTAAATGATTACAAGTACTTTTTTACAGGCGTTCAGGGTGAGGATGGAATAACCGGCAGATATTTGAATGCAACAGAAAAAAATAAATTTTTAAATTTATTTGATCAAGGTTCATCAGTTAATACGAATTTCGGCACAACTTTACTTTCATTTTCATTTTATCATTCCAAGGAAATAGGTGCTTTCGGTTTTGCTATACACGATATTTCCAGTGCAAAGTTAAGTTTACCGCAGCAAATATTTGAGTTGGTTTTATTTGGAAATGAAACTGAAAGAATTTATGACTTAAATGAGTTGGAAATAGAATCCTGGTATCTAAGAAATTTTTCACTTACGTATTCCAGAGATTTATCCGATTTTTTCCCGGATGCGTTTAAGTTTTTCTCAGCCGGTCTAACATTAAAACTTGTGCAAGGGTATTTTTACGCCGGTGTCGATAAAATAAATACAACATTAGAAACAAAAAGTAATTACGATATTTTAGTAAACGGTGATTCTAGAATGTTGGTGGCGGCATCCCCTAGTTTCGGAATTGTATATGACTTTGAAGAAGATGATGTTGAAAAAGAAAGCAACATTGGGCTTTTCAACACACCTGCGGGAACTGGCTTTGGTATGGACCTTGGTTTTTATGCTGAGCTTAATAAAGCCTGGTCAATTGCATTTGCTCTCACCGATTTGGGAAGTATTACCTGGAATAAAGGAACAGTAGAGTATATTTCAAATGGATCATATTTATTAGAAGATATAACAGATGAAGCATTGGTTGATTCGTTAACGGAAGGAATTACCGGCGAAGGTCAATTTACGGAATCGTTTAGTACTCAATTAGCTACTGCTATGAAATTAGGGGTTGGTTTTCAACTTGATAAATTTTTAAAAGGTAAATTTCCCGGTAAAATGTTAATTGAGTTTAACTATCACCAGGGTTTTAATGATTTACCTTCGAATACCAAATTACCAAGGTTTTCATTAGGTGCCGAATGGGCTCCAATTGATTGGTTTAAATTTAGAACAGGATTCTCAGCCGGGGGATATGATAAATTTAATTGGGCTCTCGGATTAGGTTTTGATTCCGGGTTAATTGATTTTGATTTTGCAACATCATACGCACATTCAATATTTGATGGAAATAATGCTAAAAGGTTAGGTTTTGCAATGTCTACGCGGTGGACATTCTAAATTATTTTTTTACCCTGATCAGGTTAAATAAACCTGCTGATAAAAATAAAATATTAGCTAACCAAGCTGTTAGGAATGGATTCAATACTCCGTTTTTTCCAAAAGCCTGACTCACTTTCATGAATACCAAATAAATAAATGTTAATAGAACATTAATTCCAAATTGTATGGCGGTTCCGCCCTTTCTTTTATTTGCAGAAATAGTTAATCCGAATAATACAACAACAAAACTGGCAAATGCAAAAGCTATTCTTGAATGATATTCAATATTAATTCTTGTAGGATTATTACCTGCATTCAATTGTGAAGCAGCATATACTTCAAGTTCATCAAGAGTCATTTCATCCGGTTTTTTTTGTTTCTCAATTACTTCTTTTGGGGAGAAACTCAAATAATCAATTTCAAAAGAATCGAATGAATTCATTGAATCTTTATTTCCGTAGAAAAATCTTTGTGCACCATTCTTTAAAATCCAATTCCCTGAAGTTGAATCATAGGACATTGTTTTCGCATCAATTCTAGAAATCATTTTAATTATGTTTGACGGATCAAATTCCTGTATGCTAACTCTATTTGCTTTACCTACTTTTACATTAAAGTAGGTTATGGTTACAATTCTATTAAAACTATCCTGAAAATAGATGTTACTTCCGGAGTGAACCAATCCTTTTTTTAAATAAGTTCTTTCAATAAATATTCTCTGTTTATTAGCTTCGGGTACTACATATCCGCCAAAATAAATTGATAACATGCTTATAACAAAAGCAGTTGCTAAAAAAGGAATAATAAATCTATAAAAGCTAACTCCGCTGGATTTAATTGCGGTTAATTCGTTTTGTGTAGAAAGTTTGCCGACAGTGAATAAACCGCCAAGCAGAACCGAAACCGGAAGCATCAACCTAATTATTTCGGGAATAAAAACTATGTAATATTCAACAATAATATCAAGCGTTGCATTTTCGTCAATAAAATCATCCAACTTTTCCATCATATCAATTACAACAAAGATTAGAGTGAAAGTCAATAGTCCGAATAAAACTGTTAATAAGAATTGTTTTACTATATATCTATCAAGAATTTTCAGAATAGGTTCTCCATTTTTTTTGGGACAAGCTTTTTCAAGAAATTAAGATTAAGCTCAATTCTTTCTTTGGCACTTTTTCTAACGAGGATTATGCCTAAAATTCCTAATAATATATTTGCCGACCACATTCCCCAAAATGGTGAAAGCAGGCCTCTGTCGGATAATTTTTCACCTCCGATTAAAAAGGCCCAGTACACTAGGAAAAAGCCTAGACTTATTCCTGCAGCAACCCCAAAACCACCTTTTCGAGTCATAGTTCCTAACGGTGCCCCAATTAAAACGAATACTATACATGCAAACGGAATAGAATATTTTTTATGAACTTCTACCCAATATTTATTAATTCGTTTATTATAATTATCAATTCTTCTTATAATCGGGGAAATAGAATTTTTTGCTGCTCTTATTTTATCTTCAACTCTGTATAAAGTAATTTTTTTGCTTTTTTTTCTTCGTTCAATAGGGGAAACTTTTGAAGTGTCGGATATAAATTCTTGATCTATCCTGGTTTTGTATCTTTTCACATCCATGTTAAATAATTTTTCAACACTGTCTGCCAAATGTATTATTGCGCTGGCACCAAGTTCACGATCACCTCTTCTGCCGCCTAATGATGATTCCCTAAGCGAAAATTGATCGGCATCCATGGCAATTTTATGGTTCTCAAATTTCAATTTTCTATAAGGTTTATAATTGTTGGTCTTTGAAGTGTGTATTTCACCATCAAATAAATTGAGTATCAGTTTTCTTTTATCATTGGAAAAATAAATTTCACCTCTTTTAGCTGTAACAACATTTAAATCTTGCACATTAGATTGATCATAAATAGTGAGGTTGCTCATTTTATTTGTTTCAGGATCAATTTCCCGCGCCAACAATGAATATCTGGGAATTTCACTCGAAAAAACTCCTGGTACAAGAGCAAGTGTAGGTTTTTGGTTTGATATATCCTGTGTTAGCACCCGCAATGCATGATTTGCTTCCGGGTAAACGTGGTTATTGAATTGAACAAGTAAGGCTGCTATAAGTATACTTCCAAGTATGGAAGGAAGCATCATTTTATAGAGGCTGATACCGGAAGCCTTCATAATTGCAACTTCATTATTTTGCGCCATACTGCCGAATGCCATTAAAGTAGCTACTAAAACCGCCATTGGAACGGCTAAAACAAACATCCAACTCAGGCTATAAATAACAAGCTTTGATATTACTATATAACTTAAACCCTTTCCAATCAGCTTATCGGCTATCTTCATTAAAAATTGCAAAAGGAATACAGACATTAATGTAAATAAAGCAAATACAAAAGGGAGCAGTAAATTTTTTGAAATATATTTAAATAGAATCATTTTCCATTCGAAATTTTGTGTCTAAAAATAGGTAAAGTTTTACTATATATAAATTGCAAAAAAGAACTAAAATAAATCAGTTAACCTATTATCTGTTGGCAGAATTATATATTTTATGATACTAAATAAATGTATCTAATACTGAAAGGAGAATACTGTGCAAGAGGTAATAAAGCATATTGAAAAAAATTCTGATAGTTATATTAAAGAACTTTACGATTATTTACGTATTCCGAGTATATCTACATTAAGTTCAAACAAAAAAGATATGAAAACCTGTGCTGATTTTGTGTCAAAAAAATTAAAAGATGCAGGAATGAATAAAGTAAAAATTATTCCTACTAAAGGACATCCTTTAGTATATGGTGAATGGATGAAAGTCCCGGGAAAACCTACCGTTTTGATATACGGGCACTATGATGTTCAACCGGTTGATCCGCTTGAATTATGGGATAGCGATCCGTTTAACCCTGTTGAGAAAGATGGAAAAATTTGGGCACGTGGTGCAAATGATAATAAAGGTCAGAATTATGTACATATAAAAAGTGTTGAAGCTATAATGAAAACAATGGGAAAACTTCCACTGAATGTGAAATTTTTAATTGAAGGCGAAGAGGAAATAGGCAGCCCCAATCTTGAAATTTTTCTAAAACAAAATAAAAAATTATTAAAGTGTGATGCCGTTCTAATTTCAGATACCAGCTTATATGCCGAAGGTGTTCCTACAATTAACTATGGATTGAGGGGACTGGCATATTTAGAGGTTGAATTAACCGGACCAAACAGAGATTTACATTCGGGAAGTTTTGGCGGATCAGTGGCAAATCCTGTTAACGAATTGGCCAGGTTGATTAATAAATTGATGGATAAAAATGGTAAAATAACTATTCCTAATTTTTATAAGGATGTAGTGCCATTTACGAAAAAAGAAAAAGAAAACATTAAAAAACTAAAATTTTCCGATGCAAAATATGCAAAAGACCTTGGTGTGAAAGAATTGCAAGGGGAAAAAGGCTATAATACACTTCAAAGACTTTGGGGAAGACCAACCTTGGATTGTAATGGAATTTGGGGCGGATTTACGGAAGAGGGAGCTAAAACGGTATTACCCTCAAAAGCTTCTGCAAAAATAAGTATGAGATTGGTTCCCAACCAGGATACAAATATAATAGCTAAAGAATTTACTAAATATGTTAAATCTCTGGTTCCTAAAAGTGTAAGCATAAAAGTTACAGCTATGCACGGCGGCTCTCCTGTTGTAGTTCCTTTGGATGATCCGGCAATAATTGCTGCTTCAAAAGCTACTTCAAAAGCATTTGGCAAAAAAACCGTTTATACAAGAGAAGGCGGATCTATTCCTATAGTGGTTGAATTTGTAAATCAATTAAAAGCTCCGGCTGTTTTAATGGGGCTAGGACTTGATACCGATAATATACATTCACCCAACGAACACTTCAGTTTGAAGAGTTTTGAACTTGGAATAAAAAGTTCGGTATATTTCTTTGAAGAATATGCAGCAAATAATAAATAATTCTATAATAATAATTAGGTAAGATTTTTTGGATAATGTTCTAAAATATTTCGAATCAATTTTTGATAATCTGAAATTGAATGAAAATAAAATTGTTGAATTATATTCATCTCCCGATGAAGAAATAAATTCCGTTAAATATGGTGTCGGGTTATATAATAGAAGTGAATCGGCTGTAATTCATCTAAAAGGAAAAGATGTTTTAGATTTTCTGCAAAGAATTTCTACAAATGATGTAAAAAACATTGAGCCTTATCACTACGTTTCTACTTTGTTCACAAATGAAAAAGGCAGATTAATTGATCGAACCATTTTAGTTAGATTGGAAGACGATTATTTTCTTGTAGGCGGCAAAAAGACGGATGCACTTTTAGATAGATGGATTAATAAATTTATAATTACCGAAGATGTTTTGTTTGAGAATAAAACCGGTGAGTATTTAATACTTGATGTTATTGGTCCCCAGGCAGAATCATACCTAACTATGATTTGCGGGGAGAATGTTGATGATTTGGATAATAATAAACTGCACGAAATTGAAATTAATAATACGAATAGTTATTTACTAAAAAAGACAGCTTCCAGCGGCGAAAACATATATTGGCTGATTAGTGAAAAAAGTAATTTCAAAGAGCTATTCGATTACCTCTTAAGCCATAGAAGCGTTTTTGATCTCTCTATGGTTGGTGAATATGCTTTTGATTATTACCGTGTAATTAATAAAGTACCTAAAAACCCAAATGAGATTAATGATAAATATAATCCGCATGAAGTAGGATTGATAAATGACGTTAGTTTTACTAAGGGATGCTATATCGGTCAGGAAGTAATTGCCCGGTTAGATACTTACGATAAAGTACAAAAAAGATTAAAAAAAGTTAAACTCGAGGGGATTTCCAGTTCTAAAACACCAATGGAAATTTTTAACAGTAAAAACGAATTAGTAGGAATATTAACAACAGTTGTAAAATCATTGGAAAATAGTCATTTTGAAGGTTTAGCTTTTCTAAGGAATTCTGTAAAAAAAGAAGAAGATTCCTTTTATATCACGGAAACCGAAGAAAAAAATATGCTAAAATTGAAGATTGTAGAATAAAATATGAAGATCTATACTAAAACAGGCGATAGTGGAAAAACCAGCCTGTTCGGTGGAAAGCGGGTTGAAAAAGATAATAAAAGAATAGAAGCTTACGGTACAATAGATGAATTAAATTCTATTTTGGGATTGGTTCTAACAGAAGATATAAACAAGAAAACCTCAACCATTATAAGCAGGATACAAAATACTCTATTTGAATTGGGAGCTGATCTTGCTACACCAGAAGAAACAGTTAGAAAATCTGGCAATAATTTAACCGATGATGAAATACTATTTTTAGAAAAAAGTATAGACGAAATTGAAAAGTCGCTTAAACAATTAACAAATTTTATTTTGCCGGGAGGATCTAAAACTGCTTCGTTGCTCCATTTTGCAAGAACTGTTTGCAGGCGGGCGGAAAGAAGAATTGTTGAAATTAGCCGGGAAGAAAAATTAAACGAAAAAGTTATTGTTTATGTGAACAGACTATCGGATTTGTTATTTGTTATAGCTCGCTTTGAAAATCATGTTTCTTCAACACAAGAAGTTGAATGGAAAACCCGGGGGTGAAATTGGCTTCGACGGGGTTATTTGTTCTTTGAACTGCGCACCGTGTTCTCCGTAGACACGTTAAACGACGGAACCAAGTCGAGACGACGACTATAACTACGCACTCGCTGCTTAATTGTAAGTAGCCGTTCACCTAGTCCGTGTACGCCGGGATTAGGATGAACGCCGTTAGGTGTACTAGTGGATTCGAGTTCTCTGGTAGATGAAGCGAAACTTTTACAGGGATAGAAAATTAATACCATGTCTATTTGGGCTTGGTTTTCGAAATTTAAATAATAGACTATGTGTGTAGACGTTCACTGAAAGGTATCTTCGGACGCGGGTTCGACTCCCGCCACCTCCACCATTTCTTTTCTTTCAGAGCATCATTAATTAAACCTTCTTTTAATAATCCTATTAGATTACTTAATTCTATTTCCATAAAGATAATAAGACACGACGTATTAAAGAATGAAAATATAACTATTGAATCTTGAACTAATATTATATAATTTAAACAAATAATTACTGCAAATAGTTATAATTTATTTAATTATAAAAGATTGATTATTTGGACACTCCTATAAAACATACAAATATAAAAGTAAAAACTAAACCAAAGTTATTAGAAAAAGTAAGATTTATTTTAAGAGCAAACAGATATAGCAAAAAGACAGAAGAAGCTTATCTTAAATGGATTAAAGAATATGTAATCTTTAATGGAAAGAAACACCCGAAAGAGTTAGATAAAAAAGATTTAGAAAGATTTTTAACTTCACTAGCGGTTAATAGACAAGTGTCGGCATCAACTCAGAATCAAGCATTAAATGCTATTCTTTATCTTTACAAGAAAGTATTAAATATAGATCTTGGTTGGCTTGAAGATGTAAAGAGAGCTAAAAGAAGTTTGAGATTACCTGTTGTGTTTTCCAGGCAAGAAATAGATAAAGTATTTTACCATTTAAATGGTACAACAAAACTAATTGCTTCAATACTTTATGGAGGTGGGTTAAGGTTAGGTGAGGTATTAAGATTAAGAGTAAAAGATATTGATTTTGAATACAAAATTATTACTATTCGAGAAGCAAAAGGTGCTAAAGACAGAAAAACCATTTTACCAACCTTAATAATTCCAGAACTACGGCAACATCTTAAAGAAGTAAAAATCCAGCATGAAAATGATCTTAAAAAAAACAGAGGTGAAACAATTTTACCTGCAGCCCTTAAATTGAAATACCCAAATTCTGGAAAGGAATTTGGATGGCAGTATTTATTTCCTGCAGATAAATATATTTTGGATAAAAAACAAAATTTATATTATAGATTTCATATTCATGAATCAACAATACAAAAGAAACTAAAATCCGCAATAAAGAAAGCTGAAATATATAAACCGGCAAGTTCTCATACTCTTAGACACTCTTTTGCTACGCATTTACTTGAAAGTGGTTATGATATTCGTACAATTCAGGAATTACTAGGCCACAGTTCTGTAAAAACAACCATGATATACACACATGTTTTAAATAGAGGAACAGGAGTTAGGAGTCCATTAGACGAAGACTTTGGTAGATATTAATATAGAAGTAATTTGATCAATAATGGGGTTGATAGATCGGAAAAATTGTCGGGATTATCAACCATGTAAAATAGAGGATTACATTTATAAGATTACATAAATAAATAAGTTATAAAAATACCAATTTGATATTGGTGGAATATAATACGGAAGTTTTATCGGGATTACCCTCTTTCAATAGGGTAGGAGACTTCCGCTTAACTAATAGTTATACGTACAAAAATTTTTTAAAGTGAAACCCTTTTTTCAACTAATAAATTATAATTATTATGGAAGAGAAAAATAATCAGATATGGAAGACAACAACTATATTATCAGTTCTAGCCTTGTTTGTAGCAATTATTGCAGCAATTCCTAGCTTTTTATCTTTAGAAAAGCCTGTTAGTAAACTATTCTATTCTGAAATATCGAATCTGCTAAATATCCCAAAAGAAATTGATACGGATGAATTAAAAAAGTTAATGGAAACAAATAAAATTCCAAGAGCTACGTACGAATTAAGTTTGAAGAATTTAGGAAATTCTAGTGCAGAATTGGTAAAAATATCAATTTCCTCTGATCAAAAAATAATGAATCTTTCTTTTATCCCAGATAAAAACGAACATCCAATTTGGGTAGATTTTAAAGATATTATTTATTTAAATGATTCTACAAGGATTAAAATTGAATTGGAGGATCTAGCAATTAATCATGAATTGAAAGTTATTGTTGGTTATGCTGAAAAGTTGCCGACTGAAATTCTTAGTGAAATTATTAACAATGGATTAACTGCTGAGTTATCAGAAAATTTAGAAAAAGAACCACAATGGAATAAGTTTCAATTATTTCGTTTACCATTGTTCATTCTAGCCGGGGGGCTTATTATAACCATTTTAGTATCAATTGTAATATTCATTATAAAAAGTAAAAAATTTAGAGAACAGCTATTAGAAATTTCTAAGGATGTGTATTTGGAAATTTTCCCATTTGTACTACCTGGGATTAATATTTACGAGGCAATGAAAATATTAAGTAAAAAGGATAAAAACAAAGGAGAAAACCAATAATACGTATAACCTCTTAAATAAGTAAAAAGTCAAGAGGATAAAAAGATATATCCCAATAAAAATTGATAAAAAGTTCTTTGAAAAATTGTAAAAAGCAACAAAC
>Ga0209633_10000219_pt1 | contig 70107 bp, 65 predicted proteins | sample Cruoilmetagenom1_FD_187290 | JGI IMG/M metagenome (GOLD analysis project Ga0209633, IMG submission 187290) | Oil polluted marine microbial communities from Coal Oil Point, Santa Barbara, California, USA - Sample 1 (SPAdes) (version 2) | ecosystem: Environmental > Aquatic > Marine > Oil seeps ... | reverse complement strand
TCAGGTGGGATTCACCTATTCTTTTGCCAGCGGAAGGCCTTATGACAATCCAAATTCTTTGAATTTTATGGATGGGAAAACAAGATCGTATCATAATATCAGTATGAACTGGAGTTACTTGATCTCGCAACAAAAAATACTCTTTGTATCAGTTTCGAATGTATTTGGATTTGAAAACGTCTATGGCTATGACTATGCGAATAGCCCTGACCTGAATGGAACTTTTCAACGCCAAGCCTTACTACCCAGTGCAGACCGCTTCTTTTTTATAGGATTCTTTTGGACCATTAGTGAAGACAAGACCAAAAATCAATTGGATAATTTATAAGGTTCGTTTAACGGTTTATGTATGGTTAGTTGCGTGGTTTAAGCAACTAATTTAGCAAAAATTGAACGACCCATTGGAAAATCATTAGGATTTTCCACATAGGCTTGTACCAAGCAATTAAATATACACGTTGTTGCCAGTAGTTATTTTTTTAATGCTTCTTTAATTTTAAAAAATAGTTGTTCATCATGTCTGCCCAGTCCTGAAGTTCGCTTTTATACATTTTATCAAGGCTTTCTTTGTTCAATTTGTTCCCATTTGCATTTAAGCCAGTAAAAGCGTAGGTAACTGTTGTGTTAGTTTTAGTGTCATTTTCAATCGAATTACTTTTTAAAGTTATAGTCCAAAATCTATTTTCAGTTGACACTAAATATTGGATGAGATGATTATTTGGTTCATACTTGGTAACAATCCATAAATATTCACTTTCAGAACCATGTCCATGTGCTCTAACGTCAAGTTTAAAAGTAGTTCCCTCTTCAATGATTTCTTTGTCAGGATAAATAAGTATCGGATTCCATGTAGATATCCATTTTCTTTCTTCAAAGGCTCCGAATAAAGGAAATACTTTATCGATAGGTTCTTCAACCACAAATGAACCAGTTTTTGATGTTCTTTCTGAAATAAAATCTTTGCCTGTCTTATGCTCTCCATTACATCCAGTAACGGAAATAGCAAGTAAAATTAATATACCTGTAGTTTTCATGCTGTAAAGAAATACACTAAATTTTTCTTTTTCATCGACATTTGTCGATAAATTGTTTTCGTGCGCGACTTAATTGTGTCGGTGTAATGCCAAGATAATTGGCAATGTAGTAATGTGGAATTCTGTTTATTAAACTGGGGTATTCTTTTAAGAACAATTCATATTTTTCGACAGAATTCAGATTGAGCAAAGCAACCAATCGAGCTTGTAATTGATGATTTAATTTCTGAAATTCTTTAGTTATAATTTCGGTAATTTCGAGGTCTTTGTTTACATTTTCCATTACTTCCGAATAATCAGCTACGGAAATTTCGCAATTATCTAAAGCCTCAACAGTCATTGCAACGTTGGTATTAGGTATGTAACTACCAATAATCATATCACCTTCTTGAAAAAAAATGTGTGGTAATTTCATTTCCGTCAGTATCATATACAAACCCTCGCATAACTCCATTGGTTAATTTACCAATTTGCGTACAAGGTTTACCGATTTTAATAAAAAAATCACCACTATTTAATAGTATTGTAGCGTGTAGTGATTGACTTATGGTATTTTCTTTTGGCATCCTTGGTTTTAATTACTGGCAATGTTTAGATAAAAACCGTTCGATTGTTTATTTATCGATAGTTATACGAAGGTCGGCATTTTTAGTAAACAAAGCAAAGGGGGTTATCTCACTTTTTTCAACAGTCTTTCAATTTTTACAATTCATCCCAAAAAAATAACAATTGGGTCAAACATACTTTTTTCTGTAGGGGTTTTCTCAGACTTTTGATCCATCATTTAAAAACAAAAAATTATGATCAGACTCGTATTAGTATTCGTAATGTACTTGATATCTCAAGTAATGACCTCACAAACAAAATTCGAACAAGGTATGCAACATGCATTTCAATTGATGCAGGAAAATAAATTAGAAGAAGCTTCTAATGTATTCGAACGTATTGGCAATGCTGAGCCCGACAATTGGCTGCCGTATTATAACCTGACCTTATTAAAAACAAGAACAACTTTTGGTATGGAAGACAAAACGAAAGTAGAGGAGCAACTAAAAATTGCAACCGATTTTATTGATAAAGCCGATGCTATTTCCCCTGAAAATTCTGAGATCTATGTCTTAAAAGGACTGATCAATGTTGCCAAAATAGCCTCAAATCCTATGGTGTATGGTGCGAGTTTATCAGGTGAAACTACTGAATTGTATCAAAAAGCAATTGCTTTAGATCCCAATAATCCACGGGCACATAGCGGCCTGGCAGAATTTGAAATGGGGGGAGCGCGGTTCTTTAAACAAGACCTGTCACCTTATTGTACTAAATTGGAGGCATCCATAGCTATCTATGATAATTTTAAACCTGCTTCTAATTTCCATCCTAATTGGGGAAAAGAAAGAGTGTTACAGGTACTTAAGAGCTGTGGTGAATCAACACCGGCTAAAGAAGAAACTGTTACCATAAAAGTTACTGTACCTAACGTAACAAGTAATAAAGGAACGATTCAATTTGCATTATATAATAAAGAAACATTTATGCAAGCTCCTTTAAACGGAAAAGTAGGCACCATTATAGAAGGTGTTTCAACGGTGGTTTTTGAAAATGTAGCGGCCGGTGAATATGCAATTATTTGTTTTCATGACAGCAATGAAAATAATAAAATGGACTATGATGAGCAGATGATGCCAAAAGAAGATTTTGGTATGACTAATAATCCGGTTTTAATGGGGCCTCCTACGTTTGAAGCTTCTAAATTTACAGTTGAAAATAAATCCTTAGATTTAACTATTAAATTTTAGAAATGATGCGACACGTTTTATACCTCTTTTTTCTATGCATTTCGGTTACGGCTTTGGCCCAGGATGACCATATGTTAACTGTTGAATTTGATGGAATAAAAACGGAGAAAGGGAAGCTATTCGTAGCTTTATATGACAGCGAAGCCAATTTTTTAAAGAGGCCTATACACAAGATCATAGTCGAGATAAATGACGGAAAAGCTGCCACTGTTTTCAGTAATTTAAAACCGGGTATCTATGCCATATCCTCTTTTTTTGATCAAAATAATAATGGGAAAATGGATACGAATTTTATAGGGATTCCAAAGGAACCAACCGCTATGAGTAATAATGCCAAAGGGAGCTTTGGCCCTCCAAAATTCAAAGATGCAAAGTTCGGTATTACAACTCTCAAAACACTTATTAAAATTAATTATTAATTTTTGTAAAACGGCATCATGTCAAATTTTAGAAAAATATTGCTTGTAGGTTTTATCATTGGAACGTTACTGTTCCTCATAGGTTGGGCCTATAACATTCACTCAGCAGATGCCGTTGTATTCGACCAGAATACTTTGAGAACTTTTGGTTATTATCAATTGTATGCCATCGTATTGACTTTTGTGAATAGTTATTTCTTCGAGTATTTGAATACCATGCAATGGAAGAAATATGGGAAATATAGATTGGCAATTGGTGCCATTGGCGGAGTCTTCATAACCATGATAACTATTATTTTTCTTCGTATGGTCCAGGAAATGGCCATTAAAGGAGAGGGTTTTGAGGAGTTTTATACCGAAGAATTGCAAAATAGTTCTTTCTACTTGACCTCTTTAATCATTACAATTATCGCATCTGTTTTCTTTCATGCCGTATATTTTTATAAGCAACTACAAAAAGGAAAAGTTACTGAGCAAAAAATTATAGCGGGCACAGCATCTGCACAATTCGACGCTCTAAAGAATCAATTGGACCCTCATTTTTTATTCAATAGTTTGAACGTATTGACCAGTTTAATTGATGAAAATACCGAAGCCGCTCAACAGTTCACGACAGCATTATCAAAGGTCTATCGCTATGTGTTAGAACAGAAAAATAAGGAACTGGTAACCGTTGATGAAGAATTACAATTTGCAAAAACTTATATAAGTTTACTGAAAATGCGTTTTGAGGATAGTATCATCTTTGAAATTCCTGAAAAGGCAACAAACCCTGAGGCTAGGGTAGTACCACTATCATTACAATTATTATTGGAAAATGCCGTAAAACATAATATTGTAAATAGTTCGAATCCGTTATTGATCAAAATTTATGAAAAAGAAGGTAATTTAATTGTAGAGAATAACCTGCAATCGAAAAAAGTATTGAAAAAGGGTAGTGGTGTAGGCTTACAAAACATTCAGCAACGCTATAGTTTATTGACTAAGCGCGAAGTACAAATTAATAAAACAGCATCAGCTTTTATAGTGCAATTGCCGATGCTCACAAAACAAGCATCAATTATGAAAAGAATAGCACCCAGAAAAACATATTCCAGCTATATGAGAGCTAGAAAAAGAGTAGATAAATTAAAAGAATTTTATAGTAGTTTAGTGTCATATGTTATTGTAATACCATTTTTGATCTTTATCAATATGCAAACCTATTCGGGATTCCAATGGTTTTGGTTTCCATTGTTAGGCTGGGGTATGGGGCTGGCATTTCAAGCCTATGAAATATATGGCAGGGATAAATATTTCGGAAAATCATGGGAAGAAAGAAAAATGCAGGAGTTTATGGAAGAAGAAAGTGAAAAGAAAAATCGTTGGGAATAATATATAGAAATAGAATTTAAAAAGAATATCATGGAAGAATTTAACGAAGAAGAACGCTATTTAAGAGCAAAAAAAAGAGTAGATAAATTAAAAGGTTTTTATTGGCATCTGGCAGCCTACCTTATTGTGAATGTGTTTATTAGTAGTTCCAAAATTATCGGTAATTTAAGTAACGGAGAGACTTTTATCGAAGCCTTTTGGGATTTTGGAACCTTTGCCGTGTGGATGTTTTGGGGTATCGGCCTTGCATTTCATGCCTTTGGGGTTTTCGGAAAAAATATCCTTTTTGGTAAGGACTGGGAAGAACGTAAGATCAATGAGTTTATGGATGAAGATAAACAACGATGGGAATAAGGTTCAGTCGACAGTTGGCAGTAAGCAGTATGTAGTTTTCAGTTTTCAGTCGGCAGTAGTAGTGAGCAGTGCGCAGTATAAGGTATTCATTAAAACAATAAGTGATTTTCAATAATACAACATTTTGTCATTCGGCATCAACCTTTCGATAAGCTTAGCATGCGACCTTCAACATAAAATATATTTTATGTTTTGGTAGTACTCAAGGTGACATCTGCATAATGATAAGTTAAATTGTAAAATAGAAACCAAACCAATAATGAACATAATAATTATAGAAGACGAAAAACCAGCGGCCAGAAGATTGGATAGAATGTTGCAAAGCCTTGATATTAACATAAATGCAATGTTGCATTCAGTGGAAGAATCTGTAGAGTGGTTTCAAAAAAATATGCATCCTGACCTCATTTTTTTAGACATACAACTATCTGATGGACTATCTTTTGAGATTTTTGAGCATGTTGAGATCAACAGTGCTATTATTTTCACTACAGCATACGATGAATATGCATTACAAGCTTTTAAATTGAATAGCATTGACTATTTATTAAAACCTATTGATAGTGAAGATCTCGAAAAAGCAGTACAAAAATTCAGAGAAAGGGTTAGCGAAAAACAAAATGTTTCGATGAATCTTAATGATATAAAGAACTTACTCATCAGTCCTTCTGAACGGGAATACAAAAAACGTTTTACCCTAAAAGTGGGGCAGCATTTGAAAATGGTATCTGTGGATGCCATTGAATGCTTTTACAGTGAAAATAAAGGAACCTATATCCATACAAATGAGAACAGGGATTATTTAATAGACCTTACCTTAGAAGAATTAGAAAAAGAATTAGATCCACAAACCTTTTTCAGGGTGAGTCGTAAGTTCTTTGTGAATGTCAATGCCATTAAGGATATGGTATCATATACCAACTCCCGTTTGCAGATCAAATTAAATTCGTATAACGAACAAGAGGTCATTGTAAGCAGGGAACGGGTTCGTGATTTTAAGACTTGGTTGGAATAAAAAAGAGGCTGTCTAAAAAATGATATCAACGGCCATTTTTCAAGTCAGTTCGAGCGCAGTCGAGAACTAATTATTGTCTAGACAAAAAAAATATCTCGACTACGCTCGACGTGACCTTTTATTCTTTTACAGGTTCGTCATAACCCAAATGTTTATTTAGAAATTCCAGAATTTTACCATAGGCCTCGATCTGGTTCTCTTTCTTAACAAAACCATGGCCTTCATCTTCAAATAATACATATTCTACCGGAACTCCATTTTTCTTAACGCCGGCGACAATTTCATCAGATTCAACCTGTAATACTCTCGGGTCTTTTGCTCCTTGTAATACCATTAATGGCTTAGTGACCTTATCGGTATGGAATAAAGGCGAGACTTTATGCAAACGAACAGAATCAATGGTATTAGGGTCTCCCATTTCTTTATACAATGCATCTTTAAATGTTTCCCACCATGGTGGAATACTTTTTAAGGTTCGCAGCCAGTTTGTAACGCCAAAAATATTGACTCCTACATCAAACTCTTCAGGCGTAAAGGTAAGCGCGGCCATGGTCATATAACCACCATAAGATCCGCCAATAATACCGATTCTTTCTGCATTGATCTCAGGCTGTTGGGCTAACCAATTTTTACCTTCTACACAATCTTGCAGGTCTTTTTCTCCATGGTTTTGATCATCCATTTGAAAAAAAGTTTTACCGTAGCCACTGCTTCCTCTATTGTTAACAGCAAGAATTGCATACCCATGGTTCACTAAATACTGAATTAATGGTGAAAAATTTTGCCTTGATTGCCCTCCAGGACCTCCATGGACCCATACCAACGCAGGTACTTTATTTTCAGTAGATGCTTGGTGGGGTGTATAATAAATTGCTGGGATCTCTAATCCGTCAAATGACTTATAACGGACGACCTTTGCAGTGACCATGTCAACCGGATTGATATCTTTATTCAGTACATCTGATATTTTTTTGTATTCTTTTGAGGCTACATCGTATGAATACAAATTTGAAGGCGTATTAGAGCCTCTTACGTAAAAACGTGCTTTTGTACCATCTCTTGAAAAGCTTACACTGCTTACGTCGCCTGTTTCGAATGTTGGGAAATCCATTTTTTTCCCGCTGGCAACTTCAATAACTTCAATTTCAGTTTTTGCATCGGCATTTACATATGTTATTTGATATTTACCATCATGCGTAAAGAAACTGCTGTTTATATCCCACTCTTTTTCCATTACTTTATCATGGCTTTGGGCTGAAATATCATACTTCATTAAGTAAGCAAATTCACTTCCCAGATCAGTGGTATAATACAACGATTTACTATCTGGAGAAAAATCTGCTGCAGAATTAGCGCTTCTTTCTTTGTTGACCTTTGTGAGCGATTTCGAATCAAATGAATAGATAAACAGATCACTGTCATTGGTGGTAATGGCTTTACTCAACATCATATGTTTTTTGTCATTTGATATACCACCAAATGAGTATGCACTATCATTTTGATAGATCATTTTTGGTTCTAATGAATTAATATCCATCTCATACACATCAGTAAAACGGGGGTTTCTTTTGGTATATCCAAAATAGAAGCTATTACTGTCGTGGGCCCAACCGTAAAATGTCGCTCTTGCACCACTCTGAGCTGTTAACTCCTTAGTTATTCCTGTGGTATCTCTCAGATAAATATGATATACTTCATCCCCATTATTATCCATTCTAAATAACATTCTCTCGTCATTCGGAAAGTAAGAAATACCAAACACCGAAGAACTATCTGACTTTGTCAGTGGTTCAAAATCACCGCCACCGGTAGGTACTTTATAGATATTATAAATACCCGATTTATTGCTGGTTACTAATAAGTTGGAATTATCTGGTGAAAAACTACCACCAAAAACAGCTTCATTATCCATAATTTGATTTATGGTATATGATTTTAAATTATCTACAATATGTTGTTTCTCATTTTTTGATGTATCTTTTTTACAAGCAACTACAGCGATAATTAAGAATAGCAACAACATTGTTTTTTTGCCAGTAAAAGATTTTTTGGTAATGAGAATTGTACGAATTTTATTTAGAAAGTTCATAATATATGATTTATTGAAATTAGTAAGAGCATGACTAATTTACTATAAATTAAGATATTGTCGAAAAATTTAACAGTGTTTATTTCTCAAAAAAGCTAAACACACTACCACCATAACGTTTAGCATAACTAAAATGTTCATTCTTTGATAGGTCGGTATTTTTTGAATGTTCGATAATCAGTAATCCGTTTTCGTTGAGCATATTCCTTTTAAAAACTTGTGTAGTGATTGTCAAAAATTGGGCATCGGTAAAATTATATGGTGGATCCGCAAAAATGATATCAGCCTTTACCTCATTTTTTTCTAAAAACTTATAAACATCACTCTTTACAGTGTTAATATTCATATCGAATTCCTCAGAAATTGAGCGAATAAATTTTACACAGCCATAGTGCTGATCAACACTAATAATCTTTTTGGCCCCACGAGAAGCAAATTCAAAACTTATGCTGCCAATACCAGCGAATAGGTCAATAACGTTTAGGTCTTGAAAATGATACAAGTTATTAATGATATTGAACAATGCTTCTTTGGCAATATCAGTCGTTGGACGTACGGGCAGATTTTTAGGAGCATTAATACGCCTGCTTTTATATTTGCCAGAAATAATGCGCATTAATATTGATTTAACAAGGCATAATACCTTCTTTTATCAGTTTCAGTAAAAGTATCATCAAACAGATATTTTGACCTGTTCTCAAGTAAGCTTACATTTCTGATATACGTATAGGCTATATTGAATAATTCATCATCTTTCTCTATTGCACCCAGTAGCACTAATTCAAATTTTTCGGGATTTAATTTTAATTGCTCAGCCGTAAACAATACATAATAGATAAAATCTTCTTTAGTGGAAAAGCGAAATGTATTGTACAGTTGTAATTTTTTGTCGGCGATAACAACCAATTCAAAGTGATTATTATGAATATGGGCAAACATGTGAGGTACTAAACTATATTTATAAATACTCAACAAACTTTCAATAAGGATGTTAGAATTGTGTTTGAATTCAAATTCTTTAAATTGATCTAATAAAAAGTTATTAATGTTTGTATAAGGGATATAAACGGAAATGATATCATGATTTTTTATTTCATCATATACTATCTGGTCATTTTTATAAACTTTCGTATTAAAGCTGACATAGGCTCCCAGTTTTTCTTCATCAAATAAAGATTTGGGTACCAATGTTGCCAATTCATTTCTATGATTAACGCTTATTGAATGGTATTTTTTTTGGAGAAGGGTTTGATCTTTAAAAATAGAAGTAACATTCTCCAACAATTTTTGTGGATTATTATTGAGCTCTTCAAATGTATAATCATATAATGCAGTAAATGTTCTACTGTCTTTATGAAGAATACAAAAAGAAAATCCATCCAAACTAAATTGGATGGATAAATGACTATCTTTAAGATTAGCTAAATTAGCTGTCTTTATCTTGTTCTTCTGCTGTATCATAAGATGGAGGCCAGTTACCACTCGTTTTTACATCGTCTAAAGAACCTACAGAAATGAACTCTCCTCTTACCTCTGGGCCGCCAAGCGCTTCTTTTTCTTGACTGATCAAAGATTTGGGCAAACCACCTAAAACAACGGCTTTATCAACTTTAGCTTCAAAAACAGGTGCTTTAATACCTTGTACTTTTTCAACAAACCCGGTTTTTATCTCAAACTGCGAATCAGTTCCTGGAACTTTAAACATATTTTTATAATCTCTACCTACAAAATCAGCCCTAACATCTTTATAACCAACGGTATCAACAACTCTTTTTTCAACTTCTACAGAAATGGCACCTCTTTGCTCAGTCACTACAATATTTCTAGTTTCGGTAATTGCAAATTTAGCTGTATCTATAAACTGAACAAGGTTAGCAGGCTTATCAGTAAAGTTGCCGGTAACTTCTCTATATGCAATTTCAGCATCTCTTATGATTTTCAGGTTATCAATTACTTTTGCATACCTGACTTTCTTTTCCTTATTAAATTTTATCGGACCCATTATACCTTGATAAATATTATAACCAAGGAAAATTATTAGTATCCAAAGTATTATAGAAATTATGGGTCTTAATTTTTTTGGTACTTTGTTCACTATAAGGTAAGCAAAAAATGCTACTAACAGGATGGCTGCTATGATAATTAAAATTGTAATCATTTTTTTTGAATTAGTTTTTAAACGGTTATAGGCAAATCTACAAAATTTTTTCAATGCTTAAAACTTTTATGCCTAAATCAATTTGTACCTTTGATTTTTTATGAACTGAACTAATGATTAACAACCCAAAACAATTTTATAATACCTTAACTGAAAAGTTTCCATTTACTCCTACAACTATCCAGGATGATTTATTGGAAATGCTATCTGATTTTCTTTTTGATAAGGATACGAAAAAGTTGTTTTTATTAAAGGGCTATGCAGGAACGGGTAAAACCACGACTATCAGTACAGTTGTAAATAACCTGTGGCGCGCCGGTTTTAAGTCGGTATTGCTCGCACCCACAGGGCGAGCAGCAAAGGTTATATCTAACTACGCTGAAAGGAAGGCATATACCATTCATAAAAAGATCTACCATCCGCGTAAAGCGAAGAACGGAAGTGTTTCTTTTGTATTACAAACCAATAAACATACCAACACTATTTTTATCGTTGATGAAGCTTCTATGATACCCGATAGGACTACAGATGCTAAATTATTTGAGAATGGTTCTTTACTGGATGATCTTTTATTTTATATATATTCCGGTAAAAACTGTAAGGTCATTTTTATTGGAGATACGGCACAATTGCCTCCTGTAAAATTAGAAATGAGCCCAGCTTTACAAGCTGACCTGTTGGAATCGCAATACGACAAAACTGTTGTTGAAATTGAATTGGATGAGGTGATGCGTCAACACCGGGATTCCGGTATTTTAGCCAACGCAACCGAATTGAGATTGCTATTGGATGAATCTGTCCTTACTGATTTTAAGTTTACCTTAGATTTTCCGGATGTTGTACGTTTAACGGATGGTTATGATATACAAGATGCCATTACTTCAGCCTATGATACTATTGGGGTTGAAGATACGGCTTTTATCGTGCGTTCGAATAAACGCGCCAATCAATACAATCAGCAAATTCGAAGTAAAATACGAGGACAAGAGAATGAAATAGCTGCCGGAGATTTAATAATGGTCGTTAAAAATAACTACTATTGGCTAAAGGATAGTTCTTCAGCAGGATTTATTGCCAATGGGGATATTTGCGAAATACTTCAAATATTTAAATATAAAGACCTGTACGGATTCAGATTTGCTGAAGTCAATCTTAGAATGATCGATTATCCTGATCAGAAACCTTTTGAAACCGTAATCCTATTAGATACGTTGTCGAGTGAGACACCATCACTTTCGTATGAAGACGCTAACCGCTTGTATGAAGAAGTAAAAAAAGATTTTGCTCATGAAAAATCTTCCTATAAGCGTTTATTATCCGTAAAAAAGAATACATATTTTAATGCCCTCCAGATAAAATTCTCATATGCCATGACCTGCCATAAATCACAAGGAGGGCAATGGAAAACGGTATTTATTGAACAGCCTTATTTACCGAATGGACCGGATATATCATATTATAGATGGTTATATACTGCAGTAACCAGGGCACAGGAAAAATTATATTTAATCGGTTTTCAAAATGATTTTTTTGATGACTAAAGCCTACTCATAAATTTAACATAATTGTGATGCTCAGCTTAATGGCCTCAATCCTGTAAAGCAAAAACCCTCTGCAAGAGCGATGTTGTTCTAGAGGACACCTTGGTCCTGATTTCTTTTTCCTCAACAGCGATCATTGTAAAAACACCCGTTAGCGCTTCTTGTGTTACATAATCTGTTAGATCAGGATTCACTTTATTTACAAAAGGAATTGTATTGTATTTTAAAATGATGTTTTCCCAAATTTGATCGGCGCCAACCTTGGCAAATGAATTTTTAATAACCGGATTGAATTTGTCATACAAAGCATCAGAGGTTTTACTTTGTAAATATTGAGTAGCGGCATTGTCAGTACCTAACAGAATGTTCTTGGCATCATTAAACGTTATACCCTTTACGGCGTCAACAAAAATTGGTGTTGCTTCCTTTACAGCATTTTCGGCAGCCCTATTTAAAGCTTTTAATCCCTGATCTGCTAAATTCCCCAAACCTATATCCCGAAGTGTTTTGTCAACTTTTTGCAGCTCCTTAGGCATCCCAATTTTTACCAGCTCATTTTTATAGAATCCATCTTCTAAGGTTAGTTTGGCCACTTGTTTGTCAATGCCAAAATCCAAAGCTTCTTTTAAACCAGCTGCGATATAGGCATTGCTAATAGTCTGGGGAAGCTGATTTACAACTTGTTGTAATTCTGAACAAGAACTGAACAGGAATGTTGCGAGTATGGTAATAATTTTTAAAGACTTCATTTTAAAAGGTGTTATAAGTAATTTACTCCTATAAAAATAGTTTGAAAATTTTGATTATTTTAGTAATTCTTTAAGTTTATATTGTAAAGGCTTTTTTAATGAATAAATTTTACGGATGCTATCTATTACTTCTAATTCTATTTTTGGTATTAACTTCTTGCGGCATAACACATCAGCTAAAAAGTGAATTAAAAAAAAACCAGAAAGAGACTACTTTTTTTAAAGGATTTGTATTATATGATCCTGTGAAAAAAAAGGGACTTATAAATCACAATGGCTCCAGTTATTTTACGCCTGCTTCAAATACGAAATTATATACATTTTATACGGCATATCGAACGTTTACAGACTCAGTTAAAAGTTTAGCTTATATAAGAGCCAAGGATTCTTTGATCATTAAAGGCACAGCAGATCCGTCTTTATTATATTATGGAATAGATAGCACCAAAGTGATTAATTTTTTAAAAAACGAGCAGGATAGTATTTATCTTGTTGATGCAGGAATAGACGAGACACCTTATGGAAGTGGTTGGGCCTGGGATGACTATCAGTATTATTATATGCCTGAGAAAAGCCTCTTCCCTATTTATGGTAATTTATTAACCTACACAGCCTTTAATGATTCTATTATAAGTACACCTTCATTTTTTATGAAAGATATTACAGTTTTAGATTCAATTGTTATCACCAGAGAACTAACATCAAATACATTTTACCTTGCCCGTAATGCTAATGAAAGATATGAATATGAAGTTCCATTTATTACTTCTAACATGCTTGTGGTTGAACTGCTTGGTAAGGAAATTCATAAAAAAATCAATATAATTCCTGATCAAAAAAACTATGATTTTAGTTTTTTGCACAGCTTGAGTTATGACGATCTTTATAAACAAATGCTGGTTGTGAGTGATAATTTTATTGCAGAACAATTATTACTCCAAGTTGGAAAAAAAGTCGCTGATTCATATAGTGTGGAAGCTGCTATTGAGTATTCACTGGAGCATTATTTACAAGAATTGCCTCAAGCACCCCGTTGGGTCGATGGTTCCGGCTTATCGAGATATAATTTGTTCAGTCCGAATGATATGGTTTTTTTATTGGAGAAGATGTATCAGGAAATACCACGGCAAAAGTTATTGGATTATTTTCCTGTGGGTGGAGAAACCGGTACTTTAAAAAACTGGTATGCTAATGAGAAGCCCTTTGTTTATGCAAAATCTGGCACTTTATCTAATAATTATAACTTAAGTGGTTATTTAGTCACAAAAAAAGGAAAACTTCTTATCTTTAGTTATATGAATAATCATTATAAGATTTCTACAGCTGAAATTAAAAAAGAGGTTGAAAGGACATTAAAGAAAATTTACAATGCATATTAAATGAAGCGGTTGATAGGAAAATTTGTATTATTTGTAAGTGGTTGGAAGGCAAGTTATCTCGAAAAGTTCCATTCTGATAAATGTGTGATGATCGCAGCACCACATACCTCAAATTGGGATCTTTTATATGCGTTGGCGGTCTATTGGAAAGAGAATGTAAATGCTAAATTTTTAATCAAAGATGACTATACGAAAGGTATAAAAGGCATATTGTTTAAATGGCTCGGAGCTATTGGTGTTGATAGAAGTAAAAATAACAATATGGTAGATTATGCCGTTGGGCTATTTAAAAAAAAGGATAAGTTGATATTGCTAGTCCCGGCTGAAGGCACCAGAAAAAAAGTAAAGAAGTGGAGAATGGGTTTTTATCATATTGCTAAAAAAGCGAATGTTCCGGTCTCTTTGGGGTATTTGAATTATAAGGATAAAATTGCAGGTGTTGGAGATTTATTGAACCTTTCAGAAGATTTTGAGAATGATATGCAGATCATTGAAGATTTTTATAGAGACATACCCGCTAAATACCCCGAATTGTATAACAAAAAGATATTTTAGATCTTTTTTACCGTGTCCCCAACTTTTATAATACCTGATTTTACGACCTTTGCATTTACGCCGCGCAAGTGTAATTTTTTCCCAATGGGAGAATTTACAAACTTTACGGCATCCACACCATAACGCTCGGCAAATTTTTTACAACCATTATGAGGAATAGCTGTAATTTCTACTATAGCTTCACCCCCTAAAGATAATTGTGTGCCGGCTGGTAAATTGGTATCATTTAAATTTAAATCAATAAATAATTGATCTCCTGCCAACTGCCATCTATCTTTCTTTTGTGCAATATGACCAATACATCTTGAATTCATTATGTTCAATTGCATCTCTTTATGCGAACTTTTATCAAAGGTTTTCGAACTGCCTCTCGTATACCAATTATCACCAATAAGGCCTTTTTCTTTGTCGAGATAACCTTGTTGTATTACTTTCCGCTCACCAATAGCCGGCCTACATACGATCATATCTATTTGGGTGCTGTCACTCGGTGACCCTTCAATATATTCTAAACCATCATTAAGTTGTTGGGCAGTTAAGTGTAATTTCATGCGTTAATAGTTGTAGTTGGAGATCAAAATATTTGTTATAAATTTGGAAGTTATTTCTCAAAAATTACTTTTTCTTTAGAATCGAACCATGATTTATACATTGGCATATGTATTTTTTCGACCTGGTTTCTTTTAACTTTCAGTGTCGGTGTCATCAATCCGTTTTCAATGGTCCAATTCTCTTTCATAATAATTACTTTTTCAATCTTTTCATGCTTTTCAAGGGTAGGATTGATAGTGTTGATCATAGTGACGAAGTTCTCACTAAGCTCTTTTTTGTTTTTTTCTTTTGCCTCAATGGATAGAATTATAAGGGCTATAGGTTGAGGTATGCCCATACCAACAATACATAATTGTTCTATGTTTGTATTTTTTGATAGTTCTAACTCGATAGGTGCCGGTGATATGTATTTCCCTTTATCTGTCTTAAATTGATCTTTTACACGGCCTGTGATAGTTAAATAACCATCATGATCATATTCGCCAATATCTCCTGTTTTTAAATATCCTTCATTATCAAAAACCTTGGTTGTCTCTTCGGGTGATTTATAATAGCCGGTCATTAAACAGTCATTTTTAATACAAATTTCTCCTTCGGGTGATAATTTTGCCGTGACCCCTTGAACAGCTTTACCCACCGTACCAATTCTATTTCCGTCAGGTAAATTAAAATGCGATAAAATACAATCTTCGGTCATGCCATATCCTTGTAAGATCGTGATTCCTAATTTCTTATACCAATTCATAAGGCTAACAGCAAGAGGAGCTGCTCCTGAAATCATTAATACTGCTTCAGACAAACCCAATTTTTTCTTAATTTTTTTCTTTATGAGTCCACGAATGATCGGCAAGCTTAAGATTATATTTAATTTTTTTTGCGAGATGGCTTGCAACAATTTTTCCTGAAATTTTGCCCAAATCCTAGGTACGGCGAAAAACAAATTCGGTTGTGTATCTTCCAAATTTTTCGCAAAGGTTTCTAAGGATTCTGCAAACGTAATTGAGGCTCCTCTGAAAATTCCTCCCATTTCTATTCCAACTCTTTCAGCTACATGTGAAAGCGGAAGGTATGAGAAAAATTTTGGATGTTCAGGAAGTTGCAACACGTCTAATATATTATTGGATGAATAGGCAAAATTACCAATAGTGTGCATTACACCTTTTGGGATTCCTGTGGTTCCGGAAGTATAAATAATGGTAATGAGATCCGATGGAACCAAATCAGGCATAGTTGCAAGTGGTTTATATTGTGCAATTAAGCCTTCCCAGGTATGACCTTCATAAATACCATACATTTCAACGCTCATCTTATGAATATTAGGTATTCCAGGTTTTTGGGACTCATAATTGTCTAATTTTCCAATGATAATAGCCTTTGACTCACTATGTTCCAGTATATGTTGAATTGAATCGGCCTGTAGGGTAGGATAGATGGGTATTGAAATGTGGTTGGCCATCATTATGGCAACATCTGCCATTATCCAATGGGCACAATTTTTAGATAATAAGGCAATTTTACTCTGAGGAGGAAGGTTGAAAGTACTTATGGCGGCAGCCATGCGCCTGACCTGATCTCCACATTCTTTAAATGTATAGGTTATCAGTTCTCCATTAATATGCTGCCTCAAAAATACTTTTTCAGGTATATTCTTTTCCCAATGCAGAAATGCTGCCAATGGGGAATCAAATTTTGTCATGATGTGGGTTATTGGTTACTAGCCCAAGTTAAGTAAAAAAAAGAATAAGTTCATTTAAAAAAAAGAAGCTGCCCCCTATGGCCAGCTTCTTAAATAACCAATATGTTTCAATTTATTAATTGGAAAATCGCTATAAAAAAGATTGGTTACATTTAATTCTTAGTCAAAAATATGGTAATTATTTTTTATAAAGTATGATAAATGTCAGGTTTTCAAACGTTTATAAAAACTAAATTATAAGCCTTGTTGAGTTTGTAGTTTACGAGGTATTTTTTTTGGTCTTTATTAAAACAGATCTTTAGAAACCTTTATTGTCAACTCTTCATCATTTATCAGTGTTTTGGCCAATCCCTTTGTTTTTATCAATTCATAAGTATAAAAAAATTGCATCGTATGTATTTTACTATTGTAAAATTCCTCCGGTTGATTCCCATCATCATCCATCATAGTTTGTTTTGCAACAGTTGCTGTTTTTAGCCATTGCCATCCGATGACTATTGTGCCAAAGAAATCCATAAATACGGTAGCATCGGCAAGAAAACGTTCATAGTTACCGTTCATTGCATGAGGCATCAGTTTACTGATGACCTGTTGTGCTAAACCTAAATTTTCAAGTAGGGTCGTAGCATACGGTTTTAAGTCATCAAATGTTGAAGCAGCTGTTATCGTTTGCTGAATTTCAGAAACTAACAATTCAAGTGCTTTTCCATTTTTCATTGTAATTTTTCTACCTAATAGATCCAATGATTGTATGCCGGTAGTTCCTTCATATAATGAAATAATCCTTATATCTCTATAATATTGCTGTGGCATAAAATCAAAACAAAAGCCATAACCTCCTAAAATTTGAATTGCATTACTGGTAGATTGTATACCTTGTTCAGCGGGATAGGTCTTTGAAATGGGAGTGAGAAGTTCTAATAACAAATGATACTTTTCTTTTTCTTCATCGGTATCGCTTGTTATTTCTTTATCCACATAAATTGATGTTTGCAATAGTAAACTAAGTGAGCCTTCAACAATTGCCTTTTGTATAAATAACAATCTTTTTATATCGGGATGATTGATAATTAAAGTTTGTTCTTCTTCAATGTTTTTTTGCCCTGAACTATTTAATTTTCTTCCTTGTGGGCGTTCATTAGCATATTTTAGAGATGAAAAGTAAGCTGCAGAAGCAATAGCCGTACCCATACGTCCGGTAGCGATACGCGCTTCATTCATCATTTGAAACATATATGACAACCCTTTATTTGCCTCACCCACGAGCCAGCCTCTACAATTGTCATTATCACCAAAAACAATATGCGTTGTGCAATAGCCTTTTTGGCCCATTTTTTCAAATTCTCCGGCAATAACCGCATCATTATAAATAAAATTCCCGTTTTCAGCAGGCCGGTTTTTCGGTACAACAAAGAGTGAAACGCCTTTTGTTCCTGCCGGTGCACCTTTGATTCGCGCCAATACCAAATGGACAAAATTACTTGAAAATTGATGGTCACCTGCTGAGATGAAAATCTTTTGCCCCTTCATTTGATAGAAATCCTGATCTGTTGGAGTCGCCATGGTAGCAACATCAGAAAGTGAACTACCCGCTTGAGGTTCAGTTAAACACATGGTTCCTCCCCAGGTTAAGTCCAACATGTTTGGCACATAGGTATCTTTTAATTCCCGACTTCCAAAAGAAAGAATCAAATTAGCAGAACCTGCTGTTAAGCCGAGATAGCCAGGGACATGATTATTTGCGGCTTCCATAATAAAATACGCAGCATGAAAAATAGTAGCAGGCAATTGCATTCCGCCATCTTCAAAATCATAACCTGCACCTACCAACCCCATTTCCCCTGCACCCTTCAATATGTTTTCAAACTGAGGATGCACTTTGATTTTACCATCTTCAAAATAAGAAGGCTTTTCATCCATTTCTTTAATAAAAGGGTATAGTGCTGTGTCAGAAAAGGTTTTAACAGAGTCGATAAAAATATCTAATGCTATTTTATCATATTCACTAAAGCGTTCTTTATTTAATAGATCTTCAATTTGATGTACATTGTATACTAAGAATTTTAGTGTGTCTATATCGACATAGTCATGTTTCATTGCATAGATATTTAGTTAGAACTTGAAGTTTATCATATGTTCAATATACTGAATTATTTTATCACTTTCTTCTTGAAAATCAAACCATCGAATTTCGGTATCTTTTCTATACCAAGTCAGTTGTCTTTTTGCGAAACGACGTGTATTTTTTTTAATTTCGGAGATGGCAAAATCCAATGTATTTTCATTGTTCATATAGGAAAATAATTCTTTATAACCAACTGTTTGTAAAGCGTTTAAATGGCTATACTGAAATAAATTTTTAGCTTCATCCAACAAACCATTATCAATCATTCTATCGACACGTTGATTTATTCTGTTATAGATAATTTTTCGATCAGCTATTAATCCTATTTTAACGGGAATAAAATTTCTTAATACAGTTTTGTTCGTTAAAAAGGAGGAAAAAGGTTTACCTGTACCTATGCAAATTTCGAGAGCCCTGATAAGCCGTTGCTGGTTATCAATATCGATTTTTTGAGAGGTTTCAACATCTAATTCTTTTAGCTGTTTTTGCAAGGGTACAATCCCATCTTCTTTTAATTGCAATTTTAAATTTTCCCTGATTCGAGAATCAACTTCAGGGAAATCGTCCAAACCTTTTAAAACTGCATCGACATATAAGCCGCTTCCACCCACCATAACAACGCAATTATACTTTTTGTAAAGTTCAGTGAGCTTATGAATTACATCCTTTTCGAATTGACCAACACTGTAATCGTCATGAATGGACAAGTTTTGAATGAAATGATGCTTGACTATGTCTAGTTCGAATTGACTCGGTACAGCGGTGCCAATAGCCATTTCTTTATAGAATTGCCGGGAATCAGAAGATATGATCTCCGTATTAAAATGTTTGGCAATTTCAATACTTAATGAAGTCTTTCCTATTGCTGTAGGACCAACAATGGTTATGAGATACTTATCCATTACGCAGTTTATGCCCACAATTATAACAGAATTCGGCATTATCACGATGTTTTTCCATGGAACAGCTAGGGCAGCTTTGTGTATTGGTTGGCACATCTACTCTTCGCGTATATTCGGCTGTTACAATTCCTGTTGGGATAGCAATTATACCATAACCTAATATCATTATCATTGAAGCAATAAGCTGTCCAAGAGCCGTAATAGGAGCAATGTCTCCATACCCAACTGTTGTTAAAGTGACAATGGCCCAGTAGATACTCCTGGGAATACTCGTAAAGCCACTGCCTTCTTCACTCTCCACTAAATACATCACCGTACCTAGAATAACACAGAGTATTAATACAAAAAATAAGAAAACCGATATTTTTGCCCTACTGGCTTTTAATGCCCGCATTAAATTTGTTGATTCACCTATATACCTGGTTAGTTTTAAAATTCTAAAGACTCGTAGTAATCGTAAAGCTCTAAAAGCCACCAATGATTGAGAACCTAAAACAAAGTAAGATAAGTATTTTGGAATCGTGGATAATAAATCTATAATACCATAAAAACTAAAAATATATTCTTTAGGTTTCTTCACTGATATGATTCTCAAAACATATTCAGTGCTAAAAAGAATGGTAACTACCCATTCAGCAATGTCTAAAAAAGTATGATATTTTTTATCGAACTCATCGATGCTTTCTAACATGACAAAAACGATACTGGCTAATATTAAAATTAGTAATACAAGGTCAAATATTTTACCCACAGGGGTATCTGCTTCGTATATTATTTCATGAAGCTTTGATTTCCAATTGGATTGATTATTATTTGTTTTATTCAAAATAATAAAATTATATTTTCTCTAAAGTTATTAAAGAATTTTGAGTTTTGATAATCTGCTTGTAAAATTCTTTAAGATACGGGTATTCTTCGGGAATAAAATGAGATCGATTGATTTTGAATCGAGAGATCATCATAATTTTATTATCCTTTTCTTCAATATTAAATAGATACATCCCACCGCTATTTGGCAATTTAAAAGCATTGTTTTCGGGCAATGAGGTAATTTTTAAATGCTCTGGAATTGTTAATATTAGTGTAAATTGAAAAGATCTCGGGTAACCGAAATCTACCGGATAAGTTCTTTCTTTTAACTGAAACGGGTTTTTAGAAATTTTTGAACTAATAAAAGGATTTAGCAGGAGAACATCTTTATTAAAACTGTCTTCATTTTCAATAGTAATATCAAAAAGCTCACTAAGGGGTTTATCTATATCGTCTAAGTTTGAATTCTTATAAGAGTTTATAATTAACTTATCATCTTCATTCTCAATATCATCCAGATATTTTGCTTTAGTAACTATTTTAATTTTCTGTCTTTTCTCTATTGCTTTGTATCCATTATATGATTTGTGCAATAAGCCTTCAAAATTATTATCTTCATCGATCTTCAAATTCATGCTTATACGCGTTTGGTAATTGTTACCGGGTATAATGTCAATCCAATAACTTCCTTTTTTAAAATTCATTACTCTGCCATACCCGTTGAGCGTTTTATAAGGCAACATTCCAAAAGGCAATAATTTGTTTGTAGCATCTAATAAATATTCTTTGTCGTTTATTTCTATTCTCGCGATGGCATAATTAAAATCGGTCATAACGGGATATAATTTAGTCGGTAATCCATTATTTCTGGTTGACAACAATACAATTTCAGCATTTAAGCCTACAGCATTCAGAGCATTTATCAAAGCAATATTGATTTCAGTTGAATTTCCGACCTGATTATCAAAAGCTTCTTTCACATTTACATCTTTAAAAAGCCTTATTTTTTTATCCCAGGTAAAATAATTTTTTATAAAATTATAAATTTCTTTGGCTTTCTTTAAATCTCCATTTAGGGTTATAATGGTGTCAGGAATTCTTTTTTTTAAATATTCAATTTTTCTAAGCTGCCTACCTATATCTTTTTCTATTCTAAATTCTTTATCAACATCTTGCCAACGTTTTGTATACTTATTTCTTGAACCATCAAAATCATTAAATTGGGATAATTCAAATTTTATTCTTGACTCATAATTTTTCCTTGATGTCATATGATCTTCTTCAATAAAAGCAGGAATGTTTTTCATTATATAAGTTAATTCTTCACAGTCTGCCACTTTTGCATAACCAGGTAAGCTGAAGCAACGTCTTTTTAATTTAGCTTCATTGAAATTTAATTCTTGAGAACCAATCAGACTTCTATTATAAATATAATTACCAGGTATTAGTGCATAAAATCTACTGTAGAGTTTAGGGATATCTGTTTGAAAATCCCATCCTTTAAAATTAAATTTGAATGGAGATTCCAAAGTATATTCATATTCAATAATACTTTGTTCTTTGATATTAGGCATCGTAAACTTAACAACCGACCAGTTTTCATTTATTTTTTCAGTAAAAATATCCTTTTGATTTAGGGCTGTTTTTTGAAAAGAGTTATGTGTGTAACCTTTGATTTTTATTACTTTTTCTGAAGTTTCTTTATTGTGATAGATTGGAACTTCAATGGTAGCATTATCGACTCCTTCTTTATTAAATATTTTGACCTTCGCGTAATATTTTGTACTTATTAAAATGTAATATCGAGTATCTTTAAAAACGGTTTCTCCGTTTTCAAATAAGAAAACAGCATTTGCAGTGGTATCTTTAGCATAACTCTTTAATTCATTTTCTTTTGTAGTAACTTCGCCAAAAGTATACACTTCTTTTTGTTGGGATATGATATAATTACTCAATAGTGTGACTAAAATAAATAAGCCTTTTTTCATTCGATTAAAACTTCTCAATTTTTAGTTTCTTATTCTTTCTTAAATAACTCTTTAAAATATGCTGTACGTCCCTATTGTCTTCCATAGGAGTAATAATAGATCGTAATACCTCCGGATTATTAATTTGGTAGTTCAGATTAAAAAACCCTAAGCCTTTGAAAATACCATTTTCAATAAGAAATGCACTGCGTTCATCTATTTCTCTTCCTTTATCAATAATTACAAAACTTTTATTTTCAAAGCTATTATAGGAAATTAATTGCTGTACCCTTTTATTATATAATTCGGGTGATTCTTTGCCAATACAGGCACCATTACATGCTTTTAGGGTATAATGGAAACAGTTTTTTTTACCATTGTGTAAACCCGTTAATTTTTGGCAAAGGATATGGTTTTCTACAGTATTAAATAGAAAACTTTTGGCGCTTTGTTTGTTGACAAAGGTTGTAATAGGCTTTTTTCTACCATCAGTTGTATCGACCTTTAAATTTATATAACCATTTTTGTCTTTAAAACTATACAATGCATGAGTATATACTGTACGTTTTAAGGCCCTGTTAAAAACAGGTTTATTACGTTTAATCTCTTCACTTTCCTTTAACAATGCAACCAACTCACTCCCCGTAGCTTCATAGGAAACAGCTACAACTTGCAACTGAATTTTCTTTGCTTTGGGGCTGGTACTTGTAAAATGCTGATTGATCCTTTTTTTTATATTCTTACTTTTCCCAATATATATAATTTCACCACCGGCTTTATGGATATAATATACGCCGGTGCTCGTTGGTAGCTCTTTAATAATATCAATATGTTTGGGGTCAAGTTGATATATTGGTTCTTGACGTATAGCATTGGTAATTATTGATTTTTGAAGATCTTTATCCAGTAATATTTTGAAGAGTTTTGTAGTAGCAATAGCATCGCCATTAGCTCTATGCCTGTCGGTAACAGGAATTCCTAATGTTCGACAAAGTTTTCCCAATTTATAAGATTCTAAATGAGGAATTAGTTTCTTACTTAACTCAACTGTACATAATGTTTGTCGTTCGTAGGTATAGCTTAAGCGTCTGAATTCTGTACGCAAAATGCGGTAATCAAATTCAGAATTATGAGCCACAATAATGCAATCGGTAGTAATTTCGATAATTCGTTTGGCAACCTCGTAAAATTTAGGCGCATTCCTAAGCATTTTATTACTGATCCCCGTTAGGTTCACAACAAAAGGTTGAATTTCACGCTCAGGATTTAGTAAGCTGATAAAACTGTCAATGACTTGATGTCCATCGTATTTATGGATTGCAATTTCGGTAATGCCTTCTTCATTATACTTTCCGCCGGTGGTTTCTATGTCTATGATAGCGTACAACTACTTTTTATCAACGACTAAGCGGTTTTCTCTATTGGCAATTTCCCATGCGGTATAAAATACTAACTGAGTTCTTTTTTGAAGCAGATCGTATCGTATTTTGTCTGCAGTATCAGTCGGTTTGTGATAATCTTCGTGTACTCCATTAAAATAAAAGATAATAGGAACATTATTCTTTGCAAAATTGTAATGATCTGATCTGTAGTAAAACCTATTCGGATCATTCTCATCATTATAGGTGTAATCCAATATCAAATTCGTATATTTTTTATTGGTAGCCTCAGATAGGTCGTGTAACTCAGAGCTTAATTTATCGGCACCAATCAGATATACAAATTCAGGATGGTCAGTATGTTTTTGATCAAAACGGCCTACCATATCGATATTCAAATTGACAACAGTATTTTCCAAAGAAAAAATGGGATTTTCTGTGTAGTATTTAGAACCAAACAATCCTTCCTCTTCACCGGTAACATTCAGAAAAACAATAGAACGTTTTGGTCCATTACCATCCATTACAGCTTGTTGAAATGCCTTAGCAATTTGTAATACGGCAGAGGTCCCGGAAGCATCATCATCGGCACCGTTATAAATTTTTTCACCTTTTTGTCCCAAATGATCATAATGAGCCGAAATAACAACATATTCATCAGGTTTTTCAGAGCCTTTTATATACGCTATTACATTTTCAGAGGCATCTTTTGAGCGCCCTCTAAAATATTCAACAGGAATCGGCTGCAAATAATTTCCATCTGCGTTTGCAGCACTAATGCCTAATTTTTTATAATGATCAATAATGAATTGAGCGGCTATTTTTTGTCCTTTTTCTCCGGTTAACCTGCCTTCATACTCATCAGAAGCCAATGTGTATACTAATTTTTTCAGATCATCTTCTATAATATTTTCGGCATAGCTTTTCGCCAAATCAACTTTTTTTACCGCTTTTTCTCCTTCTTTTTCATTTTTAACAAGATTAATCCTTATTGCTGAAGGAGTCTCGGGTGTAGCAGGAGCCGTATTGGCAACCGTTTGACTTTGGGAACTCGATTTTGAAGTTCCACAAGAAATAAATAGGATTGCTAAAAATAATAGAATGCTGTTTTTCATTGTTTTGTTTTTATTAAAAAATCAAATTTAATAATTATTTATGATGAATTGTTTCGATTTCAAATCAAATGTAACTAAATCTGAACTAAAGAGTTTAGCTACACTTCTATTCTCAATTAACGTTTGGGTCTTGCCAGATAGTATGCCATTTTCATTCATTAGCCATAATTCATCAGCTATTTGCAGTGCTATATGAATTTCGTGAGTTGAAATTAGAATGGTCTTGTGTAATTCTTGTGTCAATTCTTTTAATAAATTGAAGATCTCAATCTTGTTGTGAATGTCTAAATGTGCTGTTGGTTCATCTAGTGTAATAATTTCCGTATTTTGTGCCAATGCTCTGGCAATCATAACTTTTTGTAATTGTCCATCACTTAACTCGTGGTATTTTTTATGAATGATACCTTTAATGTTGGTTTGTGCTATGGCGGAATCAATATGACCGTAATCATCATCGGTTAAACTACCTACCCAATTGGTATAAGGTTGTCTTCCTAAGGCAATCAATTCATATACGCTAAGATTATTTTCAGGAATTCTTTCCGTTAAGACCAAACTCATTTTTTTTGCAAGTTCAGTGTTGGTAATAGTTTCCAAATTTTGCCCACCCAGTACTATTTTTCCAGATAGTTTTGGCTGTACTTTGGTCAAGGTTCTGAGCAAGGTAGATTTACCGATACCATTCTTACCGAGTATACAAACTAAGTTTCCTTTATATAAAGAAAGATCTATATTCTCAGCAACGTGGATTGCCTTTTTACCAGTCTTGTATCCAATAGAAAGATCGCTTGCTTGAATGATGGTATTTGATAAATTTTCACTCAAATCAATAGTGTATTTTTCGTTTTCTAATCAGCAGCCAAATTACTATGGGTGCACCAAATAATGAGGTTACAGCGTTAATTGGTAAAGTATATTCGCTGTTGGGCAGCTGTGCAATAGTATCGCTTGCCAGCATAATAACAGCACCGATGATACCAACAGCCGGAACTAAGATTTTATGGTCAGATGTTTTGATCAATAGTTTGGTAAGGTGTGGCACCGCCAACCCTATAAAGGCTATCGGACCTGAAAAGGCTGTAATAACTCCGGTTAATAATCCGGTTACGATCAAAGTTATATTTCGTACTTTCTTTAAATTCACACCTAGGCTTACGGCATAATTTTCACCTAACAATAAACTGTTCAATGGTTTGACAACAGTAATCAACAATCCTACACTCCCTAAATAGATGATAGATAAAATCAAAATTTCATTCCATCCTAAATTACCCAAGCTACCAAAAGTCCAAAATACATATTGTTGTAATTGTTCAGCACTGCTAAAATAAGCTAGTACGCTGATTACCGCCGCAGTAAAACTGCCAAACATTAAACCTATAATAAGTATTGACATGGTATTTTTAACTTTTTTTGCCACCAGCATTACTGCAGATAATACAAAAAAAGCACCAACACTTGCTGCAAGCGCTAATCCGATATTGGAAAATGCAATACCAGCGATACTACTTGAAAAAACGGCAATGCCAAATACCAGGATAGCAACACCGAGACTAGCTCCTGAACTGATTCCCAGCACGAACGGACCTGCCAAAGGATTTCTGAATAGTGTTTGCATTAATAAACCACAAATTGATAATCCTGAACCTACCAATACAGCTGTAATCCCTTTTGGAAGCCGATATTGCAGCACAATATATTGCCCTTTAACATTATCACTTCCCGTTATGATTTGTAAAATGGATTTAAAAGGAATGTCAACCGAACCCAGGCTCAGATTTATGAGCATGAATAGAATTAATAACAAACCCAAAAGAATAAATTTTACCGAATATGTTGTCGTGAGATTCAAAGGATCAGTTTAGTTTTTTCAGGAAAAAAGGTTGATAATCAGGTAACAAATCAGGATGTACTGCTTTGATGATGTCTTTCAATACAATATGTGGTTGCACCGGAGCTAGCTCATAATATAAAACGCCTCCATTTTCTCCTGTTTTGTTGGCAAAAGAGTAAACGTTTTTGTTTTTAAAAGCATCAAATTCAGCATAATGCTGATTGGCACTTTCCAATTGTGACAAACTGGTATAATGACCAGGAGCGATCCAATAATCGGCATGTTGGCCTTTTACAAAAACGGATTCAAAATTTAAAGACAAACTCCCTTTTCCTTTACTATTGGCCCAAAGGTAATCTGAATGGGCGTCTTTTAAAAATTGGGCTACAAAACTTTCCCCTGCGGGTAAATTCCATACATCCTTAAACAGTACTCCCGATAATATAGAGGGTTTTGTAGTTGCTTTTTTTGCTAAAGCGATTGCTTGTTTATATTCTTGTTCAATGGTATTAAATATACTGTCAGCTTTTTTTTGTTTATCAAACAGCACACCGAAGAATTTAATCCACTCAGCTCTGCCCAACGGAGTTTCTTCTAACCAATCACCATTTAGTAATACCGGGATACCGGATTTTTCAATTGTTTTGAACATGTTGTTATTACTGCTCATTGAAAACCCAATAACAACCTCCGGCTGTAAATCGAGTAGCACCTCGGTATTGATGTCTTGCTCATTTCCCAGTTCTTTTACCTTACCATCTTTAATTAGCTGTATTGTTTTCTGTGAGGAAATATACTGTGTGTTAGGAAACCCTACCAAACTATTTTCTTCATTCAACAATTCTAACATTGGTATATGTGTGGTTGAAGTAACTACCATTTTTTCAATAGGTGTCCTGATAATTTTTAACCCATTCACTTCTTCAGATATGGCGGCTCCTTTTGGAACTAAGAAAAATTCTAAGGGTATATTAGCTTCAGGATATGGATTTTTAATGATTAGTTTTTTATAGTCATCAACTATCTGAATATCAAAACCTTTTGCATATTTTAATAAAGTATTTATTTTAATATCAGCCATTTTCTTCTTTTCTGTTTTGCAAGCAGAAATTAAAAAAAGAAGAGATAAGATTATTACGGTTTTTAGTAGTTTCATTGATAATATATATGATTGGCAAATGTATTGAATTTTGTTTAATGCTTTTTGGAATTATTTTATCAAAAATAAAAGCATAATTGATTGCAATTAATTATAAACTGATTACTTTTGCTTTGATTTTGGTCACACCTTATGTGTGACAATAGGGAATCAGGAAAACGAAATATGAATTTAGATTTACAAATTACGTTTTTTTATATCTAAAATCGTCGATCTTACTTCGTAACTCCATAAACCTGAGCTGTCCCCGCAACTGTAAGCATGTGCTGAACTTGTTTCAGCATCTATTTAGTCTTGTTGTAATTCTTAAGTCACTGAGCGTTATTATCGTTTGGGAAGGCATACAACAAAAATGCAAGCCAGGAGACCTGCCAATTTCATTTAATTAACGCTTTCGGAGGAAAAGTAACGGTTTATGAATATAATTTTCATGCTCCCTATTTTTTACTGATAGCCTAAATCATTTTAAATTTATACAAATGAAAAAAAGGTTATTGTATGTAGGAGCTTTACTAACAACGGTCTTAGTAAACGCTCAACAAGACCCCGATATTCATCGGGATAACAATTCAACACAAGTTGAACAATTGAAAGAAGTCGTAGTTACGGCTACAAAAATTCCCACAGAAAAAAAGAATCTTGGCAAGATCGTCTACCAAATTACATCGGCAATGATTGCCAACAATCAAGGTAAAACAGTTGTAGATCTATTAAATGATGTTCCAGGTGTTGAAATAAACGGTAATTATAGCACCAGGGGTCAAAATTTAGGGTATTACATTCGTGGTGGTAGAAACCGCCAAGTTGCTATTTTAATAGATGGTATTAATATGAATGATCCCTCTTCTTTCAGTGGTGATTTTGATATACGGCAAATAGCGCTGGATCAGATCGCATCAATAGAAGTTGTAAAAGGTGCCGCTAGTACATTGTATGGTACGGGAGCTGCTACAGGGGTTATCAATATTATCTTAAAGAAGGCAAGTAAAAAACGATTTGGGGGTTCTTTTGGTTCTCATATTGGCACAAATAATTCAAAGGAAGATCAAAATACTTCTGTGAACAATCTAAATACCAATTTCAACTTCAATGGAACGCTTAAAAATATAGATTACCTGTTAAGTTTAAACGGTACACAGTCAAAGGGGCTCTCAGCGGCAGAGAGTAAGGACGAAAATGTGAAATTTCAGGAAGATCCGTTTAATCGGCTGAATGCATTGTTAAAATTGGGATATACATTTAATGATAAGTTAAGAATTGGTATATTCGGAAGTTATGATGAGTTTAAAACAGCATTTGATGAATTCGATTTTGTAAATGGTGGGTATATTGATGCTGATAATTTATTAAAGAATATTCAAAAAAGAGTAGGATTTACTCCAAACTATAAATACAAAAAAGGAGAATTGAAATTAAATGCTTTTTATACCCTTATCGACCGGAATGTGACACCTTCATCAGATCACTTTCAGGGAGAAGCCTATGGTTTTGATATCTATAATAATTATAAGTTCTCGGCTGTTTTTTCAGTGCTAACCGGTATGGCTGTACAATATCAAGATATGTTTCAGAAAACAGCATTTTCAAGTATTTCTACCGGTAGTTCCAAGCAGCATTTTTATGACCCTTATGTTTCATTAAATATAAATACCAATGCTGGTTTTCACCTGAATACCGGCGGTCGATTGAATATGCACAATGCGTATGGAAATCATTGGGTTTATAATGTGAACCCTTCTTATAATTTTACCATATCAGACCAATCTAGTTTAAAAATAGTAACTTCTTATAGCACTGCATTTGTAACACCTACACTTCAAGAAATATATAATAAATTACCAACTATAGATCAATTGAATCTGGAAAAAGATTTTACGATAGAAGGTGGTTTTGATTGGGAATTATCAGACAAAATTTCATTAAATGCCATTTATTTTTATCGCGAAGAAACGGATAAAATAGGATTCGATTTTACAACATTTCAGACCATAAATGATGAAGGAACCTTTGTGGCAAGAGGTTTAGAAACAGAAGTCATGTACAAACCTCATGAAAAACTTTCTTTGGCCATTAATTATGGTTTCGTAGATAGGGATGAAAGTTTGTTATTAAAAATTCCACAGCATAAAGTGGGCATGAACTTACAGTATAAATTCAGGCATAATACGCAAGCTTCCCTTAATGGAAAATTTGTTGATGCAACGAATGATTTTGGAGGTATTGCTTTGGCGTCCTATCGATTGTTAGATGTGTTTATAAACCATAGCTTGATAGAGAATAGATTGACAGTCTTTGGGTCGGTTACAAATCTATGGAATGAAGATTATCAAGAGATAGCGGGATTTTCTACGAGAGGTAGAAATTATAAGCTGGGCTTGAGATTGAATTTTTGATATTTAATCGGATATAGTATAGTTATAGATCACACTGCACGATAATCTTAATTATTTCAGGATTCATAACCTTACCTTGTAGACTGAGGGTTCGAAAGTATAAGAATATCGAAGAATTCTTACCGGTTAAGTTCACTTTTTCAATGATTCTTCTATTAGGCTATAGTGTTTACTTGTATCATGTAAATAGTTATAACTCTCAACCATGCCTAATGTGTTACCATTAGCATCAGTTAACACGACCGTAGGTAATACCTTTTGATTGTATTGTTTTTTTAATTCCAGATTTTTATCTTTCTGTAAGCCTGTTATCAAATCGGGTCTTCTCGGTGAATTTACGCGTACTAAAATTAAGTTTTTTGCTGCTATTTTTTGAAATTTTTCGGTATAGAAAAAATCCCTATTCAACAGCTTACAAGGTTGGCTCCAATCAGAACCAGTAAAATAAACAAGGATTAATTTATTTTGAGAAACTGCTAATTGTTTCGCTTCTTCAAAATCTGTTTGCCAATTGAGGTCAATTGATTTTTGCTGCGCATTTAAACCAAACGCACTAATCATTAAAAGGAATAGTATATATCTAACTTTCTTCATTACTAATTTTTACATTTCTTTTTTAATCCGATAATCGCCGCATTGAGTTCAAAACCCAATAATAGAATTATCGAATTCAACCAAATAAAGAGCATCAATACCAATAAAGTCCCTATAGAGCCATATAATTCATTATACTGCGCAAATTTCTTCACGTAAATACCAAATATTCTAAAATTTACAATGATCAACAGGGTTGTTAAAATTGCTCCGGGTGAAAAGAAAGATATAATTCTTCCTTCTTTGGTACCGAAAAAATAAAACAAGCCTATAGTGGTAAATAACATGGCGAGCACAATTATATACCTGCCAATCTCAATCCAAAATAAATCATCAGAGACAAATCCCCTTTGCGTTAGATTATGAATCGCAATTTCAAAATAAATGATAACTGCTACTGTAATGAACAATAATAATGCCAATACCAAGGAGACTGCAAAAGAAACTACATATTGCCTGATGATCGACCGGGTCTGTAATTTGTGGTATGAATATTCAAACCCGCCAAAAAGTGAATTGATACCATTTGTCATTAAAAACATTGAGAGTATAAAACCAAAAGATAAGAGTCCGCCATACTTATTATTAGCAATATCTTGTAGAACAACGTCAACAGATTCATAGGTTTTTGGAGGCAATGCCTGGTTTATAAATTGCATAAACCCATCTTGAAATCCATCAATTTGTATATATGGAATTAGTGTTAAAATGAATAATGCAAAAGGGAACAAAGCCATAAAAAAACTAAATGCTACCCCGCCGGCCCTCGAAGTCAATGCCCCTTGAACAATACCAATGACATACATTTCGAGTACATCATATAATGACATTCCTTCAAGGCCCGGTACTTTAATTTTTTTTAAGATTGTCACGAACCAGCGAACGATAGGTATTTTACGTAATTTTTCTTCGGGAGTCATATTGGTATATAAACTAATCTATTTTTGCATCAAAATTAGTATTCCATTTATCTTGTACTTTTAAAACTTGTTCAATAACATCTCTCACACAACCGTTTCCACCTTTTTTTTGTGAGACATATAACGAAATATCTTGTATTTCGGGTACTGCATCTTTAGGGCATGCAGGTAAAGCAACACTTTTCATAACATGCAAATCAGGAATATCATCACCCATGAACAACACATTTTCGGGTTTTATACCATAAATGTCTAAATATTCATCCAGTTGTTCCATTTTGTCTTGGGCGCCAAGGTAAATATCAGTAATTCCTAACCCTTGTAAGCGCAACCTAACCCCGTCATTTGTACCGCCAGAAATTATACAAACACGATAACCATTATCAATAGCTGTTTTCATAGCATAACCATCCTTGATATTCATGGTCCTGATCAATTGTCCATCAGGGAAAATAGTTACGTTTCCATTCGTTAAAACACCATCAACATCAAAAATGAAAGTTGTTATTCGCGGCATGAGTTCTTTATAGCTTTTCTCCATAGGTTTTTTGAATAGATTTGGTTAAAAGTTGGTATATTTTCCTTTGTTCTCCCGATAATAATTTCAAATGGGCATTTATGGTTTTTGTATCATTTCTATACGCCGGGCCTGTTTGAATCGTCGAAGGGTTTGTATGTACTATTTTTTGAGCAGTTTCTGTTATTAAGGGATACAAGGTTTCAAAAGGAATGGTGTTTTCCTTACAGATATCGAATCCGATCTTGTATAGGTGATTTACAAAATTATTCGCGAAAACTGCTGCCACATGTAGTCGTTTTCGTTGCTCCGAATCGATATTAAAGACATTTTCTGAAATACTATTTGCTAATTCTTCTAACAGAATTAATTTGGCCGGATTTTCGGTTTCAATACAAATCGGAATCGTTTTAAAATTAACAGGGCATTTTTTAGAAAACGTTTGCAATGGATAAAAGACTCCTTTATCACCATTGTTTTTCAGCGCATTTAAAGAGGCACTTCCGGAAGTGTGAACTACAAACTTGTCTTTACCCCTAAGATGTGAGGAGAATTCAGAAATGGAGTCATCAGAAATAGCAATAATATAGACATCGGCATCTTTTAAATTGTCTATTGATGAAGTTGTGTCAACACTATCTTCAAAAGATATTAATGAAGACTTTTTTCTACTATACACTTGTATAAGTTCTACAGATGAATTTTTTAAAAAAGTATTTATTAAATGTGTTCCTACATTTCCTGTACCAAGGACAATAGCTGAAATCATATAGCGAAGTTACGGAAGTTTTAATGATTTGTAATTAACGTGTTAAAACTAAAAATATCAATACAAAATTAAGTAAATTGCGCAACATTTATTACATAAAGAATACGAATGAAAAATATATATAATATCCTATTTTCCACGCGTCTTACCGCTATTTTATTTCTTGCTTTTGCCGCTTCAATGGGAATTGCCACGTTTATCGAAAACGATTATGGAACCCAATCTTCCAAAGCATTGGTGTACAATAGCTGGTGGTTCGAATTGATCATGCTCATTTTTGTGGTGAATTTTATCGGAAATATCGTCAGATTTAGATTATACAGAAAAGAAAAATGGACCGTATTGTTATTTCACCTGTCATTTATATTAATATTAATTGGTGCGGGTATTACACGTTATATCAGCTATGAAGCCCTTATGCCAATTAAAGAGGGTGCAACTTCCAATGTAATGCTCTCTGAAAAGACATATTTTAGTGTTACGGTTGATGATGGAAAAGTACAAAAAGGGCCTATTGAAAAAGTATACCTTTTTGCACAGGAACCTTCTTCTGAAGCTCGTTTTATCCCCTTAACATCCCGGTTTTTAAATTTTATCAGAGGAGGAAATAAATTTTCGATCAATACTGACTTCAAAGGGAACCCTGTAGCTGTCAATTATGTAAATTTTATTCCCAATGCCTTTGAAGAATTTGTCAGGGAAGATGATGGTGAAGAATTCTTACATTTTGTGGAATCGGGTGGTGGAGGAAGACATGATCACTATATTAAAAAAGGAGAGGTAGCGAATGTACATAATGCTTTGATTGCCTTTGAAAATAAAACTCCTGGTGCGATAAATATTTTTACTGAGAACGATTCGTTACGTATAGATTCTCCTTTTGAAGGAAGTTATATGACGATGTCTACCAAACAAATAACTCAGGTTTCAATAGACACTGTACAAACTTTTAATTTACGGTCATTATATACGATTGCCAATATGCAATTTGTAGTACCTGAAGCACCAATAAAAGGTGCACTTAGATTAACATCAGGAGATAAAGATCAATATCCTGCAGATATGTTAGAAGTTGAGGTTAGTACAGCGAATACGAAAAAAAATGTCAGGCTTTTTGGCAATAAGTACTCTACACGCCCTCCCGAAAGATTTATGTTGGATGGGCTCAATTTTAGAATTAATTATGGATCGAAACAATTAGAATTACCATTTTCAATTAAATTACGCGATTTTCAACTGGACCGTTATCCCGGTTCAATGAGTCCAAAATCGTATGCCAGCGAAGTAACGGTCTATGACGATGGAAATAATTTCGATTTCAGAATATTTATGAATAATATTTTAGATCATAAAGGATTTCGTTTTTTCCAATCGAGTTATAATGATACCGGAGCCGTCGAAGAAACACACTTATCAGTGAATCATGATTTTATAGGTACATGGGTAACATATATTGGTTATGGATTGTTGTTTTTGGGCTTATTCCTAATATTATTTTCAAAGAACACGCGGTTTTCCGATTTACGTAAACGATTGGATAAATTGAAAAAGAGAAAAGTCGCATTGACAATCTTTTTTGCTTTATTTTCATTGGTGTCATTTGCACAAGACAACCATCAGCATCAAATAACAGATCAACAAATAGATTCTGTTTTAAAGAGTCAAAGACCATCTGTTATACATGCTAAGCGTTTTGGAAGTTTGATCATCCAAGATGCAGGAGGAAGAATGAAACCTGTAAATACGTTTACTTCAGAACTATTGCGTAAAGTAAGTAAAAAGGATACGTATAAAGATATGGATGCAAATCAGGTAGCAGTTTCTATGGTTACCAATCCAAGAATCTGGTATTCCGTTCCTTTTATCTATATGAAAAAAGCAAATTCTAAAGTTAGGGATATGCTAGAAATCCCTGAAAACCAGGAATATGCCAGGCTCTCTGACCTATTCACGGATAAAGGAGAGTATAAATTAAGTGAAGAGGTTGCAAAAGCACATAAGAAGAAAATAAAGAATAAATTTGAAGAAAGCATATTGAATATTGACGGGAGGGTCAATATCTTGTATCAGGCTATCGCAGGAAGCCTCTTTAAATTTTTTCCATTACAGGGTGATGCCAATAATAAATGGTATTCTTTTGTTGAACACAGAAAAGCCGGTTTTAAGGGCAAAGATTCTTTATATGTATCAAACATATTGCATTTGTATACGGATGTTTTGAAAACCGGAATTGCCAGTGGTGATTATAAAAAAGCAGATGAGTATTTAGAGAGTATCCATAAATATCAAAAAAACTTCGGAGGCCAGATACTACCTTCTGACCGAAAAGTTAAGCTGGAACTATTTTATAATGAGTATGATATTTTTAAAAATTTGTTCTGGCAATATATGTTGGCAGGTGTACTATTATTTGTATTTGTAATTGTCCAAATTTTCAATAGTTCTAAGCTCGTCAATTTACTGGTAAAAATAGGTTCATTGATTGTGCTTGCCTTATTCTTATATCACACCATTGGTTTAGGCATTCGTTGGTATATATCGGGTCATGCACCTTGGAGTAATGGGTATGAATCAATGATTTATGTAGCTTGGGCCACCATGCTTTTTGGATTGGTTTTCGGAAGAAAATCAGCTTTGACCATAGCCGCAACAACCTTTGTAACTTCAATGATCCTAATGATCGCCCATTGGAATTGGATGGATCCTTCCATAGGTAATCTCGTACCTGTTTTAGATTCGTATTGGCTGATGATCCATGTAGCTATTATTGTAGCTAGTTATGGCCCGTTTACCCTCAGTATGATCTTAGGATTAATTACATTAATCCTATACATAGTAACTACCGCAAATAATAAAAAGAAACTGAATTTAACAATTAAAGAGATCAGTACCATTAATGAAATGTCATTAACAGTTGGATTGATTATGCTTACCATTGGTAATTTTTTGGGTGGCATGTGGGCGAATGAAAGTTGGGGACGTTATTGGGGTTGGGACCCTAAAGAAACCTGGGCTCTCGTGAGCATTATGATATATGCCTTTGTATTGCATATGCGATTGGTACCGGGGCTAAGAAATAGATTGACTTATAACATTGCTTCTGTATTTGCTTTTGCTACTATTTTGATGACCTATTTAGGAGTAAATCATTTACTATCAGGATTGCATTCTTATGCTGCTGGAGAATCGGCTCCCGTTCCCAATGAGATTTGGGGCTGGTTGGCAGTCTCAGCTATCCTGAGTATTTTAGCATTTGTAAAGTATAGAAAGCATTATAAAAAATAATCATTATGAGAAAATTACTGGTAATAATAATATGTGCAATAGGCGTAATGGCTTGTAATAAAAAGTCGACTAAAGAGCAAGTGGTACTTGCTACAAATACATCAGAAGAACAGCAAGTTGAAAACATTTTTCAATTTAAGGTTAAGACTTTGACTGATGAAGATTTTGATTTTTCATCCCTTAAAGGGAAGAAGATAATGATCGTGAATACAGCGTCAAAATGTGGTTTAACACCACAATATAAAGATTTACAGGCCTTGTATGATACCTATAAGGATGATAACTTTGTAATAGTAGGTTTTCCGGCCAATAACTTTATGAGCCAGGAGCCCGGCACAAATAGTGAGATTGCCGAATTTTGCCAACAAAACTATGGAGTTACTTTTCCAATGATGACAAAGATTTCGGTTAAAGGTGACGATATGCATCCAATCTATCGGTTCCTAACAAAACAGGCTAAATCACAAGATTTCGGAACTGAAGTGACCTGGAATTTTCAAAAATATTTAATCGATGAAACAGGTGTGCTTTTTAAAGCCATTCCTCCCAAGACATTACCTACAGATGATAGTATAATTGAATGGATTAAGGGTTCTTAAAACCTGTTGTTACTATTCTGAACTTTTGGCCATCCTGAAGATGGGAATGTAAAATCCAAAAATTATCTATATTTTTTTATACATTTGCCTTATGATTGTATAAGTTATGTTTTCTACGTCGAGCTAAATTTAGTTTAGCTTCCTTTAAAGGATAAGACTTCTTCTTATCCGTATTTCCTATTTTTACATAACAAATAACATGACATCAACTAGCCATATTTCGTTTAAAAAATTCCTTAGCTATTTAAAAATTGCACTTTCTGGTAAAGAGCAGGAATTCACATCCGGTAGCATTCGCAAAGCAATTTTTATGCTTTCTATACCAATGATACTCGAAATGATGATGGAGTCGATCTTTGCTATTGTCGATATTGCTTATGTATCAATGGTAAGTGTAAATGCCGTTGCGACTATCGGTTTAACAGAATCAGTGATCACATTAGTATATGCCGTTGCCATAGGCTTAAGTATGGCAGCTACTGCAGTAGTCGCACGCAGGGTTGGTGAAAAAGATATAAAAGGAGCTTCACGAGCGGCAGTTCAGGCTATAATTTTAGGAGTAGTTGTCGCCGCTATTATCAGCGTCTTGGGGATCTTATACCCTAAAGAAATATTATCATTAATGGGTGCTGAATCAGATTTGATTGCCGAAGGTTATGGCTATACTAAAGTATTGTTGGGAGGTAATGTAACCATAATGTTATTGTTCCTTATCAATGCTATATTCAGAGGGGCCGGTAATGCTTCCATAGCAATGTGGACTTTGATCTTATCCAATGGTTTAAACATTATTTTAGACCCTATTTTTATTTTCGGATTTGGGCCAATTCCCGCCTATGGTGTTGAAGGTGCAGCAATAGCAACAACTACCGGTAGGGGTACTGCTGTAATTTTTCAATTGGTAGTACTGTTTTATGGATGGGGTAAAATAAAAATAAGAGTTAAAGATTTGGTTTTTAGAGCTTCAATTATGCTGAATTTAATAAAAGTCTCATTGGGTGGAATAGGACAGTTTTTGATTGGAACCTCCAGCTGGGTTTTCCTGATGCGAATCATGTCTGAGTTTGGAAGTGAAGTATTAGCCGGCTATACCATTGCTATACGAATTATGATGTTTACAATGATGCCTGCATGGGGGATGAGTAATGCTGCCGCAACATTGGTAGGCCAGAATTTGGGAGCTAAAAAACCTGAAAGGGCAGAAAGTTCTGTTTGGAAAACTGGAAAATATAATGCCTATTTTATGGGGATTGTTTCTCTAATTTATATAGTTTTTGCGCCTCAATTGTTGGAGATTTTTAGTAATGAATCACTCGTTATTGAATATGGTGCATTGTGCTTGCGAATCATTGCTGTCGGCTATATATTTTACGGGTACGGCATGGTGGTTATTCAATCGTTCAATGGTGCCGGAGATACCAAAACACCAACTATTATAAATTTCTTTTGTTTTTGGATATGCCAATTGCCTTTTGCATATGTATTGGCAATAGAATTAGATTTTGGGCCTTCCGGAGTATTTTGGGCAATTACCCTGGCAGAAGTAGCCATAGCTATTATTGCAATAATCTTATTCAAAAAGGGTAAATGGAAACAGGTTGAAGTATAAATTAAGTTTTGTACTTTAGTTTCACTTTAATTACTGAAAAATGAAAAAAAATAAGTTAGGTGTAAATACTATTTGTACGCATACAGGTGAGATCAAGGATGAACAATTTGGTGGAGCGAATTCTCCAATATATATGGCTACCTCTTATCCTTTTATGGAAGTTGATATAAAGCGTTATCCCAGGTATTTCAATACTCCCAATCAGCAGGCCGTTGGTTCTAAAATAGCTGCATTAGAACATGCTGAAATGGCGATGCCTTTTACCTCTGGGATGGCAGCGATCAGTACAACCTTATTGGCATTTTTATCGAAAGGAGACCATGCAGTTTTTGCAAATGAAATTTATGGAGGTGCTTTTAATTTTATAGTAGAAGAATTTGACAAGATGGGTATTGAATATTCTTTTACTAACGGAGTAAAAGTTGAAGACTTTGAAGCCAAGATAAAATCGAATACTAAGGTAATTTACCTAGAAACACCGTCAAATCCTTTATTGACGATTACAGACATAAAAGTAATCGCTGAACTTGCTAAAAGACATGGTTTAGTTTCTATGATCGATAATACCTTTGCATCACCGATCAATCAAACTCCTTTAGATTTCGGAATTGATATTTCGATCCATTCTGCTACAAAATACCTCGGAGGCCATAGTGATATCTCAGCAGGCGCAGTAGCAGGAACTAAGGAGCACATAGATAAGGTTTTTCATAAAGGGAAAAATCTGGGTGGTAACTTAAGTGATTTTATGTGCTATCTACTCGAAAGAAGTATTAAAACCTTAGGAATACGTGTTGAAAGACATAATTTAAATGCTCAGTTGATGGCCGATTATTTAGAGGGTAATGACGCTATAACAAGGATTTACTATCCGGGATTAAAACAGTATCCTGATCATGAAATTGCAAAAGAGCAAATGAATGGCTTTGGTGGAATGTTATCATTTGAACTAAATGACCGTTATGACGCTGCCAAATTTCAAAAACAACTGCGATTGATAAAACCGTCTATGAGCTTGGCAGGAGTGGAATCAACCATACTACAACCTTCTTTAACATCACATGCACTGCTGACATCTGAGCAACGTAGAGCTGTTGGAATTTCTGATAACTTATTACGCTTTTCTGTGGGTATTGAGAACGTTGAAGATATTATTAAGGATATAGAACAGGCATTAAAAACTTTTGATTAAAAGTATCAAAACCTGCACAGAATTGATGAGATTCTTGTACCTTTACTATAGGATTTCTCTCTAATTTAGAATGCATTATTCTGGAAATTGTATTCTTATAATTGGAATTTTTTAATAGTAAAAAATTAAAAAATGAAAAACTTACACATTACCACCGTATTGGCCATTATTTGGGTTACTTCAATTTCTACAGCCCAAACCGCACAAGAAATCATTCAAAGAGCTGATGAAAAATATCGAGGAAAATCATCCTATTCAGAAATGACCATTGATATTGTTCGCCCTAAATGGTCTAAGCAAATGAAGATCAAAGGTTGGTCTAAAGGAACCAAATTTTCTGTATCCATAGTCACAAGTCCTGCCAAAGAAAAAGGCACTGTTTTTTTAATGCGTGACAAAGAAGTATGGAATTATATGCCTACTATAGACCGAACCATCAAATTTCCTCCATCTATGATGTTACAAAACTGGATGGGAACTGATTTAACCAATGATGACCTTGTGAAGCAATCATCCATATTAGAAGATTATACGCATAAAATAACGGGCGAAGAAGTTAAAGAGGGTTATACGTGTTGGGTTATAGAATTAACTCCAAAAGAAGACGCTCCGGTTGTTTGGGGAAAAGTGTTGATTTGGGTTGATCAATCAGAATATATGATGTTACAATCAGATTATTACGATGAGGATGATTTTTTGGTAAACCAAATGATCGGATCAGATGTAAAAGATTTTAGTGGGAAAAAATTACCCTCAAAATTACGTGTTGTGCCTATAGAAAATAAAGGGCAGGAAACTATATTGACCTATGATACATTAGAATTTGATCTAAAAATTCCGGATCAATATTTTACGACAAATTATATCAAACGCATCCGTTAAACTTTACTCTTAATGATACTAAAACTGGCCTGGCGGAATATTTGGCGTAACAAGCGGCGCACACTGATCACTGTGGCTTCAATTTTTTTTGCAGTGCTGTTTTCTATTTTTATGAATTCTTTTCAAAAAGGAGCATGGGTAAGAATGTTAGATAATATTGTGAATTATTATTATGGTTATGCTCAAGTACACCAGAAGGGTTATTGGGAAGAAAAAACTATTAATGATGCCTTAGAATTAAATGATGGGCTATTACAACTTCCATCTCAAATAGAAGGGTTAGAACAAATAATACCACGTTTAGAAACCTTTGCATTACTTTCTTCAGGAGAACATACCAGTGGAATGATGATCGTGGGTACCGAGCCGGTTGCTGAAGATAAATTAACACAATTAAAGTCACGGATAACTGAAGGAGCCTATTTTGATCAACAAGATAAAGCGTTATTAATTGCTGAAGGTGTAAAAGACCTTTTAAAAGTTACTTTAGGTGACACCTTAGTTATTCTTACACAAGGTTATCACGGTGTAAATGCGGCAGGTAAATATCCAATTAAAGGGATCGTCCATTTTGCCTCCCCCGATCTCAATAAACGCATGGTTTATTTGCCTTTAACCGAAACGCAAAATTTGTTAGGAGCGTATTCTATGGCTACTTCATTGGCATTACAGCTTGATGATAGAGATCATTTGGAAAGCGTCATAACTCAATTGCACAATACATTAGATACAGATATTTATGAGATAATGGACTGGCAAGCTATGCTACCCGATTTAGTGGAAGCTCAAAAGACAGATGCAGCCGGTAATTATATTTTCCTTTTAGTGCTCTATCTAATTATTTCGTTTGGCATTTTCGGAACTATATTAATGCTAGTTAAGGAAAGACAATATGAATTTGGCGTGTTACTATCTATCGGAATGAGTAGAAAATTACTGGCCATATCAACCTGGATTGAAATTTTATTAATGGCCTTCTTAGGAGCAGCTCTGGGTATGTTGATTGCCTTGCCATTAGTACATTATTTTAAACTGAATCCAATAGATTTTAGCCAATATGGAGAAGGAATGGCAGAGACCTATGAAAAATGGGGGTTTGATCCCATATTTCCTACAATTATGGATGCTTCATTGTTCTATTCACAGGCAATTTTAGTGTTAGTTATCACAAGTTTGTTAGCCTTATTTGCAATATGGGAAATATATAAATTAAAACCTGTCAAGGCAATGCGCAATTAATGTAAATGAAATGAGTACGATTGTCAAAATAGCATGGCGAAATATTTGGAGAAATATTACCAGGAGTTTAGTGGTAATTGGGGCGATCATTATTGGTATCTGGTCTATTATTTTCTTAGTAGGTATGGTAAATGGGATGATTGAGAGTTATATAGATAATGCGATAAAAAATGAAGTTTCTCATATTAAGATCCATCATCCTGATTTTGTGATGGACAGAGAAAATCAATATTTTATTCCAGACATTGTTACTGTTAAAAATAGTGTGGATACAATTTCAGGCGTAAAGGCAGTTTCCTTTAAAACGATTACAAACGCAATGATTGGTTCGAGTCATTCTAGCAGAGGCATCTCCGCAATTGGCGTTGTACCCAAATATGAAGTAAATGTCTCAGGTGTATCTCAACGAATTTTAGAGGGTGAATACCTTTCGGATAAGAAAAAGAACCGAATAATAATCAGTAAAAAAACAGCCGAAAAATTAAAGGTCAAGTTACGCTCCAAAGTGGTTTTGACCTTTCAAAATTTGGAAAATGAAATTACAATGGGAGCTTTCAGGGTGACAGGTATATTTGAAACCGGGAATAATATCTATGACGAATCAGTAGTTTTCGTGCATCAAAAAGATATCAATAGTTTATTGAATATTAATGGTAACGGGCATGAGGTGGCTATTCTAATAAATGATTTATCTGACTTAGATCGAATACAGGATCGCATTTTAAAGCTGTTCCCTGACCTTTTGGTTAGAAATTATAAGGAGGTACAACCTGAATTGGCCTTGTTTCAATCACAAATTAAAATGGCGGGAATAATTTATATGGTCATATTTATGTTAGCTCTTATATTTGGAATTATCAATACTATGATGATGGCTGTCTTAGAAAGAGTACGTGAACTGGGAATGTTAATGTCTGTAGGTATGAATAAAGGGAAAGTTTTTATGATGATTGTTGTGGAGACGATTTTATTGGCCATAATTGCTGCACCTATAGGCTTGCTGTTAGGATATGTTACTACCGGTTACTTTAATAAAAACGGGATTAATTTATTCTTCTATTCTGAGGAAGGTATGAAACAATTTGGATTTGATAAGTTTATTTATCCTATGGTGCCTACTGAAACCTATTGGCAATTGGTTGTAGCTGTAAGTTTGACTGCACTATTAGGTTCCTTGTACCCTGCCTGGAAAGCGGTAAGATTACGGCCTGTGGAAGCTATTCGTGGAAGTTTTGAAACAAGAGCAGGAATCATGGTTTCACTAGTTATATTTTTAAGAAAAAAAATTCGATCGATATGGACCTGATTATAACGAAAGGAATTACCAAAATATATAATCCTAAAAAGATACCTGTACATGCTTTACAAGGTATTGATCTCACAATCAAAAAAGGTGAATTTACAGCTATTGTCGGCCCTTCAGGATCGGGTAAAACCACTTTGTTGAATATTATAGGTGGCTTGGACCGTCAAACGGAAGGAACGGTATTGGTCGATGACACGGATATAGCTGAATTGTCTGATAATAAATTGATCGATTTCAGGAAGAATAAAATTGGATTTGTATTTCAATCCTATAATTTGATTCCCGTATTTACAGCTGCAGAAAATATTGGGTTCATCATGTTATTACAAAAAAGGTCGAGGAAGGAAATTGAAACCCGTGTACATAACCTACTGGAATCAGTGGGAATTGTTGCACAAAAGAACAAGAGACCAAATCAGATGAGTGGCGGTCAACAACAACGTGTGGCTGTGGCAAGAGCATTGGCATCAAAGCCGAAATTCGTATTGGCTGATGAACCCACAGCGAATCTGGATAGTAAATCTACTACCGATTTATTGGATATTATGGAAAATCTCAATAAAAAAGAGGAAATGACTTTTGTGTTTTCTACCCACGATCAACGGGTCATTGATCGTGCCCACAGGGTTATAACTATTGAGGACGGAAGGATAGTATCTGATGTAAAAATTTCAGATTGAGTTTGAGAAGTTAGAACATTTTATGATTATAGAAATAAAACATATTCTTTTGTGTTTTGCGAAATCATTAGATCCCTTGCGATTTAAAATAATTGGAGTATTATTCTTTTTTGTGCCTTTTTTACAAGCCCAGGAAAAACAAAGTTGGGCAAAAGAAAATATTCAATTTTCCGGGTATGTTAAGTACTTGAACACGACTACATTTCAAGATTTAGATGCAACACTCAACGATAATTTATTGCATAACCGATTGAATTTAAAAGCCTATTTAAGTAATGAGATTACTACGGCTTTAGAAATCCGGAATCGGGTGTTTTGGGGAAATACGATACAAAGCATTCCCGATTATGCATCATTTATTGATTCTAATGATCAGGATATTGACCTAAGTGTAAATTTGTTAAATGAAAATGCTTTGTTGATCCATTCAAAGATAGATCGATTATATATTGACTATAGAACTGACAAATGGCAGATAACACTTGGACGTCAACGAATTAACTGGGGTAAAAACCTGGCTTGGAACCCGAATGATTTATTTAACACTTATAATTTTTTTGATTTTGATTATGAAGAACGTCCTGGTGCGGACGCTTTGCGAATACAATATTTCACATCAGGAAATTCAAGCATAGAGACAGCTATTAACTATACTGAAAAATGGAAAGATAATACAGTGGCGGTCAAATATAATTTCCATCAATTTGATTATGATTTTCAGGTGCTGGCTGCTAAATATCTCGAAGATTACACAGTTGGAATAGGATGGGAGGGGGCCATTAAAAATGTGGGAATAAAAGGTGAGTTTAGCTATTTCTTTCCACAAGAAAAAACAACTGAAACTAGTGATGTTTTGGTTGGTTCGGTTTCTTTAGATTACTATTTTAGAAATGGTATATCAGTGAATGCTGCAACACTTTATAACAGTGGTGGAATTAAAGACTCCAATTTTTTCGATCCTTCACAATTTAATAGTGTAGCGCTAAATGCTAAAAATTTAATGCCTAATCGTTGGTCTTATTTTTTTCAAGCATCCAAATCGTTAACTCCTGCCATAAACACATCTTTATCAACGATATATGCCTATGAACTCAAAGGAATTTTTATAATGCCTCAATTTAGCTATAGCATCTCTCAAAATTGGGATCTCGATATCATTGCACAATTATTCTATGGTAAGGAAAATGAGAAATTCTCTAATATTCAAAATAGTATGTTTCTGAGATTTCGATGGAGTTTTTAGCTATGAAAATGGCGTAAAAATAGTAAGGAGACAAGCTACTTGTAGTGTTAAGCTCACACTTAACTTTTCGCTTCTCTCCTTTCTCCCCTAAGTTGAACTCCCGCTAAGGAGTAATGTTTTTGAAAAAATAAGGAGAAAAGTTACTTGTAGATGTTAACCAAAATATTTAACTTGTTCGCTTCTCTCCTTTCTCCCCTAATCTTCAGCTATACATTTCTATATAGTGTATGTTGTTTTAATTATCTATCTAAATAATTACACTACAAATGTATGTGAGTCGCATATATTACACAATAGAGGAATTAGGTGTTTTTGAAATTCACGGTTTTCAGGTATTTTTTAAAGTAATTTTAATTAATTGATTATCAACTATTTAAATATTAAAAAATTATCATAGTGGAAAATGAGGCTAGAAAAAAGATTGTTTTTAGGTATAATTTTTTTTAAACTTTTTTAGTAACAACATAAAATTTAAGGGAAATGGGGAGCTGGTTTTATTCTATATTTCTAATGTATCGTAGCCCACTTAGCTTGTTACCATGATTTTTGAAGATTTTCATTCGTAAATTATTCGAACATACTTTATATAAATTTTGTTAAAAAAATACTTATAGTATATTTGAACTTTAAATGCATTATATGAAGTTAGATATACTCGCTATAGGTGCTCATCCCGATGATGTTGAATTAGGTTGTGCAGCAACGTTGGCCAAAGAAATTTCACTTGGAAAAAAAGTTGGTATTTTAGATTTGACCAGAGGCGAGCTCGGTACAAGAGGCTCGGCTGACATACGAGATCAAGAAGCTGTAAAAGCGTCTAAAATTCTTGGTGTTGTAGCACGGGAAAATTTAGCTTTTGAGGATGGATTTTTTGTAAATGATAAATTGCATCAATTGGAAGTTATCAAGTTAATTCGAAAATACCAACCGGAAATTGTATTGTGCAATGCAGTTGATGACCGTCACATTGACCATAGTAAAGGGAGTAATTTGGCAAGTGACGCCTGTTTTTTGTCAGGATTAAGAAAAATCGAAACGAACTTAGATGGGAGAGTTCAACATGCCTGGAGACCAAAACATGTATATCATTATATACAATGGAGAAATTTGAATCCTGATTTTGTTGTAGATGTGACAGGTTTTATAGATAAAAAATTGGAGGCTGTTAAAGCATATAGTTCTCAGTTATATGATCCGAATAGCAAAGAACCTATTTCACCAATTACCAGCAAGAATTTTTTAGATAGTATTACCTATAGAGCACAAGATTTGGGTAGACTCGTAGGAGTAGAGCATGCTGAAGGATTTACTACTGAGCGTTATGTTGCGGTAAAAGAGTTAAGTGATTTAATTTAGTACTTATTCTTTATTGATTGTTCTTTTTTCCAATCTTTCAATGGTACGTTTAATTCTTTTATTTCCAGAATCGTATACCAATGATTTTTTATAATTAACTAATGCCTGGGCTGTATCGCCACTTTTAAGAAAAGCCTCTCCGAGACTGTCATATACGTTGTAACTGGTTGGATGCAATGTAACATTCATACTGAAAATAGCTATTGCATTTTCATAATTATCTTTACGCAATTCTCGATAACCCAATGAATTTAAATTGCGTTCATTGAGGGCGCTGTCTAGTGAGTCTTTTTCTTTTATTGCCTGATAACCTTTTAATGCATTATCAAATTCATTATTCTCTAAATATTCACTTGGAATTTTCTCTCCTTTTGTTAGCTTTCTATAGTTAAATTCAATGGATTTATTCTTTTCTTTTGGTACCAGTACGATGTAATCTTTTTGATCGGAAGGATTTTTTAGAAATTGAATTTTTTCATTCATTTCTTTGACAAAAAATGTAGTATCATTTAGCCTCAAAGGCTTGATACTTTTTGCACCTCTCCAGATCAGATATAACTTATTTTCCTTAAAATAAACTTCAATGACTTCATCAGAATTATACAAATATCGACCCGTAGCTTTATTCATAAATTCAGGATCATTTGATGTATTTGAACAACTATATAGTAATACTACCGATAAAAAAAGTATCAAATATTTATATTTCATAATGGCTGTTATTTGTTAGTTAATCTAAGATATTCAATTTAATTATCGAAATCAATTTTAGACACGATAAATGTGATTTTTTTATATTATATATATTAGTGTTTAATTCTGGCAGACGCGTTACAAATTTTTTAGTTTTTATTTGATGAAGTAGCGAAATAGATTATATTTGCACCTGCCTATCGGTAAGGTAGGCCAGCTTAGAATAAATGGTGGTTGTAGCTCAGCTGGTTAGAGCGCTAGATTGTGGTTCTAGAGGTCGCCGGTTCGAAACCGGTCTTCCACCCAGCAAAGCCTTCAAAAGTATTTTTGAAGGCTTTTATTCTATACCAAAGCCAAGCTTGCTTGCGGTTTGGTATAGAATAAAAGAATCAAGGCATTGGCCTTGAGGTTTTATTGACAGGTGTCTCCATCGGCATCATCTGGCTCTTCACTCAAAATGCAAATCGTTGCATTTTTCCTTCAGCCCTGGTTCAGCACAGCTGCCGGCCTATGACAATGCTAAATCTGACTTTTTCAATTAATCCTATTAACCGGACCAACTTGGACTCTAATTCGATTAAAAATAATCTCTCATTTTTAGAAAAGTTTTTTTTATTAAAATTTTAAGTTTTTAATTTCAATAAATTAAATAAATTTGCAATCCAATTAAAATAAATGAGAATGAAAAAATATTATATTACTTTAAGTGCTTTATTGGCTTTTGTTTCTTTTTATGCACAAGACACTAATGATATAACATTGGATAAAGCAATCATGAAGCAGGCATTACTTTACGGTGACAATACTATTGCGACCAATAGTTTATACAATATAATTGTCAAAGAAGGAGCAAATAGTGTTTATAAAGATAGTTTGGCGTATTTATATTTTAGTGGAAGAAAGTATTCTTCCTGTTTTATGGTATGTACCGATATTTTATCAAGAGATGGGAATAAACAAGATATTTTAGAAATGCAGGCCGTATCTCTAGAAGGCCTCGGAGCTATTGATAAGGCGGCACAGGTATATGCTAAGTTGGTCACTAAGTCAAATAATAATTACCATGCCTATAAATTGGCCAATTTATATTTTGCGGTTAAAAAGTTTGATGAATCTTACAAGGCCGTTCAAAAAGCCCAGCAATTGAAAGATGAAGGTACCATTAAAGTTACCTATGCTGTCAATAAAAATTACAACCAACAGGTTTCATTACTAGCGGCAATTTCAAATTTAAAAGGATTGATAGAATTTGAACAAGGTAAAAATGAATTGGCGAAAGCCAGTTTTAAAAAAGCAGTTGACTTAGATTCTGAATTTGTATTGGCGAAAGAAAACTTACAAGCTGTAATAGAGGGAAAGCAAGTTAAAAAAGAGTAATTTTTTTATATTTAACTTTCAAACTGTCACGGTAGTAGGAAAAGACAGGTCTTTCGAGAATACAAAGAGTTTACATATTGTTATACTATCTTTGGGTTTGCCAGTTACAGGGGCTACAGGAATAATGAAAATCTAATTTTCATAAACTATTGTAGATAATTTTTCTTTTAAATATGTTGCGGTATATGAATTTTTAGCCTTAATTAAGTCTTCGGGAGACCCTTGAAACAAAACCTCTCCACCATTTTCACCACCTTCTTTGCCAAGGTCAATAATATAATCGGCACATTTTATAAGATCAATATTGTGTTCAATTACTACAACGGTATGGCCTTTATCGATCAGGGCATTAAAAGAGGCTAATAATTTTTTAATATCATGAAAATGAAGTCCTGTTGTGGGCTCATCAAAAATAAAAAGTACTTTATCTTTTGTAGTACCTTTGACTAAAAATGATGCTAATTTTATGCGTTGCGCTTCACCTCCCGAAAGGGTAGAAGAGGCTTGCCCCAGCTTTACATAACCTAATCCAACATCCTTTAATGGCTGTAATTTACTGACTATTTTTTTTTGCCCAAATTGGGAGAAGAATACGATCGCTTCATCAATAGTTAATTCTAACACATTAGCGATCGACTTATTTTCAAATTTCACTTCCAGAATTTCTTTTTTAAAACGTTTACCATTACATATTTCGCAAGGTAAATGAACATCTGCCATAAATTGCATACCTATTGTAACTTCACCTTCACCTTTACAGTTCTCACATCTTCCGCCGTCAACATTAAATGAAAAATGCTTGGCCTTATATCCTCTAATCTTCGAAAGCTTTTGACTTGTAAATAATGCTCTGATATCGTCATACGCTTTTATATAGGTAACCGGATTTGATCTACTCGAACGGCCTATTGGATTTTGATCAATAAACTCAACATTTCTTATGATTGAATAATTACCATTGAGTTTTGTAAACTGTCCAGGCTTATTTCCATAATTATAAAGTTGTTTTTGTAGCGCGGGGTATAAGATGTCTTTAACCAATGTGCTTTTGCCACTTCCTGAAACCCCGGTAACAACAGTCAAAACATTGAGCGGAAATTTCACATCGATATTTTTAAGATTGTGTTCCCGGGCACCGATCACCTCAATGAATTTTTCGGCAATTTTTCTTCTAGAAGGTATATCAATCTTTAATTTCCCGTTAAGATATCTTGAGGTTAACGTATCAAATTCTAAAATTTCATCATAGGTGCCATTTGCCACTAACTCACCACCGAATGTACCGGCCTCCGGTCCAATATCAATGATGTGATCAGCAGCTTTCATGATATCTTCATCATGTTCAACAACAATAACGGTATTGCCTAGGTCTCTCAGGTCTTTTAGAACTTTAATCAGGCGCTCAGTATCCTTGGAATGCAGTCCGATACTTGGTTCATCTAAGATATACATAGAACCAACTAAGCTGCTACCTAATGATGTTGCCAGGTTAATGCGCTGACTTTCTCCACCTGACAATGTATTTGAAGTTCTGTTAAGTGATAAATAATTTAAGCCAACATTATTTAAAAATTGTAGTCTACTGACAATTTCTTTGAGCAAACGTCTTGCGATTTTTTCATCGTGTAGAGAAAGTTTTAAGTCCTTAAAGAAAGATAAAACTTCATTAATGGGTATATTTACCAGGTCAGTTAAAGTGGTATTACCTATTTTTATGTATTCGGTTTCTTTTCGCAATCGTTTACCATAACAGGTTGTACATTTTGTTTTCCCACGATAGCGAGAAAGCATAACTCTATATTGTATTTTGTATGTTTTTTCCTCTAACCGTTTAAAGAATGTCTTTAATCCTTTGAAATAATTATTGCCTTCCCATAATAGTTGTTTCTGAGTATCGGTTAATTCAAAATATGGTTTATGGATAGGAAAGTCAAATTTATAGGCATTGTCAATTAATGCCTCTTTGTATTCCATAAAAGATTCAGTCCTCCAAGGTACAATTGCACCATCATATATTGATAAGGAAGTATTTGGTATTACCAGATCTTCATCAATACCAATTATATTACCATAACCTTCACAAGATGGACATGCTCCATAAGGATTATTAAAACTGAATAAATGAGTATTTGGCTCTAAAAAAGTAATTCCGTCGAGCTCAAACCTGTTATTGAAATGTGCCTGTGTATCATCCGACAAATTTTCTACAATACATTCACCCTTACCTTCAAAAAAAGCAGTTTGAATGGCATCAGCAAGCCTGTTATAAAAATCTTCATCATTAGAAACAACAATTCTGTCAATGACCAAATAAAAATCTTTTTTCATAGGAGGTTTTACCTCGCTAATTCTAAGTATCTCATTTCTGATTTTTATTCTTGAATATCCCTGCTGTTCTAAAATTTTCAGTACAGTATCGACTTTTCTTCCGTTATCAATTTGTACAGGAGCAAGCAGCAATAGTTTAGAATTTTCTTCAAAGCTTTTTATGTGCTGTATTACATCTGCAACCGTATTTTTTTTGACTTCTTTACCTGATATGGGCGAATAGGTCTTACCGATACGGGCATACAATAACTTTAAATAATCATAAATTTCTGTCGAAGTACCTACTGTGGAACGCGGGTTTGTACTATTTACCTTTTGTTCTATAGCTATTGCCGGGGCAATACCTTTAATATATTCAACTTTAGGCTTATTAAGTTTGCCTAAAAATTGCCTTGCATATGAGGATAAACTCTCAACATATCTGCGTTGCCCTTCGGCATATAAAGTATCAAATGCCAAACTTGATTTTCCTGAACCGGATAGGCCTGTAATTACAACTAATTTGTTTCTTGGAATGGCAACATCAACGTTTTTTAAGTTGTGAAGTGCCGCTTTTTTTATAATAATATACTCTTTTGTGTCTAAGTTGTCTATCTTCACGGAAGCCCTTTAAAATATGAAATAGTTGCAAAGATAGTGACTTATTTCCGGATTCAAAATTAAGTTTAAAATAAAATTTTATTAAAAAAAATTTGTTTTATTAAAATATTTGTCTTTATATTTGTCCCGAATTCAACCTAACCAGTTGATAAATAATAACGGAACTAGTTTCCCCTAACTAAAATATTAACGCTTATAGTATAGTTCTACTTTTTATCATTAAAATCGAAGTCTCATAGCTTCATTAAAAAAAAGGGAATTATGCAAAAACAAAAATTAGACGATAGCGTCTTAGTTAGTAACTACATTAATGGTAACGAAAGATCACTGGAAATCTTAATCGGACGCCACAAACAAAGAGTTTACAGTTTTATTTATTCAAAAGTACTTGACAGAGATGTTGCTGAAGACATTTTTCAAGACGCTTTTATTAAAGTAATTAACACGCTAAAACTTGGCAATTACAATGAAGAAGGTAAATTTTTACCTTGGGTAATGCGTATTGCACATAATTTAGTAATTGACCATTTCAGAAAAGGAAACAGAATGCCTTCGTTTAAAAATACTGAAGAATTTGATATTTTTTCAGTATTAAGTGATTCATCTTTAAATGCTGAAAAGCAAATAATTAAAGATCAAATTCATTTTGATGTTCGCAGAATAGTTGATGAGTTGCCTGAGGATCAAAAAGAAGTATTAATAATGCGTATTTATCGGGATATGAGTTTTAAGGAAATATCTGAAAGTACTGGCGTTAGCATTAATACTGCTTTAGGTAGAATGCGTTATGCATTGATCAATTTGAGAAAGATTATTGAAAAAAATAATATTATTTTGACCAATTAACAATAAAGTAGGTTTTTTTGCGTTTATTTATTAATTAAACCCCAAACTAATTAATAAAGTATGATGAAAAAACTTTACTCTGAAGAATTGCTCAAAGAGCAGTTCAATCCTAAAAAAGAAACAATTTCGTTTTTATTGAATTACTCTAAATCAGTTAGAGTAGTTAGAAGCAAAAAGGATCAACCGATTATGTTTCATTTGAATTAGTTAAAAAAGGCTTGTAAATTATTACAAGCCTTTTTTATTTTTATGATATTCTCTGATCACACTTTTTCTACCGATAGTTTTTGTAATGATATCTTTATCTAAATTCCAGCCCCTGGCAGGCGAGTATTCTCGTCCATAATAAATAATTTGTAAATGTAATTTGTTCCAGGTCTCCTTTAGAAATAATCGTTTCGCATCTTTTTCAGTTTGTACAACATTTTTTCCAGTGCTTAAATTCCATCGATACAATAACCTATGTATATGCGTATCTACCGGAAAAGCAGGGATGTTAAAGGCCTGACTCATCACTACCGAAGCTGTTTTATGGCCAACTGCAGGTAATTTTTCCAAAGCAGCAAAACTTTTAGGTACTTGACCATTATGTTCTTCAATTAATATTTTCGACAACCCGTAAATGCCTTTTGATTTCATTGGTGATAAGCCTACAGGTTTTATGATCTCTTTAATTTCTTCTATGGTAAGTTTTACCATATCATATGGATTATCAGCTTTAGCAAATAGAATAGGAGTAATGATATTAACTCGCGCATCAGTACTTTGGGCCGAAAGTAATACTGAAATTAGTAATGTATAAGGATCTTTATGTCTTAATGGAATAGGCGGATTTGGATATAATTTGTCCAATGTTTTAATTATAAACTCAACGCTTTCTTGTTTGGTCATTTTTAAATAGCTTTGTCAAAACAAAAATACAAATAATGACCACAATAAAAGTAGGCGATAAGGCACCAAATTTTCAAGCTTTAGATAATCAGGGAAAAATGATTAGGTTAAGTGATTATGATGGTAAAAAACTGGTGTTGTTCTTTTATCCAAAAGCCAGCACACCCGGATGCACTGTTGAAGCTTGTAATTTGCGAGATAATTATGAACGTTTTTTATCTTTAGGATACGAAATACTTGGTGTAAGCGCTGATACTGCCAGAAAGCAGCAAAATTTTATCAATAAATACAATTTGCCGTTCCCACTTTTAGCAGATATTGATAAAAAGGTTATTAATTCCTATAAAGTTTGGGGACCTAAAAAGTTTATGGGTAGAGAATTTGACGGAATTCACCGAACCACCTTCGTTATAGATGAAAAAGGAATAATTGAACAGGTCATAACCAAGGTTAAAACCAAAGAACACACTAAGCAATTATTGGAGAGCTAGTATTTTCACCTTAAGATAGGGTATTAGTATTTTTTTGTTACGAAGGCTCAAATCTGGATTCCTGTTTACACAGGAATGACAGTATTTTTCAAAACATAGTTGTAGATTTCTGAAAATCAATAAGTTTCAAATGAAATTTACATTAATTTATTTGGAATTTGTTTTTGGGATTTGTTCTTTCCGATTTATCAGCTTTAATCCTGTTTTGCAAAGCGTCTTCTGGAATATCCAAACAAGCGATGTTCTTTGATGATTTCAGAAATACCTTTGGGTAGCATTTCTTCCCATCCTTCCTCACCATTGGCGATCATTTCGAAAACCGTTCTTGACAAAATATCCATGATCTCTGGATCAAAATCCTTGACATCCAGCATTTTACCGTTATATTTAAAGAACTTATACAATTCTTTCATACGCGGATGCACTTTTAAATTTTCACTTGTAATATACTCGCCGGTTTCATGATTTTTAAGGGGATACAAATACACTTTAAGATCCTTAAAGAATAATTTACCAAAAGCTTCCAATATTCCTCCACTTAAATGTCTGTAATATTTTTCGTCAAAAATTTGGATCAAATTATAAACTCCCATGGCCAATGCCATTCTTTTTTTGGTGAACTCAGAAAAATATTCGACTAATTTATAATACTCCTGGAAGTTCGTAATCATTACATTCTGTCCTAAAGAGCATAGCAATTCTGCTCTATCCAGGAAGTCTCGTTCATTAATTTCACCTTCTGCACGTAGATTGGTCAAGGTAATTTCAAAAATAACTTCCGTTTTGTCTTTTTCAACTGTTTTTTCTTCTAAAAATAATTTTTTGGTTTTTTCAAACATGTCCATGTTTACCTTGGTAACAGGCCTAAAACTACCTCGAAGAGTTAAAATATTCTTTTTATAGAGTACTTGTGCAGGTAAAAGATTGTTGCCATCGGGTCCAAACATAACCGCATCGGTCATCCCGTTTTTTACCAATTGTAAGCTCATTAACCTATTATCTACATACATAAAACGCGGACCGGAAAAATTGACCATATCAATTTCGATTTGATCCGGGTCTAAATTATCATAAAATGATCTTAATAATTCTTTTGGCCTGTCATTCATGTAAAAAGCGCCATAAATAAGATTAACACCTAAAATACCCAGCGTTTCTTGCTGTAAACGAGCATCTGTTTGTTTAAAACGAATGTGCATTACAATTTCGTTATAGCCTTCTAAAGGATCTAATTGAAACCTAACACCAACCCAGCCGTGGCCTTTAAAATTCCTGGCGAAATTTATAGTCGCTACGGTATTGGCATATGAGAAAAATAATTTATCAGGATGCTTTGTTCTGCTTAATCGATCTTCAATAAGTTCAATCTCATAAGAGAGCATTCGCTTTAAACGAGGTTGAGTGACATAACGGCTATCTGGTTCGATACCATAAATAGCATCTGAAAAGTCCTTATCATAAGCCGACATTGCTTTGGCAATTGTACCCGAAGCGCCTCCAGCTCTAAAAAAGTTACGAACTGTTTCTTGACCAGCACCTATTTCGGCAAAGGATCCGTATATATTTTCATTAAGGTTAATTCTTAGAGACTTTCTTTTTATCGAGGGGATATTTTCAATTTCTTTATCCCCTTTTAGGACAACCGCCATTTGAGTAGAATTTTAATTTTTTTTTTGCAAATGTACTAACATTACATTATTTAACGTAATTTTTGTGAAAAGATTTGAAATGGGAATTATTTTTAGCTGGAAGGTTTCTTATATGGAATAGCCTGAAAATTAGAGAGAAGAATTAAACAAATCAAATTTAAGGTTAGGCAAAATTTAAAAAACATCAAAAATGGCCATTGCTCATTGAGCAATGGCCATTTTTGATATCAGCGAAATACAGTTACATTCCTTTTAATTCTGTTAGGAGTTCCTGAATCGCTGCTTTTGCATCACCAAATAGCATAGATGTTTTTTGGTTAAAAAACAGTTCATTTTCTATACCTGCATAACCAGGATTCATACTACGTTTATTGATAATAATACTTTTAGCATCTTCAACATCCAAAATTGGCATACCATAGATTGGACTGCTAGGATCGTTATGAGCGGCAGGATTTACAACATCATTTGCACCAACAACTAATACCACATCGGTATTTTTAAATTGTGGGTTGATATCATCCATATCAATTAATTTGTCATAATCTACGTTACTTTCTGCCAGCAATACATTCATATGCCCGGGCATACGGCCGGCAACAGGATGGATTGCATACGATACTTCAACACCTTTTTTGGTTAAAAGTTCTTCTAATTCATGTATTACATGCTGTGCCTGTGCTACTGCCAAACCATAACCGGGAACGATTATAACCTTATCTGAATAATTCATCATGACGGCGGCATCACTTGCGGTAGTTTTTTTAACCGTTCCTCCTGTTTTACTCGTTCCTACAGCCACAGCCTCTCCACCACCACCAAAAGCTCCAAAGATCACGTTACCCAGGGACCTGTTCATGGCTACACACATAGCAAAAGTCAAAATTAATCCGGCAGATCCGACAAGAATACCACCAACCAACATTACCATATTTCCATACAGAATTCCGGTAATAGCAGCGGCAATTCCGGTCAATGAGTTTAGTAGTGAAATTACAACAGGCATATCTGCACCACCAATAGGTATCACAAATAATATCCCATAAATCAATGCAGCCAATAATAATAGATAAACTATAATATTGCTATCGATGTTACTCCATACTATATATGCACTAAAGGCCAAAAGCCCGATAAAGAACAAATTATTGATGATGTTGTATTTAGGAAGTCTTATATCTTTCCACATCATACCATTTAACTTTGCCCAGGCAATCATACTTCCTGAGAATGTAATACTACCAATGACAATGGCAGCAATGATCGTTATCATTTGTGTTGTATTGCCTAAATTGCTCCCAAATTCAACAATACCAATAAGGGCAGCACTTGCTCCACCAAATCCATTGAACAGAGATACCAGTTCAGGCATTTTAGTCATTTCAACCTTAATGGCAATCATCCATCCAATAATTGCCCCTACTAAAATAGCGGCCCCAATTAAAAGATAAATAAAATTGGGCACTTCTAAATTATGTAGAAAGATAGTACCGATTATTGCTAGCCCCATTCCTGATGCGGCAATTAAATTACCTTTTTTTGCCGTTTCAGGATGCCCTAATAATTTCAAACCAATAACAAAGGTTACCGTAGCGATCAGATATATTATACTTAACGTGATATTCATTTTTTCTTCTTTTTAAACATTTGTAACATTCGGTTTGTAACGGCAAAGCCACCTACTACATTTATAATTCCTAAAACAACGGCTATAAATCCAAGAGCCAGAGCTAAGTAATTATTAGGATCTGCATGAAGCATCACTAAAATTGCTCCAACAATTACAACTCCACTTAAAGCATTAGCTCCTGACATAAGCGGCGTATGCAATACTGCCGGAATGTGTTTAATCACCTCAACCCCAATAAAGATCGCTAAAATAAGGATGTATAGTAGTTCGAGGTTGTTCTTAATAAATTCTATAAATTCAGTCATATCTATTCAGTTTTACCGTTTTGTCTTATTTCTCCGTTAAATACAATTAACGTTTCATCTGTAATTTGCTCCTCTAGATCCCATTTAAACTGATTACCCTCAGTTAAATGCAATAGATAATTATACATATTTTTGGCGTATAGGTCACTTGCGTTTGTAGAAACACTCTCCGGAGAAATATTGGTCCCAATAATTTTCACTCCATTTTTAAATACGGTTTTATTCATTTTACTCAACTCACAGTTCCCACCTTGGGCTGCTGCCAGATCAATAATGACCGCACCGTTTTTCATTTGTTCTACTTGTTCCTTAGTTATTAATACAGGCGACCTTCTTCCTGGTACCATGGCTGTTGTAATAACCAGATCTGCTTTAAAAAGAGATGCATTAACCGCTTCTTTCTGGCGTTTTGCATAATCTTCAGAGGCAACTTTTGCATAGCCACCTTCAGATTCTTCACCTTCATTATCGACAGTAATGAATTTAGCGCCCAACGATTCAGTTTGTTCTTTTGTTTCTAACCTGATATCGGTAGCTTCGACTACCGCGCCCAAACGTTTAGCCGTAGCAATGGCTTGAAGGCCAGCAACACCAACACCATAAATTAATACTCTTGAAGGCGTTATCGTTCCTGCCGCTGTCATCATTAGAGGAAATATTTTAGTCATTTCATAGGCTCCTAAAATGACCGCTTTATAACCGGCTAAATTACTTTGAGAACTTAATACGTCCATATCTTGAGCTCTTGATATGCGAGGCATGGCATCCATAGAAAGTGCTGTTGCACCTTGTTTGGATATTATTTTCATATCATTAGGATGCGATTTATGAAAAAGCTGTGCAATAATTATTTGCCCTTTTTTTAATTTTTTTAGTTCGTCATTATCAAAAGGATTTATTTTGATCAAGACATCAGCCTTTTTAAAAATATCACCTTTACTTCTGATAGGAGCACCGGCTTTACTGTAGTCAGAATTTTTATAATTTGAACTTGCTCCAGCATCTTCTTCAACTCGAACTTCAAATCCTTTTTTAACCAGTTGTTTGGCAATATTTGGTGTGATGGCAACGCGCCGTTCACCTTTTTGAGTTTCTTTTAAAATACCTATTTTCATCTGTTTATTTTTTTAGGTCAGATGGAATCCGTATAAAAATAATCCTATGATTGGAATGAAATACTATTAGATTATTTATATAAAGATTTCATATTAGAAAATTTATTGATTAAATCGGGGTAAAAATATAAAACTAAATATGTTCTAAAGGTGATTTTTATCATTTTTAGTATAAAAAAAAATAGTAACTTAAGCAGCTTACCAGACGATTTAAATTATTTATAATCAGAATGATAAGTGCAAATATAAACTAATTATGTATTCGTGTATAATATTTGTTACACTCATAAATATAAAAACCGAATCATCCTAAAATATAAATTCGCCTGAAACCAATATAATCTTAAATTTACCTTAAAATATAATCTATGAAAATTACTTTTTTAGGTACAGGTACATCACAGGGAATACCTATCATTGGCAGTACACATCCCGTGTGTTTATCCGAAGACGAAAGAGATAAGAGATTACGGAGTTCTGTGATGCTGGAATGGGATTCCTACCGTTATATTATTGATTGCGGGCCCGACTTCAGGCAACAACTATTACGTGAAAAAGTGGACCGCATTAACGGTATCTTATTTACGCACGAACATGCAGACCATACTGCTGGTATGGATGATATACGGCCTTTTACACATAGAATGGGCGATGTACCACTCTATGTACCTGAACGAATTACAGATAACTTGCAGCAACGGTTTTATTATATTTTCACCAGGGTTAACAGGTATCCCGGTGCCCCTAGTGCTTCCATAGAAATTGTATATAATAAACCGTTTGAACTTGGTTCTAAAGAAGTGATCCCTGTTGAATTCATGCATGGTAAGATTCCCATTTTTGGTTATAGGATTGACAATTTTGCCTATTTAACGGATTTGAAATCAATTTCGGAGAGTGAAAAAAAGAAATTACAAAATTTAGAAATTTTAGTACTCAATGCCTTACGAATAGAACGACATCCTACACATCTTAATTTAGAAGAAGCGTTGGTATTTATCAAAGAAATACAACCTAAAAAGACGTATATTACACATATAAGCCATAAACTCGGTTTTCATGATGAAGTTGAAAAAGGATTACCTAAAAATGTGTTTTTAGCCTATGATGGCTTGCGATTAGAGGTTTGATTTGGAAGGTTTCGTTTATCGGTTTATGAAACGTAGCGTGTAAAATGATACTAATTTTTCTGATTAACGAAGCGCCGAATTTTACTAAGAAGCACAGAACTTTGTACTAGGCACTTGTTAGCTATGTTTTATACACTGTGTTAGCAAATGTTATTCAACTAAAAACGTATAGATTCCTCTGTTTTCATCAAATAAATATTCAGAATTTAATATTTTCAATTCACTAAACTTAATTACATCACAACATTCTCCATCAGTTCTTTCTGTTGTTATTAATAATTCAAATACATCCTTTTCAGAAGCTTGAATTACATAATTTACAGCTCCTGTCGGTATAACAATTGAATTTATTTCAATAATGTCATTATTATTTTCGTTAATTAAAGCAAATTCAATAGTTCTTTGACTATCTAGATTTATAATCCTAATATCACTTATTTGAAGCACGCCGTTTGATAGTAAATTTTCTTCATTTGTATCGACTAATTCAAATCTAAAAGCGCTGTTAGGGGCGCATACAACGGATGAGCAATTCTTATTATCACAACTCGTGAAAAAAAATCCTAACATTAATAATAAAGTCAAAATTCTAATTTTCATAATTTTCATTTTAAGTAATATACAGGTAGATACATAAATTACTAAATAGTTGCTTGAAATTTTTGCTAATGTAGAGATATCGTTCCATTTATAAACGAAGTTAACTTTTTAAATAATAAATCAAGGAGAACTACAAAAAACCATGTCGTATTTATCAATAAGTATTCTATAAATAGTTGTATTCTTATAACTTTATTACCCTATATTTATATTTTGAATTCATAAAAATTATAATTGAAAACAGTATTAATCATTGGGGGTACCCGCTTTGTTGGGAGAATTGTTGTTGAAAAACTATTAGAAACCGTATCTGATTATAAAATAACTATTTTCAATAGAGGCATTTCAAATAAGATATTGTTTCAAAATGAAGAAACCATTGAATTCATATACGGAGATAGAGAAACAAAAGATATAGCACAGCTCTTTAACCGAAAATGGGATATCGTTATTGATTTTATGGGGTATTTTCCGGATACACTAGCGTATATGTTGCGGCATATGCATCAGAATATTGGTAGGTATATTTTTATTTCTACCATATCTGTTTATGATTTGATAGATGCATTATCTATTCCTATAACAGAACAGGGAAAACTGCTTACTTGGATAGAAAAGGATAGGACAAATACATCTTGGAGTTCATACGGACAACGAAAAATAGCCTGCGAAGAGGAAATTCAAAAGTACAAACAGTTAGATCATGTTATACTTCGTCCCTCATTGATTTATGGGAAGCATGATTATACTGATCGTTTTTACTATTGGTTGTATAAAATTAAAAATAAAGAAACGCTTGAGATTCCGGATGAATTTGAAAAGCCTGTTAATTATACCTTTTCTGAAGATTTTGCCCATGTAATTATCCATTTTATGGAAGCCAATCATCAAAAGAAAGTGTATAATGTGGTTACGCATAAAGCAGCATCACTTTCTGCGATATTTTATGAATCAAAAAAGTGGTTAGATACGACTTGTACTATTGTTCCTGTTCACAAAGAAGAAAAATTCGAATTTGAGCTACCTCTTTGGTTTCCAAAAGAATGTTTAGAGATATCTTCCAAAAGACTAGACACAGAGTTTGATCTTAATTTTTGTTCTTTAGAAGAATCACTTAAAAAAACAGTGGAATATTATGATAGTTTACAATGGCCAAAACCTGCTACTTTGTAAATAATAGAAATGATCTACACTTTTTTAGCAATCATTAAAAACAAAGGAAAATTTTTTATACCAGGCTCCTGTTGTTTTTCAATAGTATGAGGGATACTATAATATTCCATGATAAAACCATAGTCAGCCAATTTTGAACCTAATTCTTTTTTAGAAAAACCCTTATGCCCATCAAAATTCAATTCCGGGGCATGAAAAGAACCATCTTCTTTCACCAGATCTGCAATGCAAATGTATCCATTTGTATTTATCACTTTTTTAAAAACTTCAAAGGCTTTGTCCAAGTCATTTATATGATGCAGCGTCATTAACATATAAAGCACATTCATTTTTGCTATATCGATTTTTTCTTCTAATAGGTCTGCCAATACAGGTTTAAAGTTTTGAACATCTAAGTATGCTATTTTTTCTTTCAGTACCTCTATCATGCCTTTTGAAGTATCAACCAAAGTAATTGTATCAAAAGCATCTTTTAATTCAAAACTTAATAATCCGGTACCACAACCAAACTCCAACCCATTGTTCATTTTATCGGGTGGAATAAAAGCAATAATCTCTTTGGCAAATTTTTTAGCTCTTATTACTTTATCAGGATTGTTATCCCACTCTTTGGCTTTTGTGTCAAATCGTTCCATTGTAAAAATTTAGATCCGTTCTTCCATCCAGGTTTTAAAACTATAAAAATTTTGCGGTGCCACACCATGCCCTACGGGGTATTCCTGATAACTATTTTTAATACCCAGAGTGTTTAAAAAGGGAGAAGCTTTCCTGCCCCAATCAACCGGCAATACCTGGTCCACCGAGCCATGTGAAATATAAAAATCTAAATTTTTATATTTCTCTTTTTCTAAGCTCTCCGGTAATAATTCTGAATTAATATATCCACTTAAAGCGATTACATGTTGTATTTTACCGGGATAATTCAAGGCCACCGCATAACTTAAAATAGTTCCCTGGCTAAAACCTAATAAAAAAATATTTTTTGTATCTACTTCAAAATTCGCTATCACTTCGTCAATAAAGTTAGCAATCGCATCCCTCGCTTTTAAAGCTTCGGGGATATCTGAAAACTTACCATCAGTGGAATCAAAATGGATGGTATACCAGGCATAACTACCAAAGCCCATGGAAAGTGGCGCCCTTGCACTTATAATGAGTAACTCGTCCGGCAATTCTTCAGCAAAAGAAAAAAGGTCTTGTTCATTACTGCCATAGCCATGTAGTAGGAGGAGCAGGGGAGGTTTCGCAATGTTTATTTTAGGTTGCCTTACTAAATATTCTAAGGATAGGTTTGTCATATGTTTTAAAAAATAAAAAGCCGCACTACAAAGTGCGACTTCAAAAATATAAGATTTAACTATGTTATCCTATTCCTTTAAACCAATCTTGAAACATATCACCAAGCACCGGCACTTTCTTTTCCTGCCCCTGAATTGCGCCAATAAAACCAATAACCCATAATATAAGGGGAATCAATCCAAGAGCAGAACCGATTAATCCTAAATCTGCAAATCTGGCTATTAAGTTTATTACTAAACCTAAAAGAATTAAGCCTATCATCTGCCGAATGTGAAATGCTGCAAAAGCGTTCTTTTTATCATTGTTCATAACAAAAGCAATAATTGTTCCTATAAAAGTAATATAGCTGATAATAGCCATTGTTTTACCTTCTTCTACTGTATTTTGTTCCATAATTTTTTAATTGGTTTTAGTTATTAATGTAAATATAATATTTTTTAATTGAGAACCAATTTATTGTTTGAAAAAATCCCATATGCTTTTCCTTTTAATTTTTTATCTAAAAAAGCTGAGTTTTTTGACGTTGATAGTATATTTTCTTGACTGAATACATACTCAATATCCGGGTTAAACAAAGTAATATCTGCTGTTTCTCCAACAGCAATAACAGGATTATTGATGTTAAAACGTTTTCTTGGACGATTTGTGATGCAATCAATGGTGTCTTCCAATTCCAACACAGAATTTACAACTCCGAAAAAACTTTCCAGGCCAAGTGTTCCGTTCATTGCATTTTCAAATTCTACTTTTTTATGTTCTATGTCAACAGGATTATGGTCAGAGGTAATACTATCAATCGTTCCGTTTTTAATGGCTTTGATAAGCGCATTGATGTCATTTTTTGCGCGTAATGGAGGTAGTACCTTACAATCGGTATTAAATTCATCCAATTCATCATCAGTTAAATAAATATGATGCGCACTTACACTACAGGATACATTCAATCCTTTGTTCTTGGCATCTGCAATGAGTTTTACTGATTTAGCCGTAGAAATTGTTGGAATATGTAATTTACCCCCTGTATATTCTAATAAAAATAAGTCCCTCGCTATTTGTAATTCTTCCGCTAATGCGGGATTCCCTTTTAAACCTAACAGTGTACTATTTTTTCCTTCGTTAGCAGAACCATTATTTGCAATTGTATTATCTTGAGGAAAACTGAGCGCTATTCCGTCAAAATTTTGAGCATATAATAAAGCCAGTTTCATTAAGTTAGCATTATTTATTGGGGCCTTATAATCACCGAATGCGATCGCTCCTGAATTTGACATATCATAGAGTTCCGCGAGCTCAATTCCTCTTGCTTGTGGTGTTAAGTTTGCTATCGGATACAATGATACGGCATGGCCTCCAGCTTTATTAATTAAAAACTCAACGGCTGATTTATTGTCTACCAATGGGTTCGTATTTGCATTTAAAGCGACTGCTGTAAATCCGCTTTTTCCTGCAACCTTTAATCCATTGGCGATCGTTTCACGTTCTTCATAACCAGGTTCTCCAAAAGAAACACTGGAATCAAACCATCCGGGTGAAATGTATAAATTTTTGATTCGTATCTCCTTATAGTTCTTAGCATTGGGTATGGAAGAAGCGATATTAGAAATTTTTCCGTTTTCAATCAAAATATCACGTGTTTTCTGATGGAATTTACTGTGATTATCAATGATTTTAGCCGATTTGATAAGTATATTCATAACTTTAGAAATTTGAGTAAGATAATCTCTGTTATTAAAAACAACAATGCTATTACTAGAAACAACTGCCATAAGCTGGTTGTTTTAAAACTGTCTGAAACAATAGTAAAAGCCCCTGATACAGAACTGATATGTGTATAATTTGAGGCTTCTTTAAAATATTTTTTTACATCTATTTGCGCTAAATTGCTTTCCGTTCTATCATAATTGTAAGCCAACCGTTTAATGGTTTCTTGATTGTGTTGTGCATCAATAAAACCACTTTTAACGGGATTCGATTCTGTTAAAATTGTAACTTTATTAGTAGCTATTTGTTGTTGTGGAATAAAATCTTCGTTGGCAGTTGTTAGATGTATAACGTCATCTTTATCGAGTTGAATGCCTATTTCAATGTCATTCGTTTTACCTATGGTATAATATAATTGAGAAGGTTTAGAACTATATAATCCGAAATTATAAAAAATAGGAACAATGAGAGGAGAATTTTTAAAGTTTGAATTTTTAGTATCAATTGATGATGAAAACCAGTACGCAACTCCTTTTTTTATTGGTATTTGAGTGATAAAACTTTTATCATTTTCAAATTTTAATATCGATGAGGCATTTCTAAAGTTTACATTATGATAATTTTTTACTGTTGGATATTGAAAATTCTTAATTTGTTTCTCGAAAACACCTTTTAACAAAGGGTGTGTAAAATTAATAGTTGAAATGGCCAATTCAGTTTCGTTTGAATTTGACAGATTCCCGATATTGAGAGTTCTTAATGCAGGTGTATATGTATTGGTATCCAAATTTACCGGAGGTATGATCACTAAACTACCACCTTTATCTACGAACTCTTTTAACATTTTAGTTAATATAGCCGGAATATTTTTTAATTCATTAAGTATTAACAAATGCTGCTCTTCAATAGTATTATAATCAAATGTATTTAATGAAGTACTTATAAAGTTAAACTCATCTTTGGTATAAATTTTAGATAAATACCTGTTATTTTCTCCAATAGCTGCGACGTTGATTTTGAGAGGTTTATTTATAGTGAAGAATAGTTCATTATCAAAATCTAAATAACCATCATCAATTACTAATTTCCCGTTAAATGATTTGGTATTAGGGATAGTAAAATCAACGTTTGTGCTTAAATTTTCAGTTAAAGAAACCGTTGACTTTCCGGCAAGGATATTATCATTAAATAATGAGATTGATAAATTGTCACTGTCTTTACCATAATTCTTAATACTAGTTTTAACGTGTATTGATTCATTATTTTGGCTTACTATAGATACACTATCAATACTTACATTATTATTGTTCTCTGCCGATAGTTTTGTGATATAAAAATTGTTGAGGCTATCAATTTTAATTTCTTTTTTTATATTAATTAATTGAAAATCAGATATTAAAAATATATTGCTTAAAGCATTTTTTTTAGATACCTCACTTTTTATTTTTAGTAGAACAGAATTAATATCCATCTTTACGGGATGATAGTCAATTGACAACAAAGTATTTTTTATGTCTTTATCCGATAGGTTTTTATAGACTTCATTGTTGGTAAACAGGTGGATGTTCGCAAACCCTGCAGTACTTTTAATAATATCTTGAACTGCTCTTTTTAACAATTCACCATCTTTACCTTTCGCTTGCATACTAAATGAATTATCCAAATATATATAGGTATCGGTTGGAGCATTATTTTTACTATTACTTATAAAAGGTCGTGCAAAAGCTATAATTAACGCTGCAAAAAGTAATAGCCTGGTAAAGAGTATCAGTAGTTTTTTTAGCCTTGAACTTTTTCGTGTTTGTAGTTCGACTGTTTTTAAAAATTTCACATTTGTAAAAGGAACCTTTTTAAAACGCCTTAATTGAAATAGATGGATAATAATAGGGATGGCCAGCAAAAATAAAGCGAAAAGAATTTCGGGATGCCTAAATTGCATTGTTCTAAAAGATTTGTCAAAAATAATAAATTACAATTGAATAAAAACTAAAATGAATAGGAAAATAAAATAGTATATTTGGTAAGGAATCTTTTATAAATAAGACTTACTCCATAGTCCATAATTTTTGTCAGATGAAGAACTTCTATATTTTAATAACCGTACTGGCTTTAACAGTTACGTTTTCTTTGCAATCACAGAATATGACCAATGGTGACCTGGAAAAGATAATTTATGTAGTTGCCGATAGTTTAAGGGGCAATACGGGTAACTGGCAGTTTATGGTCAAGGACAGAATTTTGATTTGTAGGACTGATGAAAAAAATAATCGAATGCGTATTATGTCTCCCATTATTGAGCAGAAAAAATTGGCCTATGCTGATATGCTGAAGTTGATGGAGGCTAATTTTCATACAGCTTTGGATGTTAAATACGCAATTTCTAATGACATTCTATGGTCTGTATTTATTCATCCACTAGAGGAATTAAGTAAAGATGAAGTATTGAGTGCCATCAATCAAGTATATTCGGCGGCTGCTACATATGGTACGACATATAATAGCACAGGCTTGTTCTTTCCTGATAAAAGAAAAGAAGAAGAAAAAGCCAAAAGAAAAATTTGAGCTTATTAGTAATCGGTTTTAATGGTAGTATCGAATGGGACTTTAAATTGATACAGAACATCTTCGTCCAATTTACCGTCGAGCACATCCAAACCATACACTATTTTTTTAGGATCATCATAGACAAAGGTTCCAAAAATCCGATCCCAGATGGAAAATATATTCCCAAAATTAGTATCGGTCCATGGTCTTTCAAAGTGATGGTGAAATTTATGTGTATATGGCGTCACAAATACATAACTTAAGGTTTTATCCAACCAATCGGGCATCGTTATATTTGCATGTGTAATATAGGTGAAAAATATGGTAACAATTCTGTATACCATATAAAATGCAAAAGGAGCTCCAAGCAGAATCACTGCCAGCAAAGCAAAAACTTCCCGCATCACATAATCTCCAGGATGATGCCTCGTGCCCGTAGTGGCATCAACATGCGTGTCACTATGATGTATCATATGAAATTTCCACATCCATTTTATCTTGTGAAGAAGAAAATGTACTATATATTGTGCAACAAAATCTAAAAAAAGTATGGCAGCTAATAATTCTGCCCAAACGGGTAATTCAGTTAAATGTAAAATGCCTATCTGGTTGATTGTAATATAACCAAATACACTAACTGTGGCTATACCAAAAAGAATATTTATGATTAAAGTTGTGGCTAGAAAAATAAGATTAACACCCGCGTGTCTCCATTTTTTATACTTTAAATTAAATAATGGAAAATTACTTTCTAACGACCAACTAAATAGAAGACAAATGACTATCCAAATTAATTTTTGCCAGGAGGGCATTTGTTCAAAGAAGGTTAAGAAATTTTCCAATGTAAATTATTTTACGTTGGTATAAAACTAACTAAAAACAAATTACTTTCAAAATAGTATAGTAAAGTTTCTGTGTAAGTTTTGTAACCTTTAAACGACTTTTTTATCTAAAGAATAGTATAAATCATACATCATGGATAGAAAAGAATTTATTAAAAAAATGACTGGTACTCTTCTTATTGGTATTCCTGTTTACTCGATGCTTGGATGTTCAAGTTCAGATGATAGTTCTACACAACCGCCTGCTAATAATACGAAGGATTGTTTAGCTAATGGTACAGTGATTGCTATAAGCACAAATCATGGACAAACATTGCAAGTCCCGGTTGCGGATGTACAAAGCGGTGTAGAAAAACAATATTCTATACAAGGAGGCTCTGGTCATGATCACATGATAACTGTAACTGCAGCTAATTTTGATACTTTGAAGAATAATCAAGAGGTTCAAATTAACTCTACATCAGCAGATAGTCATACACATGCTGTTATAATTTCGTGTGCTTAAGTTGCCATTTTAAGGTTTTCGGATATAGTATGTGTTGATAATTAATAGTATAAATTCTTCAACTATTAATGAATGAATCGTATAAAAAATGTCTGCTATTTAATAGCAGACATTTTTAGTAAAACAATTACGTTTGTTCTACTATTTTTTCACTTTCTGTTGCAACAATGCAATATTAATAACTTCTTTCATGGTATCGACATAATGAAATTTCAATCCTTTTAGATATTGAGGTTTAATTTCATCGATATCTTTTTCATTGTCTTTGCATAAAATAATTTCTTTAATATTAGCACGTTTGGCAGCTAATATCTTCTCTTGGATACCCCCAACCGGTAATACCTTGCCTCGCAAGGTAATTTCACCCGTCATAGCGAGTCTTGATCTTACTTTTCGTCCTGTAAACACAGAAACCAATGATGTCAGCATAGTTATACCGGCACTAGGACCATCTTTTGGAGTAGCTCCCTCGGGCACGTGTATATGTACATTTTTATTCTCTAAATCCTGAGTATTTACGCCAAATTCATCGGCGTTTGCCTTGATAAATTCCATGGCAATAGTAGCAGACTCTTTCATTACCTTACCCAGGTTCCCCGTTATAGTAAGTATTCCTTTCCCCTTAGATGTGATAGATTCAATAAATAGAATATCTCCACCAACACTTGTCCAGGCTAAACCCGTTACGACACCGGCCACTTGATTATTTTCATATTTATCACGTTCTAAACGAGCCGGTCCAAGAATCTTTACAATAGTTTCATTGGATATTTTAGTATTATATTCCTGTTCCATGGCAATCGATTTAGCTGCATATCGTACAACTTTAGCTATCTTTTTATCTAAACCTCTCACGCCGGATTCACGGGTATAGCCTTCAATTATCTTCTCTAATTGCGCCTTTCCAATTTGAAGATGTTTCGTAGTTAAACCATGCTCCTTTAATTGTTTGGGCAGTAAATGCTTTTTAGCAATTTCAATTTTCTCTTCAATAATATAACCATTCACATCTATTATTTCCATTCGGTCTCGAAGGGCCCATGGAATTGTGGAAAGGGAGTTCGCGGTTGCAATGAACAATACTTTAGATAAATCATAACTCACTTCTAAATAATTATCATGAAAATCTGTATTCTGTTCAGGGTCTAGTACTTCGAGCATTGCAGAAGAGGGGTCTCCACTATGACTACTCGCTAATTTATCAATTTCATCCAATACAAAAACCGGATTAGAAGTACCTGCTTTTTTAATACTTTGAATTATCCTACCGGGCATGGCACCAATATACGTTTTTCTATGCCCACGTATTTCGGCTTCATCACGCATTCCACCCAATGACATGCGTATATACTTTCTACCTAGAGACTCAGCTATAGATTTACCCAATGAGGTTTTACCAACTCCTGGAGGTCCATATAAACAGATTATAGGTGATTTCATATCACCTTTTAATTTTAACACAGCTAAATGTTCAATAATACGGTCTTTGACTTTATCCAACCCAAAATGATCTCTATCTAATATCTTTTGGGCACGTTTCAAATCGAATTTATCTTTAGAATATTCATTCCATGGCAATTCTAATAAAAGATCCAGATAATTGCGTTGTACGGAATATTCAGCCACCTGCGGATTCATTCGTTGTAATCTCCCTAATTCTTTGTCAAAAGTTTCAGCAACCTCTTTACTCCATTTTTTCTTTTTAGATTTGGCACGCATTTCTTCAATATCCTCATCATATGATACGCCACCCAATTCTTCTTGTATAGTTTTCATTTGCTGATGCAGATAGTACTCACGTTGTT
>Ga0209633_10000218_pt1 | contig 70319 bp, 60 predicted proteins | sample Cruoilmetagenom1_FD_187290 | JGI IMG/M metagenome (GOLD analysis project Ga0209633, IMG submission 187290) | Oil polluted marine microbial communities from Coal Oil Point, Santa Barbara, California, USA - Sample 1 (SPAdes) (version 2) | ecosystem: Environmental > Aquatic > Marine > Oil seeps ... | reverse complement strand
AAGGTATTGGTACCATTGAAGTAATAGCCTCCGGTAATGGAGAAAAATCATCTTATAAAGTAGAGATAGATATTGTAAATCCGAACCCTATAAGCACCACAGTTACTGATGTTATTTTAGAAGCTAACGCCGAGCAAACTATTGATTTTAAAACTTTTGGCGTTACCGGAACAAGTAAAGCGGAAATTGAATTTTCTACCTTACCCCCAATGGATTTTACAGGTAGACTACAATATCTAATCCGATACCCTCATGGATGTATTGAACAAACAACTTCAAGTGCTTTCCCACAGTTGTTTTTAGCAGATATTTTTGATCTTACTTATGATAAGAAACAAAATATGGATTCCAATATCAAAAAGGCCATTGAACGTTTAGGTCATTTTCAAACACCTAATGGAGGAATGAGCTATTGGATGGGTCAAAATACAGCTGATGATTGGGGCACAAGTTATGCCGGTCATTTTATGATAGAAGCACAGAAAAAAGGATATGTAATGCCACTTACTTTTATGAATAACTGGTTAATATATCAACAGAAAGCAGCCAAAGATTGGCGTGCCAGTAATAGATATTATTATTACGATCTAGCACAAGCGTATAGATTATATACTTTAGCATTAGCTGGTCATCCAGATTTAGCATCTATGAACCGTTTGCGAGAACATGGAAAATTATCAAATGATGGGAAATGGCGTTTAGCTGCTGCTTATGCGCTGGCAGGACAAAAAGAAGTAGCTAAAAAGGTTGCTAGCATTGCGAATATTAATTTTGAAACGGTTAGAGGCGATTATTATACATATGGTTCTATCAACAGAAATAGAGCTATGGCCATGGAAACGATGTTACTTACCGGTGATACAAAATCTCGTGAAATGGCGCAATATTTAGCCAAAGAACTTTCTTCAAGTAAATGGATGAGCACACAAACAACCTCCTATTGTTTATTAGCTATGGCGAAGATGGTTGAACTAAATGGAGGAAAAGCGGTTAAAGTAAAGTATACTGCTAATAGTGGTAAAGCCGAAACGATCAATACCCAAAAGGCAATTGCACAACGAAAACTGGCAATTGTTGATGGCGAAAACAACTTAAAAATGTCGAATGATCAAGCAAATGTGGTCTATGTAAGAGTGCTGAATTCGGGTATTTTACCATTAGGTCAAGAATTGGCCGAAAAGCGGAATTTGGGTATTCGCATCAATTATACAGATGCAAATGGCAATCGTATTGATGTGACAAAATTAAGTCAAGGAACTGATTTTAAAGCCAATGTTACCATTAGCAATTTAAAATATGAGAATCTTCATGATATCGCTTTAACTGAAATTTTTCCTTCTGGGTGGGAAATAGTGAATACACGCTTTACAGATTATGGCAATTCAACCAATAGCCAGGCAGAATTTACAGATATTAGAGACGATAGGGTAAATTTCTATTTTGACCTGGGGAGCAATAAGATAAAAACATTCACTGTTCAGCTTAACGCGTCTTATTTAGGTAACTATTATTTACCAGGAGTTCAAGCTGAAGCGATGTATGATAATGAATATTTTGTAAGAACTAAAGGGCGATGGATTGAAGTTGTGAAGTGATCTTGATCAATCTTTCGACTACGCTCAAGGAGACCTTCTATCTCTTCGAGCGCAGTCTGGACCTATTAAATAAGCAGTATTATAATCTATATTCTTATAAATAAAAACAGAAAGAAAAGTATCGCTCTAGCGATACTTTTGATATGGTATTATTTTTCATTACCAAAACAACTATTTAATGAACCAACCTCAACAGTAATAGAGAGTATTGAAGGCGAATTATTAGGTGCTCAAATCGCCGAAGACGAACAATGGCGCTTCCCACATGCTGATAGCATTCCATATAAATTTGAAAGAAGTATCATAACATTTGAAGACGCTTATTTTTATAAACATCCGGGTTTTAATGCCGTTTCAATAGTAAAAGCGTTTTGGCAGAATTTAAAGTCTAGATCTGTAAAAAGAGGTGGAAGTACTTTAACACAGCAGGTAATTAGATTATCCCGAAAAGGACAACGGCGGACCTATTTTGAAAAGCTCATTGAAATGATACTGGCTACCAGGTTAGAACTTAGACATACTAAATCAAAAATTTTGACATTGTATGCTTCTAATGCTCCTTTTGGAGGAAACGTGGTTGGTTTAGACATGGCATCCTGGCGTTATTTTGGTAGAAATCCCAATGAATTATCTTGGGCAGAAAGTGCAACATTAGCTGTATTACCTAATGCACCTAGTTTAATTTTTCCGGGGAAAAATCAAGAAAAACTCTTTCAAAAACGAAACAGATTATTAAAAAAACTCTTTGAAAATGGCACTATTGATGAGTTGACCTATCAATTGGCAATTAAAGAAGAGTTACCACAGAAACCATATAGATTACCGCAAATTGCATCACATTTATTACAACGTATAGCAAAAAAGAACAAAGGAAAGCGCGTCAAAACAACCTTAAAAATTGACCTGCAACAAGAGGTAAATAGCATTGTAAAAACGCATTATAATAGTTTACAGCAAAATAAAATTCACAATATAGCTGTGTTAGTTTTAGAGGTTAAGTCACGTAAAGTATTGGCCTATATTGGTAATTCTCCCACAGATAGAACACATCAAAAAGATGTCGACATTATTAACAAACCAAGAAGTACAGGGAGTATTTTAAAACCATTTTTATATGCTGGAATGTTAGATGCCGGTGAAATTTTACCAAACACTTTAGTGGCTGATGTACCCACCCAAATAGCTGGTTACAATCCAAAGAATTTCGATTTAGAATATGACGGGGCGGTGCCCGCAAGTAGAGCATTATCACGATCATTGAATGTTCCAGCGGTAAGAATGTTGCAACAATTCGGGCTGGATAGATTCCATCACTATTTAAAAGAATTAAATCTGAAAGACATTAAATATAATGCCAATCATTATGGTCTATCTTTAATTTTGGGTGGCGCAGAAAGCAACCTTTGGGATCTATGTAAAAGTTATGCTTCTATGTCTTCAACTATAAATCATTATGATGACACACAAGGAAAGTATTATAAGAATGAGTTTGTAGAACCAATTTTTGATACTGATAAGTCAGTTGATTTTGGTGAACTTTCTAATGAGAAAACATTGTTTGATGCCGGATCTATTTATTTAACATATAGATCTTTAAAAGAAGTAAATAGACCAGAAGGAAATGAAAATTGGGAGTTTTTTGATTCTTCAAAAGAAATAGCCTGGAAAACAGGTACTAGTTTCGGTTTTAGAGACGCTTGGGCAATTGGTTCTACTAAAGATTATGTAGTTGGAGTTTGGGTAGGAAATGCCGATGGAGAAGGTAGACCGGGTTTGGTAGGTATTTCTACCGCTGCACCTATTTTATTTGATGTTTTTGATGTATTACCTAGAAGCAAATGGTTTACAAAACCTTTTGATGAAATGGAGAAAATACCTGTTTGTAATAAAAGTGGGTATAGGGCATCAGAAATTTGTGAGCAAAAAGATTCTGTTTTTGTACAATTAGCCGGATTAAAAACAAAACCTTGTCCGAATCATTTTTGGGTACATCTAGATGAAAGAGAACAATATCAAGTAAATTCATCTTGTTACCCAATCAATAAAATGAAGCATAGAAGTTGGTTTGTACTTCCGCCCTTAATGGAGTTTTATTATCAGAAAAAAACACCAACATACAAGGTTTTACCAAAGTTTGATCAAAATTGTTTATCAGAAGAAAAATCAATTATGGATTTTATTTATCCTAAAGAATCTATAAAAGTATTTTTACCTAAAGGTTTTGATGAACAAAGGAATGATCTGGTGTTTAGATTGGCACATTCTATACAAGACATAAAAATATTTTGGTATGTAGACGCCAATTTTATTGGTACTACACAAACATTTCATGAAATGGCTATTCATCCTAAAATTGGAAAACACACCGTTACTGTCATTGACGAATTAGGGAATGAATTGAAGAGGAATATAGAAATTACTGAATAACTTTTTGTTAATGAGCGTCCAATCGGCTCAAATTCTTACGATCTAAATTTATATAGTGTCTACCTCTTAGCAATTTATATAAATAGTTTTTTATACTAAGGAAATATAGTATCTTGGCAGTATTAATTAACATAACAACCCCAACCCATGTTAAAGACTGTTCTTGTTGATGATGAGATCAACGCATTGGAGGCTTTAGAATGGAAACTAAACCGTTACATTGATGATATTCAAATTATCAAATGTAACTCTCCAATTGAAGCAATAGAAGTAATACAAGAGGAAAAACCTGACTTGGTTTTTTTGGATATAGATATGCCAGAAATGGATGGTTTTACCTTATTACAAAAATTATCATATACTAATTTTGACCTTATTTTTACAACGGCTCACGATGAGTATGCACTACAAGCTATTAAAGTTTCTGCGATAGACTATTTATTAAAACCTGTGGATAAGGATGAATTGATAACAGCAGTTGATAAAGTAGTAGCTTCTCGGAAAGGAAATCAATTAGAAGATAAACTGCAATCGTTATTTTCTAATCTTAATAAAAGTGATAAGATCAATATTTCTGCTGACGGGAAAATTTATTTGCTAGACAGAAATGATGTTATCATGTTAAAGTCTGATAAAAGTTATACAACAGTTTTTTTGGTTGATGATAAAAAAATATTAGTTTCTAAAACGCTAAAAGAAGTAGAAAAAAAGTTTGAATATCCTGAATTTTTCAGAGTTCACAATTCATTTTTAATCAATATGAACCATGTCAAAGAATACTTAAAAAGTTTGGGTGGTGAGTTGATTATGAGTAATGGTATGAGCGCAAGTATAAGTAGAAATAAAAAGAACGAATTATTAGAAAGGCTATTTTAATTATCTTTTATGTTATTAGATTTTAGTTCTGAAATTTATTCTTGGATAAGGGGTGCTGTACTTATCCTGTCTATCTACCATTTAGCAATTTACTTTCAAAACAAAAAAACCTTATACTTATTTTATAGCTTATATTTATTAAGCTTTTTTCTTTACTTTCTTAAAGAAATAACCAATGACGATCAGTGGCATATTTACAATTACATTAATTTTTCTTTACAATTCTTAGGCTTCTCGGCATATATAATATTTGCTCAAGAACTCTTAAACACAAAAAAATATATTCCGGAATGGGATAAATTGCTAGTCATTGAAGTAAAATTATTATTAATAGCTTCTGTAGGTTTTATATTTATTGAATTTTTTTATGGCTATAGTTACCAGGAGAAATTATTCTTGATCTTAGTACCAATAATTAGTATTTTTTCAATTCTAACCTATATTGTTTTAACTAAAATAAAAGGTAAACACGTAACTTACTTTATCATTGGTTCATTAAGTTTTATAACATTAGCAAACGTTAGTTTTATAGGCCCTCAGGCTTTAGGAGAAACCTATTTTCAAGAACGTGGAATAGACCCAATGTTTTTCACGTATGTAGGTGTAATTATAGAAACTACAATGTTTGCAATAATTATAGGGTATAAGAATAGAAATTTTGAAGAGAAAATAAATATATCTGAATCTCAATTAGCTGTAAAAATACGGGAAATGAACGATCTTAAAATGACCGTTTTACAAAGCCAAATGGACCCTCATTTTTTGTATAATTCTTTGAATTCAATCAATAATTTTGTGTTGAAAAATGACATCGAAACCGCTTCAGATTATATTACTAAATTTTCAAGGTTAATTAGAGAAATTTTAAAGAATTCTTCGCGTTTAACGATTCCGTTGGAAGAAGATTTAGGCGTTTTAGGTCTATATGTAAAGCTTGAACAGATGAGAATGACAGGCGGATTTGATTATATAGTAACAATTGATGATACAATTAATCTAAAAGAAATTCAAGTACCACCATTATTTATGCAACCTTATATTGAAAATGCTATTTGGCATGGATTTGCAAATAAAAAAGACTATAAAAAAATTAGTCTTTCAATTTATGATGAGGATGATAATATTCGTTGCGAAATAATTGATAATGGTATAGGAATTGACAAAACAAAATCGCGTAAACAAAACCAAGAAAACGAAAGAAAACCTTTCGGAATTAAAGCGTCAGAAGATAGAATTAAAATGCTTCATGAAAATCTAAATGTATACGTTATCATTGAAGATATTTCAAATGATAGAGATACGGGTACTATGGTAACTATAAAATTCCCTAAAAAAATATAGTGACGCCATCAATTAACTGGCAAAATATTACCGTTTGTTTATCAAAACATACCATTCATTAGTATTTTCATTACAATTATTGTTTTTTTATAAAACTCATAAAAACAAAATGTAACTTTGATTGAACTAATTAAAGCCCCTAAAATTCGATGTCAATAACTTCATTTTCAAAACCTTCAGATAGTGAAGTGTTACAAAAAATAGTTAAAAAAGATAATGTTATTGGTTTCGTTGGGACGGGAAGTGTTTTTCAAAACGCTAAAGAAACACTTTATATTAGAACTGTTAAAATTAGATTGAATAAAGAAGAGGTTTATCAAAAAGTTATTTACGCTAAAAAAGGAATAACTTGGTTATTTAAAGCTATTGAAAATCTAGCTCCAGTTAGTAATTCTGCTACGAAAAAGAATGAGTAAAATTTTAAACTATTAACTGGAGCATTTTTATTTTTTTAATAATTTTAGGGAGAGTTCTATAAAAAGAAAATTTTAGAGTTGTTTTTATCAAAAGCCTCAATATGAACCCTACGTCATTTTGAGGCTTTTTTCTTCCATGAATTAAAGGGCCTTTTACTTAATTTGGCATTGTAATATTTTTTTTTACCTGTCACTTCTTTTCCGAGCCAAATAGGTTTTTTGAATGATTCATCTATCGCCTTTAATTCAATTTCGGCAATATATAGTCCAAGATTTTCACTTAAAAATTCATCTATTTCAAAGGTGTGATTTTCACTTTTTACAAAGTACCTTACTTTTTCTATTGGTTTAGTTTCACTCAATAAGAGAAGCTCTTCAGCTTCAGTTTTAGATATTTCCTTTTCCCATTCAAATCGGCTTGTGCCATTATCATACGACTTCCCTTTTATGGTAATATACCCAACATTATCTACCACCCTTATTCTAACAACTCTATGTTTATTAGAATTTAAAAACCCTTGTTTCATATTGACTTTTTTAAAATAATCTTTTTTAAAATCGGTTGATGCAAGTAAAAATTTTCGTTCAATTTCAATAGACATATTAATAGATCTTCTGGGCACTAAAAATACATCTTTTATCGTTAATTAATTTTTAAAATATTGTCATATATTTTGTATGATAATAATAATAAAATGTGATTCCTAAAGAAGCGGTATTGATCATTCAGCTTTATAAGAAATATTGAGGTATATCTTTACTATCTTTGACTGGATTTTAATTAGGATTATGAAGAGATATCTTTACTTATTGTTATTTTTATTCACTCTTATTAGCTGGTCTCAAACAGATTTTAGTGCTAATTGGGAAGACTTCTATTCGTATAATAATATTAAAGACCTTATCAAAGTTGATTCTAAAATTTATGCAGTTGTTGATAATGCGGTTTTTGTATACGATGTTCAAACAGAAGAAGTCCAAAAACTTTCTTCAGTTCATGGTTTATCCGGAAAAACAGCAACCAGCATCCATTTTAGTGAAGCTTTTCAAAGAATAGTTATAGGTTATAGTACGGGCTTGTTAGAAATTGTCGAAGCAGATGGTAGAATAACAGTATCAAATGATATAGAAAGATTAACCATTACCGGTGAAAAGGGAATTAGGCATATAACCGAATATAATAACAAATTATATTTATCTACACCTTTTGCGATTGTAGTTTACGATATAGAAAATTTGCAATTTGGCGATACCTACTTTATAGGCAACAATTCAACACCGGTTAATATTAACCAAATTACCGTTTTTAATGACCTAATTTATGCAGCTACAGATATAGGAATTTTTACGGCAGATGTTACAGCACAAAACTTGATCGACTTTAATAACTGGCAACAACCACAAGGTGATTTTTTGGGAGATTTTAAGACAGTTGCTATATTCAATAATGAATTATTCACATCGAAAAATAATGGATTTTATAGAATAAATGCTCCAACTACACTCGGGTTAATAAGATTTTTGACTGATACTATTTTGAATTTAAAAGTATCAAATGAATATATTACAGCAACAACGAGAGCATCTGCCTACGTATATAATATTTCAATGGATGAAGTATTGGTTGCATATGGCACAACAGAGTATAACTATGTTCTAAATACCGCTTATGCAGAAAATGACACGATTTATTTAGGAACTACTGAATTTGGAATTTTACAACGTAGCTTTTCTAATTCTATTGAACATTTTGAGATTCATCCTAAGGGGCCAACTTCAAATGATATATTTTCTATTACGGCCAAGAACAATAATTTATGGGTTGTTTATGGTGGTTATGATGCTGCTTTTACTCCAAGACAGCAACAACTAGGGTTTAGCCATTTTAATGGAGAAGACTGGATCAATACACCTTATAACCCCGCTTTCGCCGCAAGAGATTTAGTGCATATAACAATTGATCCTAATCATGAGAATAAAGTTTATATAAGTTCTTGGGGACAAACTAATGATGGACAATTAGATGCAACCGGTGGTATTTTAGTAGTTGAGAATGATGAAGTATCCGTATTTTGGAATCATACTAATAGTGGATTGGAAGACCTGGCACCCAATAACCCTAATTACCATAGTGTTAGAATTAACGGTACGGCATTTGACAATCAAGGAAATTTCTGGGTGGCCAACGCCTGGATAGATAAAAAACTCAAGAAATTATCAGTAAACGGAACATGGAGTGAGTTCGATTTAAGTTCGTTGACAACTGATGAGGCATTTGGATTGACAGAATTAACTGTAGATAGAACTGGGTCAATCTGGATAGGAACAAGAAGAAACGGGGTCTATATTTATAACGAAACGGGCGACAGAAAAAGAGCATTGGTGACCGAAGTGACCAAAGGGTCTTTACCAGATCCGAATACCAGATCTGTTGTTGTTGATAGAAATAATAGGATTTGGATTGGAACAAAAAAAGGATTGGTAGTATTCTCAAATGCAGGAGGTATTTTTGATTCAGAGATTTACGATGCTGCACCAATTATCATTGATGATGATGGAATTCCTAAAAAATTATTGGGTAATCAGCCCGTAAATACTATTGCAATTGATGGTGCAGATAATAAATGGTTTGGAACCGATACGGGCGGTGTATTAGCCACAAACCCTTCGGGTAGAGAAACATTGTTCAATTTTAATAAAGATAATTCACCTTTACCATCTAATAAAATAGTTAAAATTAAAGTTGATAACGCCAACGGGAAAGTATTTTTTGCAACAGACAAGGGCATTGTTGCTTTTAATAACAATGTTGCACCTTTCGGAGATAATTTAGGAACAGTTTATGCGTATCCTAATCCAGTAAAAAAGGAACATTCTTTTGTTACTATTGACGGAAGAAACGGCACACATTTACCTAGAGGGACAAATGTCAAAATTTTAGATGCTGCAGGTCGTTTGGTTCACGAAACAAATGTAATTGAGGGCCAGGAATTAAAAGGTGGAAAAGTCATTTGGAATAAAACCAATTTAGCTGGATCAAAAGTTGCTTCGGGCGTTTATATTGTCTTGTTAACTTTACCCGATAGATCTGAAACTTCAATTACCAAAATAGCAATAATTAACTAAAAATGGTTGCCACAACGAAAGCGATTGTTTTAAGTACTATAAAGTACTCAGATTACGATATAATTGTAAAATGTTATACCGAATTAGGCATTAAATCATATCTGGTAAAGAATATTTTTAAACAAAGAAAAGGGAAGTTATCACCTGCTTTTTTTCAACCGCTTACCCAATTAGAAATAACAGCCAATTATAATCCAAACAAAACCTTACATTTTATTAAAGATGTCAATATCAATCATTCATATACCACAATTTCATCAGAAGTTACGAAGCAAACGATAGCTGTTTTTTTGTCAGAAGTACTCACAAAAGCACTTCGTGAAGAAGAAGCGAATCAAAAGTTGTTTGAATATTTAGAAATTGCATTTAAATGGTTAGACATGCATAGTATGTCGGCTAATTTTCATCTTCTTTTTTTAATGAATTTAACAAAATATTTAGGGTTTTATCCTGAGAAGGAGAATGGCTCATTATATTTTGATTTAGAGGCAGGTAAATTCTCAAATTATATTAGATCAAATCAATATATTTCAGGAGAAAATTTAGTGCAATTTAAAACCTTACTCGGCACAAATTTTGATGTATTACATGAGTTAAAATTTAATAAAAATGTTAGGCAAATGATCTTGGAATATTTAATACAATATTTTCAATTACATTTGCCGGGATTTACCAAACCAAAGTCCCTAGAAGTGTTAAAAGCTGTATTTAATTGATTATGAAGAGATTTATTCTGTTTTTTATATACTTTTTTGTTTATTCATCTGTAGCACAGACTATTACTATTTTAGATTCTGATAGTAAATTCGCAATTAGTAATGTTGCAGTTTTCAATGAAGACCAAAGTAAGAGGGTTGTTTCTGACAAGCATGGTAGGGTAGATATTTCTGATTTTGCCGTAAATGATGTTTTAACTTTTACCCATATTTCTTATGTTGAATATGAATTGCTAAAAAGAGTAATTACAGGTAAAAAGATAGTTTATCTACAAAGCAAAGCTGAACAACTTCAAGAAGTCTTTTTATCAGCTTCAAAAGGAAAAGAATTAAGAAAGCGAATTGCTGAGCAGGTGGCTGTTTTTTCAATTAAAGATATTCAAAAAACTGCTCCACAAACTTCTGCAGATATGCTTTCAGAAATACCGGGAATAAAAGTTCAGAAATCTCAATTTGGAGGTGGTAGCCCTGTTTTACGCGGAATGGAAGCCAATAGAGTGTTGTTGGTTGTTGACGGGGTTAGAATGAATAATGCAATTTATAGAAAAGGGCATTTACAAAATTCTATTAGTGTATCTCCGAATATGTTAGATAGAACCGAAATTATTTTTGGCCCATCATCAGTAATGTATGGTTCAGATGCCCTTGGAGGAATAATTCATTATTTTACCAGAAAACCAAGGACAAATGATATTTTCCATATAAACACCTCTTTTTTAACAAGATATAGCACTATTAATGATGAAAGAACTCTGCAAGGAGATGTAGAATTACAATTTAAAAAATTCGCAACATTTACAAGTGTTTCGTATAGCGATTTTGGAGATTTAGGTATGGGTAAAAACCGTTCACATGGCTTTGAAGATTGGGGCCGAGTCTTTGAGTATTCAAATAATTCAGATAATTTTTTTAATGAAAACCCCGTAGTAAATTCAGATTCGAATAATCAAAGAAATACAGGTTTTAATCAAGTAGATGTGTTGCAAAAAGTTTTTATTCCTCTTTCATCCAAAACAGAATTAATGTTTAATTTACAATATGGAAGTTCATCAGATATTCCAAGATTTGATCGACTTACTGAACGCAGTGAGGGAGAATTGCGTTTTTCAGAATGGTATTACGGTCCGCAAAAAAGACTGCTATTGTCATCTCAATTAGAGCTGAAACCGGAAAAAAAATGGGTTGATCATGGGACAATTACGATTGCTTATCAAAATATAGAAGAGTCTAGAATAAATAGAAAATTTACAAGTTTAGATAGAACTATTCGTAATGAAGAGGTTGACGTTTTCAGCATCACGAGCGATTTTTCTGTACCCTTAACAACATCTAAAGATAGAATTTTATCTTATGGAGTTGAACTTTCACATAATGATGTAAAATCAACTCCCAAGGGAGAAACGTTAGAAGTTGATGGCAATCAAATAATAGGAATTTCTGGTACATTTCCTGTTCAAGCCAGATATGCCGATGGAGGTAGCTCATATACAAGTTCTGCAGCTTATGTAAATTACAGACAAGATATTAGTAAAAAGTCTACCTTAAATACCGGTATCAGATATACAAATACAAATTTAAAGGCGACATGGGTTGATGATACCTTTATAACATTGCCCAACTCAGATATTTCTTTAAATAATTCTGCTATTACTTTAACAGCCGGTTACGTTTATAAACCAATTTCAAATTGGCAAATAAATGGTGTACTTTCTTCCGGATTCAGATCGCCGAACATTGATGATGTTGGTAAGGTTAGAGAGAAAGGTGGAGATGTTACAGTGCCTAATATCAATTTAAAACCAGAGTTTGCCTACAATGCTGAATTGGGGGTTATAAAGCATTTTAACGAGCGTAAATTTTATGTAGGTTTAACCACATATTATACGCTATTAGATAATTATATTGTTCGAGAAGATTTTACCCTTAATGGAAGCTCAACTATATTATTTGATGGCGAAGAAGGAAAGATCAAAGCAAATATCAATAGAGACCAAGCATATATTGTGGGTTGTACATTTACGCTGAAGGGAGACCTCAGCAATAGTTTTAAGACTAAAGCTTCAGCAACTTACACAAAAGGAAAGACTTATGACACAAAAGAACCTTTATCGTCTATACCACCACTGTTCGGAATCTTAGAATTTTCGTATGAAAAACAAAAATTTGAAGCGAGCTTAGATTTTAAATTTAACGGACGTAAAAAAATAACCGATTATAACCTTAGTGAAGGAATCGATAATCACATTCAAACGCCAATAAAAAATCCGGATGCAATTGAAGATATTGATAAATATTACGGATCTCCATCTTGGTCTACACTTAATTTCAGCTCAAAATATAGACTGTCAAAAAACCTTGATGTCATGTTTCTGATCGATAATATTTTTGACGTACATTATAAAGAATTTGCTTCCGGAATAAGTGCACCGGGACGTAATTTTTCATTTTCGTTATTGGCAAATTTTTAAAATGAGCTGATATAATTAGGATCTTTTCTACACCGTATTTATTACTTAAAGGCATTTAACCCTGTAACATCCATTCCTGTAATTAATAAGTGGATATCATGTGTTCCTTCATAGGTTATTACACTTTCTAAATTCATAGAATGACGCATAATGCTGTATTCACCAGTAATTCCCATTCCGCCGAGCATTTGTCTCGCCTCTCTTGCAATATTAATAGCCATATCTACATTGTTTCTTTTTGCCATAGATATTTGAGCAGTACTTGCTTTTCCGTCATTACGTAATACTCCTAATCGCCAGGTTAACAGTTGTGCTTTTGTAATTTCAGTGATCATTTCGGCTAATTTCTTTTGTTGTAGTTGAAATTGACCTATTGGTTTACCAAACTGAATTCTTTCTTTTGAATAACGTAAGGCCGTATCGTAGCAATCCATTGCAGCACCAATTGCACCCCATGCAATTCCAAATCGTGCAGAATCTAAACATTGAAGCGGAGCTCCTAATCCAGATTTTTTCGGTAAAATATTTTCTTTAGGCACTTTCACATTATCAAAAATTAACTCACCGGTTGAAGATGCTCTTAAAGACCATTTATTATGAGTTTCTGGTGTTGAAAAACCTTCCATTCCGCGCTCTACAATTAATCCATGTATTCTACCTTCTTCATTTTTAGCCCATACTACGGCAATATCTGCAAAAGGCGCATTAGAAATCCACATTTTAGCACCGTTTAGAATATAATGATTACCATTATCCTTAAAACTAGTTACCATTCCTGCGGGATTTGAACCATGGTCTGGTTCTGTTAACCCAAAACAACCCATGAATTCACCGGATGCTAATTTAGGTAAGTATTTTTGGCATTGTTCTTTAGTTCCGTATTTCCAAATAGGATACATTACTAATGACGACTGTACAGATGCTGTAGAACGTACACCAGAGTCACCTCTTTCAATCTCTTGCATTATCAAACCATATGAAATTTGGTCCAATCCTGCACCTCCGTATTCTTCCGGAATATAAGGTCCGAAGGCTCCGATTTCTGCCAAACCATTAATGATCTGTTTTGGAAATTCAGCTTTTTGAGCTGCTTCTTCAATCATTGGTGAAACCTCACGTTTTACCCACTCTCTGGCGGCATCTCTAACCAATTTATGTTCTTCAGTTAACAATTCGTCTAAAAGATAGTAATCTGGTGCTTGAAATAAATCTTGAGCCATTTTAATTGAATTAAATTTTGTTCAAATTTAAGGATTATACTCTTTTGGGTTTCCTTTTTTTCTAAAATGTTTTATTGTTTACTTTTGCTATTATATTTACCGATATAATTTAATATTGAATATTCGCGACAACTTATTGAGAATCAATATATCTTGCGTTTTTTATCTCCGAAATTTTAGGAGTCTTTTGTCAAAGTGCTATAATGATGCGATTTACATTTAAAAAAATAGAAAAGCTTAAAAGCAAAAAACTTATTGAACAGTTATTCGAAAACGGTAGCTCATTATCTCAATACCCAATTAGGATGGTATATTTGAAGATTGAACATCTATCTAATTCTCCTATTCAAGCATCATTTTCTGTCTCAAAACGAAAGTTTAAAAAAGCAGTAGATAGAAATAGAATTAAACGACTAATGAGAGAAGCTTATCGACAGCATAAACATATTTTATATCAAAACGTGAATGATAAGCATATTATAATGTTTACCTATATAGACGAAAAGGAGCATAAATACGTTGATATAGAAGAAAAAATGATACTTTTATTGAACAAATTCATTGAAAAAACAAAGAATCAATAGAGTAAGACACCCCTAGTAAAAAAGTTATAATTATAATTTTTTGAATGATTATTCCACTGTGGAAAGTTTTGTATGACCATTGAAAAACAAAAACGAAAGAACAAATGAAAAAGATAAAACAACTTGGTTTTATTGCCTTAATAGCAACTGTTTTTACGGTTTCTGTAGGTTATAAATCTGATTATTTTGAAGTTGCTAAACAAATAGAAATATATACTACATTATTTAAAGAATTAAATATGTATTATATAGACGAAACCAATCCGGCAGCTTTGACGGAGAATGCAATTGATAATATGTTGAAAGATTTAGATCCTTATACAAGATATTATGATGAACAAGGTGTAGAAAAGGCAAGGATTAATGCAGCTGGAGCATATGGCGGTATTGGTGCATCAACTAAAATAATCGACAATAAATTAATAGTGATAGAACCTTATGAAAATGCACCTGCTGATAAAGCAGGAATTAAGGCTGGAGATGAAATTATACAAATTAACGATATCACTATAAATGAAGCGACTGTTAAAGATGCAATTTTATTGTTAAATGGCACTTTAAACTCTGCTGTTACGATACAAGTAAAAAGGAATGATAAGGTCTTTAAATCTGAATTAACCAGAGAAACTATTGATGTTGATCCTGTTCCATATCATCAAATGCTAGATGAGGAGATTGGTTATATCTCGTTTATAAAGTTCAATGAAAAAGCTTCAACCAGAGTTAAAGAAGCGTTTGATGATTTGAAAGCTCAAGGAATGAAAAAATTGATCTTAGATATTAGAGGTAATTTGGGAGGATTACTCAATGAAGCAGTTGAGATCACAAATTTTTTCGTACCAAAAGATGAAGTTGTTGTAACCACAAAAGCGAAAGTAAAAAAATGGAGTGATACCTATAAAACCAAAAGAGAACCCTTAGATTTAGAAATCCCTATCGTAGTATTAATCGATCATTATTCGGCTTCAGCCTCAGAAATTGTCGCAGGTTCTTTACAAGATTTAGACAGAGCAGTTATAGTTGGAGAACGATCTTTTGGTAAAGGGTTGGTTCAACGCTACCGAAAATTAACTTACGGTACGCAACTTAAATTGACAATTTCAAAATATTATACACCCAGTGGTAGATGTATCCAAGAATTAGATTATACACATAGAGATGAAAATGGTAATGTGCCTAAATTTTCTGATATAGAAATAAATTCGTATAAAACTAAAAATGGTAGAACTGTTTATGATGGCGGAGGAATTGAACCGGATATCAAATTAAAAACAGTTGAAAGAACAAATGCTACAAAAGCATTGATAAAATCTGAGGCTATTTTTAATTATGCGACAATTTATTTTAATAACAATGACAATGTAGCAACTTCGAAAGATTTCGTTTTATCTGATAAAGACTATCAACATTTTATATCTTATTTAAATAGAGCAGATGCCGTTTTTGAAACGGATACTGAAAAAAGATTAGCAGATGCGTTAAAAGCCTCTGAAAGTGAAGGATATATTCCTAAAATAGAACAAGAATATCGAAGCCTGTTAGACAAAATCAAAAGAGAAAAAGTAATAGAATTAGGTGCTAATAAGTCTGAAATTAAAGAATTACTTACAAATGAAATTGTGAGAAGATATTACTATAAAAAAGGAGAATACATCCATAAAGTACACAATGATATTTCAATTAATGATGCAGTAGAAGTTTTAAAAGATGAAAATAAATATCAAAAAATTCTAAAGTAACCCAACAGACAAGTATTCAATTAATACCTTTGTTTAAATTTTTTTAATGAGTATAATTAAACAAACCAAATCTCAAGAGTCTTCAAATGCAATAGAGCGGTTATATATTACCATGCGGCATTTGTTTAATAGAGGGTTTTATAAACCAATGGGTATTTCGGGAGATACACTCCGGGCATCTTTATTGTTATTACGTCCCGAAATTTATGGCTCAATAGCCGAAGAGAAGGCAGAATTAGACGGTTTATTGTATATAATAGACAGATTGCCGGAAGGTATTGAAGAATGTCAGTTCATTAATCTTACAGCAGATGAAGGGTATAATGAATCACATTTTAAACCTATAATTCCACCCAAAAGACGTCGAAACTGTTATCGTATAGATAAAGACCAGATGAATATTGAAATTACAAGAGGGCGTTCTGAAATTTATGATATTCTTACTCACTTAACTTTTTTATTTATAGAATCTCATAAGATAAAAGACAGGGTTTTAATTAGTGAAGATGGAAATACCATACGCGAATGGAAATATCTCGAAGATATAGTAATCAATAACAAAAAGTTAACTAATAATCAACGTGAAGTCAGTTTAACACATATAGCAGGTATTTTAGGAAGAACATTTAATGAGGTTAAAACTATTGATGCGGCATTTTCACGAAAAGAGCATCCAAATAAATTTTTTCATTGTATTTTCTGGATGGGTAAATTAGCCATCAATGAAGCTGTATTAAATGAAAAAAGATCGATAACCTTTAGCTCTACTTTAAGAGAAAGTATTGGTCACCATATCTATGGTGAAAAATGGGCAAATAATATCAAGAGAGTTTTAGAACAAGAACGATTATTAAACAGGCCGATTCATATTATTAGTGCTAATATGCATAGCGTAATGAACTCTATTTATGCACCTATTTTTTTGACTAAAGAAGTAAAAGAATATAAAGAACTAGCATTATTTGAACTGTTAAGTGATGATGACAGTGAGGCATTAAGAAAAAAGGTAAAAGAACAAGCTTCAAAAACAGGATTAACTTATGTAAAAGACACTTCTGGTACCAATATCAATGTTCAGATAATTGATACTTCTAAAATTGATTTTAATAAATCATCATATACTCTAGGTAAAAATAGCAAAATAGAAGAAAAACCGGTATTAATTGTAATGGATTATGCATTTGGTGAGCAAGCATTTGAAACTATGGATGAGCTATTAAAACCATACTTTTGTAAAAACAACAAGATACATTATTTTAATGTTGAATCTGTATCAATCATGGGTAAGGCCGGTATCTTAGAAGGCGGAAAGAGTGATATTATGATACCGTCAGCACATATTTTTGAAGGTACTGCTGATAACTATCCTTTTGAAAACGAATTAAGGAAAGAAGATTTAGAAGGTTTTGGTATTGATGTCTATGAAGGATCGATGGTAACAGTGCTTGGAACTTCATTACAAAATAAAGATCTGTTGACATTTTTTCATGATTCTACGTGGAGGGCTATAGGATTAGAAATGGAAGGAGCACATTATCAAAAAGCGATACAATCGGCTTCTAGAATCAGAGGAAATATTTCAAAAAATGTTAAGGTTAGATATGCATATTACGCATCAGATAACCCTTTAGAAACAGGAAGTACTTTGGCATCTGGAGGATTGGGCACTTCAGGAGTTAGACCAACCTATGCAATTACCCAAAAGATATTAGAACAAATATTTTAACTATTAGAAATGGCAGAACAAAATATACCTCAAGAAGGTGAAGTAGATCTAGGCAGTTTATTTAAAGTTATTGGAAAGGGATTTCAAAATCTTTTTAAGGCTATAGGTCAGTTTTTTAAAACCATATTTCACTATTTTATTTTATTTCTTCTTTTTTTAAGAAATAACATGTTAAAATTAGGCATTGCCATGTTTATTGGTGTTGTCATAGGCTTGTACTTAGATTTGACCCAACCTAAATTATATTCATCTACTATGATTGTTGAGCCTAATTTTAAAAGTGCTCAGCAATTGTATAAGAATATCAATTTTTATCACGAATTAGTGAAACAAAAAGATTCAAGTTTATTAGCACAGACTTTAAAGATTTCGGAAAATGAAGCAGCTAAACTAAAAGGGTTTTATATAGAACCTATCAAAAATCAGAATGAAAAATATCAATTCTTTAATGAATTTATTCAAGACATTGATACCATCACAGTAAGAAATATTGATATAAAAGAGTTCAAAAAAGGTTTTTCTGATTATAATTATAACTACCATCAAATAAAAGTAAAATCATTCAATAATACAATTTTTGAAAAACTTAGCATTCCTATCATAAGCTCAATCGAAAATAACCCTTATTACAAATATCAAAAGAACATCAATGATGAAAATTTACATCAAAATGAGAGGGTATTATTAAAGTCATTACGTGAAGTAGACACTCTCAGAAAAATCTACAACGAAGTGCTAATTACTGAAGCAAAAAAAATGGAGACAGGCACCAGTATAACCTTAGCACAAGGAGTAAAAAAAACCGAGGAGATTGAATTATTTAACCAAAGTTTAGAGTTAAATGATGAGTTGATAGATAATAACAAAGAAAAAGCTGAAACCACAGAGATATTAAACGTGGTATCTACTTTTAGTAAAGTTGGTATTAAAGAAAGAGGCTTGCAAAAAAAATGGACCTTTGTATTAGGGGTAGGGTTTGGATTGTTGATGTTGTTGTTTATATTATTAAGGCAATTAAATTCTTATTTAATTGGTTATAGAAAATAGATCAATACATGACAAAGTGATTATCTAGCATGTTTTTATCACACATAATTTTCTTTTGGCTCAAAAAAAGTATCTAAAAATCATTCCTCATTAAATCACTTTATTAGTCTATTAAAAATAATTTTGTCTTAGATATAGTAAAGAATTAGAATAAAGGCGTTAGAAATTTTAGAGTTATAATTTCAAGAAGTAATCTGTATGAAAGACTTTTTTAAATTTTTATTTAGTCTATTGGGCATTAATATTGGTTACTCTGTTAGTAAAGTAGATATTGTTTTGTTTATCAAAGATTTGTGGCCTCAAAAAACTAACTTTGAACTTATTAGATTAGGACCTGACACTGATGGAGGTTATTTGGTACCTGATGATCTAGAAAATATAGAAGCTTGTTTTTCACCAGGAGTAGATTTGATTAGTGATTTCGAAATGGAATGCTATAACAGAGGAATGCAATTATTTCTAGCTGATAAATCAGTCGATAAACCAAACTTAAAAATAGCTGATAAAGAATACCATTTTACTAAAAAGTTTATCGGAACAATTAATAATGAAGATTTAATAACCATAGATAACTGGATATCTTCTGCAAATATTGACTCTAGCTCAGATTTACTATTACAAATGGATATTGAAGGGAATGAATATTCTTCATTATTAACTATATCCAATGAATTAATGAAAAGATTTAGAATTATTGTAATTGAGTTTCATGATTTAAATAAAATTTGGAATAAAGAATTTTTTAGACTAGCTCAGAGTGTTTTTTTAAAGATTTTAGATACACATGTTTGCGTACACATACATCCAAATAATTGCTGTGGTACGGATGTACAAAAAGGAATAGAAATACCTAAAGTAGCAGAATTTACATTTTTAAGAAAGGACCGAATAACATCTCTAAATAATTCAACAAAATTTCCACATAAATACGATTTTGATAATACTGAAGGAAAAAGTATTGATTTACCTAAAATATGGTATAAACAAAGCTAAATTTTACACAATTAGATTTCATTTTGGATAGAAAAAATAACATCTTTAAAAAAAATATAGTTTCTATCTTTTTTTATAAATTGATTGCACTTCTTTTTGTTTACCTAACTGTTCCTTTGTTAATTAAAACTCTTGGAGTAGACCAATATGGTATTTGGATAACTATTTACTCAATATTTGGTTGGATTTATTTTTTAGATTTAGGCATAGGTAATGGTTTAAAAAATAAATTGACAATTGCATTTTTAAAGAATAATAATGATGCTAAGGAATACATTACAACATCATATTTATGCTTAACATTAGTTGCTATTATTTTTTTTATCGTTTTCAGTATATTGATATACTTTCTTGATATAGGCACTTTGTTAAATATTCAATTGGAAGAATGGTATTTGAAAACACTTTTTTTTATTACATTACTTTCATTCGTATTCGTATTTGTATTAAGTATTTACAAGCAATTTTTTTATGCGTTACAGAAATCATCTGTTGTTGAACTTTCAATGATGATTTATAGCGGTATAGTTTTTTTGTTATTGTACTTATTTATGTATAATTTTAAATCTTCGTTAATTTCAACAACCATTATTTATGGCGTGTCAAACATATTAATATGCCTTTTATTTACTTACTTATTTTTTAAAGGCAATAGAGAATTTTGGTTTTCTTTTAAAAACTTTAACGTACAAAAGATTAGAGAATTAAGCGGAATAAGTATTGATTTTTTCGTTATACAGATTTGTGTATTAATTATCTTAGCAACTGATAATATATTGAATATAATATTACTTGGGCCTGCAGATGTAACATCTTATAATAATGTGTTTAAATTATTTCAGTTATTCTTGATAACTAGCACTTTAATTCAAACACCACTTTGGTCATTGTATACAGATGCCTATCATAATAATGACATTGAATGGATAAAAAGAACAATTAAGAGGTTGAATTATTTAATAATACCATTAATTTTATTAGTTGCATTAACAATATATTTAGGACCAAAAATATTAGCTCTTTGGATTAATGAAGAAATTTTTTATGAACCAAAACTGCTACTTTTTATGGGATTGTTTGTTATTATTCGAATTTATGGTGAAATTTATATTTATTTTTTAAATGGTATTGGGAAAATAAAGCTTCAGTTAATTGTTTCTATTTTCGCTGCTATTATAAACATTCCTTTATCAATTATTTTTGTAAAATATTTCAATTTAGGGAATAGTGGGATAATACTTGCTACGGTTATTAGCATGTCTCTTTATGTAGTTGTAATGCCAATTCAAGCTGTTTCGATTTTAAATAAAAAAGGATCTATTGTATATGGTCAAAAAGAATGATAGTGACTGGTATTAGAATAATTTAAAATTCTCTTTCAGATGAAAACATCAACGAGTATTTTAGTTCGTACAATTAATAAAATTAATAAGGTATTTGGAAGAGAATTTAACAAATATCTAAAGCACATTACGGGAATAATCCATATTGGTGCTAATACAGGTCAAGAAAGGAATTTATACAAAAAACATGGTTTGAATGTAGTGTGGGTTGAGCCAATCCCTAAAGTGTATGAAAAATTAAAAAGGAATATAAAAGAATATGAAAAACAAAGGGCAATTAAAGCTCTTGTAACAGATAAGAATAATAAAGAATACAAATTTAATATTTCAAATAATGGCGGCGAATCTTCGTCTATTTTAAAGTTAGAAAAACATAAAGATATTTGGCCAGATGTTTTTTATGAAGAAACTATTTTATTAAATAGCATAACATTAGAGAAGCTAATTGAAAAAGAAAATATTAATATGAAGGACTATCAAGCCTTAATTTTGGATACACAAGGGTCAGAATTATTAGTTTTAGAAGGAGGTGTTTCTGTATTAAAACATTTCAAATATATTGCTACTGAAGTTGCAGACTTTGAATCATACAAAGATTGCTGTACCCTTGATGATATTACTAAGTTTATGGAGAAGCATAATTTTCAAGAAAATTTCCGCTCAAAATTTGCTGAAAGTAAAAATAAAGGAAGTTATTTTGATGTTCTTTTTAAGAGAATATTTTAATATAAATAAAAACGAATTGTATTTTAAATAATTTTGTGAACCATTATGAGTGTTAAACCTTTGATTTCTATCATTACTTCAACATTTAATAGTGCCAAAACACTTAATGATACTATAATTTCAATTTTGAGTCAAACTTATGATAATATTGAATATATTGTTATAGATGGAAACTCTACAGATAGTACTGTTGATATTTTAAAATCTTCAGCAAAGTTGTTTGAAAAACAAAAAATAAATTATCAATGGATTAGCGAACCTGATGAAGGGATTTATAATGCGTGGAATAAGGCATTAAATATATTTAATGGAGATTGGGTAGTTTTTATTGGATCTGATGATTACTTTAAAAATAATACAATTATTGAAGAATTAATACCCTATTTAAATGAAGCTTTAGCTCAAAACAGTAATTATGTTTATGGGAAAATAGAACATATAAACTCGAATAATCAGCTAATTGAAATAGCTGGAAGACCATGGTCTATTCAAAAAAAGAGATTTACTTACACCATGAATATAGGTCATAGTGGATGTTTTCACCATACAAGTTTGTTTAAAAAACACGGAAATTTTAACGAATCATTTAAAATAGCCGGAGATTATGAGTTTTTATTAAGAGAATTTAAAGATCCTAATAATAATGCCTTTTTTGTTGATAAATCTTTTATAATAATGAGAGAAGGAGGTATAAGTGGAAGCTTGAATAATAGATTAATCGTAATAAAAGAAAACCATAAAGCTAGAAAATTAAATAAAATTAATAAATTTTCCAGAGAATTATTCTTTTGGGAATTTAGAGTGAGAGCTGTTATAATTATAAAATCCATTTTTGGTGAAATTTTTGCAGCTAAAATGGCGGATTTATATAGAAAGATATTTTTAGGTAAACAAAAGCGTTGGAGCGTTTAATTTATGAGTGTTAACTGGTCTGTTTTTTTTATTTTAATTATTGTTACTTTTTATGTGTTCTATAAAAAGAACTTTAGATTTATTGATGCTTTTGTCTTTTTTATTCCTTTTAACGCAACAGTAGTATTCTTCACTCCGGATAATACAGCTATAAACCTGCCATTTATTCTATTTTTTCTAGCTTCCATATCTTATTTTATAAGAAAGATTTTTCACACAAAATTTACAATTCCTAAAGATAAAAAAGTTACAGTTACTTGGTTATTACTTATTGCCTTTATCGCCATACTGTCACAAATAATGCCCTATATAATTGACGGTAGCTATATGGTATTAGATAGATATAAAGAAACCATTTATTGGGCAAAAGAAGAAGCATTATATCCAAGTATGCAATGGTTTACACAAACAATATATTTTCTAATAGGCTTGCTAGTTGTCTTTTTAGTAAGTTTTACTTATAAAACAAGTGAAGATTTAAAAAAAGCTTTAAAGTTATTGTTAGCAGGAATAACATTTATGGTTTTTTGGGGCTGGTTTGGTGATTTAATTTACTTCATAGGAATTCCTTATCCTCAAATTTTTAACCAAATCGGGATGAATCAATACGGCATTCAAGAATTTAATGGGTTTCCAAGAATGGTAAGTGTTACGATGGAAGCTTCCTATTTTGCTCAAATACTAATTCCGATTACACCATATTTTTACTGGTTTTATCAACAAAAGGAAGCCTTTATTTTTAGCAGATCTTTTCATAAAAAAATGTACATCTTATCAATTATAACATTACCAATTGCTATCACTACTACGGGAATGTTAGGTTTTTTTGTTCTAATAGGATTGTGGCTAATAAATAATATTAGAGTTTTTACAAAAAGAAGTAAATATTTTCTTGTAACATTATATTCCTTGTTAATTTTGGTTTCTTTATATTTTACTATCGATTATCTTATAAGCGTATCAGGAACTTATTCAGGTATAGAACGATTTAAGACTGTTCATTATGGAGCAATTTATTTTACGGATTATCCTGTTTTAGGTTTGGGTTGGGGGGTATTTCCTACTTACGATTTTTTAATAAACTTATTAGTTAATTTTGGATTGGTAGGAACCATTCCTTTTTTAATTTTAATGTATAATATTTATATAAAATTACGAGTAAAAGTAAAAAGAGCAAATGAAAAGAGCAGGCCCTTATATAGGGCAGCGCTTGAAAGTTTTCTGCTGATTTTAATTGTATCGCAGCTTTCTGGTTTTATATACCATTCACAGTACTTTTGGTTGTATTTAGGCTTATCAATTTCTTTTGGATCATTAGAGTTAAAAAAGCAAATTTAAAGATGAAATTTTCGATTATAATTCCGACTTTGAATAGAATTAAAGAGCCTCTTTTAATGTTAGAATCACTAACAAATCAAACCTTTAGAGATTTTGAAGTTTTGTTGATTGACCAAAATGAAGAAGACATTTTAAGCAGTCATCTGCATAATTTTGATACTTCGCCAATAAGACATATTAAAACTTCCGTAAAGGGAGCGTCTAATGCTAGAAATACCGGAATTCAAAGGGCAAAAGGTGAAATATTAACTTTTCCGGATGACGACTGTGAATTTTATGATACTTTTCTTGAAGAGATAAACAATTATTTTGAAAATAATATTATTGACGGCATTGTAACAACTTCTAAAGATAAGTATGACGGTAAAGCAATCTCAGTTTTAATGTCGTCTAAATTACAGCATATAAATCGAAATAACGTCTTAAGAACAGTTGTTGAATTTGGCATAATTATAAAATCCAATCAATTAAAAGGATTTTTATTTGATCCAAGTATGGGTGTTGGTACTCCAAATTCACCTTACTGGTCTGATGAAGGGCCCGATTTAATTTTACGTTTAATAGAAAACGGAGTACACTTTAATTATTGTCCGCAATTTTATATGTTTCACCCTAATCCTGTGAAAAAATATAATGCTAAAACTGCTCTACGAAGTTATCGCTATGGAAAAGGAAGAGGTTTCTTTTTAAAAAAACATAATTTTGGATTTTTATCAATTTCATATTATTTGTTTTTGTATGTTGTAGGGATATTTAAGGGAATTGTGTTTTTAAACCCTCAAATGATTAATTATTTTATTAAAGGATTTATTGGAAGGTATGAAGGCTATTTTTCATCAAAGAAATTGTGATTTAATTTTAAAGTTTTTGCTTTTTATTACGGCATTTAGCATTCCGTTTTCATTTGCTTTTAATAGTATTTCTCTTGCTATTCTTTTTTTGTTTTCATTTGTATATTTTAATAAAGAGGAATTTTCTATTAACATGAAAACAAAAAAGGTGTACATTCTCTATATACTTTTTTTTATAATTCAAGTATTATCAATTTATTACGCATCGAATAAAGATGCTGCTATTAAATCGGTTACAAGAAATACTGTGTTTTTTATCTTACCAATAACCTTTATCAATCTAAAAAATAAGATAGACAAGAATATTATAAGAATTGTTTATTATGGATTGCTACTAGCTATCTTATCTACTTTAGTAAGTTCTTATTTTAATTTATTTATACAATACTTATATGAAAATATAAGTATTAAAACCATGGTTAGAGAAAAATTTATAGCCAATGGTATTTATGACATTCATGTTCCATATATGGCTTTGTTGAATCTATTTTTGATAGTTATTACTTATAAGATCTCTTTTAATAAAAAAGAAAGCATTGATAAACGTATAAAGTTTTCACTCATGACTTTTTTAAGTTTAGCGCTATTACAATTGTCAGGTGTAATGTCTATTGTTGTTTTAGGATTATATTTTATCACACTATTTATAAATAGTAAAAGATCTAATAAAGTAAAAATATTCGTTGTTTTTCTTATGAGTATTGTATTTATTTTTTCATATCTCACGTTAAAAAATATTGATATCCAAGATCGTGTCCGAGGGTCAGAAAATTTAGTATATAGAGCTCAAAATATTATTAAATCTAGTGATCAGGTAAGAAATGAAAATTGGAAAAGTGTTATGAATGTAATTTCTAACAATCTACTTTTAGGTGTTAGTGCTGATGGAGGTTTAGAGTTACTACAAAGTCAAAGACAGGTCTTAAGTGAATCTTATATTAATAAACATAATGCACATAATGATTATTTAGAAATTATTTTAAGATATGGCTTAATAGGGTTTAGCATCTATTTCCTTTTAGTACTTATGTTAATGAGAAAAGCATTTATGACAAAAAATTATTATTTAATTTGGGTTTTAGTGATTTTTTTAATTTCAGGATTAACTGAATCTTATTTGCAAAGACAGATTGGAATCGTATTTTTTGTATTCTTTTCTTTGCTTTTTTATACCCAGAGCGATAGTGAAAGATTCAAGATAAATCAAAAGGGAATATGAAAGTTGCTATAGTTCATTATTGGTTTATTACACGACGTGGAGGGGAAAAAGTTGTAGAATCAATATTGAAAATTTTTCCAGATGCTGATATCTATACTTTGTTTTATGATAAAAAAGAGTATGGCAAAAATTTGAATAAACAAAAGGTTTATACTTCAGTTTTAAATACACCATTTTTAAGAAAGCATTATCAAAAAATATTCCCTCTTTATCCTTTGGGGATTAATTCATTAAAACTTAAAAAGAAATATGATCTAATTATATCTTCTGAATCTGGACCAGCCAAAGGAATTGAAATTAAAGACAGCACACCTCATATATGTTATATTCATTCTCCTATGAGATATTGTTGGAGTCACAAAGAGTTATATTTGCATTCTGTTTATCCAGTTTTGAGACCTTTAATTAGGTTTTTTCTAAATAGATTACAAAATTGGGATAGATCAACAATACAAAATGTAGATTTGTATATAGCAAATTCAATAAACGTTGAAAAAAGGGTAAAAAAATATTACAATCGAGAGTCGAGCGTTGTATATCCTCCGATATCGGATGAATTCTTTAGCAAACCAATTGAGAATGATATTGAAAAAGATATTTACTTAAGCTTTGGAGCTATCACTCCATATAAAAGAATTGATTTATTAATTGATACATTTGTTGAAAACGGTAAAAAACTTATTATAATAGGAGAAGGATCAGAAAAGAAAAAATTACAAAAAAAAGCAACTCAAAATATTGAATTTAAGGGTTCTTTAGAGTGGAATGATATTGAATTAATATTTTCAAAAACCAAAGCATTACTTTTTCCCGGAGAAGAAGATTTCGGTTTGATTCCTTTAGAAGTAATGGCTTACGGTATACCTGTTTTAGCATTTAAAAAAGGTGGAGCACTTGAGACCATTATTGAAAATAAAAATAAAGTCAATGAATCTTCAGGGCTTTTTTTTAATGCTCAAGATACTAAATCAATTCAACAGACTATTGAATTGTTTGAGGAAATTGAACAAAAATTTGATCCTAGTTGGATTAGAAATCATGCTTTTTCCTTTAGAGAAAAACAGTTTATTAATATTTTTAGAGAAAAAATAAAGGGTTTTTTAAAAGAATAGAATTGAAAAAGAAAATAATTCATGCCAAAAAAAAGCCACAGATATTCATATTTAACCAGGCCCATATTTGTATTTATTGATCTTCTTATAATTTTTGGCGTCATTTTTTTTGTGTCGGATAAGGAGTTTTACAACCCACTTTTTTTAACATATATCCTTCTTTTTTGGCTACTTATTGCTTTTAACACTAACTTTTATAGTGTTTATAGATTTACAAGTCCGTTTAAAATTTTTAAACTTTTATTTTTCCAATTCTTAGTTTTTACTTTAGGATATTTAACATATTTCACAATTTTTAAAGAAGGCGAGGTAATACATAACCAGTTTTTAATTTTAACTTCAATCCTAGGCGGAATCGCCTTGTTTAAATTCATTTCTTTTTATGCATTAAAAAGATACCGTCTTGACGGTAAAAATTATCGAAACGTAGTAGTAATTGGCTTAGATGTTACCTCAAAAGAAGTAATCAAACTATTTAAAGATAAAGCAGATTTAGGATATCGATTTCTTGGATTTTTCTCAAATAAAGAAAGTAGTCAGAAAGAGTATTTAGGAAATCTAAGTCAAAGTTTTAATTATATTTTAGACAATAATATTGATGAAATATATTGTTCACTTTCATCATTAAAAAAAGAACAGGTAAATAAATTTAAAAAATTCGCCAATAATCATAATAAAGTAATAAAGCTAATTCCTGATTCGACCGAGTTGAACAGTAAAAATTTTGGTTCAGAATATTATGGTAATATACTTGTTTTAAATGTAAAGAAGTTACCTTTTGAATCTTCCGAAAACCATTTTATAAAAAGATTATTTGATGTAATTTTCTCTTTCATAGTAATTATTTGTGTCATGTCATGGTTGATCCCAATATTATGGATCATTGTTAAAATTGAATCTAAAGGCCCATTATTTTTTAGACAAAAACGAGAAGGATTGGCAGGACATCAATTTGCCTGTTATAAGTTTCGTTCTATGAAATTAAATTCAATGTCAGATAAACTGCACGCAACGAAGAATGATGAAAGAGTAACACGAATAGGTTCATTTTTACGAAGAACTAGTTTGGATGAATTACCTCAATTTTTTAATGTTCTGTTTGGTGATATGAGTATAGTTGGCCCAAGACCACATATGAGTAGTTTATCGTTTGAATATCAAAAAGATATTGATAACTATATTGAAAGACATGCAGTGAAACCAGGTATTACAGGATTGGCTCAAATAAGTGGATATAGAGGTGAAGTTAGAAAGAAATCGGATATTAAAAATAGGGTAAGATTAGATATATTTTATATTGAGAATTGGTCCTTCTTTTTAGATATAAAAATTATAGCACAAACGGTATTGAATATTTTTAAGGGTGAAGAAAAAGCATACTAAACTTATATGTCAGATAAAGACAAAATAACCATAACAGCTTCAATTGTTTTATATAATGAAGATATTGATGAGTTATCTAAAGCTATTGACAGTTTTTTAAAAACACCTCTATCTAAAAGGCTCTATTTAATAGATAATTCACCAACCAATAAACTTAAAACATTAGCTAATCATCCGGATATTGAATGTGTTTTTATAGGTAAAAATATTGGTTTTGGTTCAGGGCATAATACTGTAATTAACAGGATAAAAGAAAAATCAAAATACCACCTTATATTAAACCCAGATGTCTCTTTTAAGCCATCAGTATTACCCAACCTTATTAAAGCGATCGAAAAGGAAGAAGAATTGGTAATGATAGCTCCCAAAGTTTTATTTCCTAATGGAGAACATCAATATACTTGTAGAAGATATCCTTCGTTCTTTGAATTATTTATTCGAAGATCGGGAATTTTTACAAGACTATTTAGATCATTGATTGAAAAAGGAGAATATAAGGATCGCGTTTTGACAAAACCATTTTATCCTGATTTTTTGCAAGGCTGTTTTATGCTTTTTAAAAAAAATGATTTCTTAAGAATTAAAGGGTTTGATGAGCGTTATTTTTTATATATGGAAGATGTAGATATATGTAAGAAGATAGATGCTTTAGGTAAGAAAAAAATGTATTACCCTAAAGAAGAAATAGTGCATGTTCATAAAAAAGGATCTTCGAAAAACATCAAATTATTTATTCAGCATTTTTTATCAAGCATTCAATATTTTTATAAATGGAGATAAGTATTATTTAGATTATTCACTTCTCCGAATAGCTATCGGGCCGACTAAATAACCTTTTTAAACTATTTTAATTTATTTTAACTCTGTGTAATAACCGTATATTTGTATCAATAATCTCACAAATCAACAAATGAACGTCCTTATTTTAGGCTCTGGAGGCAGAGAACATACACTTGCCTGGAAAATTAATCAAAGCGAAAAACTAGAGAAACTTTTTATAGCACCTGGTAATGCCGGAACAGCACAAATTGGGTCTAACCTAGATCTCAATGTGAATGATTTTCAATCTATTAAGAAAGCATTATTAAAATATGCTATAAATTTGATTGTGGTGGGCCCTGAAGACCCATTGGTTAATGGGATACATGATTTTATTATTGATGATAATGAATTACAACATATTTCAGTTATTGGTCCAAGAAAAGTAGGGGCTCAGTTAGAAGGGAGTAAAGATTTTTCGAAACAATTTATGGAAAGACATCATATTCCAACTGCAAAGTATAAAAGTTTCACAAGTCAAACTTTAAAGGAAGGCTATCAATTTTTAGAATCATTAAAAGCCCCATATGTTTTAAAGGCAGATGGTTTAGCAGCAGGGAAAGGTGTTTTGATCTTAAATTCTTTGGATGAAGCGAAGTCAGAATTAAAAGAAATGTTAACAAATCAAAAATTTGGTGCAGCAAGTAGTAGGGTTGTTATTGAAGAATTTCTTGATGGTATAGAAATGAGTTGTTTTGTGTTATCTGATGGTAAAAATTATATCAGTTTGCCTGATGCTAAGGATTATAAACGAATTGGTGAAGGTGACATAGGTTTAAATACAGGAGGAATGGGTGCGATATCACCAGTGCCTTTTGCGGATACTGATTTTCTTAAGAAAGTGGAAGATCGGGTCATTAAACCAACTATAAAAGGGTTACAAAAAGACAATATACCTTATCAAGGGTTTATTTTTATTGGCTTGATTAAAGTGAACGATGAACCTTTTGTAATTGAATATAATGTTCGTTTGGGTGATCCTGAAACAGAAGTTATCATTCCTAGATTAAAAACAGATTTATTAGATATTTTTATTGCCACAGCAGCTCAAAAATTAGATACAATTTCTATTGAGTTAGATGAAAGATCTGCAACTACTGTGATGTTGGTTTCCGGCGGTTATCCTGAAGCATATAAAAAAGGGAAAGAGATTACTGGCATTGAAGCGGTAAAGAACTCGCTAGTATTCCACGCTGGAACAACTGTAAAGGATAATATAACAGTCTCTAATGGAGGAAGAGTTATAGCCGTGACATCTTATGGAAATGGTATTAAAGAGGCTTTACAACGATCCTATGATAGTATAGAAACTATTAAGTTTCAAGATATGTATTATCGAAAGGATATAGGTTTTGATTTGGTATAAATGTCATTCCTGCGAAGACAGGAACCGGATGAATGCATTGCTAATTTTAATGAGATTCCTGTCTTCGCAGGAATGACAGAAAATGAAAAAAAAAATATTAGTTGCTCCGTTAAATTGGGGGCTAGGGCATGCTTCACGTTGTATTCCAATTATAAATGCCTTAATTGTAAATAATTTTGAGCCAGTAGTTGCTAGTGATGGAGAGGCGCTAAAATTATTGCAGAAAGAATTTCCAAAAATTAAATGCTACGAACTACCTAGTTATAATATCAGATATTCAAAAAAAGATAAGCTTAAGTATAAACTTTTCTTAAGTATTCCGCGAATCTTAAGAGTTATCAAGAATGAAAAAAGAGAAATTGAAGAAATTATAGAGAAAGAAAACCTTTCGGGAATTATATCTGACAATCGTTTTGGAGTAAGAAACACTAAAATTCCATCAGTTTATATAACACATCAGTTAAATGTACTTTCAGGGAGTACGACTTCAATTACTTCAAGAATACATCAACAAATTATATCAAAATTTAACGAATGTTGGGTGCCTGACACTATGAGTAAATCGAGACTTTCGGGAAAACTCTCTGAGATTAAAAACAAAAATATAAAGGTCAAATTTGTAGGCACACTGAGTAGGTTTTACAAAACCTCAGTAAGCAATGAATATGATTTCTTGATAGTTTTATCAGGGCCCGAACCTCAACGAAGTATATTAGAGCAAATATTAACGATTGAGTTAAAAGATTATGATAAAAAAGTGCTGTTAGTTAGAGGAGTAATTACAGATAAAGCAGTTCCCTATATAAACGATACAACCAAAGTTGTAAACTATATGCTTACTGTACAATTACAACGAGCTTTTAATGAAAGTGAAATCGTGTTGGCAAGGTCAGGCTATTCAACAATTATGGATATAGCCAAATTAGAAAAAAAAGCCTTTTTTATTCCAACGCCTGGGCAATTTGAACAGGAATATTTAGCCCAAAGGATGGACGAACTCAACATTGCTCCTTTTGCAGATCAAAGCAGTTTTAAAATAAAAATGTTAGATAGAATTGCCAAGTATGACGGATTTAGTAAAACTAGAAATAAAAATTTGAATGCTGATCTATTCAACCTTTTCTAGCGTAAACGAGAATGTCGATCCTTTACCATATTCACTCTTCCCAAATACCTGCTGATTATGTGCTTCGATAATATGTTTTACTATTGAAAGTCCTAATCCTGAACCTCCTTGTTCTCTAGACCTACTTTGATCAACTCTATAAAAACGTTCAAATAATCTTGGAATATGTTGCTGTTCAATACCCTCGCCATCATCCTTAATATTTACAATAAATTGTTTTTGAGCATAATTTTTAATACTCACCTTAGTTTTACCATTCTGTTTGCCGTATTTAATTGAGTTCGCAATTAAATTTATAAGCACTTGTTCAATTCGCTTTACATCAGCTTTAACCAATATTGGTGTTTCATAAATTTTGTCAAAAACCAACAAAATGTTTCTTTTTTTAGATTTCATTTCCAAAAGATCAAATACATTTTGAATAAGCCCAACTATATTAAATGTTTCAATTTTAGGGTTTAAGTTTCCCGATTCAAGTTTAGAGATCATGTCTAGATCTTTAACAATACTAATTAATCGTTCTACGCCTTTATTAGCTCTTTCTAAGTATTTATCTCTTATAGATTTATCCTTAATAGCACCTTCTGACAATGTTAATAAGTATCCTTGAACAGTAAAAAGAGGTGTTTTTAATTCATGTGAAACATTACCTAAAAATTCTCTTCTATATTCTTCTCTAATTTGTAACATTTCAATCTCTAACAATTTATCTTCAGCAAACTTTTTCACTTCTTTTGATAAGGTTTCCATATCAGACGTAATCCCTTTTTTATTTATATCTTCAATACTTAATAAAGCAACTTCATCATATATTTTTTTGACTCTTTTATAGATAAAGCGCTCAACTCTGAATTGGATTATAAAAAATGAAAACATATAAGTAATCACACTAAAAATAATGGCAAATAGTAGGTATGATTTATTAAAAAAAGTATAGGACAATATTAATGCAACAATAAATGTTAAGAAAGCTAAATATAAAGAAGATTCAAAAGCAAAATTGTATGTTTTTTTAAACTTCATTAAAGAGTAAATTTATAACCAACACCTTTAACAGTTTTAAAGTATTCATCTCCAATTTTTTCTCTTAATTTTCTAATGTGTACATCTATTGTTCGGCCACCTACAACTACATCACTTCCCCAAACTTTTTCAAGTATCGCTTCCCGTTTAAATACTTTACCGGGTTTTGAAGTTAACAAGGCTAATAATTCAAATTCTTTTCGTGGTAGAATAATCTTTTGCTGGTCTTTTTGAACGAAGTACTCCTCTCTATTAATGATAATATTGCCTATGGTTGTTGAGCCTTGACTCTCTGAATTTTCATCTTTTAATCTTCGTAATAAAGATTTTACTTTACTTATTAAAACTTTTGGTTTAACAGGCTTAGTAATATAATCATCCGCTCCGGCATCAAAGCCAGCCACTTGCGAATAATCTTCACCTCTTGCTGTAAAAAAAGCGATGATTACATTTTTTAACTTATCTATTTCTCTAATTTTTTCACAAGCTTCAATACCATCCATTTCCGGCATCATAACATCAAGAAGAATAAGATGAGGTTGAATTTCTTTAGACACTTTAATAGCCTCAATACCATTAGATGCAGTAAATATTTGGTATCCTTCTTTTATTAAATTATAACTTACTATTTCTAGAATATCTGGTTCATCATCGACCAGTAATATTTTTATGTCTTTTTTCTTCATTAGGTTATTTTATTACTCAAAAGTAATGATTAAATATACAATTTTGTAAACTTAACAATGAATTAAAGTAGTAATGTTAACTTAATATTAAGTTTAATTTAATGTTAAAATCATGTTGTTTCTTTTATTATTCAATAAAATAACATATTTTTATTGAGCGGATGAAATGTATTATTTAATCCATTTTGGATATGAAAAAGGGTTACTTTTTAATAGTTACTTTATTGATTACTTCTTGTTTTTATGCGCAAGTTTCTGATATTAATGTACTTGAAATAGATAGTTCTACTACGAAACTACAAGAAATAAAAGATTTTAAAATGTATCCTAATCCGGTTGTAAATGGTAAATTATTTATCAATACAGCGAATAATTCAATTAAGAAAATTCAAATTTTTGATGTTCTTGGCAAACAGATATTTTCTACATATTTAAGTGGGAAAGAGTTGAACGTGTCAAAATTAAATTCGGGAATTTACATTTTAAAAATTAACCAAGAAGACAAAACAGCCACTAGGAAGTTGGTGATAAAATAGATGTTGATCTTCTTAATATATAAAGCGGGTAATTCCCGCTTTTTTTGTTTGTATTCAAATAAATTTTATTTTTTATCTTTATTAAAATTATAATAGAATTAAATAAATATGTTAAATAAGATTAAGTTAGAAAACATATTATTTTTAGATATAGAAACGGTTCCCGAAGTTGAAACTTTTTCGGAATTGTCTGAAGAAAAACAAGAATTGTATTCTATAAAAACACAATACCAACGCAAAGACGAAGTGAGCGTAGAGGAGTTTTATGAAAGAGCAGGAATTTGGGCTGAATTTGGTAAAATAATATGTATTTCTGTTGGATATTTTGTGTCTATTGATAATAAGCGAAATTTTAGAGTAAAGTCTTTTTCGGGAGATGAAGTACAGCTGTTAGAAGCATTTAAAAAATTATTAGAAAATCATTATAATAAAACCGATCAGTTATTATGCGCTCATAATGGTAAGGAATTTGATTTTCCATATATAGCCAGGAGAATGATAATCAATAAAATTTCCTTACCTGAAAAGTTAAACTTATTCGGCAAAAAACCATGGGAAGTTGCACATTTAGATACTTTAGAACTATGGAAATTTGGCGATTACAAACATTATACTTCCTTAAAATTATTAGCCAATATTTTAGGAATTCCATCACCAAAACAGGATATAGACGGCAGTCAAGTTGCAGGTGTATACTACAAAGAAAAGAATCTTGAGAAAATTGTTAAGTATTGTGAACGAGATACTATTGCGGTGGCACAGCTATTGCTAAGGTATAATAATTTAGATATTTTAAGTGATGACGAAGTAACGTATGTTTAACGATTATGATTCCAATTTCAAAGAAAGTTCAATCCATCGTTCTTCTTTCGTTTCAATAGCGACAATTATTTCTTGTAATTTTAGAGAAGATTCATTTATTCTTTCGGCACTAATCTCATTATTTTCAAATTGTTTTTCAATTATTGCTTTTTCTTTTCCAAGTTTTTCAATTTCCTTTTCTAATTGTTGAAATTCTTGTTGTTCATGATAAGATAATTTCCCTTTCTGGGAAGATGATACACGTGTATCAGTTTTCTTTTCTTTAATAAATTCTTTGCTTGGCTGAGAATCTTCATAAGTTCTATAATCAGAATAATTTCCAGGGAAACCGTTGATATTTCCATCATCGTCAAGCACAAATAAATGATCTACAATTTTATCCATAAAGTATCTGTCATGCGAAACAACTAAGAGATTTCCTGGATAATCTAGCAAAAAACTTTCTAATACATTTAAGGTTAATATATCAAGGTCATTTGTTGGTTCATCGAGAATTAAAAAATTTGGATTCTGAATTAAAACAGTACACAAATACAAACGTTTTAGTTCACCACCTGAAAGTTTTTCAACAAAGTCATATTGTTTTTTTCTATCAAATAAAAAACGTTCTAATAAATTCCCTGCCGATATTTTTTGCCCCTTGGCTAACGGAATATATTCACCGAATTCTTTGATAACTTCAATTACCTTTTGACCTTCTTTAATTTGGATTCCGGTTTGTGTATAATAACCAAACTTTACAGTTTCCCCAATTGTTACTTTACCAGAATCGACAGGAATTTTACCGGTTATTATATTTAAAAAGGACGATTTTCCTGTACCATTTTTTCCTATGAGTCCTATTCTTTCACCACGTTTAAATACATAATCAAATTTATTGAGTACAACTTTTTGGTCAAATGACTTCGATACATTGTGCATCTCAACTATTTTACTTCCTAAGCGTTCCATATTAATCTGAAGCTGCACTTTATAGTCTTTTCTCCGTTGATGGGCTTTTTCCTTTATTTCATAAAAATCTTCAATTCTAGATTTTGATTTTGTCGTTCGTGCTTTGGGTTGACGACGCATCCAATCCAGTTCTTTTTTAAACAAGTTTTTAGCTTTATTTACTGATGTTTGCTCTATTTCAATGCGTTCTTCTTTTTTTTGTAGATAATAGGAATAATTACCTTTATAAGTATATAATTTACCCTGATCAAGCTCTACAATTTCATTACATACTCGTTCTAAAAAATAACGATCGTGTGTCACCATAAAAAGCGTTATTTTTTCCTTCTTAAAGTAATTTTCTAACCATTCTATCATCTCAAGATCTAAATGATTTGTAGGTTCATCAAGAATTAATAAGTCTGGTTTATTTATCAAAACGATTGCTAATGAAAGCCTTTTACGTTGCCCCCCAGATAAGTTTTTAACTTTTAAAGATAAATCGTCTAACTTGAGTTTAAAAAGAATCTGTTTATATTGTGTTTCAAAATCCCAGGCATGGTGATGTTCCATTAGATCAAAAGCTTTTTGATAGCTTTCAGTATCATCAGGATTTTTTAGTGCGATCTCATATTGATGAATAATTTTCAGTGTTTTATTATCTGAACTAAAAATAGATTCTTCAACAGTTTCTTCAGGGTTCAATTCGTCTGTTTGAGATAGATAAGCTATATGTAATCCTTTACGGGAAACAATTTGCCCAGTATCTGGTGAATCTTTTCCAACAAGGATGTTAAGAATAGATGTTTTTCCTGTACCATTTTTCGCAATAAAAGCAATTTTTTGATCTTTGTTAATACCAAATGAGATGCCTTCAAACAGGATTCGCTCTCCATACGATTTAGAAATATTTTCAACAGATAAGTAATTCACAAGAATATTTTAATGCTTCGCAAAGTAACTAAAAAACCCGAGCATATGCCCGGGTTCTTTAGATATAATGTATCGTCTGAAAAAATTAGTGATATATAGATTTATTATTTTTTAAGAAATCTTTTAACCTTCGTTTTTTCACCAATATATATTTGTAATACATATATGTCACTATGTAATTTTGACACATCTATAGTTTTGCTATAAGCACCTTTTAATACTACTTGACCTAGCATATTCGTTATTTTATAGCTTTGTGCTTCTGCACCTAATAGAGACATATTTAAGATGCCACTAACAGGATTCGGATAAATTTCAAACTCAACACCATTAAAGTTACTAGTATCTACTGTTAGGCTATTTATACCATTAAATCCAACAGCACCTCCAACACAAAAACCAGTTGTTTGAGAACTCGTAAACGATCCTCCATTAGCTAGAACCAGGTTATTTGATGTGTCAGTTAAGGTGTAAGAACCATTTCCGAATGAACAGCACATGCCATCACCATAGCTATCTTTCATTACAAAAGAATAACACCCTGTAGGCAAGTCAACATTAATATTTAAAGTAGAACCATCAGCTTGTGAAGCATAAGTACCTCCGGAAGCAACAACTAAACTGGCACTATCTTGAATTTCCCAGCTTGTTTCTTCAGGGTAGTTATCAAAAGTTATTGAAAGTGCTACTGCAGTGTTGCCACCAGTAGTTCCTCCTCCAGATAAACTTATATCGTCAATCGCAATATCTGCTTTCCAGGTACCGCCAGTAATTCTATTAAATCTTAGTTGAACACTTCCACCAACATAAGCTGAAAGATTAACGTTTGCTGTTAACCATGCAGTTCCTTTATTGCCAGAATCACTCCATAGACTTGTCCATGTGGTTCCATTATCATTACTAGCTTCTAAAGCAATAGTTCCCATATCAGGATCACCTAACATATGATATTTAAATGAGAATGTAGCATCTGTTTCAGCACTAAGGTCAAAACATGGTGAATTTAATATAGCTTGCTTATTAGGATATCCTGTACCGTTACCTGAAGCTTCTACATATAAATAATAGGTCCCTTGTACAGCGCTAGTTGGTCCTGTTCCGCTTGAAGGTGTTCCATTAGCATCAATAGTCCAATCAATATCATCGGTTGTAGATTGTGTCCAAGCACCAAGTGTATTTTCAAAACCTTCACTATATGGGAATGATACAATTCCACCAGTACAACCAGAGCCTCCTCCACTTGAAAGTGTAGTTGCATTTACAGTATTACTAGCAGAAGAGATATTTCCAGCAGCATCTTTAGCGATAACATAAAAAGAATAACTTGTACTGGCAGTTAACCCTGCAATACTTGTAGTTATTCCAGTAACGGTACTTACATTTACGCCATTTTGATATACATCATAGCCAGTCACACCAATATTATCGGTGGCAGCACTCCAAGATAAATCAACACTTGTTTGCGTAATATTAGAAGCAGCTAAGGCACCAGGTGCACTTGGAGCTTGCGTATCAGGCGCAGCATTGGTGGTGACATTAACCGAATTACTAGCAGCAGATACATTACCCGCAGCATCGGTTGCTTTTACTGTAAAAGTATAATTAGTACTTGCTGTTAATCCTGTAATATTGGTTGTTGTTGCTGTAACGGTACCAATACTCGTTGCACCTTGAAACACTTCATATCCGGTTACACCGACATTATCTGTAGAAGCCGTCCAGTTTAATGTTGCTGTAGTTTCAGTAATAGCTGAGGCGGCTAAACTTGTTGGAGCAGTTGGTGCTTCTATATCTCCTCCGGTAGTTGCACCTATATTTACTGTATAATCTTCTACTTCACCATAGGTAAAAGCCTCACAAGCTGTTGGTATTCCGTTATATTTTAAAGAAACACGCATTCTTGTAGCACCATCTGTGGCTGTTGCAGGAACTGTAAATGAACCACTAACAGGTGTAGTTTGAGTTGCTGCCTGACTAAATACTAGTTCTCCTGCATCGGTAAAGTCACCGTTATTATTATAGTCTATCCAAACGGCATATCCTTCACTATATACAGTACCTGCCCATGTTGGAGTTACCGTAATAGTATACTGAGTACTTTTAGTTAAATCAGTTGAAACAGCTGTAAAATCAGAATAAAATTGACCTGTAGAAACATTATCAATTGTATTTAATTGAACTCTGCTAATATACTCATCATTTACATTTGTACTTGCAGAAGCACAGTAATTCGCACTAGTATCGCCATATGCATTACCAACTCCAACCGCATGCCATGCATTTGTTACTGCAATTTCTTCAGCAGAAGCAGCACCGTATAAATCTATAGCAGATTGTATCCCACTTGTTCTAGCATCAGCATATGTTGAATTGGCAGATAAATAAACGCTTTCTAAACGATATGCGATATTTCCGGCTTTAGCCATACCAATTCCTGAAACATTATAATTACCTCCTATATCATTTATTCCAGAGCCTCCAACAGTTAATAAATAAAACCAATGGTTTAGAACTCCTGAATTTGTATGGACACCACAATAGTCATTTGTAGAAGTTGGGGTACCACAATTTACATCTACCCAGTTAGTACCACCATAAGTGTCAGGCTGACCTAATAAAGTTGGATTGCTCATAGAACGTAATGCTGCAGATCCGGTTCTTCTGTCTATCTCATCTCCAATCAACCAAATTGAAGCATCTGGAGCGGCATCATTCCCATTCCCTTTTGCAAAGTGCTCAACGGCAGCTCCCCAAATATCAGAAAAGCCTTCATTCATAGCGCCCGATTCTCTTTGATATGCCAAGTTCGCCGTAAATTCAGTAACTGCATGACCAATTTCATGAGCAGCAACGTCAATACTTGTTAAAGCATCAAAGAAACCATTACCTTCTGTACCATCTGAACTTCCATCACCATAAGACATCACATTTAAAAACCAAAAAGCATTGTCATAGTTATTATCAACATGAACATAACTTCTCAACTGTGCTCCGGCATTATCATAACTGTTTCTTCCATGAACATTTTGCCAATAATCGTAAGTTTTCATTGCACCCCAATGCGCATCTAAAGCGGCGTTGTCTTTATTTACATTATCATATTCTGCTGCAGTCCAGTTATTATCATTATCACTAAATTCTGTATAGTTTGTAATATAAGGTAATGAGCTTCCAGCTGGAGCTAAATTATTAGCATTTCTAGTATATACTTTTCTAGAAGCATCATTTAAAGTATAACTACCATTTAAAGTTGTTTCAATAGACTGAGTACCGCTATATCGTGTTTGAGCTGACCCGGCAATCAAAGCAGTTGAAAGCGTTTCTATTTTAGCTTCGTCAGTATTATTAACATCCAAATTCACATTACTTCTTCCGTCATGACCAAAATTATCAGCATGTTTTACTCTTGCATTATAAAATAATACTCTTCCTGTTTGAGCATCTATATATACGTCAGCTCCACCTAAGGGCACTATTGTGAAAATTTCAAATTTATAGGCTAGTTTTAGTTTTTCAACATCACCTTTCTTTTTTAAATTATCAAAAACAGGTAATAAAACTAATTCTCCTTCTGGCTTTTTATAACCGAGTTCTTTAGAGGCAGCAACATCTTCCCATAAGTAGGATTGTGCTCCTATATGACTTAAAGCAGCTTGAAAGGCTTGACCCTTTGAAAGTTTAGGTGATACATTAACATTATTTGATTCATAATATTCACCACTAATAGATTCAACTCTTCCTTTTTTTGAGTGTAAAGTATAGGTGCCAAATTCTACCTTAACTCCCTTGAAGTATTGTTGATGTTTTTCATGAACAAAGCCAATTTTATCAGTTTCAGATTTTAATTTTTTAAAATCATCATTCTGTTTAAGGCTTAATTGTTCTTTTAAAATTTGTTTTGATTGGCTGAGATTGTAGGTTGAAGATTTGTTGAATACAATCAAGGTTGGATTTCCGTTAGAGCCAGCAATTTTTTGCTTGATTAAATTTTCTTTTTCTTGAGCATTTATTGATGTGACCCCCAAAATCACAAGACTTGAAAAAAGGAAACTCCTAAAATAATTTTTTTTCATAATATTTAATAGATTTAAGTTAATAAGCCATTATTACCATTTTTATGATAATTTAGGCTAGTTCGAAAATTGATGTTTTCTTAACAAAGAGCATTATTATTAAGACTTTCTTATAAAAAGTATTAAATATTGTTAAGAATTTGCCAAATATATGTTAATATATTAAATATTACAATAGTGGTTTTCCATGAGTTTTGACTAGTGGAAAACCACTACTTTTTATTTATTTATCTAAAAAAATAGTACATTTAGAAAAAATGGATGGTGAAATTATAATGTTAGAAGAAAAGAATTGATTTGAGCCATTATTTCAAATGGGATTTAAAACTATGAATTTAACCAAGCAAGAAAAACAATCATTCAGATCGTTACTTTTTATACATCAAGATGGTGTAGCAATTACAAGCATTATTGTAGCATTAGAAACTAAGAATTTTTTTGATTTCTTGAAAGGTCAAAAAGAAACTTCACTTAAAAAAATAATTGAAACCTTTCCTGAATTTCATAAAGGATATTTAAATGTCGCATTGCGTAGTTTGGCGTCGCAGGGCATTTTTAAGTATGAAGTAGATATTCATCAAATTACCATTAGTAAAACATCTAAATTTGAAAAACTCCTTAAGTACATTCAGTATTATATTGAGTTTTCTAAAGTTTATCAGATACATCTAAAATTACTTAAGACTAAGTTTAGCGGTACTATTGAATTAGATGATAGACTTGTTGTATTATCCGATAAATTAAAAGTTTTGCAGAAAGCGTATAATAATGATACATATTATCAGAATGAAGTTTTAACTCATCTAGAAGGCTTGCTATTAATACCAATACTTGTATATCTTAATTTTAATGCCGACGCTGAAAATAGTAAGGTGGAAAACTTAATTTATTCTAATCAAAAAGTATTAAGAATTTTTGAAAATTTATCCCTTTTAAAGGATGGAGTATTTACAAAAAAAGGGCATTTTTTAATTGAGAAGAGTTATGCCTATGGCGTTACAACTTCATATTTGCCAACAATATCAAATATTGAATCTTATTTATACGGCGATTTTAATCAGTTTTTCAAGAGAGATGCTGATGGTAATGAGCAACATGTATTTCGAACAATAAATGTTTGGGGAAGTGGAGGTTCACACGAAACCTATTTTAAAAAGATTGATACTATTCTTACAGATATTTTTAATAAACCTATTGGGCAGCAACCGAAAGGTATTATAGATGTTGGTTGTGGAAATGGTGCTTTATTAGAACATATATTTAACCTTATTTGGAATGATACCCATAGAAGGAAAGATCTTAATAAGAATAAACTCATTTTAATCGGTGCAGATTATAACAAAGAAGCCTTATTAAGTACTCAACGTAATTTAAAAAAAGCAGATGTATGGGCTGAGGTTGTTTGGGGAGATATAGGAAATCCAACAGAGATTGATAAAAAGTTACAGGAATTATACAACGTAAAATTATCTAATTTGTTGAATATTCGTTCTTTTTTAGATCATAATAGACCATTTAATCCGCCAATAGAAGAAAATAAATTCGCACATATTTCGACGGGTGCTTTTGCAACAAGAGGTAAATTTTTACACAATATTGATGTAGAAAAAAGCCTGGTAGAACATTTAAAAAAATGGAAACCTTATGTTGAAAAATTCGGACTCTTATTAATTGAATTACACACATTGTGTCCTGATATAGTAAGTGTTAACTTGGGTAAAACACCATGTACAGCTTATGACATTACACATGGCTTTTCTGACCAATATATTGTAGAAATTGATGTGTTTAACGAAGCGGTAGAAAGAGCAGGGTTAACAATTGATAAAAACCATTATTACAAATTCCCTAATTCAGAATTGTCAACGGTAAGTATTAATTTGATCTCTTAAAATAACTAAGTAATGCTCTTTTAAATTTTTTAGCATTAAATCAAGATTTTTCCCATACTTATTTAACAAATAGATACTTCCCTCTTTCATCTCTTCTTCTACGAAAATTAACTTATTTTTTATATCTCCTTTTCTTACAATTTTGATAGTATAATACTGAAGTTCGAATTTACTTGAATTATGAATAGTAATTTCATTAAAGTCTGAGATTTCCGGATCATTATTTATATTTTTCTGACCTATTTCTGAATTAAGGTATGCACGAAAATCACCAAAGTGAAAATGAGGATTATTGTTGTCATAATTTCGAAATGTTCTTCTATCACCGTTTTTTAAAATAAAATTTTTGATTTTTTCAAATTCTTTTACAGGTAGTATTTCTGTTATTTCAATAAATTCATCAGCATCTGAGTAGACTAGAACCTTGGCTGTAATTATATCAAGAATTTCATCTGTAGTAGTTGAATGCAAAATTTCTTTTAATGGATCTTCGTCAATTTCTCCTGAAAGAGTCGAATTTGGTGGAGGCATTGGTGTATAACTACCTTGAATACTTGGTAATTCTTTACCTGTTTTTTTGTCTACAAAATACTTTCCGAAGGCAACTTTATTTGTACAACTTATTTGAAATTGATCTTTGGTTTCGCTTATACGAATTTCAAATTGATCACTTGAAGGTAAAGGAGCATGTGTTTTAACAAATTCAATATTTTTTAGATCTTGTTTTGTTGGGGTGTAGAAATCGTCTATTGACCAAATATCAATTTCTTGAGTTATGATATTAACTGAAAAATCATAAACAACCCTTTCCTGTTTATTTAGAGGATAGTATTTAATCCGTCTTCTAAATTTCACCAATACTTCTTTTTTATTTGCCCATACTGTTATTTTATAATCTTTAGGATTGATGTCTAATAAAGGCGTTTTTTCTTTAATAATATCTAAAGCATTTGCAATTATAGCATCCTTACCTTGTAGTATTATTTCTTTTGTCTTGCTGTCCATAGTTTGATGTTGAGAAAAACTAATTGTAGTCTTTAGAACTATAAATAATATATATCCTATTTTTCTATTCATTACTTTTCATTCTGAGAACTCATTTCATTATTCTTTTCAACTATTTTGCGTATTAGATTGGCGGTATATTTTAAAAATTCTTTATCTCTAATTCCATAACCATCTAACCCTATTAATTTTACACTGTCCTTTTCTATAGGTTCTAATTTTAGAAAAAACAATGTGTAACGTATACCTTTTCTCGTAAATCGTAGCTTATTTTCTTCACGATGTATTTCATATTTACTAAGCATATCGGCATATGGTGAATCTCGTATCAATAGATAATTTTCAACAGTTAAGAGCTTTATATTCTCCTTATATTCTTTTTCCTGCTTACCTCCGGAAATTACAAGGTATCCAAAAAGAATTACCAGAATTAAAATAATAATTAAAAATGTTTTCATAGTATTATTTTTTAATTACAGCTAACCTGAAATATTGAATTCTCATCTATTTCAAATTTAACAGATGCTTTAGAGAATTCTTTTAAAACCTTATAAGCGTAAATAATTGACATGTTATCAAATGACTCATCAGACTTCATATATTCTTCACCTTCAATATAGTATTCAGTATCAACAAAGGCGTTTTTTTGTTCATTGAACACGTGGTGTTCATGTATGTCTTGAGCCTCTTCCTCACTATCAAGTCCACCAAACATATTATAAGATGGGTTGAGATAGATGGTATCTCTATTCATCTCCATTTCAATCATATTTTTTAAAAATTCAATATCCTCATCATCTTCGTCTAGAGGGGTTCGCGATGAAGAATTATTTTCTTCAAAATAAAGGCTATCCTCTTTGAATGTAGCATAAAATGGTCGCGCTTCATAGCGGTCTACTTCAATATAATTTGCAAGAAAATCGTTATATCCCTCAGAGTTGTTAAAAGTGATTATCTTGCTACGTCCATCACCGTAATTTTCAAACATCAATGAAATACTATTCGCATCAGTTTTAAAGGTGTGTACATAAGGGAAATCAAAGCAATTTGCATCTATATTAAACACTCTCTGCATAGTATATTCTTCTTCTTTTATAGATGTTCTTAATTGGATAAACGTTTCACTATTTTCAAAACCTGTAAAAAAGATTTTTGTATTGCCTTTTAAGTCTTTATTGTGTCTCCCAAATAATTCAAATTTACTTTCTTTTATATTTGGAGAAAACTTATAAATAGCATCTTCTGTTAGTTCCCATTTCCCACTCTGAATACCACCAAAATATGTGATAGCATAAATTCCATTTTCCAGTACAATTAAATGGCTACCACCTTCTGGTGAGTGAGAACCTAAAGAGTATGTGCCAGCTATATTAGGATTATTTTGAGCATTCGCTATAGTTGTCATAAGAATTATTGTTATAATTAAAAGTTTAATTCTTTTCATTATCGAGAATTTCACTATACAAATTTGCCATTTAAATAGCATATCTAAAACGCCTTAAACCGTGAAATCATAGTCCCTGAAAATAGGGGTCTAGATGATAATTATTTGTTTGGGTTGATTTTATATGCGGAATTAAAAATTTTATCCCAAATCACAGTGTAAAATCCATAATTGCAATTAGATTGCGTATGATGTGTTTTATGGAATATATGATTTCCAAAAAAAATGGGTTGTTTTGTTGATTTTGTATTTAAATGTCCAATAACACCATATAACCAGTTGAAAATTATAAAAATTATAAAACTGTAAAAATTTAAAGAAAAAATGAGGCATGCTAACGTTAGTAATATACCAAAAGAAACCGCTTCAAAAGGATGCATTACATACAAACTAAATATATTAAAGTATTTATGTTCATGATGATCTTTGTGAAGTGCCCTTAAAGGATTAAGAGTATGTGATAAATAATGAAAGATATACATAGTGAAATCAAATCCAATAAATAGTATTAAAAGGTCAATAAAAAAATGGTTTTCTGTAAATCTAATATATGATGTAGTAAATAAGAGATATCCCGGAATTGCTACAAGAATATTAATAAGTAGTATCAATAAACTATTTTTCACATCTAACTTTGATATTTTTAGGCTTTCAGTTTTGGATATGTAGTTCCAAGAATGATTGATCAAAATATTGATCATATACATCAATATGTTACCCAAGGTCAACGCTCCGAAAAAAAATAAGTATTGTTTATTGAATTTATCACTGTATGTACATCTAAATAAACATGCCTAAAAATGAGGTAAATTAGTTAAACTAATATTTTTAAAAGATATTTTTTCTTTAATATTTAATATAAAGAAATTGGTAAATGAGCATTCATCTTGACGTCTAATTGTCATTGAGAATAAATAATTCAATAAATTAAGGAGGCAATTGTAATAAAGTATTAAAGTACTCTTAAATTACTCAGACTTAAATTCAGGTTTAAAATCTTTTTGGTATTGCTCCCACTGTTCTTTAGTAGTTTTTTTGAGATCATTATTTGCAAAAAATTTCAAGAAAATTTCTAACTGATTTGGAGCATGATAACCTTTTACAGGTGTAATCAAATCATTATTTTCATCTAAAAAGACTATCGTTGGGTAGGCATTAACTCTAAAATATGCCGCTAATTGATGCCCTGAATTTCTTTTACCAACTTTTGCAGGATCGAAATTAGGATTCGTAAAGGTTTGCTCTTTAAAAGAAACAACATCGTTACCTTCGGCATTAAATTTAACAGCGTAGTAGTTATTGTTCACATATGCCGCCACATCTGCATTTTGAAAGGTATTTCTATCTAACAATTTACATGGGCCACACCAAGTGGTATACATATCCATCATTATTTTACGTGGTTCCTTAGCCTGAGCCGCAACAGCTTCCTCTAAAGAGATCCAGTTAATTTTGTTTATTTCTTGGGCTTTACCTAATAAAGTAAATCCAAGAACCACTATTAGTACAATTAATTTTTTCATCTATCTGTTTTAACATTGAGTTAGACACAAATAACATGCCTAAATTACAAGAGTAACGTTTGAATTTCAATTTTTATTATAACTTATCGTACTCCATGCATGAGTTTTTTCAACACCGGGTTTAGTAATATTGATATAAACCCTACACCAATAGGAACTAATGTAAATATTAAGAAGAAAGTACTTAATGAATACTGTTCAGTTATTTTATCAATCATTCCACCCATAGTTCCAGCAGTTTTTTGACCAATTGCAATGGCCAAATACCAAATACCAAACATAAAACCAATCATTCTTCCTGGTACCAATTTACTCAAGTAAGACAACCCAACTGGAGATAAACACAGTTCTCCCATAGTATGGAAAAGATATGCAAAAATTAAAAATGCCATACTCACTGATGCCGTTTTAGCACCTTGTGGAATACTAGCTGTACCATACGCTAAAATAGCAAATCCAAGGCCTAATAAAATCAATCCTAAACCATACTTCATTGCTGCACTAGGATTGTATTTACTCTCCCACCATTTAGAAAAGAATGGAGCCAAGGTTATTATAAAGAATGAGTTTAATATTCCGAACCAAGAAGCACCAACTTCTGTAGTATCTTTACTAAATTCTCTATTTATTTTAAAGAAAACAATATACCAGAGGAAAACAAAAGTAACACCAAGAATAATATTTGAATAAGGGATTTTTGAATATGTTTTTTTAAATAATAAATACAGTACCCAAGTAATAATTGCGAGTGGACCAACCGTTAGAATCAAATCTACTATTTTAAAGATCATTGCCGAAGAACCAGTCAGGGCTCTAGCTGTATAATCTCTAGCAAAAATGGTCATAGAACCCAATGATTGCTCAAATGCAGCAAAGAAAAATACAGTAAAAATACCAAATATTGAAACCGCAATAATCCGATCTCTTATTATTGGAGAATATCTAAAAATTCTTGAAATTATTAGATACAAGAACAGCACTAATCCCGTTAAAATTGTAACTGTAGAACCATCGTAGCCTCCAACATTAAAGTCAAGGATATTCATATTCCCTATTTTAGACATTGGATCATTGAATAGATAAAGTAAGCCACTAATTGCAGATAAAACAATCAATATTTTATCAATTGATGTAAAAGGATTTAACTTTTCGGTATCCCCGGCAGTTTCTTCAACAACAACACTCTCTTCATTAATATTTTGAGGAAGTTCAACTTCATGAATTTTTGAAGGCCTTTCACCAACACTTCCAAATAAGTCTTTAGCCATCCAAAATTGTAACATTCCTAAGAACATAAAAATTCCTGCCAAGCCAAAACCATAAGACCAACCTAAATTTTCTGCTAAATAACCACAAAGCATCATACCAAAAAATGCACCGGCATTTACGCCCATATAAAAAATAGTATATGCACCATCTTTTTTAGATTCTTTCCCTTTATACATAGTGGAAATCATAGAAGTAATATTTGGTTTGAAAAAACCAGTACCAATTACTAATAATGCCAACCCTAAATACAATGTAAATTGCGTTTCAAATACCATGGAAGCGTGTCCGAGCATCATAATAAAACAACCAATTACTACAGCCCATTTATAACCGGTAAATTTATCAGCAATAAAACCTCCAATAATAGGAGTTAGGTATAGTAAAGAGGCATAAGTACCAATTAAAGCCAATGCATGTTCTCTAGGCCATTCCCAACCCGGATTATCACCAATCAACGGAGCGGTTAAAAATAATACCAGTAGAATACGCATTCCATAAAATGAAAAACGCTCCCACATTTCTGTAAAAAAGAGTACAAATAAACCTGCAGGATGCCCTAGAACAGTGTCTTTAAATAGATTTTCAATATCGGTTTTCATAAATAAGATTTTGGGTTATTATAAAATGAAAAAGCCTTACATGACTACCATGTAAGACTTTATAATATTTTTAATTATCTGCTAATTCGAAACCTTCGGCCTCATCATCATGAATATCATGTTCATCATCTTCAGCACCATGAGTTAATCTTTTTAGTGGTTTAATAATTGTAATTACCAACAATCCAAAGACTACAGTAAATATTGTGATGCCGGCAAAAATAGTGTATTCTCCATATTCAGAGGCTGATTCACCTAATAACCCAGCAACTTTATTTCCTAATCCGGTTGATGCAAAATATAACCCCATCATTAAAGAAGCATATCTAACTGGCGCTAATTTTGTAACGAAAGATAGTGATACTGGAGACGAAGAAAGCTCACCTATTGTATGGAAAAAATAAGCCAATACTAACCAATACATTGCTGAAGATCCGTTAGCCTTATAATCCATCACAGCAAAAACCATAAACACAAAACCTAGACCCATAATTATTGTCCCTGTTGCCATTTTAAACAATGACGAAGCTTCTTTATTCTTAAGCTTTCGTTTGGCCCATATATTAGCAACTGCGACAGCAAATAAAATTATGAAACCGGCATTTAAACTTTGAAACCATATAGTTGGCACTTCCCAACCAAATAACATTCTATTAGTATAATCGTTGGTATATAAATTCATTAACCCACCAGCTTGTTCAAAAGCACCCCAAAAAACGATTACCAGCAGAAATGACAACAACACTACTAAAAATCGATCTTTCTCAATTTGAGATCTTAAACTTTTAAATATCATCATTAGCATTCCAACTACTAATGATAAAAAAACAAATAACGCAGCATAGCCCCAATGGTCAACTTCAGAAAGGACAAAACCTCCATAATACACAGATAAGATTATTAAAACCAACACAATTAACAAATGTTTTGTTGATTTAAATAAGTCACTAAAAATTTGTGATAAAGACACTTGATCTTTCATTTCTTCTTCAGAAGTTACATTACCCACATGAATTAAGTATTTTTGCCCCCAAAGATAGACTACCAATCCAAATAGCATTCCTATTCCTGCTAAACCAAAACCAGCATGCCAGCCCCATTTCGCGACTACTAATCCAACAATTGTCGTAGCCAATAACGAACCCGTATTAATGCCAATATAAAAAATACTAAATCCCTTATCACGTCTAATATCACCTTTTTTATATAGGCCCCCAACCATAGTAGAGATATTAGGTTTTAACATACCAACTCCTAAAATTATAAGAATTAAACCTGTATAAAAAGCCCAAAGAGCTTCTATTGCTAACGTACCATGTCCTAAAACTAAAATAACAGCTCCAACAAGTACTGCACGCTTTTGCCCTAGAATTTTGTCTGCGATCATCCCACCAGGAATTGACATCAAATAGACAAGCATCGTATACCACCCATAAAGTTTCAAAGCTTCGGCATTAGTCCAACCTAGTCCTGGTCCTTGTGCATCAGTTAATTCAGCGGCCATATATAATGACAAAAGGCCTCGCATCCCGTAATAAGAGAAACGTTCCCACATTTCTGTAAAGAATAATACATATAACCCCACTGGGTGTCCAAAAAGTTCTTTTTGATGAGGTTGTTTAAGCGCTGTACTTGACATAAAATTTTGGGTTTAAATTAATGTTTCAACTCTTTATCTATAGAGGTTTGGTTAGAGGCTTTTTGTAAATGAGTATCGATAAAAGTAGTCATTTTTTTATAAAGATGTAAACGGGTATTTTTACCTCTAGAAATGCCGTGTGTTCTATCAGGATATACAAATAAATCAAATTGTTTATCAGCTTCAACTAAAGCGTTTATCATACGGGTTGTATTTTGTACATGTACATTATCATCTCCTGTACCGTGGACTAATAGATAGGCTCCTTTTAATTTATCAACATGATTTATTGGAGAATTATCGTCATAACCGAGTGCATTTTCTTGAGGTGTTTGCATATAGCGTTCGGTATAAACGGTATCATAAAATCGCCATGAGGTTACCGGAGCAACAGCAATGGCCATTTTAAAAACGTTAGCTCCCTTTGTTATAGCCAGTGATGACATATAGCCACCATAACTCCAACCCCAAATACCAATATTATTTTGATCTATATAATCTAGTTTCCCCAACTCTTTAGCAGCTTCAATTTGATCTTCAATTTCGTACTTACCTAACTCTTTATACGTAACTTTTTTAAACGCAGCACCTTTTAAACCGGTACCTCTACCATCAACACAAGCGATAATATATCCTTTTTGAGCAAGCATTTGATACCAATAGTCATTAGCACTATTCCACTTGTTTGCCACTGATTGCGATCCCGGGCCCGAATATTGATACATAAATAATGGGTATTTTTTATTTGGATCAAAATCGGCAGGTTTTATCATCCATGCATTAAAATCACCATTATTCGTTTTTAGCGTAAAAAATTCTTTAGGTGACATTTTATAAGCTGATAACTCTTCAGTCAACTCTTGATTATTTTTAATCTCTTTTAATTGTTTACCTGAGTGCGCTTCATTCAAGGTGTAAATTGAAGGCGTACCTGCATCAGAATAGGTATTTACATAATAATTGAAACTATTGCTAAACGCAGCATTATTTGTTCCGGTGTTGCTACTTAATCTTTTTTTATCTTTTCCATTTAATTTGACAGAATATACAGTTCTGTTGATAGAACCATCCTCAACAGATTGATAAAAAATTCGTTTTTTTACGGCATCATATCCATAATAATTAGTTACTTCCCAATTGCCTTTAGTAATCTGGTTGAGTAACTTTCCGCTAGAGTTATAGTGATAAATATGATTGTATCCGTCTTTTTCGCTAGTCCATATAAAACTATTGTCCTTTAAAAAAGTAAGATTGTCTGTAATGTCAACATAGGCTTTATCGGTTTCATTTAAAATTATTCTGGGTGTAAACTTATCTTCCATTACGTTGACAACAAATAAATTTAAATCGTTTTGATGACGATTTAGGGTAGTCACGCTCAGCGTATAAGGATCATTAGTCCATTTAAACCTAGGAATATATTCAAATTCTTTAAGTCTTTCTAAATGAATTTCTGCTTGATCTTTTTGCTTTACATAAACAATCCGCATAGTAACTTTGGCATTTTTTTCTCCAGCCTTAGGATATTTAAATACTTGCTGTGAAGGATATAATGCTTCGCCATAAATATCCATTGAAAACTCTGGCACTTCAGTTTCATTAAATCGCAGATAAGCGATCACATCGCTGTTTGCATTCCACTCAAAAGCACGTACAAAAGCAAATTCTTCTTCGTAGACCCAATCGGTTATACCATTAATTATTTTATTCTTTTCACCGCTATTAGTGAGCTGTACAGTTTCATCAGTACTTAAATTTTTATAGTAAATATTGTTTTCAAACACATAAGCTACCATGGTTCCATCCGGAGAAAAAGTGGGCTCTTGAATTTGATTATCAGAGATAAGTTGAATTTGTTTCGAAGCGATATCATAGACATAATAGACACCTTTAGAGGAATGTCGATAAATTTGTTCAGAATCGGTACCAAGCAATAACTTAGTTTCATTCTTGTTAAAATGATAAGTTTCAAAAGATGGAATTTCTTCTAAATTCTTGCTATCAACAATTGTTTCAACTTTTTCAAGTGTTTTATAATTGTATTTATCTAAACTGGTACTGCCAGTTCTACGATCATAATTTAATAGAGTATAATAATCGCCAATACTCATTGAATGAAAAGCGTTTAATCGATCGGTTGTAAAAGTCCCGTTTGACCAAATATCTTCTAAAGAAATATCTTTTTTTTGTGCTGAAATTGTTGCGGTAAAAGCAATAAATAAGATAAGTAGTTTTCTCATTATATAAAAGAGGGTATTTTATAAAAAGCATGCCAAGTTTACGGAAAATTCACCAAAAATCATCCCAAAATTTAGATATTTTAAATTTCAATACTTTTCACATACCTTTAACTGCTATTTAGTAAGTAAAAAACAAATGACCAAAAGCATAGTTGGATTTTCAAAAATGACTAAAACAGAAAAGATTAACTGGTTAGTTAAGACCTATTTATCTAATAATAAAGAGTCACTATCTGTTTTGAAAAAGTATTGGAATAATGATGAACAGCTCCAACAACTTCATGATGATTTTATAGAAAATACTATTTCTAATTTTTACCTACCCTATGCCATTGCTCCTAATTTTATAATTAATGGAAAGCCATATGTAATGCCAATGGCTCTTGAGGAAAGTTCAGTAGTTGCGGGAGCATCTTTAGTGGCGAAATTTTGGAGTGAGCGTGGCGGATTTAAAACGAATGTAATTTCAACTATTAAGACAGGTCAAGTACATTTTATGTATAATGGCGATTTTAACGAATTAGAAAATTACTTTCATAAAATCAAACCAAATTTATTGGAAGCGACAGCCGCAATAACTAAGAATATGCGCAAGCGCGGTGGTGGGATTTTAGGAATTGAACTCAAGAATAAATCTAAAGAGTTGCCAAACTATTATCAACTGCATGTTTCTTTTGAAACCAAAGATAGTATGGGTGCAAACTTTATCAATTCTTGTTTAGAAGCAATAGCCGGTGCATTTGAAAATAAAGATATTGATGTAGTGATGAGTATTTTGTCTAACTATATACCCGATTGTTTGGTTAGAGCAGAAGTAAGCTGCAAGGTTGACGAATTAGATGCAGAGAATGGAAATGAATTTGCACAAAAATTTCAACAAGCAGTTCAAATTGCCAACGTTGACCCTTATAGAGCAGTTACACATAATAAAGGTATTATGAATGGTATTGATGCCGTTGTAATTGCAACCGGCAATGACTTTAGAGCTGTTGGCGCAGGAGCTCATGCCTACGCTTCTCGCAATGGTACTTATGAAAGTTTATCAAATTGCTCAATAGAGAATAGTGTTTTTAAATTTTGGATTGAAATTCCTTTGGCTTTGGGGACAGTTGGCGGATTGACAAAATTACATCCGTTAGCAAAATTATCACTAGAAATTTTGCAAAACCCATCAGCTAAAGAATTGATGCAAATTGTTGCCGTGGCCGGACTGGCACAAAACTTTGCCGCATTAAAAGCACTAACAACTACAGGTATTCAACATGGGCACATGAAAATGCATTTGCAAAACATTCTAAATCAATTAGGTGCGACCCAAGGAGAGAAAATAACGTTAACTAATTATTTTAATGATAAGCAGGTAAGTTACAATATAGCATCTGAGGCACTTGAAAAATTAAGAGTGACTAAAATTTTAGAATAGTGTAATTCTATTGATTGATAAAAACTTTCTATATGTTTGTACAGATATTTTGATTCCAAAGTTATTACCTTTGAGATAACAAATAAATTTAATTAAAAAATAAAATTATGGCTTTTGAACTACCAAAATTAGGTTACGCATATGATGCACTAGAACCACATATTGATGCTCGTACTATGGAAATACACCATACGAAACATCACAACGGATATACAAATAATCTGAATAACGCTATCGCTGGAACCGACCTTGAAGGGAAGTCTATCGAAGAGATTTTAACAAATTTAGATATGAATAATATGGCTGTTAGAAATAATGGTGGCGGATATTACAATCACAGTCTTTTCTGGGAGGTGATGAATCCGGAAGGAAAAGGAAGACTTTCAGGTCCTTTGGCAGATGCTATTAATGATGCATTCGGTTCGTTTGAAGGATTTAAAGATGCTTTTGCCAAAGCAGCTGGTACACGTTTCGGTTCAGGATGGGCTTGGTTATGTGTTCATAAAGGGGGCAAAGTTGAAATATGCTCAACTCCAAATCAAGATAATACGTTGATGCCAGGTGTTGGCTGTGGCGGATTCCCTATTTTAGGATTAGATGTTTGGGAGCATGCATATTATTTAAATTATCAAAACAGAAGACCAGATTATATTAATGCATTTTTTAATGTAATTAACTGGAACGAAGTAGAAAAACGTTACGACGAAGCAAAGTAATCTGTGATGTCATTCCTGCGCAGGCAGGAATCCATTAAAAAAAAAGTAATGATATTGCTCAGTAGGCATTATCATTACTTTTTCTTTTTAAATAAAGACAAATGAATTCCAGAAATATTGCATTAATTCTTGCATTCTTAGCCTCCTTAATTTATGGTATAAGTTTTACCGTAGCAAAAGACGTAATGCCTATTTATATAAAACCTTACGCATTTATTGTGTTAAGAGTTTTGGGGGCAACGATCCTTTTTTGGATAATAGGATTATTTTTTAAAAAAGAGAAAATTGAACGACAAGATTTTTTAAGAATATTTTTAGCTGCTGCTTTTGGAACTTCCATAAATATGCTTACCTTTTTTAAAGGATTAAGCCTAACTTCTCCAATAAACGCATCAGTAATAATGCTTACCACACCCATTTTGGTGTTAGTTCTTTCGACTATTATTTTAAAAGAAAGGATAACTTTATTAAAAATAGCAGGAATTTTTATAGGCTTAATAGGCGCCTTTTTTCTTATTGTATATGGGCATAATATTAATATGGAAAAAGGAGCAATGTTGGGGAATTTCTTAGTATTTATCAATGCCTCTGTATACAGTTTATATTTAATTATTGTAAAGCGCCTTACGGATAAATACCACCCACTTACTTTTATAAAGTGGATATATTTATTTGGCTTATTTATAGTATTGCCGTTTGGATTTTCTGAACTTCAAGAAATATCATGGCATCAAATGACAAATACTCTTTATTTCAAAACAGGGTTTATAATTGTGTTCACCACATTTTTTGCCTATTTGTTTAATTTATTTGCTTTAACTAAGTTAAAGCCAACAACACTTAGTATTTTTATATACTTACAGCCGGTATTAGCTTCAATGTATGCTTTACTTACTAAAAGTGATTCGTTAAATATGGTCCAAGTTTCAGCTACGCTGTTGATTTTTTTAGGTGTATATATTGTCACGATAAGCAATACCCCAAAGAAATTTAAAGTGTAGCAATCAAAATAGTAATTGTAGAAGACTTTAAATTGCGTAAATTAGCCTAATTTTTATCCAAAAATATATGATCCAATCTATGACAGGCTACGGTAAAGCCGAAATTGAACTCCATCAAAAAAAAGTTACTGTAGAAATAAAAACGCTAAATAGTAAGAATTTAGATCTAAACGTAAGAATCCCTTCATATTACAGAGAAAAGGAGTTGGAAATTAGAAGGAATTTATCAAAACAATTAGTAAGAGGTAAAATTGATTTTTCCATCTTTATTGAAAGTACAGGAAGCCAAACCTCTACCGTAATAAATAAGGAAGTTATTAATAATTATATTGACCAATTAAGATCAATTGCTGTTACGCCCCCTGAGAATTCACTTGAGATCGCAATGCGTTTACCGGATGCCCTAAAAACAGAAAGAGAACAATTAGATGAAGATGAGTGGTTAGTTATTGGTAAAGCTATAGATGAAGCTATCAAAAAAGTCTTGAAGTTTAGATTAGATGAAGGAAGTGTTTTAAAACAAGATTTCACTAATCGCATTAATGCAATTCAAGAATTATCTGAACAGGTGGTAAGTTTAGACGAAGAACGTCTGCAGAAAATGCGAGAAAAATTAGTGAAGGCAATTGCTGAATTAAAACAAACAGTTGATGAGAATAGGTTTGAGCAAGAATTGGTTTATTACTTAGAAAAATTAGACATAACTGAAGAGAAAGTTCGTTTAAATAATCACCTTGACTATTTTTTACAAGAATTAGATAGTGATATTTCTAACGGTAAAAAATTAGGATTCATTTCTCAAGAAATAGGTCGAGAAGTAAATACAACAGGCTCAAAATCTAATTTTGCACCGATGCAAAAAGTAGTTGTGCAAATGAAAGATGAGTTAGAAAAAATTAAAGAGCAATTATTAAATGTGTTATAAATGAAGAATGGCAAACTTTTAGTATTTTCTGCTCCTTCAGGTTCTGGTAAGACTACCATAGTTAGACATTTGCTTGGCTTAGAATATCTTAATTTAGAATTTTCTGTTTCTGCAACGTCGAGAGAAAAACGAGGGGAAGAAATTGAAGGAGCGGATTATTATTATCTTTCAACAAAAGAGTTTAAAAACAAAATTAAAAACGATGAGTTTTTAGAATGGGAAGAAGTCTATAGAGATTGTTTTTACGGCACTCTAAAAAGTGAAATTGAAAGGATTTGGGCTAATGGTAAACATGTTATTTTCGATATTGATGTTGTAGGTGGTCTACGGATTAAAAAGAAATATCCAAAAGAAACCTTAGCTGTTTTTGTAAAACCTCCAAGTGTAGACGAGTTGAAGATTCGATTAAAAAAGCGAAAGACCGAAACGGAAGATAAGATCAATATGCGGGTAGCGAAAGCTTCTGTTGAATTAGCAACAGCACCACAATTTGATATGATTATAAAAAATCACGATTTAGACATTGCTTTAAAAGAAGCCGAAAATTTGGTAGCAACGTTTGTGGGTGCTAAAAAAAAAGAAGCAAAATGAACATAGGCTTGTATTTTGGCACTTTTAATCCTATTCATATTGGGCATATGGCAATTGCCAATCATATGGTAGAATTTTCTGATTTAGATGAGGTTTGGATGATAGTAACACCACATAATCCGTTTAAAGAAAAAGCGTCATTATTGGCTGATAATCATCGTTATCAATTAGTTCAAATTGCAACAGAAGAGTATCCAAAATTAAAACCTTCAAATATTGAATTTAAACTACCTCAACCTAATTATACCGTAAATACATTGGCTCATATTTCGGAAAAGTACCCTCAACATAATTTCAATTTAATTATGGGATCAGATAATTTAAGATCGTTCCACAAATGGAAGAATTTTGAAGTGATTTTAGAGCGTCACCACATATATGTATATCCAAGAATTACTGAAGGTAAAGCAATAAATACTCAGTTTGATAAGCATCCTAATGTTCATCAAATAGGAGCTCCCATTATGGAAATTTCATCGACATTTATTAGAAAAGCTATTGCTAGTAAAAAGAATATCAGCGTATTATTACCATGCAATGTTTGGCAATATATAGATGAAATGAATTTTTATAAAAATTAACTTTTTTATAGGATTTATATCAAAATTTCAAACTCAAAATTCCGTTGTATATTTGTGCTTTCAGAGGCATTGTTTACATGGCAAAAAAGAAAATAAATACTAATAATCTTAAAGAAAAACTAACTTTTAAGTACCGATTCGTTGTCTTAAACGAAGATACTTTTGAAGAGCGATTTTCTTTTAAGTTAAACAGATTGAACGTCATTGTTCTAAGTGGTGTAATTACTGTTTTATTAGTTGGACTTACTGCTGTGATTATGGCATTTACACCTCTAAGAGAATATATACCCGGGTATTCTTCTTCAGCTTTAAAGAAGAAAGCTTCTGACCTGGTTTATAAAGTAGATTCATTACAACAACAATTGTCTGTTAATGATGTCTATATTCAAAACATACAACAAGTATTGACAGGGAAAATTAAAACTACTCTTATAGATAAAGATTCTATCGCTGAACAGTTGCGTATTGAAGATGCCGATTTTTCTACAACTCCGGTAGATTCTCTTTTTAGAGAAGATATTGAACGAGAAGAGCGTTATAGTGTTTTTGAAAAGGCCACAAAGAAAACAGATCTAGTTTTCTTTGCGCCAATTTCAGGAAAAGTAACAGACATTTATAATCCTAAAGAAAAGCATTATGCTATAGATATTGCTGTGCAAAAAGATACTCCGGTTAAAGCTGTAGCCGATGGAACCGTAATATTTACTGGCTTTACTGCAGAAACAGGTTTTGTCATTATTCTAGAGCATGCAAAAGGGTTTTTATCTGTTTATAAACATAATGCCTCAATACATAAAGAACAAGGAGACCTAGTCAAATCTGGAGAAGCAATTGCTAATGCAGGTTCTACAGGTGAATTGTCTACCGGGCCTCATTTGCATTTTGAATTATGGAATGATGGCTACCCCGTAAATCCGATGAATTTTATAGATTTTAAGTGATGGGCGTAAAATCAATTTTTGCAGTTCCTATTGCTAGACGAATTCAAAAACGTATCTATAAATGGGCAAGTCAGCCTGAAAAAACGCAAAAAAAAGTTTTTAAAAAATTAATTACACAAGCTAAAAAGACTTCTTTTGGTAAAGATCATGATTTTAGCGCTATTTTCTCTTATGAGGATTTTAAACGGCAGGTACCAATTAGAGATTATGAAGGATTGAAACCGTATATAGAGCAAATTTTGGAAGGAAAATCTGATGTGTTGTGGAAAGGAAAACCACTTTATTTTGCTAAAACTTCAGGGACAACATCCGGTGCTAAATATATTCCGTTAACTAAAGCCTCCATGCCGTATCATATAAAAGCTGCACGGAATGCTTTGTTGATGTATATTGCCGAAACAGGTAATGCCGATTTTGTAAATGGGAAACTTATTTTTTTACAAGGAAGCCCAATTATTGATGAAAGGGATGGGATTAAAACAGGAAGATTATCTGGAATTGTTGCGCATTATGTACCTGGCTATTTGCAAAAGAATAGAATGCCTAGCTGGGAAACAAATTGTATTGATGATTGGGAAACAAAAGTAGACGCTATAGTTAAGGAAACTTTAAAAGAAGATATGACACTTATTAGTGGAATACCTTCTTGGGTGCAAATGTATTTTGAAAAATTAACCGCCAAAACAGGGAAAACCATCAATGAAATTTTTCCAAATTTTAATTTATTTGTCTATGGAGGTGTAAATTATGAACCTTATCGTAAGAAATTCGAAAACCTTATCGGGAAAAAGGTAGATTCAATAGAATTATTTCCTGCTTCTGAAGGATTTTTCGCATATCAGGATAAACAGCATGAAAAAGGAATGCTTTTACTTTTAAATGCAGGTATTTTTTATGAGTTTATCAAAGCGGATCAATTTCACGAAGAAGATCCAAATAGAATTTCAATAGCTGATGTAGAAATAGGGGTGAACTATGTACTTATCATATCTACAAATGCTGGTTTATGGGGATATAATATTGGTGATACTATAGAATTTACTTCCTTAAGACCCCATAGAATTATTGTTACCGGTAGAATAAAACATTTTATATCAGCTTTCGGAGAACATGTTATCGCTAAAGAAGTTGAATATGCCTTAAAAGAAGCTGTTAAAGATACAGACATTTCCGTAAATGAGTTTACAGTAGCTCCACAAACAAACCCTGAAAGTGGATTGCCTTTTCATGAATGGTTTATTGAATTCCATTCTGACCCTAAAAACATGGATGATTTTCATAATAAGATTGACCTGCTTATGCAGCAGCAAAACTCTTATTATTTTGATCTGATTGATGGGAAAATATTAAAACCGCTTGTTGTTTCAAAAGTCAAAAAAGATGGATTTCAAAACTATATGAAATCTGTAGGTAAATTAGGTGGACAAAACAAAGTACCGCGTTTGTCTAACGATAGGAAGATAGCCGATAAATTGAAAAACTGGTGCTATACCTGACAGAATCCGGACTATCGAAGACTGAAGAATAAGTCCTTAGGATAATTAAATTAACTAAATATTCAATCAGTTAATCTATGAAAGTAATATCTGTAAATTTAGGAGAAAAAAGAAAAATTCAATGGAGAAAGAAAATTGTTGAAACAGGCATTTTTAAAACACCTGTACAACTACCGATATTCTTAGATATTGAAGATGTTCAACATGATAGTGTTATAGATAGAAAATTTCACGGAGGTTTAGAAAAAGCTGTCTATGCTTATGGTGAAAATCATTATGATTATTGGAAAGAATTGTACCCCGATCTAGATTGGGATTACGGTATGTTTGGTGAAAATTTAACAATTACCAATTTAGATGAAACTAAGATAAATGTTGGAAATATTTATCAACTTGGTGAAGCAACAATAGAAGTTACCAAACCAAGACAACCTTGTTTTAAGTTAGGCATCAGATTTAATAATCCTAAAGTTATCAAACAATTTTGGAATTCTACAAAAAGCGGTATTTACTTCAAAATATTAAAGACAGGATATGTCGCTAAGAATGATGAACTGATCTTATTAGAAAGTAAGTTAGAAAACTTTACAATTGCAGAAGCATATCATTCTAAAAGAGTAAAAAATGATTTATAAAAAACCCGAGCAAATTTGCTCGGGTTTTTTATAAATCGATATAAATAATGTCTATTTTTTTAATAAATCTCTAATTTCACCTAAAAGATCATTGTCAGATGGTCCTGCAGGAGCCGCTTCTTCGACCGGGGCCTTAGTTTTGTTATAGGCTTTTACAATTATAAACATTACAAAACCTACAATTAATAAGTTAATGATAGTGTTGATCCATTCACCATAAGCTATTACTGCACCTCCAGCTTCCTTAGCTGCAGCCAAAGTTTTATACTCGTTACCATCCATAGCTACGTGTAGATCTGCAAAATTCATTCCTCCAGCAAAATAGCCAATAAAAGGCATGGCAATACTGTTAACAAATCCATTGATCACGGCACCAAGTGCAGTAGCCATAATAACCGCAACAGCAAAATCAATAACGTTGCCGGTCATAATAAAATTCTTAAATTCTTTAAACATGATATTTTAGTTTTAATTGGTTAATATGATGCAATATACTAAAATTCATAATTATTTAACAACTCTTTTGACACGTTGAGAAATTGCTGTTAAAATTTCATAAGATATAGAATTGATGTTTTTAGCCAATTCGTTAACAGTATTCTGATTGTTAAAAAATACAACTTCATCACCTTCATTACAATCAATATCTGTTATATTTACCATGAGCATATCCATACATACATTACCAACTATATACGCTCTATTCCCATGTATGCTAACAAAGCCTTTGCCATTACCAAAAGCTCGGTGAATTCCATCGGCATGGCCAATAGGGATAGTTGCTGTTTTTGTTGGTCGATCTGCAATATAAGCCATGTTATACCCAACAGATGCTCCTTTTTCTATATGGTGAATCTGAGAGATTACCGATTTTAAGGAAGCCACATTTTGCAACTTTTTAGTGTCTGCTTCATTATTTCCAAACCCATATAAACCAATACCAACTCTAACCATGTCAAACTGCGCTTCTGGATAATTAAGCACACCTGAAGTGTTTAATTGATGTAACATGACCTTATAGCCAATCTTCTGTTTGAATGTTTCTGCAATTGTTTTAAATGAATGAATTTGTTGCAGAGTAAATTCTTTTTCATCACCGTCTTCTGAAGCTGCTAAATGTGAAAAAATGGACTTAACTTTTACCTGAGAAGCATCAGATAATTTGTCAATGATATAATCTACATCACTTTTCCCAAACCCTAATCTATTTAAACCTGTATTAAATTTTACATGTATAGGATAATCGATCTGTTTTTCCTCTTTAGCAATATCAATAAAAGAATTCAGAACCCTTTCATTATATAGGCTTGGTTCCAGACACTTTTCAATAAGAGTTTTAAAATTTATGGGTTGAGGATGCAACACCAAAATGGGCGTTTTTATACCAGCATCTCTTAAGACAACACCTTCTTTTGTATATGCTACAGCAAAATAATCAACATTAAGTTGCTCTAAATATTTGGCAATTTCAACAGCATCAGTGCCATAGCCAAAAGCTTTAACAACGGCTAGGATTTTAGTTTGATCTTGTAACTTAGATCTTATAAACTCAAAATTATGTTTGAGTGCATTTAGGTCTATTTCTAATACAGTTTCCTGAACTTTAGTCATGTATTATTTTTCTTTAGGAGCTATTTCCTCTATATTTACATTGATGTCTTTAACTTTTTCTTTAAGTATCTCTTTGTAGTAAGCTGCTCTACTTAAAGGTTCATATTCTTGGGTTTCTCCTAAAAAAACAACATCATCATTTTTAACTTTTCTATGGCTATAATGTGCCAAATTTCCTGTTTTAGTGCAAACGGCATGTACTTTAGTAACATATTCGGCAGTAGCCATAAGCGCAGGCATAGGTCCAAAAGGATTGCCTTTAAAATCCATATCCAAACCGGCAACAATTACTCGTATACCTCTATTGGCTAGATCATTACATACCGAAACTATTTCATCATCAAAAAATTGCGCCTCATCAATTCCAACTACTTTAACATCATTAGCTAAAAGTCTAATGTTTGCAGATGCAGGAACTGGTGTTGAACGGATCTCATTGGCATCATGTGACACTACCATTTCTTCATCATATCTAGTGTCTACAGCAGGTTTAAAAATTTCAACCTTTTGTTTGGCAAATTGAGCACGTTTTAACCTACGAATTAATTCTTCGGTTTTACCGGAAAACATTGAACCACAAATTACCTCTATCCAACCAAATTGTTCTGTGTGATTTACTGTATTTTCAAGAAACATTTCGTAATTTTCGGCTTTGAAAGATTAATGATAAAAATATTCAAAAATATATTGAAAACAAATTTATTAAAAATAGCGTTCCTTTTTTAATTAAACGCATCATTTTATGCACAAAAAACTAGAAGCAGAATTAGTGAGTTTAGCTCATCGCATTTTACAGATGAAAAACAGACATGAGGCTGTAGCTTTAAAAGAAAAAGCTCGGGAAATTTATGAGAAACTTTCTGTTTTAACTTTTGTGGATGAATATGTAGCAATTACTCCAAATCTCGAAGTTTCTAAAGAAGAGCTTCTAAAAAAAATTGAAAACACTTCAAGTAAAGAAGAACCAGTAAAGAATATTTCAGAAGAAGTTAAAATAGATGCATCAGTAGAAATACCTGAAGATGAAATTAATAAATCTCAGCAGGATAAAAGTGATGATATTTTTGAACCTAAATTTGATTCTGTTAAAATAGATGTAGGATCTTTAAAATCTAATCAGATAAGTTCTAAGGAAGAATTTAGAGATACTATTTCTGCAGATAAGACGTCTACATTATTTGATAATGAAGAAAATAAAGGTAATGAAAAGAAAACCTTAAATGATAGATTGGTAAAAAGTACTATTCAGATTGGGCTCAATGACAGAATCGCTTTTGTAAAGCATTTATTTAATTTTGACCAATCAGATTTTAATAGAGTATTATCACAATTAAATACACTGAAAACAGAGAAAGAAGCCAAAGATTTTATACAGAATAAAGTTAAACCCGATTATAATTGGATTGGTAAAGAAGAATACGAAGAACGATTAATAACCATAATTGAAAGAAAATTTTCATAAATTATATTATATGAACGCTACAGAATTTAACACCCTTTTTGATAAAGTAATTGAAAAATATCACATTATTGACGATGTTGATCAACCATTTGAAAACCCTTATGACAAAACTGAATTATCACATTTGTTGTACAGAAAATCCTGGATAGATACCGTACAATGGCATTTTGAAGATATTATCCGTTTACCGGATATTGATCCTGTTGAAGCTTTGGTATTAAAACGCAGAATTGACTCTTCAAATCAGAACAGGACAGATATGGTAGAGTATATTGACAGCTATTATTTAGAGAGCTCTAAGAGTGTAGAAGTCCAGTCTGGCGCAAGAATAAATACTGAGAGTCCTGCATGGGCAATTGATAGACTATCAATTTTGGCTTTAAAAATATACCATATGAAAGAAGAAGCCTATCGCGATTCTGCTTCTGAAGAACATCGATCTAGTTGTCAACAAAAACTCAATGTATTATTAGAACAACGAAAAGACCTTTCTTCAGCTATTGATGATCTTTTAGAAGATATTTCTCAAGGCAGAAAATACATGAAAGAATATAAACAAATGAAAATGTATAATGATGATGAGATGAATCCGATGCTATATAAAAAAAAGTAATCGATTGATGCTTAAGTATAGTCATTATTTGTACAAAATAATAGCCATTTGCTGCTTTATCGTTCTGGTTGGTTGTAATGCTGCTTATGTAACAAAACCGTTTATCAGCGATATAATTCCGGCAAAACCAGATTATCAAAATGAAAATAATTGGGCGGTTTTGCCATCAAAATATACGAACAAAATTGCAGAACTAACAGCTGGTTCGTTTTCTGAATTAGATGCGGATGTTTTTTATGTATATCCCACATTAATTACCAATAAGAAGGACATTCGCTGGAATATAGCTACTAAAGATAGTCTACAAAATGTTAAAGTTTTAAATACTGCAGTTGATTTTCAGGCATCAGCATGGGCAACCTCGGGGAAGTTATATGTGCCACTTTATCGTCAGGCACATATACGATCATATTACCATTTAGAAAATGGAGGTAAAGAAGCATTAACGCTTGCGTATAGCGATATAAAAGTAGCGTTTGAAGTGTATTTAAAAAAGTATAATAATGGAAGGCCGATTATTATTGCCGGACATAGCCAAGGATCAACCCATTGTAGATTGTTGCTTAAGGATTTTTTTGATGATAAACCTCTTCAAGATCAATTAATAGCCGCTTATATTCCGGGAATTGGAATTAAAAAAGATGAGTTTAAAACGATTAAGATCATGACTAAACCAAATGAAACAGGCGGTTTTGTTTCATGGAATACATATAAAAGAAAAAAATTACCTAAAAATTATAACCGTTGGTATAAAGGCAGAGTTGCTTCAAATCCAATTACTTGGGATGTTTCTATGAATACAAAAAGAGAAGACCATAAAGGATTTTTATATAGTAATGGTAAAATGTATGATAAAGCATTGAAGATTGAAGTTATCGATGGTATGATTTGGACAACCTTACCAAGATTCCCTCATCGTTTATTTGCTATTTTTAAGAAAAATTACCATGTTGGTGATGTCAATTTGTTTTGGGTTGACATTCAAAAAAATTCTGAATTAAGAGTTAGAACTTGGTTTGAAGAACATAAGAATTAATTCAAAAATTCTTTTAAAGCTTCAACGTTATTTTTAGAATTACCTATAAAGATTTTGTCGTTCACTATTATTACCGGTCTTTTCAAAAATGTATATTCTTCTAAAATCAACTGTTTATAATCTTTTTCAGATAACGATTGACTTTTTAAATCCATTGCAGCATATTTTTTTGATCTTCTACTAAATAATGCTTCATAACTTTTACTTGAGCTGTGCATTTCTTCCAATTGCTTTACAGTAATAGGTTGTGTTTTTATTTCTTGTAATTCAAACCCATCTAAAGGAATTTGTTTTAATATACGTTTACAGGTATCGCAAGTTTTCAGGTAGTATATTTTTTTCATCTAAGCTGAATTTATTTAGGTTTCCGTTTGTTGAAATGTAAAAATAACTTGTTTTGAAAATAAAAAACAATACTTTTATGCATTAATTAATATTTAATGGAAAAACAATTTGAAATCTTAAAAGCCAACAGACTTATTATCCTTAAAATAATAGAAAACTTAAGTTTAGAACAGCTTAATAAAATTCCTGACGGATTTAACAATAGTATTGCCTGGAACGTGGCTCATTTACCTGTTATTCACCAATTATTATGTTATAAATTATCTGGTTTAAAGATGGCGGTTAGTAAAGAAATGGTAGAAAAATACCAAAAAGGAACAGCGCCTAAATCAGATTTAACACAAGAAGAATTAGAGGAAGTAAAAAAGAGTTATTTAAGTCAAGTTGATAAATTTAAAGAAGATTATAAAAATAATATTTTCAAAGCATACGATGCTTATCCAACAAGTGCTAATGTTACTTTATTTAATATTAGTGATGCGATTGAATTTAACAATTTTCATGAAGGTATCCATTTAGGATATATTTTAGCATTAAAAAGACTAGTATAGTTATGGATTATTTTGCAATTGCTACGATATTGATTGTTTTGTCTGCGGTTTTTGGCTATATAAATGTCAGGTTTATAAAACTGCCGGATACCATTGGTTTAATGGTTATTACAATACTATTTACATTAGGAGTTTTGGCGTTAAGTTATTTTGATGATACACTTTTACTGAAGGAAAAGGAATTTATATCTCAAATAGACTTCAAAACTGTTTTATTAGATGTAATGTTGAGTTTTTTATTGTTCGCAGGAGCGTTGCATACTAATTTTCAACAATTAAAAGTACAGCGTAAGCCTATTTTAATATTTGCCACATTAGGTACTTTAGTATCTACTTTTCTTGTCGGAATTTTTGTTTTCTATGTATTAAAATTTTTAAGTTTAGAGGTTGATTTTATCTACTGTTTACTTTTTGGAGCATTGATTTCACCAACAGACCCAATTGCCGTATTAGGAATATTAAAAAAGGTAGGAGCACCAAAAAATTTAGAAACAAAAATTGTTGGTGAATCATTATTTAATGATGGTGTGGGGGTAGTGATATTCTTAACAATTTACCAAATTGCACTTGGCGGGCAAGAAATTTCAGTTGTTCATATAGCCGAATTGTTTTTTGTTGAAGTTATTGGAGGTATTGCATTAGGTTTTGCTATCGGATGGGTTACTTACAAACTTTTAAAAAGTATTGACGACTATGATATTGAAGTAATTATTACTATTGCAGCTGTAATGGGAGGTACTTTAGTGGCTCAACATTTTCACTTGTCAGCGCCTTTGGCAATGGTTACTGCCGGATTAATTGTTGGAAATGATACGATGAGAGAATCATCTATGAGTGAAATAACAGAACAGTATGTCGATAAATTTTGGGAACTAATAGATATATTACTTAACACAATATTGTTTGTTATGATAGGCATGGAGATTTTAATACTCACTTTTAACAGACAATATATCTTAGCAGGCTTTTTAATTATACCGGTATTATTATTTGCCAGGTATTTGTCGCTAATGTTACCCATTAAAATTTATGCTAAAAAACTACATTTTGTTCCAAAAACAAATTTAATAATGACATGGGGTGGCTTGCGAGGAGGAATTTCAATAGCATTGGCGTTAAGTTTAACACAAGCCATGGAACGAGATTTATTTTTAGTAATCACTTATATTGTTGTAGTATTTTCAATTATAGTACAAGGGTTAACAGTGGGTAAATTAATTAAGAAATTTACATAATATTACTTGAAAGTTTATGCTATTTTAGCAGGATCATAATGTAATTTATGGTTGATAAAATCGACTTAATTAGAATTAATTATTGAAGAATAAAATATAAATATGAAGTTCAACACAAAAACTATACATGGTGGTCAAAAACATGATCCAGCTACAGGAGCTGTAATGCCACCAATATATCAAACATCTACTTATGCTCAAAGTAGTCCGGGAACACATAAAGGATATGAATATTCTAGAGCAGCAAACCCTACGCGTACTGCCTTAGAGGATAATTTCGCTGTGATTGAGAATGGCACACATGGTTTTGCTTTTGCCTCAGGCTTATCAGCCATAGACTGCGTATTAAAAATGTTGAATCCTGGAGATGAGGTTATTGCGGGGGACGATTTATATGGTGGTACCTATAGAATGTTTAGGAAATTGTATGAAAAATATGGACTGAAATTTCATTTTGTAAACATGGAGGATCCTACAAATATTGAACCTTACATCAACGAAAACACCAAATTGATTTGGTTAGAAACACCGACAAATCCGTTGATGAAAATTGCTGATATAGAAGAGATAAGTAAACTGACTAAGGCAAAGGATAGCTCAATATTGGTAGCTGTTGATAATACATTTGCGACGCCGTACTTACAGCTTCCGTTAGATTTAGGAGCTGATATTGTGATGCATTCGGCTACAAAATATCTTGGTGGACATTCAGATGTGATAATGGGTGCCCTAATGGTAAAAGATGAGAAGTTGGCAGAAAAGCTTCATTTTATTCAATTTGCGGGAGGAGCTGTAGCAGGTCCGCAAGATTCTTTTTTAGTTCTAAGAGGAATAAAGACCTTACATATTAGAATGCAGCGTCATTGTGAGAACGGAATGGCAATTGCGAAGTATTTACAAAATCATAATAAAGTTAAAGAAGTATATTATCCAGGTTTAGATACTGATAAAAATTATGATGTAGCTAAAAAACAAATGAGTGATTTCGGAGGGATGGTCGCTTTTAAACTTAAAGACGAGAGTAAAGCTACAGCCTTTAAGGTCTTAGAAAGCTTTAAGGTCTTTACACTTGCAGAATCTTTAGGAGGAGTTGAGAGTTTAGTAAATCATCCGGTAACAATGACTCATGCTTCTATCCCTGAAAAAGAAAGAGAAAAATTGGGTATTACAGACTCCTTAATTCGATTGAGTGTAGGGATTGAAGATATTGATGATCTGATGGCTGATTTACAACAGGCTTTGAATTAAACTAAAGGTTACCTTGAAAGATTACTCAAATCAAAAATAGCACCAACACTAAAGTAAAGCAAGGTATCATTGAATTTATTCTCAGAAATATTAGAAGGTGCATCTAAACCGTCAATTTTATCTGATAAAAAATATTGCCATCTTGCATCAATAAATAAATCGAAATTATCCATTTTGTAGCGAGTTCCTGCGCTAATCGTAACAGAAAATGTTTTGTCTTTTTCTAAAAAAACCCCTTCTGTTGCCCAAGGCTCTGGTAGTGGAGAGCTTGTTGATGTAATATCTGGAGTAAAGCTGTTATAATGAACACCAGTACTTACGTAAGGTGCAAATTTGTTATCATCATTAAACAAAAGACCATAATCTTCTAAATTTTTAAAATAATACTCTAGCTGCGTACCAATATTAAAAACTTTTGTACTTCCTTTCATTGCTCTTAATCTATCATTTTGAACAGAAACATTTGAAGCATCTACATATCTCCCTTTATGTTCTAAATTTGTATTAGTATACATTGAAATTTCTGTTCTTAATTTAAAATGATCTGAAAAGAAACTAGCACCATTCCTCCAATTATAATTACTACCATAGAAACTTAAATAATGGGAAACCGATACACCAAAGCTGGTTGCCATACTACTTGGTAAATGATTTCTTTCTCCGTAATCTGTTTGCATGGCAACAGGCCCAAATGACACCCCAACTTCATGACTTAAATCTAGCTGAGCATAAGAATTTGACAATGGAATTAACAGTAATAATAAGAATATTTTATAAAGAAATTTCATGTATTAGCCCTTTTGTGGTGCAATTTAACAAAAATTAT
>Ga0209633_10000217_pt1 | contig 70507 bp, 66 predicted proteins | sample Cruoilmetagenom1_FD_187290 | JGI IMG/M metagenome (GOLD analysis project Ga0209633, IMG submission 187290) | Oil polluted marine microbial communities from Coal Oil Point, Santa Barbara, California, USA - Sample 1 (SPAdes) (version 2) | ecosystem: Environmental > Aquatic > Marine > Oil seeps ... | reverse complement strand
GACTCGCTTCTCGGGCAATAGGTCTACTAGACCTATTGATACCCTTCGAACACCTTTCTTTTATGCCATTATTTGAAAAATATCTCAGTAATAATGGTGATATATAAATATGATTGTTTGTATTTTTTTAACCACAAACACTCGCATTTTTACTGCATAGATATCTAACAGTGACTTTTGTGTTTTAAACCTAACTTCAGAAGATCAAGAAAAGAAAGACAACTCATTAGCCTCTACAACGACTCGCTTCTCAGGCAATAGTTCTAATAGACCTATTAAATACTTCGAACATTTATTTTTTAAAGCTAAATATTATAAAATATCCTTAAATAATTACGTTATAGTTTATATTTCTACTTTCTTTGTATTTTGTATGAGAATTATAATATCCATAACCATTTTACTATTTTCAATGTCTACTTTTTCACAAGTTGGGGGCGAACGAATATTTAATTTTTTAAACGTAACGACTTCAGCTCGTCAAGCTGCTTTAGGAGGAGAAGCTCTTACTTTATACGATGATGTAGATCAGCCTTTATGGAACCCGTCAACGATCAATAAGGAAATGGATAATCAAGCATCACTGAGTTATGTTGATTTTTTGGCAGACATAAGCTATGGATCTTTATCATTTGCTCATTTAATAAACAGAAGGTTCGGTACATTACATGCCGGAATTACGTATGTAAATTATGGTAAATTTATTGGTGCTGATGAGAATGGTGATGAGACAGGTACTTTTAAAGCAAAAGATTTAGCGTTTTCTGTTGGATATGCTTATCAAATTTCAAATAGTGATTTTTATGTAGGTACAAATCTAAAGTTAATCAGTTCAAGCATAGAAAATTTTACATCAAGTGGAGTAGCAGCTGATTTTGGACTCACATATTTTAATGATTTAAAACCGTATGTTTTTTCGGCTGTGATAAGAAATGTCGGTTATCAAATTAAAGCATTTGACGAAGAAAGGGAATCACTACCTCTAGAAATTGCAATTGGTGCTTCCTATAAATTAGATAATGTGCCATTGCAATGGCATATAACTGTTGATAATTTACAACAATGGAATGTTTCAACTGAAAATCCTTCCGATAGTCAAACTACTATTGGAGGTGATACTTCTAATGAGAAGATTTCATTTATTGGTAATGCGTTTAGACATATAGTTGTGGGAGCTGAATTTTTTCCGGATAAGGGATTCAATTTAAGATTAGGTTATAATTTTAGAAGAGCAAGAGAGCTAAGATTAACAGAAAGTAGAACTTTTGCAGGATTTACTGCAGGATTTGGATTAAAAATGAGAAGATTAAAACTGAACTACGCTTTTACAAAATTCCATCCAGCTTCAAATACGAACACCTTTACATTACAAATAAATTTATCAAAAAAAACATTTTAAATAAAACTTTATCTTGAAAGACAATCAAAAAATAATCATTGCAATAGACGGGTTTTCATCTACAGGAAAGAGTACAATTGCAAAGGAATTAGCAAAAAAGCTTGGCTATTTATATGTTGATACTGGGGCAATGTACAGAGCTGTAACACTATATGCAATGCAAAAAGGATATGTGGCAAATGATTTTTTATTTGAAGAAGATCTTGTTAGCAGTTTATCCAAGATTAAATTGAGATTTAAATACAACGACACATTACAATTTTCTGAAATGTATTTGAATGATAATAATGTAGAAAAAGAAATTAGAACCATTGAAGTTTCTCAGCTAGTTAGTAAAGTTTCTGCAATTTCTTCTGTTCGTAAAAAATTAGTAGAGCAACAACAAAAAATGGGGCTTGAAAAAGGGCTTGTGATGGATGGTAGAGATATTGGTACTGTCGTTTTTCCTGATGCAGAATTGAAATTATTTACTACGGCTTCTCCAGAAAAAAGAGCTACTAGACGTTATAAAGAGTTATTAAATAAAGGTCATAAAGTTACCTATCAGGAAGTGCTGGAAAATGTTCAGCAAAGAGACCACCTTGACTCAACTCGAGAAGATTCGCCCTTATTAAAAGCAGATGACGCTATTGAGTTTGATAATAGTGATATGGGTTTAAAAGAACAATTTGAAAGGGTCTATAACATTGCTAAACAGCGAATAACTTCTTCCGATTAAGGAATATTCAAATATTTATGAGTTTGTAATGATATTTTCCATTGAGGATTATTCATAACATAATCGACTATTAATGGAGTCATTTTTTCTTGATTGCTCCATTCTGGTTGTAAAAACAATACACAATTACTATTTACTTTGGCGGCTTGTTCTTCAGCAAACTTAAAATCACTTTTGTTATAAATAATTATCTTCAACTCATCTGCTATCTTATAAATTTTAGTGAAGGGTAATTTTGTTTTTTTTGGAGATAGACAGACCCAATTCCAGGACCCTGATAATGGATAGGCACCAGAAGTTTCAATATGTGTTTTAATATTTTTGTTTTGCAGATGTTGAGTTAGATAATTCATATTCCACATCAATGGTTCACCACCGGTAATGACAACAGTATTTCCAAATTTTTCTGCATTTTCTACAATAGTATTTGTATCAGTTGCAGGATGCAATTCAGCATTCCAACTTTCTTTTACATCACACCAATGACATCCTACATCGCATCCGCCAATTCGAATAAAATAAGCAGCAGTTCCGGTATGAAATCCTTCACCTTGAATGGTGTAGAACTCTTCCATTAATGGAAGCATTTCTCCTTTATTAATTAATTGTTGTGTCCTATCATCAATCATTTGGCAAAGATAAATTTAAACTGTTAATAAAGCTATAAATATTGAGTTTCTAATCTAATTTTTTAATCTTACTTTTATAGCCTCAATTAAATACTGTTAATTTATGAGCGATAAGAATACTTTTTTTGAATATATAAACGAAGGATATAAAACTAAAGGAGATTATATAACTTTGGGTGCGGCTATGTTAGGTGAAGAAACGGTGACAGAAGCATTTGTAAATATACCTTTAAAGACGTTAAACAGACATGGTTTAATTGCGGGAGCTACGGGTACTGGTAAAACTAAGACTTTACAGGTATTAGCTGAAAACTTATCAGATAAAGGTATTCCGGTTTTATTGATGGATGTGAAAGGCGATTTAAGTGGTTTGGCAAAGGCAAGCCCTGGTCATTCTAAAATTGATGAGCGCCATGAGAAAATAGGACTTCCATTTGAAGCCAAAGGATATCCTGTAGAAATTTTAACGATTTCAGAACAAGACGGTACTCGTTTAAGAGCAACTGTCTCTGAATTTGGCCCGGTGCTATTATCGAGAATCTTAGACTTATCAGAAACTCAAAGTGGTATTGTTGCTATTCTATTTAAGTATTGCGACGATAAAAAATTACCTTTATTAGATTTAAAAGATTTTAAAAAAGTATTACAATACGCTACTAAAGAAGGTAAAAAAGAATTGGAGGAAGAATATGGTAGAATATCAACATCTTCAACAGGAGCAATTCTTCGTAAAGTAGTAGAAATTGAACAACAAGGAGGAGAATTGTTTTTTGGCGAACGTTCCTTTGAAGTTGAAGACCTAACTAGAATCGATGAAAATGGCAGGGGGTTAATATCGGTATTACGTTTAACTGATATTCAAGATAAACCGAAGTTATTTTCAACATTCATGCTACAATTATTAGCCGAAATATATACAACTTTTCCAGAACAAGGAGATTCCGGTAGACCAGAACTTATATTGTTCATTGATGAAGCTCATTTAATTTTTAATGAAGCTTCTAAAGCTCTATTGAATCAAATAGAAAGTATTGTTAAACTGATTCGATCTAAAGGTGTAGGTATTTATTTTGTAACACAGAATCCTAAAGATGTTCCTTCAGATGTACTATCTCAATTAGGACTGAAAATTCAACATGCTTTGCGCGCCTTTACAGCGAATGATAGAAAGGCCATTAAACTGACAGCAGAGAATTATCCTGATTCTGAATATTATGATACAGCCGAAGTATTGACTCAATTAGGTATTGGTGAAGCATTAGTATCTTGCTTAAATGAGAAAGGAATACCAACACCCTTGGCAAGAACAATGTTAAGAGCACCAATGAGTAGAATGGATATTTTATCGAAAAGTGAATTAGCCGATCAAATCTCTAATTCTAAATTGGCGAAAAAATACAATGAGGATCTCGATAGGGAAAGTGCTTATGAAATTTTAAATGTTAAAATCGAAAAGGCAAATAAATTTGAAGCTGAAGAGAAAAAGAAAAAAGAAGTAGCGAAGACCACAAGAAGAAGTACAAGTAGAAAAAGTACAAGAATTAATCCTGTTGTTAAAGTTTTGACTAGTGCAACTTTTATTAGAGGAGTGTTAGGAATATTAAAAAAAGTAATGAAGTAAAAACTATAAATATGAGAAAGATTATTCTATTATTATTAGTGTCTATTGTATTTGTACAATGCGAAAAAGAAAATAATTTTACTTTAGGACGAGGGCAAGTGGGTAAAATAACATCTGCCACACAAGTCTATGAATTAAAATCAATTTTTGAGAACGATTCATTAGTTGCTCATTTAGGTGAAGGAGATTTTGCAGATTCGGCTTATGATGAGTATCTAGTATATACTAAACAGAATAAGCATGCGCTTACTATTATTCCTAAAGAACAGCATGATTCAACTTCTACTATTGAAAGTATTCAAATTTTTGATAAAAAATATAAAACTAGTAAAGGATTGGGTTTGGGTTCTATATTTAAAGATATTGTAGAAAATTATACTGTAAACAAAGTTGAATCTACTTTTACCACTGCCGTATTGTTTGTTGATGAGTTAGATGTTACCATAACTATTGCTAAAAAAGAGCTAGGAATTAATGATTTTGGTACACAAAAAATTAGCGTAGCTCAAATACCAGATTTAGCCAAAATAAAAACATTTACAGTTTGGTTTGATTGATTTTATGAGAGCGAACTTAGAAAATTTATCAAAGTTATCAGATGAGAAAAAAGTAGAGACTCGAAAGTATTTTGCTAAGCTCAAAAAGAAATCACCGAAGCGATTAGATATATTGATGCATGAACTGCATGAAGATGAATTCACTAAAACGGATTGTTTAACATGTGCTAATTGCTGTAAAACGACAAGCCCCATTTTTACGGATAAAGATATTTCTCGTATCTCTAAATATTTAAGAGTAAAAGAACAGCAATTTATCGCTACTTATCTACAACGTGATGAAGATGATTTTATGGTATTACAACAGGCACCCTGCACTTTTTTGGATGAAACAGATAATACTTGTTTTATTTATGATGTTAGACCAAAAGCTTGTAGTGAATATCCGCATACCAATAGAAAGAAGTTTATCCAGTTAACGAACTTAACGTTAAAAAACACTGAAGTTTGCCCAGCAGTATTTAATATTGTTGAAGAGTTAAAGAAGAAGTTACCGCTTTAGTATTGATAAATTAACAAAAGGTAAAGCAACCATCGAAAATGTTTTACATCTTAGTTTTAAACCAAAGATGATGTCTTATAGAATTTTGATCCCAATACTCCTCAGCTGTTTTTTTATTTCTTGTAGCTCTGACAATTTTTCTGAAGAGGAGAATGAGTTAAGTCAAGCTAGAATAAAATGGAATAACGCTCAGATTGAAAATTATAAATGGACTGAAATTCTTAGCTGTGAGTGTAGCGGACCATTGCAAAGGGATATTTTTGTAGTAAATAATGTAAAAGATAGTGTTGATTTTGATGAATCATTATTGTTTGAAGGTTACACCGGCGAAGATGTTTTTAATGCATCTAAAACCATAGAAGAAACTTTTGATTTTATTCAAGACTTAATAAATCAAAATGTGTCGTCACTAGCCGTAGAATATGATGATACTTATGGGTTCCCTACTCTTATTAGTATTGACTATGATGTAAATTTTATAGACGACGAAATATTGTATCGATATATAAACTTCGAAATTGAAAATTAACTATTCTCTATTTGTTTTACAACTATTTCACTATCTTTTAAACAATATATTAATCGTAAATCAAATACTTTTTTCTAATTTTTTTAAACTTTTCTAAATCTTGTTGCCAAGTCTTTCTAATTTCCTCAGCATTCATACCACTTTCAATTTGTTGCTGTAGTTTTTTTGTTCCGGCATGTGCAGTAAAAGTAGCTTGGAAAAACTCTTGATCTTTTGGCATATTGTTATACGCATCAATCAGCCAATTTAAGTTTATCATACTTAAATATGGAGTTTCTCTTAAATCCAATCCATTGCACAGCTCACCTTTTTGTTTCGGGTATTTAGCACCCATATTAGATTGTGGGGTATAAGAGTATTTATAGTTGTTTTTGTCTAAATACGGAGCGCCAAATATCTGAAACTGAATTTCTGTGCCTCTCCCTGCATTGATACTTGTGCCTTCAAATAATCCCAGACTAGGGTATAAGTTAATTGCTTTGTCATTGGGTAAATTAGGAGAAGGTCTAATGGGAATATTATAATCATTTTTATAGGAATAGTTTTTTAATGGCATCACGATTAAATTACTTTGAAGGTCATCCTTCAACCATTTTTCACCGTTGATCATTGTTGCATATTCGCCAATGGTCATTCCGTAAACTAAAGGAACTGGATGTTTTCCTAAAAAATTTTGATGTTCAGATTCCATCATGGGTCCATCTATATAATGAGCATTTGGATTTGGTCTATCAATCACAAGTAACGATACATTAGCTTCAGCACAAGCTTCCATGACATAATGTAAGGTTGATAAATATGTGTAGAATCGTACTCCAACATCCTGTATATCGAAAATTATAAGGTCAATACCAGCTAATTGTTTTTGGGTAGGCTTTTTGTTTTTCCCGTGAAGTGAAATAATTGATAATCCGGTTTTAGTGTCTTTACTATCAGCAATATGTTCTCCGGCATCGCCCTTTCCTCTAAAACCATGTTCAGGAGCAAAGACTTTTTTTACTTCAACTTTTAGCGAAATTAAGGTGTCAATTAGATGTGTAAACCCTTGATTTGAGTTTTCAATCACGCTTGTTTGGTTGGCAACAACAGCTATAGATTTTTGTTTAAGTAAGTTTAAATAATCAACTGGGTATGAAATTAGTATAGGCTTAACACTATCAGTACGTGACAGCTTGTCATGTGTGGAATTTTGAACTATTTTCGACTTTTTTTGATGTTTTGTCATTGAAGATTTATCTCCACATGAAATCAAACTGAATAGTAAAATAAAAACCCAAAAGAAATATGTATTTTTGAACATAGAATAAATCATTCCTAAAATTGAATTACGAGTTATTTTTAGCTAAGCGTATTACTACTGCTAAACAGTATAAAAGTAGTATATCATCTCCAATAATAAAAATTGCAATCACTGCAATTGCATTGGGCATGATTATAATGTTGATTACAATCTCATCGGTATTTGGTTTGCAGTATAAAATTAAAGAAAAAATTTCAGGCTTTAATGGTCATATTCAAATAACAAATTATGAAGATAATAACTCACAAATTACCATAACTCCTATTTCTATTGAACAAGAGTTTTATCCAAATTTCACCAATATAGAGGGTGTTAAAAACGTTCAAACTTTTGCTACCAAAGGAGGAATCATAAGAACGAAAACAGATTTTGAAGGTGTTATTTTTAAAGGAGTCGATAGTGAATATGATTGGTCTTTTTTTAAATCCTATTTAACCCAGGGCGAATTACTGAGTATTACAAATGAAACATCTGATTTTGTATTAATTTCTAAATTAACTGCAGATCGACTCGGTTTAAAAGTAGGTGACAAATTCAATCTGTTTTTTATGAAAGACAGTTTTGATAAAGTACGTACACCTAATGTTCGGGTTTTTAAGATTGCAGGTATTTATAATTCAGGCTTTAATGAATTTGACGAAAATTTTGTACTTGGTGACATCAAACATATTCAACGACTTAATAAATGGAAGTCTAATGAAATTGGAGGTTTTGAAGTTTTATTAGAAGATTTTGATAAGCTCGAAGAAAAGGGAGATGAGATTTATAATGAAGTAACTGCCACTTTGAATGCACAAACGATCTCAGAAAAGTATCCTGCAATTTTTGATTGGTTACAAATATTAGATACCAATATAATAGTAATTATTAGTATTATGATTTTAATAGCCGGCATAAATATGATCACGGCTTTATTGGTTTTAATTTTAGAACGTACACAGATGATAGGTGTATTAAAAGCATTAGGAAGTTCAAATTGGAGCATTCGTAAAATGTTTTTGTACAATGCAACGTATTTAATTGCTATAGGATTATTTTGGGGTAATTTGATCGGTATAGGTTTACTGTTAATTCAACAGTATTTTGGAGTTGTTAAGTTAGATCCAGAAAATTATTATGTGAGCGAAGCACCTGTATATCTGGGTGTGGAATATATTATAGTATTGAATATCGGCACCTTGATTTTATGTTTGTTTATGTTGCTAATACCGTCATATATAGTTAGTAAAATAAGTCCTGTAAAAGCTATAAAATTCGATTAGTGAGATGCTATTTTAAAAATCAACCAAAGGTTGCGAATTTAAATAGTTAGTCGAACTAATCCCACTGCAAAGCGGAATCTTTTTGAATAGAAACGATGCACAACAAAAAATAAAATTCAATATTATATTGAGTTTGGTCGTTTGAAAACAACTTCAGTTGAAACATTTCGATTAAAAAATAAAAGATTCTTCGACAAGCTCAGAATGACATCCCTTTTTTTCTTTACTTTTGTATTCCAAATTGATTAAAAAAAATAACCTCCCGCTAGCTATCGGGATAAACACATATATATGAAATACGATATTATCATCATAGGAAGTGGTCCTGGCGGATATGTTACAGCAATTAGAGCATCACAATTAGGTTTCAAAGTGGCTGTTGTTGAGAAGGAAAAGTTAGGTGGAATCTGCTTAAATTGGGGATGTATTCCTACAAAAGCATTATTAAAAAGTGCACAAGTGTATGATTATTTAAAGCATGTTGATGCGTACGGATTAAAAGCAAAGGAGATTGATAAAGATTTTTCTGCTGTAGTACAACGTAGTCGTAATGTGGCTGACGGTATGAGTAAAGGGGTGCAGTTTTTAATGAAAAAAAATAAAATTGATGTTCTTAACGGATTGGGTAAAGTGAAATCTGGTAAGAAAGTAGATGTAATTGATACCGATAATAAAACTACTGAATATAGTGCTGATCATATAATCATCGCTACAGGTGCACGTTCACGCGAATTACCATTTTTACCAATTGATGGTAAAAAAGTGATAGGCTATCGTGAAGCAATGACATTGCCTAAGCAACCTAAGAAAATGATAATAGTTGGCTCAGGTGCAATTGGTGTTGAATTTGCCTATTTTTATAATACTATGGGTACTGAAGTGACTGTAGTAGAATTCTTACCTAATCTAGTCCCTTTAGAAGATGTTGAAGTTTCAAAACAGTTTGAACGCTCGTTTAAAAAATCAGGTATTAAGGTAATGACTAATTCTAGTGTTACAGCTGTTGATACAGCTGGTAAAGGTGTTAAAGCTACAGTAAAAACTAAGAAAGGTGAAGAAATATTAGAAGCTGATATCATATTGTCAGCTGTAGGTATTAAATCAAATATTGAAAATATAGGTTTAGAAGATGTAGGAATTGCTACGGATAAAGATAAAATTTTAGTCAATAAATTTTACCAAACCAATATACCGGGTTATTATGCCATTGGTGATGTTGTTGATGGTCCAGCTTTGGCACATGTCGCTTCCGCGGAAGGAATCGCTTGTGTGGAAAACATTGGAGGACTCAATCCTGAAGCAATTGATTATGGTAATATACCGGGTTGTACCTATGCGTCACCTGAAATTGCAAGTGTAGGCATGACCGAAGCACAAGCTAAAGAAGCAGGTTATGAATTAAAGATCGGAAAGTTCCCATTTTCAGCATCTGGTAAGGCAAGTGCTTCAGGGGCAACAGAAGGCTTTGTAAAAGTAATCTTTGATGCTAAATATGGCGAATGGTTAGGTTGCCATATGATTGGAGCAGGCGTAACCGATATGATTGCGGAAGCGGTGTTGGGTAGAAAATTAGAAACTACAGGGCATGAAGTGCTAAAAGCGATTCATCCACATCCAACGATGAGTGAAGCTGTTATGGAAGCTGTTGCTGATGCTTATGATGAAGTGATTCATTTGTAAGAAGAATAATTAGTTTATTAAAGGTTGCTCATTAATGATAATGAATAGAGTGTAGAAAAAGATTAATCATTATTGATAAGTTAAGTTACACTTATAAATCATCAGTGAAATGTCCTCTATGTTTTTCTTTACCAAATTTGTCTTTATTATAATTTGATGATTGATTTTTTGGTATTGACAAACTTTTCCAATCATTATTTTTAATAAGTGTTCCTAAAAAAACTATTTGACCAATATGATAAGCGTAATGAGTTAGCTGCCTGTTGATAGCTTCTAGTGCAGTATGCCCTTCATTTCTTATATAAATAATACGGTCAAGATCTTCAACTTTGAGTGGCGTAACAGCATCGAATAAGCATTGCCAACCTTTTTCCCAAGCTAATATCATTTCTTCTTTTGAGTTATAAGAATCTTCAAATTCTGAATCTCTATGTCGCCATTTTTTTTCGCCATCTTCTGTTAGAAAGTTGGTCCAACGCGATAACATATTACCAACAATATGTTTTGTTATAATGGCTATATTATTGCTATACTCATTAGGTTTCCAATGGATATCTTCATCGTTTAATTGAATAAATGTTTTATCGCCTAAACTTTTATAATACGTAAATTGTTTGATTACACTTTCTATATAATTTGAGTCCATATAATTTAAGATTATATAAGTTGTTTATCCCTGATAGCTATTGGGAGAATTTTTTTGACATCTTTATAGTGTCTTGAAATCATCAAATTATTATTCAGATTTGACAAACTTAATTGAACTTGTATTCACACAATAACGTTTGCCCGTAGTTTCTTTTGGTCCGTCATCAAAAATATGTCCTAAATGCCCATCACAATTGGTACATGTAATTTCAGTTCTTATCATACCTAGTGTGGTGTCTTTTGTCATATCTATTGTACCCGGAATTGCATCATCAAACGAAGGCCAACCACAATGTGATTCGTATTTACTATTAGATTTAAATAATTGTGCATCACAGGCTCTACAAAGATAAGTGCCCTTTTCAAAATGTTTGGTGTAACCATCATCACCAGGTCTGTCAGTTCCTTTTTGACGTATCACATAATATTCTTGCTCAGTTAATTGTTGCTGCCATTCTTTTTCAGTTTTTACCACTTTTTCAGTCTTTTTATCCATCTGTTTTTTTTTGATATTATTTTTTTGTGCAGTACTGTTACAACTTATTAGTAAAGTTGTAACTAAAAAAAAGATTATTCGCTTCATTTTCTATGTATTACTCTTTTAAGAAATCAACAATTCTATTGATTAATTTCTTATCTCTTAAAATTCTTCTATGTCCTAAGCCATTGGTAATTAAAAGCTCACCATTTGCTAAGTTTTGACGTATTTTATAAGCATTACTTACATCAACATCAATATCTTGAGTGTCATGTAAAATTAAAGTAGGTATAGTTATTTTTTTAGCAGTCTCACAAGGCGAAACAGAATCAATACTGCTTTGGAAAATAGCACTCAAATGTTTTTTTATTTTTGTAGCTACTTTTTGTTTTAATTCTAGTTTTTTTACAAAATTATCTATAACATCATTTATTGAGCAATCAATTCCAATAACAACTAATTTTTTTGTAAATGGGTTTTCTTCTAAAGCGGACATTGCCGTAATTCCCCCGAACGAATGCCCAATAACTGCTTCAAACGGCCCGTATTTTTCGTTTAAATAATTGATGGTAGAAACGTATTCAGGTAAATTCGTAGTCTTTCCTTTTGATAAGCCGTGAGCAGGAGCATCAAAACTAATAACCATCATTCTGTTTTCTAAAATTTTATCAGCAATTTGGTAGAGTTGAGTTCCTCTTCCGGCCCATCCATGAACTAATAAAACTTTTTGTTTAGAATAGCCATATTCATAAACCATAATGTCTTTTTTGATAGACGGAACAGTAAATAGTAATTTTTTAGCACTATCTCGCATCATTTGTTCACGTTCAGGTATTTTAAACTTTGGAGGCGTTTTAAATATGTTAATGGCAAATTTTGTTGCTAATGAAGTAGAGAAAAATTGTATTATTTTCCCGGTGTGTAGTATATGTGTAGGTATTTTAAAAGTATTTTTTTTTGGTATAGTTGTTGTCTTATCATTCATAGAGACGAAATTAAGATAATTCTACAAATTTTGTATATTTACTCTTAATAAAAATTAATAATACGATATGAAAAAAATAATTTCTTTAGCACTGGTTTTTGCTTTTGTAGTAAGCTGTAGTACAGTGCCCATTACTGGTAGAAAGCAGTTTAATTTAGTGAATGATGCGCAGATATTACCGATGGCATTTCAACAATATGAAGGATTTTTAAAAGAAAATAAAATTTCAACTAATGTAGAAATGACCAATCAAATTAAATCTGTTGGTAAACGAATTTCGGGTGCCGTGGATAGATATATGAGAGCCAATGGTATGGCAGATAAGGCAGATGCATATCGTTGGGAATTTAATTTAATTGAAGATAAAACTATTAATGCCTGGGCAATGCCAGGAGGAAAAACAGTTTTTTACACAGGTATTATGCCTATTGCAAAAAATGTTGATGGTGTCGCGGCAATAATGGGGCATGAAGTAGCTCATGCTTTTGCGCGTCATGGAGCTGAACGCATGTCAACAGGTATGTTAGCACAAGCAGGTGGTCTAGCTGTAGCCTTATCAACAGGAAAAAAAACACCGCAACAACAACAAATGTGGATGACTGCATATGGAGTTACATCTCAGTTGGGTCAATTAAAGTTTAGTAGAACGCATGAAACTGAAGCCGATAAATTGGGAGTTGTTTTTATGATTATGGCAGGTTATAATCCCGAAGAATCGGTAAATGTTTGGGTTCGTATGAGCCAAAGAGCTGGAGCAGGTCAGGCGCCTCCAGAAATATTGAGTACACACCCATCTAATCAAACACGTATTAAAGCATTAAAAGACTGGATACCTCAAGCAACAGTAATTGCGAAAAAATTAAACGCTCAAACACTAACAAATTAGTTTCAAAAATAAATAGTACATTGTGAGCCGTTCTAACCCAGGACGGCTTTTTAATGAATAACAAAAAATAATATCTAAATTTTTACTGATAGATTGAGGTTTTACTTCAATTGCTATGGGAATTGTTATTTTGAAATTTATAATTGTATGTTACAACGAGGAAATAAAAAACTAATTAATGCCTGGGCATTTTATGATTGGGCAAATTCTGTATACCCATTAGTGATAACCACAGCAGTTTTCCCGTTATTTTATGGGATAGTGACCGGAGGTAAAGATGCTCAAGTTACTTTTTTGGGTACACAATGGAACAATACAGTACTCTATTCATATACATTATCTGTTTCTTTTTTGGTCGTTGCATTTATCTCACCCATGCTTTCGAGTATTGCAGATTATATGGGTAATAAAAAGCGATTTTTACAATTTTTCTGCTGGCTAGGTTCTCTATCAGTAATGTCGTTGTATTTTTTTGATGGTATAGAAAGATTATGGGTTGGTATTACTTTTTCTATCTTAGCAAGTATAGGTTTTTGGGGAAGTCTAGTGTTCTATAATGCATACCTTACAGAAGTTGCTTTTCCAGAACAGCAAGATGAAGTAAGCGCAAAGGGATTTATTCATGGTTATATAGGATCCGTTTTTTTACTAATTGTGATTTTAACAATGATAATGCATCCTGAATGGTACGGTTTTATAGATCATGCTTTACAAAGCGATGAAGCTCCGCCTGTAATGGCTTTTCAAATGTCTTTTGTGTTAGTAGGAGTGTGGTGGATAGGTTTTGCACAATATACATTTTATCATTTGCCTAATAATACGTTCAAACGAAAACCTGAAAAAGATTATATATTTAAAGGATTTAAAGAATTAAAAATAGTTTGGAGCGAAGTAAAACACCAACCAGTTTTAAAAATATTTTTGGCATCATTTTTTCTTTTTAGTGCTGGTGTGCAAACCATAATAGTATTAGCAGGAAAGTTTGGTGATGAGGAGTTAGGTCTACCCACAGTTAATTTAATTATTACCATATTGCTAATACAATTAGTAGCTATATTAGGGGCTTATCTATTTGCGAAAATTTCAAGTAAAATCGGAAACATTAAAACATTAAAGATTACAATTGGAATATGGGTTTTAGTAAGTTTTGGAGCCTACCTTTTACCGGGAGAAAGCCCAAATGTTGATATGTACTTTTATGCTCTAGGAGGAGTTTTAGGATTGGTGTTAGGTGCTACTCAAACTTTGTCGCGATCTACCTATTCTAAATTAATACCAGAAGACACACAAGATAATGCTACCTATTTTAGTTTTTTTGATGTAACCGAAAAAATAGCAATTGTTATGGGTACATTTTCTTTTGGCCTAATTCAATCTTTAACAGGCTCTATGAGAAGCTCTGTTTTAGTATTATCTATATTTTTCTTTTTAGGATTTGTCGTTATGAGTTTTATGAGGAAAACGAAGTATGTAAAATAATGACACCCTTTTTGGTTAAAAGTATTTTTTTATTGTAGACCATTTTCTTCTCGATACTGACAGTTCAAGACCCGTTAATAAAGTAATTTTTTTAGAATCATTATTGTTATATGATTTGAAATATTTCATATTAATGAGTTCTTTTCTGTTAATTCTTAAAAAATGAAAATTGGATAATTCTTTTTCCATTTCTTTTAATGGTTTTGAAAATATTTCAGATTTTTTTTGGTTGACAAAATGGATAGATATTAAGTATGAATCGCATGAGATATATACAATATCTTCAATATTAATTTGCCTAATTTTTCTTGAAGATTTTAAAATGATAGTTCTCCCTTTTTGAATAGAATAATCCATTTGATTTAAGTGTATATATGTATTTAGCGATTATAAATTTAAAAACATATTGAGTAACAAGCAAAATTTTAAATAGATTCTTTTAAAAAAATAAAATATTTTAATTTTTTTTATTAAAATTTTTACAAATATATATTTGGTTAATTAGCTGATAACAAGAAATATAACATTTTATTAATGCAAATATATTAGACATATTTTTATTAAAATTATAGAATGGTAACTTTTAGATTGTATAGACAATTTTAAACCTATATTTTCGTTAAATAGTATTATCCCCAATTAAAGCCATATTTATGTTGCTAACTATTCAGCAAGGAGCCGATGCTGCTCAAGAAAACTTAGAAGAAGTAATATCTGAAGAAAAAACCTTATCTATCTATAATTTAATTATGGATGGAGGTTTAGGAGGTCAAATAATTATTGCCTTATTAACAGTATTGTTAGCTGTGGCATTGTATATTTATTTTGAACGCTTTTTGGCGATCAAAGCCGCCTCAAAAACTGATAAAAACTTCATGAATCAAATAAGAGATAATGTCTCTAATGGTAAGTTAGAAGCTGCGAAAATTTTATGTGTACAAGCATCGTCACCGGCAGCCAGATTAATTGAAAAAGGCATTTCTCGTATTGGTAAACCTTTAGAAGATATTAATACAGCTATTGAAAATGCGGGTAAACTTGAAATTTATAAACTCGAAAAAAATGTGAGTGTTTTGGCAACTATTGCAGGTGCTGCTCCAATGATTGGTTTTTTAGGAACAGTAATCGGTATGATAATTGCGATACATGAAATAGCGAATGCAGGTGGGCAAATTGATATAAAGATGTTATCAGACGGTTTATATACTGCAATGACCACAACCGTTGCCGGATTGATTGTTGGTATTATATCTTATATTGCTTATAATCATTTGGTAGTACGTACTAATAAAGTAGTCTATCAAATGGAAGCCAAATCAGTAGAGTTTTTAGACCTGTTAAACGAACCAGTTTAGTATGAATGTAAGAGGTAGAAATAAAATTAGTCCTGAATTCAATATGTCGTCAATGACTGATATTGTGTTCTTATTATTGATTTTTTTTATGTTAACATCAACTTTGGTAACTGTAAACGCCTTAGATATTTTATTGCCGAAAGCATCCGGTAAAACCGAAAATAATAAAGCAGTAGCTATTAGCATTACGAAGAAATTAGATTTTTATATTGACACAAAAAAAGTCAAAGAAAACGATATTGAGAAACAATTACTTAGTGCTTTGGCTAGTGAAGAAAATCCTACTATTGTTTTAAGAGCCGAAGAAGGTGTTCCTATTGAGAAAGCTGTTCATATTATGGATATAGCGAATCGAAATAAATATAAAGTAATACTAGCCGTAAGACCTAAGTAATAATTACAAATTTAAAATAGTTTTAAATAGTAAGTCATCAATCGTAAATCAAAAATGTCTTATTTAGATACTCCACATAAAAAGAAATCAGCAGTATTAACTACCATTATTATGGGATTGATATTGTTTTTGATCTTTACTTTTGGAATGACCTATTTTGATCCTCCAAAAGAATATGGTATTGCTATAAATTTTGGTACATCAGATGTTGGTAGTGGAGATACGCAACCTACAGAGCCGTTGCAATCGGCATCTTCTGAAGAGGAAGTTATTGAAGAAGTTGAAGAACAACAAGAAGTTGAAGAGGTTGAAGAAACGCCTGTTGAAACAGCAGCAGAATCGGCGCCAACCGAAAAAGTAATTACACAAGATTCAGAAGAGTCAATTAGAATAAAAAAACAAGAAGAGGCAAAACGAAAAGCTGAAGCAGCTGAAAAGAGAGTTGAAGAAGTTGAACGGCAAAAGAAATTAGAAGCCGAACGTGTTGAAAAACAACGTAAAGCTGAAGCAGAGAAAAAAAGGAAAGCAGAAGCGGCAAAACGGAAAAAGTTAGATGCCATGATGGGCGGACTCAATAACTCAAATGGTACAGCTTCGGGTGGAGAAGGCGATGATAATCAGGCAGGAGATAAAGGACAACTTGATGGAAATCCTTATGGAAATAGTTATTATGGGTCAGGATCGGGCAGTGGTTCAGGAAGTGGTTACGGCTTAAACGGACGAAACCTTATCAATAAAGGAAAAGGGTATAAACAAGACTGTAATGAATATGGTAAAGTAGTTGTGAAGATTGAAGTAGATAGAAATGGAAAAGTTGTGAGAGCAACACCTGGGGTGAAAGGCTCTACAAATACTGCTGCTTGTTTATTAGCACCTGCAAAAAAATCTGCTTTATCGTACAAATGGAATTTTGATTCTAATGCACCATCAAAACAAATTGGTTTTATCATAGTAAACTTCAATCCTTAGTTTTTTAATGAATTATAACGAAACCTTAGATTGGATGTTTTCAAAACTTCCAATGTATCAACGCCAAGGTAACACTGCATTTAAAAAGGACTTAAACAATACAATTGCTTTAGCAAAACACCTTGACAATCCACATCAGAAATTTAAAAGTATTCATGTCGCTGGTACCAACGGAAAAGGTTCTACAAGTCATATGTTAGCTTCCATTTTGCAAGAGGCAGGTTTTAAAGTAGGACTATATACTTCACCGCATTTAAAAGATTTTAGAGAACGTATCAAGGTTAATGGAAAGATAATTCGTAAAAACTGCGTGATCAATTTTGTAAAGAGAAATCAATCTTTTTTAGAAGAGCATCAACTTTCGTTTTTTGAAATGACGGTTGGTTTGGCATTTGAACATTTCGCAAAACAAAAAGTCGATATTGCCATAGTAGAGGTTGGCCTTGGCGGAAGATTAGATTCTACAAATATTATCACTCCAGAAGTATCTGTCATTACCAATATAGGCTACGATCATACGCAAATGTTAGGAGAAACCTTACCGGAAATTGCCTTTGAAAAAGCGGGAATTATAAAAGAGAACATTCCTGTTGTCATTGGAGAGAAGCAAGAAGAAGTATTCGATGTTTTTATCGCTCAAGCGGATAAAAAGAATACTGACCTAACAATTGCATCAGAAGAAATTGATAAAATATATAAAACTGATTTAAAAGGATTTTATCAGCAAAAGAATATAAAAACAGCAATACAAACTATTGATATTTTAAAAGGAAGTGGTTTTAAAATTTCTGATAAGAATATTAGTAAAGGATTACAAAATGTCGTTAAAAATACAGGCTTGTTAGGACGTTGGCAAATTCTTTCTCATCAACCAATGATTATATGTGATACAGCACATAATAAAGAAGGATTGACCTATGTTTTAAAACAATTATCGGAAGAACAGTATAAAAAGTTACATGTAGTGTTTGGAGTTGTCAATGATAAAAATCTAGAAACACTATTACCAATGTTCCCTAAAGAGGCACATTATTATTTCTGTAAACCGAATATTCCAAGAGGTTTAGATGCGGTAGTTTTACAGGAAAAAGCAAGATTAGTTGGCTTACAAGGAAAGGCCTATGCTACTGTAAGTCAAGCATTAGAAATGGCAAAGACTAAAGCAGAAACTGATGATTTAATTTTTGTTGGAGGTAGTACTTTTGTGGTTGCAGAAATCGTATAACTTTTTTAATAAAAAACCTTTGCCAGAATTAAAAACTACTTTATATTTGCATCCCGTTTAGGGCAATTAGCTCAGTTGGTTCAGAGCACCTCGTTTACACCGAGGGGGTCGGGGGTTCGAATCCCTCATTGCCCACATCACTCGAAAAATCCGCACGATAGTGCGGATTTTTTTATTTCCAAAAAAACCGAAAGCTCGCTTTCAAGGTTTTTTTGGAAATAAAAAAAGTCAACATGCGAAAGCATGGTGTAATTTTTCAATTGCAGAAGCGGTCTTAGTAGGGATCAACGAAGTTAATCTCGAAAATCTAAAACATAATTTTAGTAGTTTGGAAAAACCACCCCGAGCACGCTAAAGGCGTGCCCACCCCTCCTTGAAAAAAGGAGGGGAGTTTTGATTCTAAGTGGTGAACACAGTTAATCTAATTAGTTTAAATTTATTTGAATGGATTAAATACTTGTATAAAACCTATAATAAAACGTGAAATGTATAATAGTGTCTTAAGAAATTTACATGATTTTCTTTTGTGCTTTGACTTATCTAATATTTTTTGAACACGTTTATCAATTAGTTTGACTAATTGTTTTTCACTTAAACTTTGTTGAAAAATTGATTTTTTCATTTACAGTATATTTAAAATTGCTACTGCAAAAATGATTTAGAAATCATATTCAAAACGACGACGTATTGCATCTTTTTGGGTGAGATAGACCTCCCTTAATTTATGTAACTTGATTTTACTTCTTTGTAAATAGTCATTCTATCTTTATAGGAATTGCTATTTATATCTGTGAAGGGTAGTTTATTCATCGCTATTTCATAGGTATCATTTATCCAATTTGTAAAATCCACTACCTTAACGGTATCATGTATCAGATTATCTTTTTTCATTGCCTGAAATACAAATCTTGTAGGGGTGCAATCTTTTTCCTCTATTTTTAGTTTTTCAAACATTACTTTCCATATTTCAAAGGCTTTATCCTTGAAAATATTGTCGTGCAGGTTCTTATCCGTTTTATTATCAATTTCAGTTGGTTGTTGAGGTGCTTTTAGACTGTTTTTTTTATTAAAATTATTATTACATGAGGAAATAGTATTAGATAACAAAGTTTTAAATTCACTTAGCACTTGAACATTTTTAACAGCATTAAGATTCTTAATTATGTGAATTTTAAAGCCTTCTCTCTCTCTTTCATCTAAACTCATAAAGACATATCTACAATCATTGACATGGAGATTAAAACTATAATTCATTTTTTGATATTCAGATATATTATAAGGGCGTATTGAGAACTCAAGTCTTTTGGAGTTCTTATATTGAATTAAATGTTGTTTAGGATCTTCTTCTTGTCTTAAACTAGGGTAGAATGATGTTAAAATGTTTCTAATGTTTCGACATTTAAATATAATATTTTTAAGGTCATACTTTTTACAGTTATTAAGAATAAGATGTTTCTTTTCATTTTCAGATGTGCAATGATGAAATTCAAGTTCTGATAAATATATTGCATAAAACTCTAAAAAAATAATTGACTTTCCATTATTTTCTCGATTAATTACAAAAGGTTTTTTTAATTCCTTAAATCCTAATCCTTTTAAATCATCGTTCCATAAATTATGTATTTTGATGCATAATTTATTTATCTGTTTCAAAGACGCTAAGTTTTCTATTATCGTTTCGGTTAAATAGGTTTGTAATTCATAATAATCTAACAATTTACATTTATCTTCATTAATATAATATGTAATAACCATGTGCCCATTTTCAGAATCTTTTCTAATTAAATACTCTAATTCGGTTAGTTGGTAAGTTAAAATATTAATAATATTATATTCTTTTTCTAAGACTTGTATATCAGAATTATTTAATTTATTTTCTAAGAGGCTTTTATATTCTATTTAGTAATGCAAAAATTCTAAAAAATGACCCTCATTATTTTCTAATATGTAGGTGTGATTATTTTTTGCATCATTAGAACATCTAAGGGCTCGATTTTTAAAATAGATAATAGCTTCTTCAATCTTTTTTATGTGTTGTTTTTTCTCTTTTTCAAACTCACTATTTAAAAATTGTTGCTTTCTCTGATTGAATTTAATCAATACAGCACCAGTATTTTGATTTTTTATATCTTCACTTATGTATTGTGAATATTGTTCTACTAATTTGTCTATTTCATTTTTCATTTGAAAAAACTTTTAAAAAAAACATGGTAACCCCATAACAATATTCTTATTGCTTCTGCTAATTTAAGACAAAAAATAATTGAGCTATAACATATTATAATCTAAAAAAAGGAGGGGAGTTTTGATTCTAGGTAATGCAGGTTGTTAATCCTAACATATTTCCACTTGAAATCTAAAATATTAAACTTAAATTTGAATCTTAAATAAAAGGGTCATTAACTCAGTTGGTTCAGAGTGTTACCTTGACAGGGTAGAAGTCACTGGTTCGAATCCAGTATGACCCACATCAAGCAGAAAATCCGCACGACAGTGCGGATTTTTTATTTCAAGAGAAAACCAAAAATTTATTTTTGAGATTTTGAAGAAATAAAAAATACACTATCCGTCACAGACGAATAGTGTTATTTTCTATTTGCAGCAGCGGGTTAATTCTGGATCAACGAAGTTAATGCGTTAAAATTTATTTTTAGGATTTTGAAGAAATAAAAAATGCACTATCCGTCGCAGACGAATAGTGTTATTTTCTATTTGCAGCAGCGGGTTAATTCTGGATCAACGAAGTTAATCCGTTAAAATTTATTTTTAGGATTTTGAAGAAATAAAAAATGCACTATCCGTCACAGACGAATAGTGTTATTTTCTATTTGCAGCAGCGGGTTAATTCTGGATCAACGGAGTTAATCCATTCAAAGTTTACTTTGAAAAGGAGAAAATAAAAAATACCAATAAAAAGCGAAGTTTTTTAGGGATTGTATTTGCAGTAGTGGCTCAGTCTGGATCAACGAAGTTAATCCTTATTAGAATGTCACTGGATTCCTGCCTTCGCAGGAATGACAAAACATTAACTGAAAAAAAAGAATCACGTTTTTGCGGAATGTTATTTTCTATTTGCAGCAGTGGGTTAATTCTGGATCAACGAAGTTAATCCTTATTAGAATGTCGCTGGATTCCTGCCTTCGCAGGAATGACAAAACATTAGCTGAAAAAAAAAGGATCACGTTTTTACGGAATGTTATTTTCTATTTGCAGCAGTGGGTTAATTCTGGATCAACAAAGCTAATCCAAGAAATACATTTTTCATAAGCCAATTAAATAAGCACCAATATTATGAATCCATTACTATTTACTGGCTCTTTTTTTTAGTTCCGTTCTATAAATCACTAACTCTCTACCAATAGCTTTACCATCTCTAAAAGTTTGAGTTCGTAAACGTAGATTTCCTTCTGGAATTACGAAAGGTTCGGTATATGTTGTGCCAAATTGAACTGGATATGTATTATCAATACTATAATAAATCTCTGAATTTGGAATAGAATTTTTTAACACACATAGTAAGTCACCATCTTTTATGAATACATGAACAACAGGGTCAAAAACTGCTTTAGAAATATTGGTATTGGTAGTATCAAATCTATCAAAATGAATCTCTGTACGTCTGATAAAGCTCTTCCAGTTTTTATTTTCTGTAGGGCTCCAAAGCGCTTCTGATAACGCAAATGCTCGAGGATATGTCATGTAAAAAGCAAACGGCAGTGTTGGTATATGTTCAGTCCATAAGTTCCCTTGTCCGCCAAGAATGTACTTAGAATCAACACCTTCAGGAATAAGTTCAAATTTGTAACTTTTTTCAAGACTTAATGAGGCATAGATTTTATTTTCAACAATAACATCACCTTGCATATAATCTAAGTAAGCGTAAGTAGTAGGTGACATCACTACTTCATGACCCATTTTAGCAGCTTCAATACCACCTTTCATACCACGCCAACTCATAACTGCAGCTCCTTCAGCTAATCCACCTTCTAAAATTTCATCCCATCCAATCATTTTTTTGCCCTTACTGCTAATAATTTTCTCAACTCTTTTTACAAAATAACTTTGAAGTTCATGACTGTCTTTAATGTTATTTTTTTTCATGAATTTTTGAACTGACGCATCTTCATCCCAATATCCATGATAGGCTTCATCTCCACCCATATGAATATATTTCCCTGGAAATAGTTCCGCTATTTCTGTATAGACCTTATCTACAAATTCATATACTTTTTCATCAGTAGGATTCAACGTATTTTCAATAAGCATTTTGAATTTTCCGTTACCATACCATTCAGAAAATTTATCTCCCGGACTAACATATTTCGGTTCTTTTTTTGTTGATAGTTCGGGATACGCAGCCAATGCCGCCATACTATGTCCTGGCATATCTATTTCTGGTACAATGGTAATATTTCTATTGGTTGCATAGTTAACTATATCTTTAATTTGTTCTTGTGTATAAAAACCTCCATCTGTAGCTTTTTCATTTGGTTGAGGCGCATTACCACCAAAAACTTGTCGTTTTACACGCCAGGCGCCAACCTCTGTAAGTTTGGGCAATGATTTAATTTCGACGCGCCAACCTTGATCATCAGTTAAATGCCAATGAAATGTGTTGAATTTATATTGCGACATTTTATCAAGAAAAGCCTTTACTTCTTCCACAGTAAAAAAATGACGACTCACGTCTAACATTAATCCTCTCCATTTAAATCGTGGATAATCTTTGATACTACAACCTGTTATTTTTATAGAATCATCTTGATTGGTTAGAGGAATCAACTGTTTTAAAGTTTGTAGACCATTAAAAATACCAGCTGCTTTATTAGCTTTTAAGTTGATGTTATTCTTAGTTACATCAAGTAAATAACCTTCATCCCCAAGTTCTGGATCTGGTTTTCTATAAAGAGATATTTGAATCGATTTATCAATTGATTTCGTAGATAGTGTAATTCCTAATTCAGATAAAAAATTACGAAATTGATTAACATATTGTTTCGTATGGTTGTCATTTGTTTTAAGGTTAAGAGATACTTTATCATCAAAAACAAAGACGTCATTAGTTGATGTATGGCTTACTGGAATTGGAATAATTGAATGCTGCCCATTCATTTGATGAAAAAATGAGATTAGTAAGAGAGTATAGAATTTGTATTTCATTTTTTACGGATATTCATATTTTTTTTAAAGTTAAACAAATTATTATTTATAAATGTAGCTTTTTAATTGTATGATGTACCAGCTAATAAAAATTTTAGTACATTACATGACTTTTAAAATTTAAAACATGTCAAAATCAACCCCAGTAACCTCTCCGCAACAAAATAAAAGTATGGTAGTTCCCATTGCCATTATAGCAGGACTATTTTTTATTTTTGGATTTGTAACTTGGATAAATGGTTCATTAATTCCTTTTATGAAAACCATAAATGAATTAACAACTGCTCAATCATATTTAGTAGCTTCTGCATCCTATATTTCGTTTGTTGTAATGGCACTACCAGCATCATATGTAATTGAAAAAATAGGATATAGAAAAGGAATGTCGCTTGGTTTAATCATTATGGGTCTTGGAGCCTTAGTTTTTATCCCCGCTGCTGAGGCAAGAACGTATTGGGTATTTTTAACAGGAATATTTATTCAAGGTACAGGTATGACCTTGTTGCAAACAGCTTCTAATCCATATATTACCATTTTAGGCCCAATTAAAAGTGCAGCGAAACGGATTGCCATTATGGGTATTGCAAATAAGGTTGCCGGAGCATTGGCTAATATTATTTTTGGTGCAATTTTATTATCTGGTATAAAAGAAATTAATGAAAAGCTGGGTACAGTAGGTGATGCTGAAAAATCACAATTGTTAGATACGATGGCAGATAGTGTTGTTACACCATATATTATTATGGCTGTAATTTTATTTGTTTTAGGATTATTGATTAGAAAAGCACCGTTACCACATGTAGAAGCCGATCCTATTGAAGAAGAAATAGAGGGGAAAACAACAAAAACCAATATTTTTCAATTCCCACATTTATGGCTGGGAGTATTAACTTTATTTGTGTATGTTGGTGTTGAGGTAGTAGCAATAGATACTATTATTGCCTATGGATTATCTTTAGGATTTGATGGGGTAGAAGCCAAATTCTTCGCTACCTATACATTGATGGCGATGGTAGGAACGTATGCATTAGGTATTGTATTAATTCCTAAATATATCACGCAAGCTCTTGCTTTAAGGATAAGTGCATTACTGGGTATTGGATTAACATTCCTTATCGTTTTTACAACAGGATTTACTTCAATTTTGTTTGTTGCGGCATTAGGAATTGCAAACGCCTTGGTTTGGCCTGCAGTATGGCCCTTAACATTGGAAGGGTTAGGAAAGTTCACCAAAACAGCTTCGGCATTATTAATTATGGCTATTGCTGGTGGAGCAGTTATTCCACCGTTATATGGTAGATTGGTAGATGGAAAGAAAATTGACTTGATTGCTCAAGGATTAAGTGAAGCTACAGCTGCAGCAGAAGCAGCAACATCAGGTTACTGGATTTTATTGCCTTGTTATATTATCATATTGTATTACGCTATTGCAGGTCATAAATTAGGACTCAAAAAAAAATAATATGAAACAGAGAATTGAATCTGTTGATATTTTAAGAGGAATGACCATTGTTGCCATGATCTTGGTGAATACTCCAGGTACTTGGAGCCATGTATATGCACCTCTCTTACATGCAGAATGGCATGGTTACACACCAACTGACCTTATATTTCCTTTCTTTTTGTTTATTGTTGGGATGTCAATTTCTTTTGCATATCAAAATAAGTCCAACACTATAAAAACCTATAAAAAGATAATTATAAGAAGTCTAAAAATTATTGGATTGGGATTGTTTTTAGGATGGTTTTTACCGTTTGTTCCTTTTTTTAAACCGTTTAGTGAATTAAGAATTCCCGGAGTATTACAAAGAATTGGTGTAGTGTTTTTCGTCGTCGCTGTTTTAAACTTAAATTTTAATTGGAAGGTTTTACTTTCTATAGGTATTTCAATCTTAATAGGTTATTGGCTGTGGTTGGGTTATATTCCGTTAAACGGAGAGTTACCTACATTTGATAGAGCACCTAATAATTGGGCTAATTATTTAGATGTCAAAGTATTTGGTAATCATACTTGGAAAACCGATTATGATCCTGAAGGTTTAGTGAGTACATTGCCTGCAATTGCAACTTCCATTTCCGGAATATTAATTGCTAAAATTTTAAGCAATTATAAAAATAATAAGCTCATTATATTAAGTGTTTTGGGTGTCCTAATGCTAATTGTCGGTACAGTCTGGAACATTTGGTTCCCTATAAACAAAGCAATATGGTCAAGTAGTTTTGTATTAGTAACTAGTGGATGGGCAACTATTATTTTAGCAATAGTATATTATATAACAGATATAAGGAAAGTAAAATTTGGAGCCATATTTAAGTATGTTGGCATGAATGCTATCACCATTTTCTTTTTGTCAAGTTTCATTTCTAAAACATTTTATTTAACAAAAGTGAATGATGTTCAAAGTGTTCATAATTGGTTGTACCATACATTTTATACAAGTATTATTTCTATTGACAAGCTGGCATCTATGTTATATGCACTTACAGTAGTTGCTTTCTATTTGTTGTTGGGTTATGTGCTCTATAAACTAAAAATATTTATCAAGGTATAAATTAACTGTTTGTTTTTTTAATTAGTATATTTTGAATTTCATATATTTATCATCTAAACCTTTAAATTATGAGCAAACAAAATTATGCTAACCATTCTCGTTGGGTACCACTTTATCATTTTTTTACTGTATTAGGATCTCTAGTTTTATTAATTGGTTCGATTATTAATTTGACTAAATCAAGTGGTGATAACCTATACAATGCTTCCCTAATTGTTTTCGGATCATTATTGTTATTATTGACAGCTTTTTATGCCCGTATTTTTGCTTTGAAAGCACAAGATAGAGCTATTAAAGCTGAAGAAAAATTCAGGTATTATGTATTAACAGGTAAAGTATTGGACAGTAAATTGACTGTAAGACAAATTGTGGGATTACGATTTGCATCGGATGAAGAATTTCCTGAATTAGCCAAAAAAGCTGTAGCAGAAAACTTATCTGAAAGAGCAATTAAAAAATCGATTAAAAACTGGAGAGAAGATAGCTATAGAGTTTAAAAAAGAGGTTTCTAAAAAGTATAGGAAGTTAATTATTGTCTCGTCGAGCGCAGTCGAGACGTTTTAATGGATAATAATACCATATAGTTCTCGACTCCGATCGAACGGACATTAAGTAAGGCTTTTTTAAAATTATCTTATTTTAATACAATCTATATCTTGGTGCTTTGATTCCTTGCATACGTAACGAAACAAGTGCTTGACCTCGATGGTGAGCTATATGCTCGCTAATGAATTGGAAACCTTTTTCCTTAGAAAATTTAGGCTTTTCTGGACTACGATCAAAAGGTATAGTAAAGGTTTCCTTTTTGCTTTCAGCACTCATACTTTCGTAAGTTGATATGATTGCATCGAAAGCTTCTGTAACTGATTTGATACAGGCTTCTTTAGAAGCACCCATTTCTTTTTCCATTTTGCCAATATTAGCAAATACTTCAGGATCGGTCGGCATCGGCTCTCCATTGATAAACATTCCTAATAAAAATTTAGATGACATACCAATATGAGCTATTTGTTCTCCAAAACTTCTAACAGAATCTGTAGGTTTAAAAGTGTATTTGTCTTCAGGCATAGCTTCCGCAATTTCTAATGTATACGCTTTTACTCCGTTTAACATGCTTACATAAGAGTCTACTGTATTAACTTCAGTAGTTTTTTGGTCAACTTTAACAAAAGCAACAGTACTCATTACAAGTGCACCAAGTACAAAATAAAATAATGATTTCTTCATGATTAAAATAGTTTAAGTTATGGTTAAAAATAGTTAATTATTATAAGTAGTAGTCGTTAGAACAGAATTTAATTACAAAATAGTTACCCGATTTTTATAATCTTTAAGATTTTTGTATCATTACATTTCAAAAATTTTACTACATGGATAACCAAAATAATATTTCAAAACTAGATGTTGATGGCCAAAAAATAATACAGAATAAGGAATTAAATATTTGGGAAGCATTAATACCGGTTATTATTTTGATGGCAATGCTTGCCTATAATATCTTTTTTGTTGAAGGTCAAGAGTTACTAGGAGCGTATACAAATCAATTTATACTTTTAACGGGAGGTGGTATTGCAGCTATAGTTGGCTTTTTTAATAAAGTATCATTATCAATTATGATTTCAGAAATTTGGGAAAACTTAAAAAGTGTTTTTATTCCTATTATGATTTTGTTTTTAGTGGGTGCTTTGGCAGGATCATGGTTGGTAAGTGGTGTTATTCCTGCAATGGTGTATTATGGATTACAGGTGTTGAGTCCTGCAATATTTTTACCCTCATCAGTTGTAATTGCAGCCATTATTTCTATAGCCACAGGAAGTTCTTGGACCACTTCGGCAACTGTAGGAATCGCATTAGTAGGGATAGGTAGTGCATTAGGTATTCCAACAGGTATGATTGCCGGTGCCGTAATATCAGGTGCTTATTTTGGAGATAAAATGTCACCTTTAAGCGATACTACAAACCTCGCTCCGGCGATGGCTGGAACCGATTTATTTACGCACATAAGATATATGGCGATGACAACAATTCCAACGATTTTAATTACATTGATTGTTTTTATTATTTTGAGTACGAATATTGAAACGACAGGAGATGCTGATATAAGTGGATTACTGAACTCAATTCAAAAAACGTTCAATATAACACCTTATTTATTTATCGTACCACTAGTCGTGATTGCCTTAATCGTAACAAAAACGAAACCGCTTATTGCACTAGGTTCAGGTGTTTTATTGGCAGCGGTATTTGCTTTTATATTTCAACCAGATGTGTTGAGTAGTTTATCTTCCTCAAATTTCAAATCAGTCGTAAATTCAATTTTTGTAGATACAGAAATTACAACAGATAATGAAAAATTAAATGAATTGTTTAGTGCAGGTGGAATGAAAGGAATGATCTGGACAATTCTACTAATAATTAGTGCCATGGTTTTTGGAGGTATTATGGATGCTATTGGCGCATTGGCGCGTATTACTAAAGAATTATTAAAATTAGCAACAACAGTTTTCGGATTATTTGCAAGTACGGTATTTAGTTGTTTAGGTTTAAATGCAATTGCCAGCGATCAATATTTAGCAATTGTTATTCCTGGAAAAATGTTTAAAAAAGCCTATGAAGATAAAGGTTTAGCACCTGAAAATTTAAGTAGGACTCTAGAAGATTCTGGTACTGTTACTTCTGTCTTGGTGCCTTGGAATACTTGTGGAGCTTATCAGTCAAGTGTATTAGGTGTTGATACATTATCATATGCTGGCTATGCTATGTTTAATTATTTAAGTCCGTTTATGACCTTGTTATTCGCTGCATTTAATATTAAGATTAGACAGTTAGTTGAGAATAAAAATAACTAATTCTATTAAAAAGAGGCATACTCCGGTACCAACAAATAATGATGATTAGGAAAAATAATAACAGGTAAAAATTAATAATCGAAATTATGAAGAAAGTTTATTTTTTTATTTTGCTAGTGTCAATGTCTACTAACATAATTGGACAAGAAAGTGATTTGACAGATAAAGAATTGGTTAAGAAAGTAATTATTGATTCTTTTGATGAAATATGGTCAAATCTTGATTCTGTAAAAATAAAACAATACCATACTGATGATTTTCTGCTTTTAGAACATGGAGAAGTTTGGAATAATAAGACCATTAAAGATTATCAAAAGAGATCATTACAAGCGGGTCAAATTCCTGAAAGAATTAACAAATTTGAATTTATTGAAGTGAAAATATCAGGGAATACAGCATGGCTTGCATATCATAATTATGCAACATTTAGTATGAAAAACAAGGTTGTAAGAAATGCACATTGGTTGGAAAGCGCAACTGCAATAAAGACAAAAAGTGGATGGAAATTACAAATGCTCCATTCTACTAGAGTTAATAATAAGTAAACAATTACTTATAAACCAAGCTAATTTGCTCAGCACATTTTTCACCATCAATAGCGGCTGAAATAATACCGCCGGCGTAACCAGCCCCTTCACCACAAGGATATAAGCCTTTTATATGTACATGTTCTAAAGTTTTAGGGTCTCTGGGAATTCTTACCGGTGAAGAAGTTCTCGATTCAGGAGCATGCACTACAGCTTCATTAGTTAAATAGCCTTTCATTGATTTTCCGAATTCTTTGAACCCTTCTTGCAATGTTTGATGTATAAAATTTGGAAGAATCGCTGCTAATTCAACTGATGTAGTCCCAGGCATATAAGATGTTTTCGGAATGTTATCTGAAAGCTTTCCTTCAGTAAAATCTACCAATCGTTGTGCCGGTACTTTTTGTGTTTCTCCTGCTAAATGCCAAGCTTTTTGTTCAATTTGTTTTTGAAATTCAACACCTGCCAAAGGTCCTTTATCCAGAAAAGGAGTAAAATCATCTAATTTTAATTCGACAACAATGCCCGAATTTGAAGTTGGTTGATCTCTTTTTGAAGGTGACCATCCGTTAGTAACCACTTCACCAGGAGCCGTTGCACAAGGAGCGATTACACCACCAGGACACATGCAAAATGAATATACACCTCTATTATTTACTTGCTTTACAACACTGTATGGAGCAGGAGGCAAGTGTTCACTTCGCGTTTCACAATGATATTGTATCGAGTCAATCAATTGCTGTCTATGTTCAACGCGTACCCCTAAAGCGAATGGTTTTGCTTCAATTTTAATACCTTTTTTATGGAGTAATTCAAAAATATCTCGGGCAGAATGGCCAGTAGCTAATATAATTTTATCAGCATTTATAATATTTCCGTTTTGAGTTTGAACACCAGATATAGTATTATTTTTCATTAAAATGTCAGTAACACGTGTGTTGAATTGAACGATACCACCATAATTTAAAATGGTTTGACGAATGGCTTGTATTATTTGCGGTAATTTATTTGTACCAATATGTGGGTGTGCATCAATGGCAATATTTTTTGTTGCCCCATGAGCAATCAGTAAGTTTAATATTCGATTAACATCACCTCTCTTTTTTGAGCGTGTATATAGTTTTCCGTCAGAATAAGTTCCGGCACCTCCTTCACCAAAACAATAGTTTGAATCTTCATCAACCAAATGAAATTTTGTAATGGCTGCTAAGTCTCTTCTTCTTTCCTTTACATCTTTCCCTCTTTCTAAGACAATGGGTTTAAATCCTTTTTCAATTAATTTTAAAGCAGCAAATAATCCGGCAGGACCGGCACCAATAATAATCACTTCTCTAGCATTACTTATATCGTTGTAATGAGGTAGTTCAATAGGTTTGTCAATATAATTTTCTTTGATGAAGACATTAACTTTTAGGTTGATTTTAATATTTTTTTGTCTAGCGTCTATTGATCTTTTTAAAATTTCAATATGCTTTATTTCATTAACTTTAATATTGTTTTTTTTAGCAATAAGTTGTTGTAGTTCTTTAGGATTCTGGGCAATTTCCGGGCTTACTTGAATTTGAAATACTTGCTGCATACACTAAATTTAGATGAAGAAATTCCAAACCAATCCAAATCGGATTATAAAATCCCGATAAGGGTAATTTGGTGCTGAATAGTAATTCGGTGTATTTGTAAAAGAGGAGTTAAAATGCTCAGCTTTTAAATAGAGCCTCGTGCGTTGAATTTGTGCATTTATAAAAAAATCAAATACAGGATAACCACCTATTTTTTGTTCATTTTGTATGCTAAATTCAGCTAATAATGGATTATAACTATTTGCGAAATATTCATTAAAATATTTGAGAGTAATACCAGTTTGTATATATAAGGGATCACCTTTGAATATATGGTCAGAAAAATAGATGGTATTTCTAGTAACAAACTCAGGGACTCTAAAAACAGAACTTCCTTGTGCTACATTTTGATACATTACCGTATTACTAAGGGCAAACTTACCTACTTTAAATTCTTTCGAAACTTTAATTTTTACATAATTAATAGTATTGTCAGCTTGTAAAGGTGAGGGTTGCAGTGAGCCATCAATATTACCAAAGTAGGTATAGTTATCTATTTGTGTAATTTGAGCAGAAGCATTTAGGATTCTATCTGATTTTAAATCGAATGCTAAAGTTCTGGTACGTTCATTTTTTAAATTCTTAAACCAGTTATAACTTACATAATCACTTTGATTCATTAAAAAATTAAGGTTAGGTGATTTACTGTTGGTTAAAAAAGTGCCTCTAAAAGTGAATAGACTATCCTGTTTGTATTCAGCAGAAGCTTTTAAATAATTACCATTAAAGTCACCTGTTAATAGTGTTGCTGCTTCAGCATTGATATTGAATTTTTTAAAGTTTGTTTTCCATTCACCGCCAACAGAAATTGTATTGCCATCAATGCTCGAAGGGATAAGTTGAGCATCAATTGTAGTAGCACTTTTATATCCATAATCATAATCAAAATAATTAGCTTTAAATATAAGTTCACCTAAAACTATAGGAGATTTTAATGCTAGAAAGGCTTGATTGTCAAACGTGATATATGATAGTTTATCATCTATAATTGAAGTAAATGCATTACCGAATATAGTCGTGCTGGCTGTATTTTGCTTAAATTCGTAATGCTTGCGTTCATAATTTAAAACATGCCCGACCTTAAGATAACTCTTCGTGTTGTTTAATGAATCTTTTCGGTGCCATATTTTATAATCATGTTCAATATAATAACGATTTCCTCTAACTATATTAGAAGCGTCTTCAAAGTTTGTTTCAAGTCTTCCTCTATCTGTAAAATTGCTGTCATTGCTTTCAAAATCCAAAACTGATTGTGAGGTCAATCCACCACTTTCATCATTTTTTAAATCTTGAGCAACAATATGGCTTCTTAAATTGTATGCATTATTTTTTGTTGCATAGCTATAGGTAAAACGTAAAATACCATGGCTACTGAGTGAATTTCTATATTTGCCTAAAGAACGTAATCCTGTATAAGCAATTGAGACATTATGACGTTTAGAAGTGTTAAAAGTAAATAGCGAATTTAAAACCTGCCCTTGTTCAAGTCCGCCTCTATAAAATAACTCAGTTGTAGGAGTAGGAACATAGTAATAATTAACATTTTCTACTTCGTAAAAATTATAATGCTTAGCACTTGCTCCCATTTTAGGGAATAAAGAAACTTCAGAAAAATTATATCCTAACTTGTTAAAAGTTTGTCCTTGATTGTGAAAAGGTAACAACTCAAAATCATCTTTGCGCAAAAAATTGAATGAATAATCTTTTTCAATTGTCAACGTAGTATCTATATAGGTACTGTCTTTTTTATACGAAATAATTTTGTAATCTGTAAAATGAGTTTTTCCACTTAGTTTAATTTTTTGATGTTTTTTAAATGAAGTTGAATCAGGTTTTTGGTTTTGAATATCATTAAGGCGTCCTGAATTCTTAACAGGTTTTAGAGGTTTGATTTGAGCTTGAGAAGCTATTGCAAAAAATAAGAAAACTATGAGTGAATAACTTTTTAGCATAATGGCAAATATAAACCTTTTGATTGAAAACAATTTACTAAAATTTTGTTATAAATAAGTGATTTGAAGTCAGCGGATGGAAGGCAAAGAGTTTAATTAAATACTATCATTGTCAATTCTTAAATTAGGATAGTTTTAGTATTTTTGAGAAATGTTAGAGCATAACTTTTCAGGGTTTGAATTAGAAGCGGGTACAGATGAGGCAGGTAGAGGTTGTCTTGCTGGTCCTGTTGTGGCGGCTGCAGTAATTTTACCTAAAAGCTTTGAGCATCCTTTGTTAAACGACTCAAAAAAACTGACGAAAAAACAACGATTTTTTCTGAAACCATATATTGAAGAGTATGCATTATCATTTTCAGTATCGTTTGTTTGGCAAGATAAAATTGATAAGATCAATATTTTACAAAGCTCTATTTTGGCAATGCATCAATCAATTAAAGAATTGGAGGTGAAACCTGAATTTATAATTGTTGATGGAAATAAATTTCATAACTATAAAGAAATTCCGCATCAAACAATTATAAAAGGAGATGGTAAATATATGAGTATTGCGGCGGCCTCAATTTTAGCAAAGACGTATCGTGATGCTTATATGGAAAAAATACACCTTGAATTTCCTATTTACAATTGGAAACAGAATAAGGGATATCCTACAAAACAGCATAGAGAAGCTATTCGAAAAATAGGAATTACTGCACATCATAGAAGGTCATTTAGATTGTTGCCAGAGCAGTTGAAATTAAATTTAATGTAACATAGAATGTTACATAAGTTATAATAGGTTGAAATCGATTTATTTATAATTGCTTAAATTTATAACATCAACCATTGACCAGCCGCTATGAAATATTTTTTATGCTTCCATATATTTTTTTTTAGTTTAGTTTCTTTTGGACAGAATCGAGAAATGGATTCGTTAATAACAGTATTAAAGGATATAAAAAATTTAGAAAATAAAGCAGATCTAAACCTTCAAATTTCAAAATTAATTGAAAATAAAAATCGTGATTCGAGTAGAGTATTTGCTAAAAATGCTGAGAAGATTGCCATTGCAATTAATAATAATGATTTATTAAGAAAATCTTTTTTGCAACAAGGAATCTTGTTTTACAAACAAAAAAAGGACAATATTGCTCTAGACCTTTTTAATAAAGTGGATTCTTTATTTGAAATTGAAAAAGTTATTTCAGAAGAATATTTTATGTCAAAAATATACAGGGCAGAAATTTCGAAATTTACTTTCACTATGCCGGGTGTTTTACAAGCTAAGGTGTATTTATTGCAAGCATTACAACTGGCTAAAGAAATTAAAGATGAGAAATTAATAAATCTTGCAGAATATAGAGTGGGAGAATGGCACGGATTTATGTCACAAGCAGAAAGTCCAAAACAGCATCTAGATACGGCAAGTATTTATATGGAAAAAGCTTTAAAATATTATCAAGAACAAAAGGATTATGAATTTATAGCTCGTGTGTACAGTACAATGGCTTCCATTAATATTTCACAAAAAGATTATAAATCGGCTGAACTAAACTACACAAATAGATTAAATATCATAAAAGAATCAAAGGATTCTACAAAAATTGCTGAAGCATATTATGGCTTAGGTTCGGTTTATAGAAAATTTAAGCAGCCAGATAAAGGATTAAAATACTTAGATTCTGCTTCTGTTATTTTTAGTAAGTCAGGTTTTTCATCTGATGATATAAGAAAAAATTTATATAGAGATTATGCATATTTATACGAATTAAAAAAAGACTATAAAATGGCTTTTATGAATATGCAAAAAGCAATTGTTTATAAAGACACATTATATGAAGAAAGTAACAATAAAATTGCAATGGAGCTTGAAGCGAAGTATCTGAATAAAGAAAAACAGCAAGAAATAAGCTTATTAAAATCACAAAATGAGTTATTTGAGCAACAAAAAACAAATCAACGCAACCAACTTCTTGGAGGTCTGGGCTTTACTTCATTAGCTGGATTGTTCTTCTTCTTTTTATATCGAAATCGCCAAAAGACAACAAAAAAATTGCGAGAATTGGACAAGGCTAAATCTAACTTTTTTGCTAATATATCTCATGAATTTCGAACTCCGTTGACATTAATTTCTGGCCCTATCCAAAAACAATTACAAAAAGAGAGTTTACCTGACGATGAACGTGATAATTTTGAAATGATGCATCGTAATTCAACGAGGTTACTTTCACTAGTTGATCAATTATTAGATATTTCAAAAATAGAAGCAGGTAGTTTAAAACTAAGAGTTACCGAGAAAGAATTGATACCTTTTATTGGCTCTTTAACTGATGGTTTTACTTACGCAGCAAAACAGAATGAACAAAAATATACTGTAAACAGCAATCCATCGACAAAAACTACTTGGTTTGATAAAGATGTGTTAGAGAAGATAGTTACAAATTTGTTGTCAAATGCCATAAAGTATACACCAACTAAGGGCGCGATAATTTGCGATGCTTTAGTAAAAGAAAATAAATTTCATTTTGAAGTAAAAAATACAGGTAAAGGATTATCTGAAGAAGAATTAACGAAAGTATTTGAACGCTTTTATCAACTCAATGAAAATAAGCAAGGTGTTGGTATTGGTTTGGCGTTGGTGAAAGAGTTGGTGCATTTACATAAAGGAACAATTACTGTTGAGAGTATTCCTGATGAATGGACAACATTTAAAGTGGTTTTGCCTATCAATAAAGAAGTATTTAAAGAAATGGAATTTTTTGATAGGGTTGCTATTAAATCGACTGATGAAGAAAGGATTAACCCTGAGGCTTCAGGGGTAACTTCAGAAGTGAATATTGTTACAGATACGTCAAAAGATATTGATAGTCATCAAGATTCGGATAACCCTATTTTATTGATAGTTGATGATAATGCTGATATAAGAACCTATGTCAGTACTATTTTTAAAGATACCTATACCATTTTGACTGCAAAAAATGGGCAGGAAGGAATTGAACTCGCCATAGAACACATACCTGATATTATTATTAGTGATATCATGATGCCTGTTAAAAACGGAATTGAATTATGCAATACGGTAAAAGTTGATGAGCGTACAAGTCATGTTCCTATCATTTTATTAACAGCAAAAGCAGGAGAAGAAAATAAAATTGAAGGCATTAAGACCGGGGCAGATGATTATGTGACAAAGCCCTTTAATGAAGAGTTATTGAAATTACGGGTTCAAAAACTAATTGAAAATAGAAAGAAACTTCAAGAAAGATACAGTCAAGAAGTTATTTTAAGACCGAAAGATATTGCCATTACCTCTATTGATGAACAATTTTTACAACGATTGCAAAAAGTATTAGATGATAAATTGGTAGAATCATCATTTAGCATAGAAAATTTCAGCAAGGCTGTAGGTATGAGCAGAATGCAATTGCATAGAAAGTTAAAAGCTCTGACAGGTTTGTCTGCTACAGAGTTTATCCGTTCTCAACGTTTAAAGTTGGCAGCCCAATTATTAAAAAAATCAGAAATAAACGTATCTCAAGTAGGTTATAGTGTTGGTTTTAATGACCACGCTTACTTTAGCAAGTGTTTTAGAGAAATGTATCATTGTACACCAACAGAATACGCGAATAATTCAAAATAAATACGTTGCAATAAAAAAGGATTCAGAACATCTTATTTAGATATTTTGAATCCTCATTGTTTTTAGTAATATTTATTAATTTCGTTTTACTAAATATTGTAAAGATGCTTTTGGTCTTCCAACATAACCAATTGCATTAAAGCCATATTTTTTGATGACACACAATGCTTTTTCAGCTTCTTTTTTATTTTTATCAAAATCAAACATCCAATGGTCTCCCTCAACAATTTTCCAGCGACCCTTCACATTTTTAACTTCAATTTTTGACGGATTAAATCGAATAATGTCTTCTCCACTAGCTGGTTGTACTCTAGAGGCTTTTCCATTTACTAATTGATAAGAAAAATTAGGATTAGGCCTCCCTACAAAACAAGAACTCGTAAAACCATATCGTTTGATAAGTTGTATAATTGTATTCGCTTCTTTTGTATTCGGTGCAGAAAATATATAATGACTACCTTGAACTACAGAATACGTTCCTTTAGAGTTTTTAATCACTCGTAAACTTCCTTTAGGGTTGATTGAAATGCAGTCTTCCTTACCACAAGATACTGAAGAAGAGCTATTACCTCTTTTAAAGCGATATGTTTTAGTATAACTTTTTCTTCCATTAGTAAAATCAGTATAAGTGGTAACTTTCAACATTGAGCGACTAATGCTCTTAACTACAACCTTATTTTTAACAGATCTATTTGCATTAAAGCTTGCAAATAAGGCAATGGTGTTTGATAAAGGATTTCCACTTACGGAAGATGTGTACGCCTTAGATTTTACTTTTCCCCAATCACAATCCCGGGGCGAACATGATCCATATACCTGCATGTACGGCGTTTCTCCATTCCTCGTAATTTTCAATTTGGTAATACCTCGAGTATTTGAATCGACATTTACCCAATTGCCATAATAATTACTTAATGATTTTTGAGCATTTGTTGCCGTAAAGGCAAATATGCTAAAGACTAGAATTAAAACTTTTTTCTTCATGACTATATTTTTTTTGTTTATAGATATTTATGTTTTGAAAAGAAAAAGGTTAACATATTTATAATTATTTTTTAGAATGAGATATTTTTACTAATCTAATTACCTCTTTATAAGGGCCATTCTCTAGCTAGTAATATTTATTAACTTTTTCTTTTGAAAGAAATAAAATTTACTTGAATGTCACATTGAGCGCAGTCGAAATGCTTAGGAAGACAGATTAACTAGATTGCCCTATTCTCGGAATGACCTTTATGAGTGAAATGTTGCTCATTCAATTACTAGCATTTTTCCTCCTTTGTAACCTTTGTTACAATTATTATAGCTTTTGTTACAATAGTCATAATCTCTCCAAGTTTCCAATCATACTTTTATCATCGAAATTTTAGCTCTGCTGTATATTGAAAAGCTCTAAATAAATATATAAATGAAAAAAAAGAGATATGAGGGTAAATTAAAAGAGGTACCATCTGATAAGATCTATTTAAATGTAAATAATTTAAAAAAAGGAGAGTACACATTAAAAATCATCAATAAGAATAAAGTAATAATGAAAACAAAATTTAATAAAAAGTAGAGGATATGTTAACCTTTTATAAATACTGTTATTAAAAGGTTAAACAAAAACAAATATTATGAATACAATTGAGAAAATTAAAAAGCAAATTCAATCTAATTTAGCAATAGTTTTAGTGTCACTCGTAGCAATAACCTTTATTTCTTGTGATGATGATCCCATCCAAAAAGATACATTGCCACCAGTAAGCTTGACCTTTAATTTAGAAAGGGATCAAGACCAAATGGGTGATTTTTTTGGTAATGCTATGGCACTGCACAATGGTAAAGTTTGGTCTTCTGGCGGTGATAATAGCTATACAAACAATGCAACCAGTAGTGCCGACATTTGGAGCAGTGCAGATGGGGCCGCTTGGATATCTGTAACTAGTATTGGTGATGCACGTACAGGACACACATTAACTGCTTTCGATAACAAGTTATGGTTAATTGGCGGTGAAAATAATGATGATGAGTGGCTTGATGATGTTTGGTATTCTTCTGACGGTAGTGCTAGTTCTTGGACAAATAGTACGGCTACAACACCTGTACCTTTTGGAACAATAGCCTATCACAGTACCGTAGTTTTTAACGGGAAAATGTATGTAATAGCTGGTAAAAGGGCTACGAATGCCACAGAAGTATGGTCATCAATAGATGGTGAAAATTGGATAGAAGAAACTGCAAATGCCTTTTCAGGTAGGGTAAGGCACAAAGCAGTAGTTTTTAATAATACCATATATGTAATTGGCGGTGAAGATATTGGAGCCAACAAACTCAACGAAATATGGCAAAGTACCGATGGTAGTCATTGGACCTTGGTAGCCAATAATAGCTCTATTTTCCCTGGTCGTTTAGGGCATACTGCAACGGTTTATAACAACAAGGTCTGGGTAATTGGAGGCCGTACCGCAACCGAACCTTTTACTAATGATATTTATTATTCAGACAACCTTATCGATTGGACAAAATATACAGGTTTAAATCCTTTAGAACCCATTGGGGCTCATGAAACGTTGATGCACAACGATGCTCTTTGGGTATTTGGCGGAAAAATAGATGATACCGAAGCCGGCGTTACCGGAAAAATATGGAGTATAAAAGAAGACTAACGTTAGCCTTTTTAATCTAAAATAATAAAAATGAAAACAATTATAAAATTAACAGTAATACTATGTACAACTATTATTTTTTTTAGCTGTAATAATGATGATGATTCGCTGCCACAAGGTTTAACAATAGGCAGTTATCATGAAGGAGGTATTGTATTTTATCTTGATGCAACAGGAAAATCAGGTTTAGTATGTGCTGTAAAAGATCAAAGTAGTAAAATGCGATGGGGATATAATGACATATTTTTAGAAAACACGCAAGCCATAATAGGTAGTGGTGCAATGAACTCACAAAATATTGCTGATGCTTACCTTGGTATAGAAAACGCATCTGACCTATGTTTAGAGTTAGAGATAAATGGTTTTACAGATTGGTTTTTGCCAAGCAAAGATGAGCTAAACTTAATGTATGTAAACCGTGCTAAAATAGATGCGGCTGCTCTAAAAAATGGTGGACAGACATTTTCAACAGATTTCGAGAATGCCAATTACTGGAGTTCCACCGAAGAAAGCAAAACGCATGCATGGCTTCATCAGTTTGATACAGGAGAACAGAAAACCTATCACAAAACGTATGTACTTCATGCCAGAGCTATTAGAGCATTTCATATCAGTAACTAAACATTAATTGTTAATCTTTTTAGTTAAAAAACATAAACCAATATAAAAATTGAATAATCTATTAATAAAAATACTATGGACACATTTACTAAAAATCAAAAACAGCATAAAAAGAATTGTATTACGAGAAAAATACTAAAAATACTAATTGTAGGTATGGTTATGTTATTTGTAACTGATGGACAAGCGCAATTTTGGAAAAAACTAGGAAAAAGAGCAGAAGAAGCAGTAAAAGAAACAGTAGTTCGAAAGGTTGAAGAGAAAACCGAAAGAGAAACAGATAAAGCATTTGACTCTGTTTTTAATAACGATGGGAAAATTTTGAAAAAGAAAAAAAATAAAAAGAAATCTAAAAAAAATAATCAGACAACCAACCCAATTGAAGAAGTGAATGATGAAAATATGCTTGAAAAGTTTGATGTGTATTCAAATTTTGATTTTGTTTCTGGTAATTCTATTTTATTATATGACGATTTTTCAATGGATAATATTGGCGACTTCCCTGCTAAATGGGATACTAACGGGTCCGGTGAATTGGTAACGATAAATGACGAAAAATGGTTTCGATTAACAAACAGATCAACATATATCCCACTGACAAGCTCAAATCTACCTGAAAACTATACCATTGAATTTGACATGCTTATGACTGGTTTAGATAATAAAACAAGTTCTCAGGCATTTTTAGTATTCCTTTTTGCAGATAATAATAGTTTTAAAAATGCTAAAACATGGAGCATGGTCGAAATTTCTCCTTGTCAGTTTATAGATTCTCGAGGTGTAGTGGAAAAACAAGTAAATGGTGAACGACAATTTCGCAATTTAATGGGTAAAGATTATCGAGATGCCATTAATGGTAAATCTCGCATTTCTATTGCAGCAAACAAATCTCGTTTACGCGTATGGTTAAATGAAAATAAAATAGTAGATGTGCCAAGATTATTAGCCGATGGTATTACTAATTTTAAGATGTATACAAGAGGGATGCGTGATGATAGAAATTTTGATGAAATCTATATCAAAGACTTTAAAATGGCAGAGACAGGTATCGATCTTAGAAGTCAATTATTAACAGACGGAAAGTTTTCGACTACAGGTATTTTATTTAATTCTGGTTCTGATCAGATAAAGCCGGAATCCTACGGTGTGTTAAAACAAATTGCAGACGCACTTTTACAAGATACTTCTTTGAATTTAAATATAATTGGCCATACCGATGCTGATGGTGACGCCGAAAATAATTTGATGTTATCACAACAAAGAGCAGAATCAGTTAAAGGTTTTTTGGTTGGTCAATTTCAAATCGATGAAAACAGATTGCAAACCGAAGGCAAAGGAGAAGGTGAACCTGTTGCTGATAATACTTCTAATGAAGGAAAGGCAAATAATAGGAGGGTAGAATTTGTAAAGCTTTAGAATATATAAAACCTTAATAACTAATTATTAATTAAACATTTAAAACTAGTAAATATGAAAAAATTATCAAGTACAATCGTAGTGTTAATTATGGCTTTTACATTGCAAGCGCATAATGGAACAACAGTAAAAGTTGAAAATACTAATCCAAACCCGATAATTGATATTATGGGTGAAGAAATGAATATTAAATCTATAAAAACAGATATAGATGCTAATCGTAGAGCCTATTATATGACAGGATCATTTACCATTTTAAAAACACCTACTAGTAGGGATGGAGATGTAGCTCATACAGTTGATGCTTCATTCCGAAATAGCTTAGTCTTATCAAGAAGAGGTAGCAATTACATTCAGGCAAACGCTAAAGCAAAACGCAATGATAATAACAGTATTAATGAGTTCAGAATTTATGTACATCATGATAGTGGCACTCAAGGGAAAATAGATAAAAGAAATATCAAAGTAAATTGGAAGACCGGTTCAATAGAAGTTGATACCAAATTAGCCAATGTATCTGTATTATATCAAAAAGATGGTATTTTAATTATAGGTACAATGCAAAAAAACGGATATACTATAGGGGTTAGTCTTGCCATTGCAAAAGAGGTAAAACTGATATAATTATATTGTTAACATGATATGGATAAGCCTTTCTTTTTATGAATAAAAAGAAATGTAAAATCCATCATAAAACTTTCCCAATTGCTTTAAGAACAGATAGAATTATTTTATTAAGTGATAAATATAAATTTACTATAAGTGATGTAGATTATTTTAAAATACAGTTTATATCACAGGGTTTACAAGGAATCAACTTTGCTGTTAAAAAATATGGACAGAATAATGTTAACCTTTTGGTTGAACTGACATAAATGAATAACAATAACCTAAAGAAAGAAAACATGAAATTATTAGAAAATTATAACCGTACGACTTTTGGTAAAGGCTTACCAAAATTAATTGCAATACTATTCTTTTTAGCAATTCTAACAAGTTGTAATAAAGACGATGATGCAGCCCCGATACAGGCAGCATTAAGTAGTATTAGTCCTGAAAGCGGACCAAAAAATACATCAGTAGCCATAAACGGGAGTAGTTTTGGTACAAATGTAGCTAATGTAAAAGTATATTTTAATGATGTTGAAGCTGTAGTAGAATCGGTAACCGATAGTGAGATTAAAGTAACCGTGCCAAGGTTAGCTATGACAGGGTTGGTTAAAGTAATTGTTGATGGTAAAGAATTAATAGGCCCTGAGTTTACTTACGAATTTTCAGAAGCCCATGTAATTACTTTAGCAGGTGATAAAGAGGGAGGTGGTTATGCAGATGGTCAGGGAGTAGTAGCAAAATTTGGTGCTATGGATGGTATTGCTATAGATTCAGATGACAATGTTTTTGTTGTAGAACATAGCAACAATTCGATAAGAAAAATTACACCTACCGGATTGGTAAGTACATTACTAAGAAGTGAATCAGGGTATCAAGATGGTAGTTTATCTGAAGCAAAAATTTCATGGCCTAACGATATAGCAATTGATGATAATGGAAACATATATATCGTGGATACGAATAATTACAGGATTAGAAAGATTTCACCAGAAGGTGCGGTTAGTACTTTGGCAGGAGGTGTTTTTGGTTATGAAGATGGTCAAGGTATTGAAGCCAAGTTTATTCTTTTATATGGAATTACAGTTGATGCTGTTGGTAATGTTTATGTAGCTGAAACCACAGGTGACTTTTCTAGAATTCGAAAAATAACACCTGAAGGTATGGTGAGTACTCTTGCTGGTGGAGAAAGAGGTTATGTGGATGGTCAAGGTACAGATGCAAAATTTGATTTTGTTTATGGTTTAGCAGTTGATTCATCGGGTAGTATAATTGTATCTGATGCAGGAAATTCAAAAATAAGAAAAATAAGCCCAACAGGATTGGTGAGTACCATCGCAGGGAGTAATGAAGGTTTTGCAGATGGTAATGGTGAAGCAGCAAAATTTAATTTCCCTTATGGTATAACCGTTGATAAATTAGATAATATTTATGTTGCAGATTATTCTAATATGAGAATACGTAAAATAAGTCCAGATGGTGTAGTAAGTACCTTAGCAGGAGATGGTAATTATGGATTTGATGATGCTGAAGGTTTAGATGCAAAACTTGCATTTCCAAGAGCAATTGTTGTTGACGACAATTTTAATCTGTTCATAACCCAAAATTTTGTAGTAAGGAAGATTACCCAAGAATAGTGCTTTGAGTTATGTCTTTTTAATTAAAAAAGCGAGTTATAACTCTTTGAAAAAAAAGAATTAAATATTAAACAATTTAAAAACTTACAATTATGAGAATAGATAATAAAATATATACAAAAGGGGTCATTAGCATATTTGTGTTGTTAACTACACTGTCTTTTACAAAAATAAAGGCACAAAATGATGTCTATACATTCGATTATATCTATCAAATGGAAATTGAAACTCCAAGAGGTAGAAAAACTGTAATTGATTATTATTTGCCTTCGGGTGGTGGTTATTTCTGCTCTAAAACTGAAGGAGGCATAATCAATGTTTTTGATAATGTAAGGAATAAAATGTACACCTATATGGGTAGAGATGATGATAAAATAATGATGTCCATGCCTTTTAGCTTAAAAGAAATGGTTAAGGAAATTAACGATGAAGAAGATCCAAGAGTTTATGAAGCGGCAGGATATGGAAATCTTCTAGGTCATGACTGTACATTATTTAGAATGACCAGCGATAACTTAACAAGCGAAGTATGGGTAGCAGAAGACCTGAGCGAGGGATTTGTTGGAGTAGAAGGGTCATTTGCTGAAAATGCCGGATCACAATTCTTTGGATACATTTTAGGAAGAAGCGCCGCTGTGAATGATGATTCATTGAAAGCAATGTATTTAGGCTTGCCTCTAAAAATAGTAACCTCTAAAAAAAGAGGGAGAAGAGAAAAAATTATAACAATGCAATGTATAAAGTTTGAGCGAGCTAATTTTCAAGTTAATACAACAGAATATAGACGGCTGTAATTCGAGTATCAAATAAACATATTTTTCAAAATCATATCGAGATATATAATACTCTAATCTTAATATAAGACTAAGCTTAACCATTAAAAAATTAAATCAGAAATACAATATAACAATTAAAAATAATAATGCTATGAAAAATTTACTTACAATTTTGGTGTTGACTCTAACGCTTAGTTTACATGCACAGTTAGTAGTTGACGATTTTACAACAGGTACGATTGAAAAATTAACATTTAAAGATCGAGTAGGCGAACGTTTCCTTCAGACCGGCGAAAATATAATTGGTAAGGTTAGGCAGGTATCTTCAAAATTAAATCAAAACCCCTATGGACAAAATATGCAGCTAAGCATTAAAAATGGACTACTGGTAATGTCTTATGCCTATGACACAAGAGGAACTACCTATGTTAATTATGGAGTTGATAAAAATGGGAATCAACCTTTAAACCTTGATGTGAGTAATTATAAGTCAATAAAAGTTGAATTCGAAGCAAAAAGTACTATAAATGGTATTAATCTAAATCTATTTACAGGAACAACTTACGCGGCTTATGGTAAGCATGTACAAGCACGTGAGGGAACTTTCGTTTTTTCGATTCCATTTTCTGAAATCAAACCAACTGGGAAGAAATTTACATTTTCTGATATAGATTATATCCGCTTTCAATTTGATTCTAGATCTAAAACAGGATGTAATATGGCCATCAATAAAATTTGGTTTGAATAATAATAACTAAAAAACAAAAATCATGAAAAAAATTATCGTAACAATCGTTTTAATCGCATTAGCATTTAACACTGGGAATGCGCAAATTAAAAAAAATACAAAACTTAAAATCCCAACGAATAATAGATTTCCTATTACCTCTTCGAATTTAGATTTGGAGCAAATAAAGGCTCATATTTCATCGGGTAAATATTGCTATGAGCTCAACGTTAGTTCAACGGCAATTATTCCACCCAAGCATCCGCAAAGGTTAAAAGCAATTGATGCTTACTTTAATACTACCAGAAACGTAAGAGTAGAAAGAAACTACCTTCGTACAAATGGCTTACTATTAAGGAGTGATAAAGCCTTTAATAGAAATAGAGGAAATAATTATGAAGTTTTAATTTACCCAAATAGATCTGATAAAAAAAAGATTGACAAAAATCAAGTAAAAATTACCTGGAATACACCAGAGAAAGGGTTAAAGACATTTCATCTTAAAAATGTATCTATTCAATATAAACCTTACGGTATTCTTATCATTGGTGATTATGAGATTGATGGAATTGTATTTGGAGTAAGTATAGGTTTAATACCAACTACTTGTTTGATTTAATAACATAATAAAATGACTATCATGAAAAGTACATTTTATATCTTATCTATAATCTTTCTAATTGGGGCTTGCAAAAACGATAATCAGAAAGAAGTAAATAAGCATAATAATCAAGATCAAGAAGAGAAAATAAGTACTAAAACAGAGGTTAAAGTAGTAAACGAAGGTACTTATTTATGTAAAATCAACGGTAAAGATTGGGGCTACACAAAGGCCTCAGGCATTGTGTCTAAAAATAAAAAAACAGGTAAACGAACAGCAATCATCACTTTTAAAAAGAAATTAGAAAAAGGAAGTGAAAGTGTTCAATTAAAATATGATGGTGATACTTTTAAATTAGAAAGTGCTTCTTTGCAGCTCAAATTTCCTAAGAAAGATGGAAATCTTATGACAGGGTTCTATGATCTTTTCCCAGATACACGTGATAGAAATCCTGAAAGTGAAATGTCAGGCATAATTGATCTATCAAATGCTACAACTGCAAGTGGCATTGCAGAACTCATAAAATTTAATATGAAGTATGAAAAAGAGTTATTAGAAAACCCTAAAGATGCCGTAATCACGGTAAGTGGTTTAAAATTTTCTGGAATAGGATATTCAGATTTGGATAAACTTTTTAAATAATAATAATTTTCTAAAACGAAACATATGAAAAATGTACTGACCTTTTTACTACTAATGAGCGTAATTTTTATTTCAGCTCAGAATATAGACAGACAAGTTTTTGCAACTGCTGGTAACACAGTTAATAATGCCAATCATAAAATCACTTTTACTATTGGCGAATCAATTATTGGTACAATACAAAACAATACAGTAATTAATCAGGGCTTTTTAGCTGGAGCGGCTTCAGGTAGTACGTTGGCAGTTGATGAGCAATTGTTGAGTACAGCTATTAAAGTGTACCCAAACCCGGTAACCGAAAAATTGAGTATTGATTTGAATGACGTGTCTGGTGATGCTAAAGTAATGATATATAGTAATGCGGGGCAATTGTTAAAAACCGAAAAACTAAATGCACAAAATAATACCATTAATGTAGACCATTTACAAAACGGACTTTATCTGGTCAATTTGCATTTTTCAGATTATAAAACCATAAAAACCTTTAAAATTATTAAAAAATAACATCTCTGATGTCACCCTGAGCGGAGTCGAAGGGTAAATAAATAGCTGATATTGACTTGATTCAATCGAGCAGAGCAAGGACATTTACAACAACATCACTAACATATTAGAAAACTAGAAATCATGAACAAAAAACTACAATTTAAAAAAAGCCCTTCCCTTAGGGAAGGATTTAGGATTGGATTAATCGTATTCCTAAGCCTAGGAATATGTACAGCTGCCTTTGCACAAACACAGCAATCAAACTTTATCAATTACCAAGGGGTCGCTAGTGATGCAGCCGGTACAGTGATGGCAGAACAAAGTATAACAGTCGGTATTGTCTTAAGATACGCAACAACCGGAGCCGCAGAATATGCAGAAAATCATAGTATTACTACAGATGTCAATGGTGTTTTTAGTTTGAAAATAGGTAATGGTTCGGCAACTACCGGCACGTATAACACCTTTCAATGGCCTGGTATTGCTGTTTTTCTAACAGTATCAATAAATGGTACAGAAATTGGAACTACAGAATTGTTGGCAGTACCCTATGCCATCAATGCCGGAAATACCTATTGGAGTAAGGAAGGCGATAATATTGAAAACTTCAATACAGGTATTGTAAAAGTAAGAAGTAACTTAGAAGTAGGTGCGAATATACAATTACAATTAGGGCCTGCTGCCAATGAAATTTCTATAGATGGTACGTTGGCGGGTAATAGCGACAAAGCCATACCTACCGAAAAGGCGGTAAAAAGTTACGTGGATGCCAATGGTTCTTCTGGTTTAGAAAGAATTACAGAAGGTTCTAATACAGGCTGGCGGTTAGTAGGTACTAACCCAGCTAATTATGGACCAATAGGTAAAAATGCTGTTGATTTGAGTTATAGTAGTGACGAATCAAATGTGTATGGTGCAACTGAAAATCGGTCGATTGCGATGGGCAGTTATACTACTGCTTCTGGTTGGTCTTCTACAGCTATGGGTTCTGTTACAACAGCTTCAGAATTTGCTTCAACATCCATGGGCAATAATACAATAGCTTCCGGTGAGCAATCAACTGCTATGGGTTTATTTACAACAGCTTCGGGAGTTTCTTCGACATCCATGGGTAACGAAACAATAGCTTCTGGTAAAGAATCAATTGCAATGGGTTATAGAACGAAAGCCGAATCACTTATGTCTATGGCTATTGGTAGTAAAAATATAGGAGGCTTTACCGATAATCCGGGAACTGATAATGATGGCGATAAAAGATGGTTTGGCGAAGATCCCTTATTCGAAATAGGTAATGCAAGTGTAGCTTCATCAACTAGGAAAAATGCTCTTACCGTATTAAAAAATGGTAAGGTGGGTATTGGTAGACATACCCCAACGAGTTTGTTAGAAGTGGCTCATCAACAGGGATCTCCATCTTCTGCAAACCGTACTAATGCATTTAGCATTAGAAATTTGGGCACAGGAAGATCATGGCAGTTGTATACAGAGAGCAATGGGTATCTATTATTATTTAACGATGGAGATTATAGAGGGTCTTTTAATGCTGCTACTGGTGCTTACAATGTAGCCTCAGACAAGCGTGTGAAAAAAGATATTACACCTTTAGTTAATGGTACGCTTCAAAAAGTAATGCAATTAAATCCTGTAAGTTATTTGATGATAGATCAAAAAGATACAAAACGTAATTTAGGGTTGATTTCTCAAGAAGTAAAAGAAATTTTTCCAAGTATTACTCATTATGCTAGAGAACAAGATTTGTTAACTTTATCTTATACTGAGTTAATACCTGTTTTAATAAAAGCTTTACAAGAACAGCAAACCATTATTGAAGGTCAAAACATTAAAATTAATGGGCTATCTACAGAGGTAGGCCAAATAAAAACAATATTGAAAAAGTTGAGCTTAACCAGTAGTATTGCTTCTAAGGAATAAGATACATAAATATTAAATTAGTAAATGATTTAGACATATCAATGAGTGCAATTATATATGAATTAATAAGTACATTCACTATAAGTCAAATTCGCGTTAATTAATATTTCTTATCTTAGAAAAAGATTTGTCATTTATTATTAAAATTTAAAATTATGAAGAAAAAAATTATAACCATCGTACTTTTTGCATTGGCATTTATAACAATCAATGCTCAAATTGAAAAACCTACTAAAGTTAAGATTCCTAAAAATAAAGGCTTTCAAAAGATAGAAGTCAAACAAAAGGTAGATAAAGATGCGATATTAGAAAGTGATTTATTTGCTTTTTATAATAGAACAGAACTTAGAAAGCTTTCGAAAGAAAAAAAAGCACTATTATCTAAAATTAAAAATGGAAATAAAAGTGCTGAAGCCAAGATGCGTTTACTTGGTTTAAAAGAAAACAAATTAAATACAAACTTAACAGCGGCTACTTCTTTTTCAAATCGGATTAAAAAAGTCAAGAAAATTGGCCCCATCGGTCCTTGCCCTCCTAAAGATGAAGGAAAATGTTTAATTGATGTTTTGAAACGCTTATTAATTTCAGATAGAATAAATCTGAACGTAAAAGTACTAGATCAAAATAAAGGGGTTATTGGTTATTTAGAAAAAAAACCTTCTTACTCAAATACAAAATTAGGATTAAATGGATATAAGCTTATACTTACAAAGAAACATGTAGGAAATGTATTTTTAGATATTACTCGTATTGAGTCGAATTCAATAAAAACAAATTATATCATAGAAGGTGTTCTAAAATAAATTGCCTTAAAATTATTATATTAGTCCTTAATAGAATTAAGGACTTTTTTTATGAAAAAACTTATCTGCTACATTATAAGTCTATTTTCCATTGTTGCTTATAGTCAAAATGATTTACTACAGAAAGCAGAAGAACACTTATTTACGGATCAAGATTCTGCACATTATTATTTAGATAAATTATATAAAACTACTATTGAAAATAAAGACTGGATAAAAGCCATTGAAGCTTTGAATACTAAAAATATTGGATATGCGTATCATGGTAATTTTTTAAAATTTCAATATTTTATACAAAAAGAAGATTCATTATTACTTGAAGTAGACCACTCAATAAATGGATTGCCAGAATACGCTTATCATAACTACTTACATTGGTATAATAAAGGTAATTATTATTATACATTACATGATTATGATAAAGCAGAAGATTATTTTTTTAAAATATTGAATTCGATTGAGCAATATCCTGATACTATTATAAAGAGTAATTATGCCGATTTTATGATTGTTTCTAATAATTTTTTGGCAACCATGTATAGAAATGAATTTAAATATGAATTGGCTAAAGAATTTTATAATCAAAACTTAATATTACATAAGAAATTTGATGATCATCAGGAAAAAATTTACGATACTAAAAATTTAATAGCATCCTTAAAATCAGCAGAAAAAGAATATGATCTTTCCAATGCATATGCAAAAGAATCTATAGCATATTATTTGAAGAATTTTCCTGAAGAGAATTTGAATAGTATATTTAGTGCTTCCATATTATTAGTCAATAATTATATCAAACTAAAGCAATTAAAAAATGCTAAAAATCATCTAAAAAAGATTACTCCCTACCTTAAAAAAGAAAATAGATTTTATTCTGATTTTATAGAGCTTTCAGCCAAAATAGCTATTTTAGAAGGCAACACTAGAGAAGCATTAGGTCTTTATGATAGCGCATTGAAACTTTTGATTGATTCGCAAGGAGGAGCTGATAAAATAGCGCTAACTTATAAAGAAATTGGAGATGTTTATTTTTTGAATAAGGAACCTCAAAATGCAATTAAATATTATAATAAAGGCATGCAGTTATTCAGTAAAGATTCAAATACTGATAAAAATTTTCAACATAAAAAAGCTAACAGTAAAACAAATATTTTACAACTCATAAATGCATCTAGTAAAGCTCATGTTTTATTAGGAAAACCAATAGATTACGAAAAAATTATTAAGAATGGAGATGTAACAATTAAAAATATAAATAGTCTTAGAAAAACGTATAATGATGATGTTGATAAACAGACTCTAGTAGAGAATGTATTGCCCATTTTTGAAAATAGCATAGAAGCAAGTTATCAATTGTATACTACTTCTCAAAATACTGCCTATATCGATACCGCTTTTGTATTTTTTGAACGTAGTAAAAGCACTATCTTATTAGATGCACTCTATAAAAATAATGCCACTAAATTTTCAGGTATTCCGGAGGATTTGCTTGAAAAGGAAAAAATTCTAAAAGTAACTATTGCTCAACTTGAAAAAAAGATTAAAACACAAGACAAAAAAGTCCAGGATCAACTTTTTAAACGCAAAAGAGAATATGAAATGTTAATTAAAACCATCGAAGAAAATCATCCTGCTTATTTTGATTTAAAACACAATACAGAGGTTGCTAGTTTGCATAAAGTCCAAAAAAATTTACATCCATACGAATTGGTGCTATCTTATTTTTACGGAGATAACGCTGTTTACATCATTTCAATTACAAATAACAAAAAGGCTATTTTTAAAATATCTTATGATACTATTGATATTCAGAATATGCTAGAATTGCAACAAATGATAAGCGACCCGAAAACGAATATTTCAAATCTTGCCAAGGTGTCTTTCCCTATTTATCAAAAGTTCGTAGCACCGGCAATAACAACTACTGGTATAAAAAAGATAGTCATCATGCCTGACGGAATATTGCGTAACATTCCTTTTGAAGCATTAAATATAACTGACGGCAAAATTGATTATCTCATTAATAAGTTGGATGTTAGCTATATAAATTCTGCTACATTATGGTTTCAACTTCAAAAAAGAAATGTGAAACGTGCAGAATCTCTATTGGCCTTTGCACCTAGTTTTAATAATCATTCAGATTTCTCTAACCTACCAAATGCTACAAGAGAAGTAACACAGATCAATCATTTTTTTAAGGGGAATGTTTTTATGGAAAAAGAAGCAACACTTGAAAATTTTAGAATGAATATTGAAAATCATAATATTATACATTTGGCTACACATGCTCAAACAGATAATGAAATACCTGAATATTCATTTTTAGCTTTTACGCCTAATGAAAAAGAAGAAAATTTAATATATGTTAATGATTTATATGCAATGAATATCAATGCAGATATGGTAGTTTTAAGTGCTTGTAAATCTGGAATGGGAGATTTAAAAAAAGGGGAAGGCCTGCTAAGTTTGTCAAGAGCATTTTACTATGCAGGTGCAAAAAGTTTGGTATACACCCTTTGGAATATTAATGACAGTTCATCTTCAGAAATTATGGAAAATTTTTATGAGAACTTGTCAGATGGAGCTCTTAAAGATGAGGCGTTAAGAAATGCGAAGCTTACATTTTTAGAAAAACATAAGGAAGATAATTTTAAACATCCATATTACTGGTCTAGCTTTGTAATAAGTGGTAATACAACGCCATTAGTTTCAGATTCTTATTTGGTTTGGTATATCGCTGCCAGTGTCTTGCTAATAGCTATTGTGGTTTTTAGAAGGAAGTTACAGTAACTTTTCCAATAAAATAGTAGCCTCTATTTTTTTGTAACCTCCATCTTGAATTAAATTCTCTAAGGCTTTTATGGCCTTTTCTTTATTGTCATTCTTTAGATAAGCCAATGCTAGATACCAATAAGATTCGGATGAGAATTCCTTTTTATATGTTGATATATCTATAAAAAGAGCTATTGCCTTATCAAGTTGATCATTATTTAGATAAGATTGAGCCAAATAAAAATCGACATACTCAGGACTTTTACTTTCTTTAAGCTCAGTAAATAACACCATTGATTCTTGAAAATTATTAGCTTCATAAGCTTCGAAGGCTCTATATTCTAGCGATGTGTCTATCGTTGTATCTCGTGTTATCGTATAAATAGTATTCGGGTATTTTTCATAGTTAGCTGTATATAATTTTTCTACATTCATAGAAAAATTCGTGGTATAGAAGTACCATCCTGCTGTTAAAATAATCGCTATAGAGGCAGCAATACGTAATGGCTTCCAAAGTGAAAATTTCTTATCTGATGGGTTTTTATTCTCTTTTTCAAATTTTCGGAGTTTATCTTTAAGTACCCCTCGTTCTTTATCTTTAATAATTTGTTGCACATTATTTTCAAACTCAAACTGTTCTTTGAAATTGACATCTTCCTTTAACAATGTATCAAATTGATCTTGTTCTTCAGAAGAGAGAGTATCTTGAAAATATTTATGTATCAATTCTTCGTTTTCCATTATAGTTTGGCATTATTTTTACACAATTCCTTGAGCGTTTTTAAACATCTTGATTTTTGACTCTTTACAACATTTAAACTGTTATAATTACCTGCTTGCATAATTTGTGCAATAGAGTATTTTTGATAGTAAAATAAGGTTAAAATCGCCTTACATTTTTCACCTAATTGATCGAAATATTTTTGCATGATTCGTTGATTAGGGCTTAGTTCATCCATAACCAGATCAAAAGTTTCAACAGCACTATCAACTTCATGAACCATCGTAAGTATTGACTCATTATCTGTTTGCTGTTTATTTTTTCTCAATTTATTCATTATCATATACTTTCCTACACTAATTAAATAGGTAGATAAGGAACTTTTTAATTCTATTAATTTTTTATTTCGAATATTCTCGTACAAAACGATATATGCGTCTTGATAAATATCAAGTACATCATCTTCTACCAACCGATACTTTTTGGCAAAATTCAGAAATAACTGCCTGTTTTCTTGATACACTTTTTTGAAAGCAGTTTCTGATCCGTTTTTTAATTCGTTGAAAAGTATTTGGTCAGGATCCTTTATCATTTAATTAATGTTTATAAAGTAGAAAAGTTAACATAATATAAAAACTATTTTTTCAAGAAAATGTTAACCTTTTAATGATTATGACATTAACAAATATAATCATAAAATAAAGATAAAATGAAAACACAAAAAAAATCAGAAATTTTAAAAAGAGTATTCCTGTTTGTAGTAACCGCATCTTTAATGGTTACTGGTACAACGAATGCAGCTAGTGCGGTTCCAGGAAAGTATATTGATGATAATGTACCTACCATGACTGCAACAAACCCCATATTTCAAGAACTTTTAAATAAGTTGGGTGGTACGAGAGATTGTTATGTAGTTGATGTAAGTTCAATGACTGTTAAGAAAAATGGCAATTTAGAGCAAAGTTTTACGTCTTACGGTAGTTTTGGATATCTTAAAAAGAAGGAGAATGCCAGTGCGATTGAAGCTTTTACTGTCAATACTGCCTTTAGCGATCGAAGTACGTTTAGAGGTAAAAAAACCGTTGAAAGCTTTGCGATTACTAATAGAGGATCACAAGTTCAAGTACAGATTACTTTTAAAACTTGGAGCAATGAAGTGATAACACTTAATAATGTTAAAATTTCTAAAGGAAGATTTGGATACTTTATTACAGGGCATTATTCTAAAAGTAACAAATCAACAAATTATACCTTGGCGATATATAAAACAAGTTGTTTAATTTAATAGTTTACAGCAACTAATACAAATTTAAAAACCGAAGCAGATACTTCGGTTTTTTTATGCTTTTTATTCTCTTTAATTGCCTATTATTGCAATCGAAAAAAAAGAATAATTAGGTATGATAAATCGTAAAAAGGCTGTTATTTCAAAATGTATAATTCATAAAATAGGTAATAAATTTAATGATGCAAAGAATGTGTTTTCAGAAGGAGTTGTCACTTTTGATGAAGATAGCTATCATATAATGTTGCCTTTTTTATTAAAACCTTTTAGTAATCTAACCGAAAGTTACCGATTTAATCATCATGCTGATATTAGTTTGAATGAAATAAATAGTTACACTTCTCAAGTGTTTAAAGATAATGGCACTTTCGTGGAGGTTTCTAAAAATATAGTCAATCATTTATATGAACAATCAAATTCTGCACAAATTAAAACTGGTGATGTGATTATTGTGCTGTTTGATGATATTGAATACAAAGAGGTTAGCACACAAGCAATCGGAATATTCAAGATTGAAAATAAAATAAAATATTTTCAAACTTTTTTAGAGGATAAGAGTTATGACGTATTTGTGCAAAAAGGAATTAGTACTAAAAAAGTCGATAAAGGATGTTTAATTATTGATTCACCTGATAGTGATGGAGCAGTGGTGTTGAGTGTTGACAACAATAATTATGATGCGCAGTATTGGATCAATCACTTTCTAAATATTAAATATGCCGATGATAACAATAGGCATACGCAGGTATATATGGAAATGTGTAAAGATTTTTCTGAAGAGGTTATAAAACAGGAATTTGGAAATCAAGAACAAAATCAGTTTTTAGCAAAGACAATTGATTTTTTTAAAGAAAATGAAACAGTGAATGTCCATGATTTTAAAGATACTATTTTTGAAGAAGAAGATCATAAAGGATTGTTTGATTCGTATAAAAAGCAATTTGAAGAGGTGAATCAGGTATTGGTACGTAATCAATTTTTAATTTCTGAAGCCGTTGTAAAAAAGCAAAAGAAAAAAATAAAAACAGAGATACTATTAGACACTAATATTCAAATAAAATTAGATATTGATGCGCCAGATGCCGCCGAAGAATATTTAGAAAGAGGTTATGACGAAGAAAAGAAAATGAAATTTTATAAAGTGTATTTTAACGAAGAGAATTAGATGAAGTCTTCAGTCTTCAGTTAGTAGTCAGCAGATTTCAGTCTAAAAATAGTCAATGACAGTAGATTCCATAGTAATTTGATAATGGCAAATTATCTTTCAATTCAATAACCATTCCACTGATATTTAGGATGAGGTAGTCACTTCAAGTGATCCATTAGAGTCGGATAGTATCAAGAAGCATTTGGTATTATATAGTGTCAATACTTAGTGTGGAGTATAGATGAATTTAACCTCAAAAAGCATCGCAAAGTGCTTTAAAATTTTCTCTTTTACTTCTTGAATATCAATTTTTTTACCTAGCTCAACTTCCATTGAAGTAACAGCCTTCCCTCGAATACCACAAGGGATAATATGATCGAAATAGCCTAAATTAGTGTTCACATTTAGTGCAAACCCGTGCATAGTAACCCAACGGCTACTACGAACACCAAAAGCACAGATTTTACGTGTAAACGGTGTGCCTACCTCTAACCATACACCAGTTTCACCTTCACTACGTTCGCCTTTTATACCATATTCTGCCAATACCATAATCATGGTTTCTTCCAACAAACGTAAGTATTTGTGAATATCCGTAAAGAAGTTTTCAAGATCTAAGATTGGGTAACCAACTATTTGCCCGTAACCATGATAAGTAATATCACCACCACGATCTACTTTGTGGTATGAAATTTCTTTTTCAATAAGTTGTTTTTCAGTTAGCAACAGATTATTGAAATTACCACTTTTCCCCAAAGTATAAACATGTGGGTGTTCAACAAAAAGAAAATGATTTGGAGTGTCAAGTTCGAGTCCGTCATCTCTATTTTTTTTCTTTAAAGAGATGGTAGTATCAAATAACTGCTTTTGATAATCTAAAACTTCTTTATAGTCTTTAGTACCTAATTCTTGAAGTTGTATTTTTTTCATTTCTAAATGCTAAATGAGTTCTAGCTCTTCCTTTGGGGAAGGGTTGGGATGGGATTATTTCAACTTCACCTCAAAATCCAACAATTTCGGGTTTTTAATAATAGAGTCCATAGGTATCTCAATAGTCATGGTTTTTTTGTCATCACTAATTAGAGCATTTTTAAACGAAACGCTTTTTATTTTTTTTTCAAAATGATATATAACTCTATACGTACCACCTTCTAAGAATGAAGAGGCTTCTTTAACTTCAGTGAGTTGTTCATCAGATAAATTCTTTAGTGTCACCTTTCTTGAAAAAGTTTTGCCATTAAATGAGTAGTCTACTTCAGAATTAGATGGCATACTTTTGTCTTCTTTTTTCTTTTCATTCAGGGCTTGTGCTTTGACAATTTTTTCCTGCATATTTTTTAACTCAGAAATATCTTTATAATCCAACTTAAAATCTAGTAACATTTTACCCTTTTCTTCATCAACTTGCATATGTAGTTTTAAATCTTCTAACGCTTGTATTATTTCTTGATCTTCTTTGTCAAGTTTGGCAATACTATCTTTATTTTCTTCTAAAATGTCTTTAAAAAATACAATAGTATCTAAAACTTCAGATTTTTTAAGAGAATCTTTAGGACTCATTTCACCTAATGAATTCATCATCTCACTCATGTCAACCTTAAACGAATAGCTCCCACTTCCATCATTTCTAACATGTATTTCTTCAGTAAACATACAACTTGTGAGAAGTACAGTTGTGCTAATAAAAAGTAATAGGGTTTTAAATTTCATAGAATTAATTTTTTTTACAAACAAACTCTCTTTCCTTTTGAAAGGGCTTGAAATGCTATTTAACTTTTTACACCGTTTAAAATAATAAGTGCAGCTAAAATACCGGGTATCCAACCAAGAACTGTCAGAATTAATACAATTACAATTGATCCGCAACCTTTATCAACAACAGCTAAAGGCGGACAAATAATAGCTAATAATACACGAAAACATCCCATAGTTAAATATACTTTGCAAATATAAATTAAATTAATATAACTATGGGACGTTATTATGGCCTACATGTTACGTATTTATTACAAAAAAATACATTTATTCACAAAGTCCTTCCAAAGTATCTTCAATATCACCGGGAGTACTCATGATTTTCATAAAAGTACCCATTGTTAATTCTGGCCAATGTAAAGCAATTCTATATTTGCCATGAAGCATAGTTGCTTTCTTTCCTTGTAATATAATTTCATAAGGTAACGCAGCTACATGATCCTGACCAATTTTTGGTAAAAAGTAAGATTCACCATCTTCTTTGCTTCGTAAACCAATACCAAATACCGCCACTTTTTGAGATTTGTATATTAGTTTATATACTTGTCTAGTACTTCCTTTTTTGGCTTTTAAATTATTTTCAATGGTTTTTAATCCTTCTTCAAAAGAAGAAAACTCCTTCAAAGTTACCGGGTCAGTAAAATATGGCATCATTATTTTATAATGATATTTTTTTAGTTTATCAGCCTTTACAACACCTCCAAAAGGTTTAAACTCATTTCCTAGGGGTGATAAAGCAGATTTAAGATCAGTATTGAATTTTTGAAAAGTACTTTTATAGGTATTGTAATTATCACGTAAATAAGCTCTTAAAATATAATCAGGATTTGTATATGAAATAGTTACTTTACCATTTTTTTGTACCAAGCCAACTTTAAAGGTTGCAGCTAACGCACCTCTATCTTTTACTTTAATAACGGTGTTCTTTAAACTCGATTTTGTAAAAGCTATTACTTTTAAAGAACTTTTATTTGAAGGGTTGTAAGCACCCAGCACGATAAAAGAATTATCTTTTAAAGCCGAAATTACGTTGTCTGAAACTTGTTGTATTGTTTCATTAGATTCACCGACTTTAATATATGGAGCTAGATCTTGTCCAGTTGAATTAAAACTGAAACTAATAATTATAATAATACTTAAAATAATATTTTTCATTTTTAAAAAATTTACAGGTTGTTGTTAATAATTATGACGTAATATACATAAAAAAACTACATATTATCATGAGGTCAAAATAACGATTATCTTTTTGTCTAATTAATGATTTATGTCATAATTAGAAATAAGTTTTTTTAGTTTCTAATAAAAAATCTCGATAACTTCTGAATATTAAATTGTTGAAAGAATAATTTATAGTAGTTTTATCTTCATGAAAAGGATTCGATTAGTTTATCTCATTTTATTTTTAGTAAGCCCATTTATTTGCATGGCTCAATATCGGTTTTCTGGAAATGTCGAAAATGACAGTATTTATAGAACCGCTTATTTATCTATAATAGAAGATTATAGAAAAATTTCAGGTGTGCACGAAGAACAAATTATAAGTAAAGTTAAGATCAACACTCATTTTTTTGAGTTTAAAGGAAATAATCTTGATGTAAAGAATAAGATATATAAGATACATATTGATAGTTGTAATGATGCCGAGCTAGACGCAAATCATTTTAATGGAAAATGTGATGCTAGTAGAGAAATTATTTTTATTGCAAATAATAGAGATACTGTCAATCTGCCTATTTCTTTAGAAAATCAAATGTTTTGCGCTATTGAATCAAACAATAAGCATTCAAATATTTTTTTCCAGATTGACTCATTAAAAGAACAAATGAGATATGACTATGGCAATTATAGGAGCGAGGCCAATAAAAAATTAAATAATAGAAAATGGTTTGCTAAGCTGCAACAATTTGGAGAGCAGCAAAATGAACCTATTGCTGAGCTGTATATTTATAATTTTTTATCTGATAGAAGTGGTGATTTATATGCATATTATTTAAAAGATGTTACTACTAATACCTATTATGATGAATTATTAGATAGACTTAAAAGTAAATATCCACACACATCTCAAACTGAACAATATGAAGTTGAAATAACTTCAGATAGATTTATTTCATCTCCATCAAATGCAAATGTATTTTCTTGGAAATATGTTGGGTATTTACTCTTGTTTTTATCAGTTGTAGCCAATATTCTTTTATTGTTTAAACTTAGAAGAACTAAGAAAAAACGAAAAGAGGATTTAACATATCAGCTAACTCAGCAAGAACAAAAAATTCTAGACCTAATTCTTGAAGATAAAACCAATAAGGAGATTGCAACCGAAATTTTCGTAAGTCTAAGCACTGTAAAAACCCATATCAATAATTTATATAAAAAATTAAGTATTGGTTCAAGAGGACAGTTGAAGTCTTTGTTTAATAGATAATAAAGAAATCAACCCTAGGTCTAGTACCTATTTCAACCCTTACTTCACTTATTTTTTGTAGTGAATTTTGAATTTTAGCTAACTAAATAATTCAAAACTCACTCAATATGAAAATCCGTATTTTAATTTTTACTCTTTTATGTTATCATTTAAATTTTAGTCAATCTTTAAATAAAGAAATTACCGACCAAGGCAATCCTTTTTTATTAGGTGAGATCAATAAGAAAGGACTAACATCAACCAATTATAATGCGTGGTTCGCAAAAGAATATGATAGTTATCAACCAAATCAAGAACTTATTCAAAAAAAATCAAATGACTTAAAAGACTATACAATCACTCTGTTTTTGGGTACTTGGTGTGGTGATAGCAAACGTCAGGTGCCAAGGTTCTATAAAGTTTTAGAAGCAAGTAATTACCCTATGCAACAATTGACTACGATTGCTGTAAGCCGAAAGCCAGGAATGTTTAAACAAAGCCCTAATCATGAAGAAAAGGGATTGAATATTCATAGAGTCCCCACTTTTATTTTTTACAAGAATGGAGTTGAAATCAACAGAATTGTAGAATCTCCAGTTGCTTCTTTCGAAGAGGATATTGAACATATTTTAGATAACAACTATGTGCCAAATTATAAGGTGGTAACAAAAGTGAATAAGATACTGCAAGAATTTGGAGTTAAAAAATTCAAACAAAAAGTAAAAAATCAAATTCCTGTGTTCAAAAAACAAGTTAAAAGTTTGCATGAATTAAATAGCTATGCGCATTTCCTAAAGAGTACAGATAGAACTGAAGAAGCCGGTGAAATATTATGGCTCAACACCAAATTATTTCCTGAAAAACCTGAAGTATTTGTAAGTTTAGCCAATAATTTTTACAGTGCTGATAATAAAAAAGAGGCATTGACCAACTATGAAAAAGGACTGAAATTAAATCCGGATAACGAAAAACTAAAAGCAACAATACAACGATTAAAAAATAATAATTAAAAGAGCCTTTTCGTTTTTGTTAAAAAATGTAATTTTGCTGTTTTAAAAATTATACAGCATGCAGCTTTCTGAACAAGAACAAGTAAGAAGAGAAAAATTAACCAAACTACGTGAATTAGGTATCAATCCTTATCCGGCAGATCTATTTCCAGTAAATCATACTTCTAAAGAGGTTAAAGAGAATTATGAAGAAGATAAAAAGGTGGTTGTTGCAGGGCGTTTAATGTCTAGACGTATTCAAGGAAGTGCCAGTTTTGCTGAGTTACAAGATAGTGAAGGGAGAGTGCAAGTATATTTTAAAAGAGATGAAATTTGCACGGGTGAAGATAAAAGTAAATACAATGATGTTTATAAAAAGCTACTAGATATTGGTGATTTTATCGGTATTGAAGGAGATTTGTTTACCACTCAGGTAGGAGAAAAGACGATAAAAGTTAAAGATTTTAGATTATTAAGTAAATCTTTAAGACCATTACCATTGCCAAAAACTGATGCTGACGGTAATATTCATGATGAATTTAATGATCCTGAATTAAGATACAGACAGCGTTATGCTGATTTGGTGGTAAACCCGAAAGTAAAAGAAGTCTTTATAAAGCGTACAAAAATTACGAATTCTATCCGTCAGTTTTTGAATGAACGAGGATATTTAGAAGTAGAAACTCCTATTTTACAACCAATTCCCGGTGGGGCAGCGGCAAGACCATTTATTACACATCACAATGCATTAGATATTCCTTTGTATTTGCGTGTTGCCAATGAATTGTATTTAAAACGATTAATCGTTGGCGGATTTGATGCCGTTTATGAATTCTCTAAAGATTTTAGAAATGAAGGGATGGATAGAACTCACAACCCTGAGTTTACGATCATGGAGCTATATGTTGCCTATAAAGATTACCATTGGATGATGGAAACTACTGAGCAATTATTAGAAAAAGTAGCTTTAGACTCTAACGGAACTACTGAAGTTATGGTTGGTGAAAATAAGATCAATTTTAAAGCGCCTTATGCAAGAGTTCCAATTTTGGAAGCTATAAAAGTGCATACAGGTTATGATGTGGCAGGAATGAATGAAGAAGAATTACGAACTGTTTGTAAAAAAGTAGGGATTGAAGTAGACGAAACGATGGGTGTAGGAAAGTTGATTGATGAATTGTTTGGAGAAAAATGTGAACACACTTATATTCAACCAACTTTTATTACTGATTATCCTAAAGAGATGAGTCCGTTGTGTAAAGAACATCGCGATAATCCCGAATTAACAGAGCGTTTTGAATTAATGGTGAATGGTAGCGAATTGGCAAATGCATATTCAGAATTAAATGACCCGATTGATCAATTAGAACGTTTTCAAGATCAGTTAAAACTGTCAGAAAAAGGAGATGATGAAGCTATGTTTATTGATTTAGATTTTGTTCGAGCTTTAGAATACGGTATGCCTCCAACATCTGGTATTGGTATTGGTATTGATCGCTTGGTAATGTTTATGACCAATAATAGTTCTATTCAAGAAGTATTATTCTTCCCTCAAATGAGACCAGAGGTAAGAAACGTACCTACGGTAGAATTAAACGACGAAGAGAAAGCTGTTTTAAAAATCTTAAAATCAAATTCGCCCATAGATTTAGCCGAGCTTAAAACGCAATCAGGTTTAAGTAATAAAAAATGGGATAAAACCATCAAAGGCCTAACCAAAAATGACTTAGCCAAAGTGAGTAAAACTGATGCAGGTTTGTTTGTAGAGATCGTATGATAATGTCATTGCGAAGGAGGAACGACTGTGGCAATCTCATAATTACAGCAGATTCCTTCGTTACATTCCTAATGATGATTGTTTAACTGTTTAACGAGGCTATCATAGCGATACCTCCAAATACAAATAAAAAGAAGAAAACTATAATCAATCCTATTAAGGCAATTAAAAGAGTGCCTTTTGCCCAATTTTTTTTATGAATATTTGCTTCACCTCCAAAAGCCCATACGAGTAACATTATAAAGCCAATTAATGGTAATGATGAAATGAAAATGATCAATGCCCATTCTTTATAAGACATTGCTCGTGAGTTTTCTTGTTCAGATAAATTTTCCATGCTATAAAAGTTATTGTTGAATGTTAAAAGTAACGATTTTCTTTAACATAAATTTAAGAACCTTGATTGGTGTATTTTTCTACTTTAGCCTGCAATAAAAACTTTATAAAAATCTACAATGTTCAAAAAAGCCGTAACCCAGCTGTTTATTTTGTTCTTTATCTTAGGAGCAACTGATATACAAGCGCAAAAAAAATCAAAAAAGCAACGAAAAAAAGATAAAACAGCGCAAGCTGCACCTAAACCAAAACCTAAAAAAGGCGCGATTCTTCCTTATGATAAGGTGATAACTAAGAAAGCAAAGACAGATGAAGGTTTGTTTAAAGTACATAAGTTAGATGAAAAGTATTTTTATGAGATTCATGATTCATTATTAGAACGTGAAATGTTAATGGTTACCAGAATTGCAAAAACAGCTTCTGGTATTGGCTTCGGAGGAGGCAAACAAAATTCTCAAGTATTACGTTGGCAAAAGAATGGAAAAAAAATATTACTAAGAGTTGTTTCACATTCAATTGTTGCGGCTGATTCTTTACCAATACATGAAGCAGTAGTTAATTCTAATTTTGAACCTGTATTATATGCTTTTCCAATTAAAGCGTTTAGTAAAGATTCAACAGCTACCGTAATTGATGTGAGTGAACTTTTTACCAAAGATGTAAAGGCATTAGGGTTTCCTGATAGAAGAAGAAAGCAATATAAAATTTCAAGGTTAGATGCTACACGTTCATATATTGAAAGTGTAAAAAGTTATCCATTAAACATTGAAGCACGCCATGTAAAAACGTATAATGCGGGTGCACCACCATCAAATTCGAGTACTGGTTCTATTTCATTAGAAATGAGTAATTCTATGATTTTATTACCTAAAGAACCGATGAAGCGTAGAATGTTTGATGAGCGAGTAGGTTGGTTTGCTCGAGGTCAAGTAGATTACGGATTAGATGCTCAGAAAAGTAAAAGAGTAACCTATTTAGACAGATGGAGATTAGAAGTGAAAGATGAAGATATTGAGAAATTTAAAAATGGAGAATTAGTAGAGCCTAAGAAACAGATTGTATATTATGTAGGAAGAGCTACACCAAAAAAATGGCGAAAATATATTAAAGATGGTATAGAAGATTGGCAAGTTGCCTTTGAAGCGGCCGGATTTAAAAATGCGATCATCGCAAAAGATCCTCCAACAAAAGAAGAAGACCCAGATTGGAGTCCTGAAGATGTACGGTATTCTGTAGTTCGTTATTTGGCATCACCCATACCAAACGCAAACGGACCTCACGTGAGTGATCCCCGATCTGGTGAAATTTTAGAATCTGATATCAATTGGTATCATAATGTAATGAGTTTGTTACAAGGTTGGTTTTTTGTACAAACAGCAGCTATCAATCCTGATGCTCAAAGCGTTGAATTTAAAGACGAAGTGATGGGGCGCTTAATTCGTTTTGTGTCATCACATGAGGTAGGACATACATTGGGATTGCCACATAATATGGGAAGCAGTATTGCATATCCTGTTGACTCTTTACGATCAGCAACATTTACTAAAAAATTCGGAACAGCACCTTCCATAATGGATTATGCACGTTTTAATTATGTAGCACAACCAGGAGATGAAGGAGTAGCCTTAATGCCAGATATTGGTGTCTATGATAAGTATGCTATTTCTTGGGGATATCGTCCAATTTTAGAAGCTAAAACGGTCAATGATGAAAAATCTACATTAGATAATTGGATATTAAAACACGCTGGCGATTCTTTATATAGATTTGGTCACCAACAAGTAATCAGTGTAGTTGACCCGAGTTCTCAAACAGAAGATCTTGGTGATGATGCTATTAAAGCAAGTACCTATGGTATTGCTAATTTAAAACGAATTGTTCCTAATTTAGAAAAATGGACATCTGAAAAAGGTGAAAATTATGATGATTTAGAAACAATGTATAGACATGTGTTGTCTCAGTTTAATCGATATATGGGACATGTTTCGTCAAATATTGGAGGTGTTTATGAATACTACAAAACGTCAGATCAAGAAGGAGCTATCTATACACATGTTGATAAAACCCATCAGAAAAACTGTTTACAATTTATTAATAATGAATTGTTTAAAACACCAACTTGGTTGATAGATAAAAACATTATTGGTAAAACTGAGTATGCAGGTGTGTTAGAACGTGTGAGAAGAACACAGGAAAGAACCTTACGTAATATTCTCAATTTAGGTAGAATGTCACGTATGATAGAAAATGAAACATTGAATGGTTCAGATGCCTATTCACTTATCAATATGATGTCAGATTTACGTAGAGGTGTTTGGTCTGAATTAAATTCTGGTAGAAAGATAGATACCTATCGAAGAAATCTTCAAAAAGTGCATGTTGACAGGTTAAAATATTTAATGACGGTTGAAAAACAAAATTTACCAAAATTCAAAAGCCCATATTTTAAACCAACTCGAGTCACTATTAATCAATCTGATATTCGTTCTATCGCTAGAGCGGAATTAGAAACGTTAAAAAGAACAACTAGAAGTGCCATTGGAAGAACGGGCGATAGAATGAGTAGATATCATTTACAGGATGTATTAAAAAGGATAGAGAATATTTTAGACCCTAAGTAATTTTTATACTAGAATGTCATCCTGAGCATTACTGAAATATAAAATGTATTTTATATTGAAAGTGCAAAGCGTAGCTTAGAAGGGTCGTTTCAGTATCCTATTTATTAAGAATCAACAAGAAAGGCTTCATTTTAAGTGAAGCCTTTCTTGTTGATAGTATAGTTTAACTGTCCGTTCGAGCGTCCCGAGTACTCGGGAAGAACTAGTAACCTTACTATTACAACTTCAGTTTATCTTGAATGAATATAAAAAACGAAGAGAGAATTATTATTGTCTTAACAAAGCCTCAAGATAATTGTGAGTATTTAAATATTCTGCTTTTAAATCTCTAAGATATTTTAATACATTTTCTCGAGATTTATAATTAGGGTCAAGACAATCATTCATATCTGAATCAGAAACGGTTAGTACTAAATACCAATTACCAATACGAGAAAATTCAAAATCTTCAAGAATAGGGTAATTTCCTTTGGATGCTAAACTGGCATCAACCAAAATAGGGATAAGATTTACCGTTTTTGTAGGAATCTCGGTTTCATAAAAAGAAAGAAAGAATTCTTCGTTGTTAATTGTTATAGGAACATTCCATTCAACATCTTGATGCTGTAATGAATGTTTTGTATTAATAAAATTGTAAAATTCATTGGCATCTTTAGGATCCTTAAAAACGAAGGAATAATCCCTTGGAAGGTTGCGCTTAAACTTTTTAGCAACCATTATTTTATGATCTTTAATTGTGGGAGCAATCCGTAAAGGAATACAAGACGTAAAAACAAAAAGACTAAGTAGTACGAGTAGCTGCTTCATTAATTAGTTTTAATTATGACTACAACTATTATACCGTAAGCGTAATATTAAGTCAAAAAATTAGTTTGTTTTTAACTATATTTCGGATGACTTCGCCTACTTGTACTGAACAATGTCATCTTGAGCAATACCGAAATAAACCTTAACTAACATGAAGGCCTCGAACTGAATAATGACAATGCGCAAACAGCACTTTCACGTATTCTCTCGCCTATAACAGCAAAAATAGGATTGAAATTGGGTAATTAAATTCCATCTCACAATTATTAACCTAATTTTAACAACCAACTACCAGAATAATTATTTACTTTCGCATTTAAGTTTTCAGAAACAAGGATGGATAACAAAAAACAGATTGGTAAAAATATAGTCACATTATTGCTCTTTGCAGCTTTAATGATACCTACTGCCGTTCAGTTTTTTCATATATTCGAAGGTCACGAACATATTGCTTGTGCCGAAAAGGGAATACATGTTCATAAATCCAATACAGAATGTGAAATATGTAGTTTCCATCTTGCATCTTTCGACTACGATATAGCCAAATATCCTGATTTACTTATACCGAAAATCCATGTAAAGGTTGATGAAAATCTCAAACCATTAAAATTACATTTTTTTAAAATAACGAACACTCAGCTTCGCGCACCACCTATTTTTTCTTAATAAATAAACTTATACGTTTTATGTTAATTAAGAATTTATATGTACAAATATGCACTATTGATATTGCTATTAAGCAGTATTACATCTATTTCACAAAATTGTGACAACACACTTTTTGGTACGGTAACAGACCTACACGATGGCTCATTGCTTATCGGAGCGACCCTTATTGTTGCAGGTACTGATCAAGCTGCGCAGACAGATATTGACGGAAAATTCACTATTTCTAACCTATGCAATGACACCTATTCCATACAGATATCGCATCCCAATTGTTTAACTAAAGGTTTTAAAGTTAAAGTATCTGGCAATACGACCAAGTCGTTTAAACTGGAGCATCATTTAGAAGAACTAAATGGAATTATCGTTGAAGGGAAAACCTACAGTGACAAATCCAAGACAATTCTCGAAAATACTATCTCCAAAGAAGAATTGGAGCGTTTCAGTAGTGGTTCGCTAGGCGATGCCCTTAATAGTTTGAGCGGCGTTTCTTCTCTCAATACAGGAAACACCGTTATAAAACCACTGGTTAATGGCCTTCACAGTAGCCGCGTTGTTATCATTAATAATGGTGTGCGAATGGAAGATCAAGAATGGGGAGCCGAACACGCTCCAAATGTTGATATCAATTCGGTTGGTAATCTCACGTTGATAAAAGGAGCTGGCGCATTACAATACGGTGGCGATGCAGTTGGTGGTGTAATTGTAGCAGAAGCTTCAAAAGTTCCTGTTAAAGATAGTCTCTATGGTAAAACTCAGCTTACAACAGCAAGTAATGGGCGTGGTTCTTCCTTCACATCACAATTGACCAAAAGCTATCAAAATGGTTGGTATGCTTCGGTTCAAGGAACATTAAAACGCTTTGGCGACTTTGAAGCACCCGATTATATATTGAGTAACACAGGTATTTTTGAACGCAATGCTTCTTTAAACATGGGTCTAAACCGTTTTGACTTTGGTTTAGAGGTCTATTATTCACTCTTTATGAATGAACTAGGCATTTTAAGGGCTTCACACTTGGGTGGTGCACAAGACCAAGTACGAGCTATTAACAGTGACCGACCATTAATTATCAACGATTTTACTTATCAAATCAATGAGCCAAGACAAGATGTAACTCATCATTTGGCACGAGTAAAAGGTTTTAAAAGATTTAACAACTTCGGAAAATTGAGCCTACAATTTGATTTTCAAAGAAACAACCGCCTTGAGTTTGATATCAGACGTGGTGATGACAGAAACAAAGCTTCATTAGATTTACAACTCGATACCCATACGCTTTTACTGGATTTGGATTCACATTTAACCGATGGAATAAGCCTAAAAACTGGTGTAATGGGAAGGTATCAAAACAACTTTGCGAACCCAAATACTGGTGTGCGCAGATTGATCCCCGATTATGATAAGTACGACTTGGCAATCTACGCCATAGCAGATTATCAATTGAATGACCAATGGCTTTTTGAAGTAGGCGGACGTTTTGATTATACCTATATGGACGTTTTTAAATTTTACCGAACTTCCTTTTGGGAATCACGCAATTATGACCAGCTGTACCCAGAAATAGTGGTAGAAGAATTGGACAATCAAATTTTAACTAATCCACAATTAAATTTTTATAATACATCGGGAACTTTAGGAGCAACGTATACTTTTGGTGATGATTATAAACTGTTTTTGAATTACTCTATTGCTTCTCGAGCACCGAATTCTTCAGAACTTTTTAGCGAAGGCCTGCACCATTCTGCTTCCCGAATCGAACTGGGTGATTTACGCTTCAATTCAGAAATAGGACATAAAGTGTCGCTAACATTCCAAAAGGATAACGATATATTCAGTTTTTCTGTGAATCCTTACATTAACATGATTTCAGACTTTATCGTTATCGAACCCACAGAAATTCAACAAACGGTAAGAGGCAATTTTCAAGTGTGGGAATATCGACAAACGAATGCACAATTGTTGGGTGTAGATGTGGATGCATCTTATGCTTTTGCCAAAAACTTCCGCATAAACAATCAATTTTCTTTGGTAAAGAGCTATGATCGTATCAGAGACGAACCATTGATAGGTATGCCACCCGTAAATACAAAGAATGAAATTGTCTATCAAAATTCAGAGTTCAATAATATCCGTCTGTCTTTACAAAGTGAGTATAATTTTAGACAAAACGAATATCCTAACAACAATTTTGAGGTGTTCATACCAGAGTCTGAAACATTGGAAAAAATTGATGTGAGTACACCACCAGACGCCTACCATTTGCTAAACTTTAATTCGAGTATAGGCTTTAATATAAACCAGAAATCAAAACTAACGGTAGGTTTTGGAATTACAAACGTATTAAACATTTCCTACAGAAACTACCTGAACCGTTTGCGCTATTATACAGATGATTTAGGCAGAAACTTTTTATTTAATCTCAAAATCAATTATTAATTTTTAAAAACAAAACAAAACAAAATGAAAAACGTAAAATTTTTAAGTGTAGTATTATTTGTTAGCCTATTATTTACAGCATGTTCAGATGATGATACACCTGAACCTGTTAATGAAGAAGAGGTAATTACCACGTTGACAGTAACCCTTACACCTAACGGTGGAGGTACTCCAATTACATTGCAAACGCGTGATTTGGACGGCGATGGGCCAAATGTGCCTGTTGTTACCGTTTCGGGAGATTTAGCGACAGGAGTAACATATAATGGTGTTATCGTTCTACTTAACGAAACCGAAACTCCAGCTGAAGATATTACGCAGGAAGTGGAAGGCGAGGATGAAGAACATCAATTTTTCTATACCGTTGGCAGTGGGTTGGATGTAACAACCGCTTATACTAATTTTGATGGAAACGGCAACCCATTGGGTACAGAATTTACTTTAACTGTCGGGGCAGTAAGCTCAGGTGCATTAACATTTACATTACGCCACGAACCTACAAAACCAAATACAGGTCTTAGCGATGCAGGTGGAGAAACTGATATTGAAGCTACGTTCAACCTAACGATACAATAGATTTGATTTAGTCACTATTTTCTATATTCCAAAATGAATGCCTTTTATGATTTTTACGTAAAGGGCATTTTAATTTAGAAATTTTCAGAAAAAAGCCAACGCTGAAAATCAATCAGAATGGAATAAAGCCAGTAAGTACCAACGTATATAAAAAAATAGCGGTTTAGGTTCAAATCTAAACCGCTTTTGTCTTAAATAAAGTATCTAGCTTTTTGAAAATGTAGCGCTTTAAAATTCGCTACTTTTATATTCTCAGCCGATAAGCGTAATCTCAATCTCCTAATTATTTTAACTTAAACCGCATCTCAACCGGTAAATGATCTGAGGCTTGCCCGAATTGTGTCAACACTTTTCCCTCAATATATTCTATAAAATTTTTGGTATAGAAAATATAGTCTATACGCTTAACGGGAT